>Ga0209006_10001485_pt1 | contig 21236 bp, 15 predicted proteins | sample JacPin_JW_Ref_O2_FD_188567 | JGI IMG/M metagenome (GOLD analysis project Ga0209006, IMG submission 188567) | Forest soil microbial communities from Algoma, Ontario, Canada - Jack Pine, Ontario site 1_JW_Ref_O2 (SPAdes) (version 2) | ecosystem: Environmental > Terrestrial > Soil > Boreal... | reverse complement strand
CCGAGTTCGAGCAGGCATTTCTTGACTGCCGCACCCGCCAGCGCCGCGACACGCGCGCCGGTTGCCGTGCTGCCCGTAAACGCAATCAGGCGCACACGCGGATCCGCAATTACTTGCTCTGTCTGCGCAATATCGACGATCAATGTGGTTAGGGTGCCGGCCGGCAACTCGGATTGCCGAAAGAGATCTTCCAGTTGGAGTGCGCAGCGGGATACGTTGGGCGCGTGCTTCAGCACGACGGGATTACCGGCAGCCACGGCCGGGATGACGAAACGAAGAACCTGCCACACCGGCAGATTCCATGGCGCGATGAGCAGCACCGGACCGAGCGGATCAAATACTACACGGCTCGCGGGCGAATCGCTCTTGGTCGGCTCGTCTGCGAGATCCTTCGGTCCGACTTCCGCGTAGTACTCGCAGCACTCCGCCGATTTGAGCATTTCGAATCGCGCCTCGCCCAGCGGCCTTCCCATCTCCGCCGTAATAATGCCCGCGAACCTGTCCCCCTCGGACCTCAACGCCTTGGCAAGATCGCGCAACGCTTGCGATCGTCCCTCCGTGCCCATGGAGCGCAGCTTCGCTGCCGCGATCAGCGAGCCGGCCAAGCGGCGGTCAATCATCGTTGCATCCATGAGGGCGAAACGCTCGATCTCCCGCTCAGTGGCCGGATTGACGGATACATGCGATGGATGAATCGCGTTCGCGTTCACGGCCTTGTCTCCAAGCTGGGCGTAGTCGGCTCAACTAAACCTAATTGACGAGAGCTTCGAAGTCCATGCTCGATTGGCTATGCTCCTCATTCCGGAAAAGCTTTGCGGATCGCGCCGGATCGGCATCACCATGGTATTTATGGCGCTGCGCTACGAGAAGATTGGCGACCTCATCCTCGAGTCTGGTCGCACGCTGAAGGCCGTGCAAATCGCTTTCGCGACTGCGGGTGAACTTGCACCGGACGAGGGAAATGTGGTGCTCGTGCTGCATGGCTACACCAGCGGGCCCGACATGATCCTTCCGAACGGCGAGACGACCGAGGGCTCTTGGTGCGAGTTGATTGGTTCGGGCAGGGCAATCGATACCGACAAATATTTCGTCATCTGTCCGAATGCCATCGGATCCACCTACGGATCTACCGGGCCCGGGAGCCGCAATCCGGACAACGAGAAACCCTACGGCGCCTCGTTTCCGGAAATCACCATTCGCGATGTTGTCAACAGCCAACATGCCCTTCTCCATCATTTGGGAATCAAGCATCTCGTCGCCGTCGTCGGCGCATCATTCGGCGGCCTGCAGGCGCTTCAATGGAGCGTATCGTTCCCCGAATTCATGCATCGCGTGGTCGCCGTAGCGGCCTCGCTCGGTCGCCCCCCCTCAAATGCCGAAGGCATCCGCAAGAATCTTGCGAAAGATCCTGGCTGGAACGGCGGTGACTACTATGAGCATGGAAATCTCGTTGAGACGCTCGTGCCGATGCGGGTCGGAATGCTGAAGAGCTTTGGCGTCGAGCAGTCCCTTGCCAAGGGTATACCCGATCCTATCGGGCGGAATGCGGTAATCGAACGCCGGGCCCGCGAGTGGGCGTGCGGTTTCGATGCCAATTCGTTGCTGGTTTTAATGAAGATCATGGCCACCCATGACGTTAGCGCGGACCTTGAGAAGATTCGCGCCCGCGTTCTTTACGTACTATCGCGAACCGACCATTTTTTTCCGCCGACGCTCGCCGCGGACGCGCAAAAGCGCATGCACGAAGCGGGCGTCGATGTGAGTTACTACGAGCTGGACAGCGAAAAGGGCCACTCGGCCCCGACCGACGACGCGGCGTTGTGGGCTCCACGGCTTAAAGACTTTCTGACGTGAAGATGGCGATACCGGCTGCACACTCGCATTGGAGAGCACGATGACTACCGTTGACGGGGAGAACGAACAGACTCGCGGGCAGGCCAAGGAGCAGGTGCCGGTACTGATTTGCGGCGGCGGACCGGTCGGACTCATCACGTCAATCCTTCTCTCGCGGCAGGGGATCCGCAATCTGCTCATCGAAAAACGCGACCGGGTCAATACCCTGCCCCGCGCTCGTGGGCTCAACGTGCGCACGGTGGAGATTTTGGATCAGCTCGGGTTGCGCAGGGAACTCGACGCCATCGCGTTACCGCCATTGTGGACGCGCTATTTCGTCTATACCGAGAAGCTGGCCGGCCAGATCGTGGGCGTGATGCCGACGGCCATGCAGGCGGAGGCGGCCGGCGGCCGTTCCCCGGCTCCCTATGTGGTGGCGGCCCAAGACCGAATCGACCCAATGCTACATCGCGCAGCCTTGCACTATGCCGAGGCGGAGATTCGATTCTCGACTGAGGCAGTGGGCTTCGAGGAAGACGCCGAGGGCATTACGACGACCGTGCGCAGCTCGAACGGCGGTTCGTCGCAGATCCGCTCGAGCTACCTCGTGGCCGCGGATGGTGGTGGCAGCGGACTGCGTAAGCTTGCCGGCATCGGCGAGACGGGCCGCGCAAACCTCCGTTCCTACATCAACAATCATATTCGAGCCGACCTCGGGCGATTTACCGCGGGTCGAGAGGGGGCGCTCATATGGACGCTGGCTCCTGGGTTCGAGGGGTTGTTTCAAATGCTCGACGGCGACCGGAAGTGGGCGGTCCAGGTGCAGTACGAGCCCAACGCGGAGGGCGATGACGTCTGGACGGACGAAACTGCGATCAAGACAATTCGCGCGATGATCGGTGATCCGGCGGCGGACGAAGTTTGTATCGAGATACTCAAGACCTACCGATTTACGCTGTCGATGATGGTTTCCGATCTGCTGCGCAAGGGACGACTGCTGCTGACAGGCGATGCCGCGCATAAGGTTCCGCCCTATGGGGGATTCGGCCTGAATACCGGTATCCAATCGGCTCACAATCTTGCCTGGAAACTCGGTGCGGTCATCCGTGGTGAGGCGCACCCGGCCCTGCTCGACACCTATGACACGGAACGCCGCGAAGTTGCCAAGCGCGTTTGCGACTTCGGAAAGGTCAATGCGACCTATATCGAGCAGATGATGACGGCAGTTCGTGAAGCCAAGAGCACCGAAGAAAAGCGCGCCGTCGTCAACGGGTCCCGCCAATATGGGAACTGGTGGGGCCTGGACTTGGGCGTGCATTACGAGGGCGCGGGCGCCTTCCTACCTGACCATCTACCCATTCCGAAGGTCGACAATCCCGTTATCGACTACGTCCCGCACGCTAAGCCGGGCTATCGCGCGCCTCACTTCTGGGCGGTGCGAGGCACGACGCGCATATCCTCGATCGCATTGTTCGATAGGGTCTTCGTGCTTCTTGCGGGGCCTGCAGGGCAAGCTTGGATCGACGCGGCAAGAGATCCAAAGGCAAAGTTGATGCCCCCCATTCACGCCTATCGCGTTGCCGAGGACGGTGACCTTGTGCCGGAGGCGGACTTCTGTGCGCTCTACGGCGTGAGCAATACAGGTGCCGTCCTGGTGCGCCCGGATGGTCATGTCGCCTATCGGGCCGCGAAGATTGTCGAGGATCCGGCAACGATGCTCAGTGGCGTACTGGACGATATATTGCGCCGGCAGCAATGACGCCCGCGCATCGGCTGTGCCCGTTCGCATTCGGCAGCTGTCCGGTTACCGGACAACTCAGCCAATCACTTGCGCGCCCATGCGGCAGCTCCGAGTATTGACGTCAAAATCGACATCGGACGGGGGACGGATCGGCATGCTGACACTTGAGAAAGCCGCGTGCATTGTCGATGCAGCACTCCGTCGCGGCAGGGAACTCGAGGTCGGAATCAGCGGCGACCATCCGGATCAAGATGCGGCCTGCGGCGTGTTCGGTGTGGAAAGCGCGAATTTGACCGCGGATCCCGGCGCGACTCCGCGCTCCTCCGCGTGACCAAGGCAATCGAATCGAAGATCACGGGCGGGGATGCGGTGATCGCCGCCGTGGTTCGCAGCGGAGTGGACACCGTATTCGCCCTCCATGGGGCGCATATCGAGGCTCTGTTTCGGGCGAGCGCGGAAAAATCGGTTCGTCTGGTCGATGTGCGGCACGAGAGTTCCGCCGGGTTCGCTGCGGAAGCCTATGCGCGGGTTCGGCGGGGTCTGGGCGTGGCTTTCGTCACCGCCGGTCCTGGATTCACCAACGTGATGACTTCGATCGCCAACGCATTCGAAGACAAGACGCCCGTGCTTTACGTCACAGGATCCGCCCATCTGCGCGAGGCTGAGAGCAACGCCTTGCAGGCCGGCATCGATCAGGTGGCCGTCGCCAGGCCGGTGACGAAGTGGGCCCATCGCGTCGTGCTCACCGAGCAGATTCCTCGCATGGTGGCCCAAGCGATCCGCATCGCAACCGCGCCCCCGTGCGGGCCGGTTCTGCTCGATATACCTATCGACGTGCTGCAAGCCGAAGTGCCCCCGGGGACCTCGAACTTCCCTATCGCCGTCGAGGTACCTCAATTTCCCGACCCGCAGGCGTTCGATGCTGCGGCAGCGCTCATGGCGAATGCTGCCAGGCCGATCTTGATGCTCGGACAGGGGGCCGCGCAGGCCGGCGCCGAGGACGAGGTGTTGACCTTCGCGGGACGCTGGGGAGCTCCGGTGTTTGTGGATGGTTTCGCTCACGGAATCTTTCCAAGCGATCATCCGCTCTACGGCTCGAGCTTCTACAAGCTTGCGGAACTTGCGGAGGCCGGCCGGCGTCCCGACGTCATCCTTGCGTTGGGCGTACGCTTTGGACTGACCAGCGGCACCATGAGTGATGCCGCCATTCCGGCGGACGGGAAAATCATCCAGATCGACGTGGACGCCAAAGAAATTGGCCGGATACGGCCCGTCGAGATCGGGATACGCTCCGATCCGCGCTACGCCCTGCGTGCTCTCACCGCAAAAGTCGCGGATGGGAATCCCCACGTTCATCAGGAGTGGACCCGCTATGTCCTCGGCCGACTCCACGAACGAAGACAACGCATCCTGCGAAGTCCGACCGAGTCCGGCGGCCCTATTCACCCATTGTCGGCATGCCAGGCGGTGGTGGACGCATTACCCAGAGATTGCATCCTGGTCAGCGATGGTGCCGAAGTCAGCCACTGGCTCGACGAGGTGGTACATCAAGTGACGCCAAGGAGTTTTCTGCCGCACGGCTTCTTTGGATGCATGGGCATCGGTCTTGGTATGGCGCTGGGAGCCAAGGCAGCTGCTCCGGACAGGCCTGTCGTATGTACCAGCGGTGATGGATCGATCGGCTTTGCCATCGCTGAGTTCGACACCATGGTGCGCAACGGGTTGCCGACGGTCGCGGTGGTACTGAACAACCATGCCTGGGGCTCCTCCGTGCATTTCCAAGAGCGCAATTCCGGTCCGGAGCGGGTTCATGGAACACGCCTGGGCGCCGCGCGCTACGACCAGGTTGCAGTGGCGCTGGGCGGCAGAGGCGTCCGGGTAGCCGACGTTGCTGAGATTGGTCCGGCGCTACGGGAAGCCCTTGCGAGCGAACTCCCGACCTGCATCAACGTGGAAGTGGAGTTAGCAGTGGCGCCGCCCAACATGGGCGTCTTCGCCAGGAGAGGGCTGTGATCACCGACCAGTCAGCATTGATGTCCGAACACAAGATCGATCCATTCGAAGTCATAGACCGCTCCCGATTGAGCGCCTTGCAAGTCTGGGTCATGGCGATCTGTCTATTGACTGCGATGTTCGACGGGTTCAATACCCAGGCGCCGGCTTTCATCGGCGCGCCCATGGCAAAGGAGTGGAGCATCCCATTCTCGACTCTCGGACTGGTGTTTAGCGCAGCGCTCGTCGGGTCGGTGATCGGCACCGCCTCGATGGGAGTGCTGGCCGATCGTGTCGGCCGCAGGCCTCTGGTCATTCTCAGCCTATTGATCTTCGGCGTCCTGACGCCGCTGTGTGCGTGGGCTGGGCGTGCCGACGTACTCATCGTGTTGCGCTTCCTGGCCGGCATCGGCCTCGGCGGTGCGATGCCGAACTTGATTGCCCTGGCCTCCGAGTATGCCCCGGCGCGCAAGCGCACGACCCTCGTGACCGTGACGCTCTGGGGATTTCCGATGGGCGCCGTTCTCGGTGGACTTGCCTCGTCCTGGATGATTGGACAGTTCGGCTGGCGCTCTGTGTTTTATCTGGGCGGCGTAGCGCCGCTCCTCCTCGCGTTGGTGGCCATCTTCATGCTTCACGAGTCGCCACGGTTCCTGGCGTTGGCCGACGACCGGTCACTGAAACTCGCGCGGATACTGCAAACCATCACCGGTCAACCTCTGAATTCGGGCTATCGCTTTACCGTGCCGCAGACGCCGCATGGATCCGGGCTCGGCAGGATGGCGCAAGAAGGCCTACTCGGCGGCGCAATCCTGCTGTCGGTCACTTCCTTTGCGAGTCTGTTCCTAACGTATCTTCTCATCAGCTGGATACCCACTCTGATGGTGCACTCCGGGGTCGAAGCCGGGAACGCGGTGCTCGGCGTGGTCGTGCTCAACTTGATGGGAATTGTCGGCAGCTACTTCATCGCGCGAGCGACGGAAGGGAAGTCCTACGCGACTGCAGCAATGAGCGCGGGCTACATCATTGCAGCGGCCGCCACCTGGGCGATTTCCCGAGCTTCCGGCTCCTTCACGGAATCGCTGTTGGCGCTCTCGGCCGGCGGATTCTTCCTGATCGGCACGCAGATTTCGACCGTAGCGTACTCGGCAAGCTACTTCCCCGCCTACGTCCGCGGCGCCGGGATCGGGTTGGTGCAAGCCGTCGGACGGACAGGCTCGCTGGTGGGACCGATCGTCGCCGGGATCCTATTGGCCCACGGTATCACCCATCAGCAATTGCTGCTTGCGGGTATGGCGCCCGCCCTCCTCGCGGCCGCTTGTTTGGCGGCGATGAGCCGAGTGGGCCGGCGCGAATGAGAGCCGCTGTTCCGACGCCGATTTGCACTGTTCAGATATTGATTTGCGCTGTTGCGGTCGCGATCGTCTCGGGATCACCGGCCTTCGCGCAACCCCCCTCGCCCGCCTCCGAACCGGTCGAAAATTCCGTGAACAACGCATCCGGCCGCACGGAGTTCGGATTCGGAATCTTCCAGCAGAAATGCCTTTCTTGTCACGGCAAGGCGCAATACGAGCGCGCGCCAACGCCTGAAGCCCTGCGTGAGATGTCCCCCGAACACCTCTACGACGTCCTCTCCCAGGGCATCATGTACCCGGTCATCGGCAAAGACCTCAGCGAACGCGAACGCAGGATCGTGGCCGAATCGATTTCGGGACGATTGATGGGGACAGCTGCTTCCGGAGACGCTGCGCAAATGCCCAACCATTGCGCCGCGAGTTCGCCCCTGACGAATCCCACCCGCTATCCAAGTTGGAATGGCTGGGGCGCCGATCTCGGCAATAGCCGCTTCCAACCTCAATCTCGAGCCCAGCTCACCCTTCGAGATGTACCGAAGCTAACACTTAAATGGGCTTTTGGATTCCCGGATGGTTCGTCCGCCTACGGACAACCCAGCATCGCGGCCGGCCGTGTCTTCGTCGGCGCCGATACGGGCTATGTCTACAGCCTGGACGCCAAGACCGGCTGTGTTTACTGGTCCTTCGAGGCGAAAGCCGGCGTGCGCAATGCGATGACGATTGCGAAGCCAAGTGGCGCCGGCGGCTCGTATGCCGTGTTCTTCGGGGACATGAAGGCCAACGTCTACGCGTTGGATGCGGACAGCGGCCGCCTACTCTGGGTCAATCACGTTGAAGACAACTTCACCGATCGGGTGACCGCCGCCCCGGCGTATTACGACGGCCGCTTGTATGTTCCCATCTCCTCGTGGGAGGAGTTTCGGGCGGCGGATTTGACGTACGGATGCTGCTCCTCCGTAGGCGCCGTGGCGGCCCTTGACGCCACGAATGGCAAGACATTGTGGAAGACCTATGTCATTCCCCAGAAGATCGCGCCCACGCGCTTGAACAGCTTGGGCGTACAACAATTCGGCCCCGCTGGGGGCTCGGTGTGGAACACACCCACAGTCGATCCGGGAAGACACGCAATCTATGTCGGCACCGGAGACGGAACGACCTATCCCGCCGCGGACACGACTGATGCGGTCCTGGCGCTCGAACTGAACTCTGGAAATATCCTTTGGTATTACCGAGTGCATAAGAACGATTCCTACTTGGTGGGCTGCGCGGCGGATTCCCTCACCAGGACGGACAATTGTCCAAAGGTCCAGGGGCCGGATTGGGACATCCCCGGCTCTGTCATCCTCCGCCAGGTTGGCTCGCGGTCGCTTTTGATCGTGGGGACGAAGCCCGGCGATGTTCTTGCATTGGATCCCGACAAGGCTGGAGAACTGGTATGGCGAAAGAACGTCAGCGGGGGCGCTCTCGCGGGCGATGGCCCCAACTATCCAGCGGGCGTTCGCGAAGGCGTGCAATGGGGAGGCGCGGCCAGCGAAGACACTGTCTATTACGGGCTTTCGAATGGCAGCGCCGTGGCGCTGAGCCTGTCATCGGGCAACCGAGTATGGTTCTCGCCCCTGGACAGGGATTCGAATCCCAAGGTCAATAATTCGGCGGCCGTGACCGCCATTCCAGGTGTGCTGTGGGTTGGCGGCAGCAACGGACGCCTGTATGCGGTGGCGTCCAAGGACGGAACGGAGCTGTGGTCCTTCGATACCGCGAAGGTCTTTGACACCGTGAATAAAGTGCGGGCCAAGGGCGGATCCATTTCAGCGCCTGGAGCGACAGTCGCGGGCGGAATGGTGTTCGTTGGGTCGGGGTACTCCGTCACGTCGGGAGAACCCGGCAACGTCTTGCTCGCCTTCGGTCCGAAGTAGCGGTCGACCGCATGAGGACGCTGCGCATTGGAGTCCTGGGTGTGGCCGGCCTTTTTGCGCTTGGATGCCTGACCGAATCCGCGTGGCTTTGGGCGGCAGTCGCGGTTGAAGTGGCCCCAACATTCACATCGGTGCAAGCCGGCAACGGTCAAGCTGCCTATGCGCGATCCTGTGCGCGCTGCCACGGCTCGAACCTTGATGATGGGGAATTTGGACCGGCGCTGCGCGGAAAAATGTTTCTCTCCCGTTGGGGAGGACGCTCACTGGTGGACTTGTACTCGCTGATGGAGAACACGATGCCACCGGATTCTCCGGGATCGTTGACTGATCGCAGCTACACCGATCTCGTGGCCTTTCTACTTTCGCAAGTGGGTGTCGCCCCAGCCAATGCCGAACTCCCGTCGGACCGAGCGGCATTGGCGCTGAAGCTGATTCCTGGCGAACTAAGCGCGCTTGATCACCGTGCTCTGGGTCCAAGCGGCGGTCTCGCCCCTGGAACGGTCTTGCCGGCGTGGCCCGCCAAGCATTCCGTGCTCGAGGACCTGACGCCGGTAACCGATGCCATGCTGCAAGCTCCCCGGGAGGAAGACTGGCTCTCCTGGCGGCAGTCTTTCACGGATGCGGGCTTCAGCCCGTTGACTCAAGTCAGCAAGCAGAATGTCGGTACTCTGCGGCTGGCTTGGGCGCTCGCGTTGCCGGCCGGACCGAATGAAGCGACACCGTTGGTTCATGATGGCGTGATCTTCGTTCATGGCTACGGCGATCATGTTCTGGCCCTGAATGCTGCGACAGGAGACGAACTGTGGCACTACGCGCGACGGTTGCCCGAGGGTATTGCTCCGAGCGTGCAGCGAAACATCGCCCTCTACACGGATATGCTGTATGTCGGGACTTCGGATGCGCATGTGCTGGCACTGAATGCCAAGAGCGGGCGAGTCGTTTGGGATCAGCCGCTCGCGGATCCGCAAATCTGGCGGATCAGCGGTGGTCCGCTCGTGGCGGCCGGCATGGTGATGCAAGGCGTTGTCGGAAGAGCCCCCGGCGGAGCTTTTATCGTGGGGCTGGATGCGGCAACGGGTCGAGAGGCGTGGCGTTTTCACAGCGTTGCGCAGCCGGGACAGGTCGGAGACCACAGCTGGAATGGCGCTCGGCCTGAACAACGAAGCGGCGGCTCTGTTTGGACTGCCGGCAGCTACGATCCACAGTTGCGGCTGGCGTTCTTTGGCCCCGGACAAACTTATGACACCGCGTTGCTGCAGCATCCGATCAAGCAACGCGGACTCAGCAACGATGGTCTTTATTTGGACAGCACGGTGGCGCTGGATCCTGCCACCGGCCGGATGGTGTGGTACTACCAGCACTTGCCGAACGATCAGTGGGACTACGACTGGGCTTTCGAGCGCCAGATTCTGCAACTGCCCGTCGACGGCAAGCCGACGAAACTGGTCGTCACTTCCGGCAAGCTCGGAATTTATGATGCGCTCGATGCGGCCAGCGGCAAGTACGTTTTTTCCATCGATTTAGGGATTCAGAATCTAGTCACTTCCATCAACCCGAAGACCGGCGCCAAGACCATCGATCCGGCGCGCTATCCGGATGGCATCCGGCGAGTGTCCGTTTGCCCTCATCCCGGGGGCGGCCGCAATTGGCTGCCTGGCTCCTACAATCCGCAGACGCATATCGTCTACCTGCCGATGGTCGAGTCCTGCATGGATATGATCCCGATGGAGAAGGGAGAGCGTGGATCTCTCAGTTCCGGCTATCGATGGACGCTGCGCCCGCGGGTCGATTCGGATGGAAAGTACGGCCGCCTCCAGGCGGTGGACCTCGCCACGCGCAAAACAGTATGGACCGCGCGTCAGCGGGCGCCTCAAAGCAGCGGGGTTTTGGATACCGCCGGAGGCGTGGTCTTTGCCGGCGCCCTCGATCGTTGGTTCAGCGCCTACGATGACAGCTCGGGTGAGTTGTTGTGGAGACGGCGGTTGAGCGACGTGCCGAGCTCAGCACCCATCAGCTTCGCCGCACATGGCAAGCAATACATCGCATTGGTGGTGGGTTTCGGGAGCCCTCAGACCATCACATTTCCCAACCTGGTACCTGAGATCCCACTACCGCCGGCGCGCAGCTCTTCGATTTGGGTGTTCGAACTGCCTACAGATCCGACGACACCCGTACCATGAGGTCGCGCATCCACCGATGGCCGCGATCTCCCCTGCTCCGCCTGTTGTCCGCTTACCGGACAACTCATTTGATCACTTGCACGACCTTGCGGTTGCTCCGACTATTCATATGCAAAAGCGACATCGTTCGGGGGAACGGATAGTCTGAATTAAAAGGACTCCCATGGCAGCGATAATTCATGCGATACCGGCAAGACCGCTAAATCCCGAGGTATTTTCGGGGGACCGCAAGGGCGGTGAGGAGGACCGGCGATCGGCACCCGTGAAATGGTCTCCCATGAGGGCTGCATTACGGACTCTCACCGTGCTGACGGCTCTAAACGTGCGCAACGGCGCCACCGTCGCCGAGTTGGCCATTGCCACACGGATTTCCAGACCCGCTCTTTATCGAATCCTGGAGACGCTTCGCGAAGCGGGCTACATTTCGGTCGATATCGCACGCAGGCACTATTGTTTGACGATGCGCGTCCGTAGTTTGGCGGAGGGCTTCTCGGACGAGGACTGGGTGACGCAAATTGCCCGGCCCGCGCTCGCCAATTTACAACGACGGGTGATTTGGCCCACTGATCTCGGGACGTTCGGCAACAATGGAATGTGGATTCGCGAAACCACGCGACCCTTGAGTCCGCTGACAATCGATCGAAGCGTCGCCGGAACGCGCGCCTCGATGCTGGGCACCGCGGCCGGAAGAGCCTATTTGGCGTTTTGCAGAGAGGAAGAGCGCGAACAAATCGTGAGTAATCTTCAGTTCTCGCCGGAGCCCGGAAATGAGATCGCCATGGAACGTCCACGCCTGAATGCCTTGCTGGCCGACGTCGAAAAACGGGGGTACGGGTATCGGTACGGCGAGCCGCCCACGGATTCCGCGGCCATCGCCGTGCCCATCATGTGTGGTGACCGCGTGTTCGGTTGTGTCAATATGACATTCATGGCGGCTACCCTGACTCCGGAAAAGGCGGCGGCGCAATACCTGACGGCGCTCCGTGAGACTGCCGACGCGATCGCAAAGGGAACAAGACACCTGGAAGTTTTAGACCGGAGCAGTTCAGCCAAAGCCCGCACGAACTCGTGACCAAAGCGAAAGAGTTCGGTGCCGGTTGGCGGGATTTGTTGGCGGCAACGCTTGGACTGGCGTGCGGCGTTCCCGCGTACACTCCCGTTTCAAGCTTGTTCTTTCGGGTGCTCGTGAAACAGTTTGGATGGTCAGCTACAGCGGCCGCCGCCTCGCTCATCGCCCTCCCCCTGACCGGTCTCTGCCTGCCCGTAGCAGGCACCATCATCGATCGCTATGGCGTGCGGCGCGTCGCCCTCGTGTCCATCGTTCTCCTGGCGCTTTCGTATTATTGGCTGTCTTTGATGGGTGGCAGCCTCAGCGCCTTCTACCTTGGAATCATCGGTCTCAACATACTGGGTTGCGCCACTGGGCCCATCGCGTATACCCGTCCGATCGCGTTGCAATTCGTACGGGCTCGCGGCATCGCGCTTGCGATCTGTCTGCTCGGCATATCGTTGGGAGGCATCGTATTGCCACCGATATTGGCGCGTGTATTAGCCGTTGCCGACTGGCGGGCGGCGTACCGCCTTCTGGGGATCATGAGTCTCGTGGGCGGCCTATCGGCAATCGCATTATTGAGACCCGAACCCCTCAGAACGCGCTCCTCCCGAAGCCGACGGAAGCTCGCGTCCGCGGTAATCCGTGACCGCTCTTTTTGGCTGCTGTCCACGGCCATATTTCTGATAAGCGTCGCCGCTATCGGACTCGTCAGCCAATTCCAGTCGGTCATGATCGAAGCCGGCCTCGCGCCGGCGCAGTCGATCGCCCTTCTCTCGAGTCTTGCGACATCGGTATTTATAAGCCGTCTGGTCATCGGCTGGTCACTGGACACCTTCAGCGCGGAGTGGACCGCCGGCATCTCCTTGGCGCTCGCCGCGATCGGCGCCATCGGATTGTTGTACGGTCACGGCAATCTTTTATACGCGCTGCCCGCCACGCTTCTTATCGGCTTCAGCATCGGCGCCGAGCTGGATCTACTCTCGTTCTTCTGTGCTCGTTACTTTGGCCTGCAGGACTTCGGCGCCGTCTACGGTGCCATATCGGTGTTTTTCTACACCGGCATGGCGGTCGGTGCCGTCATATACGGAGCGATCCGCGATCGGACCGGCTCCTATTCACCGGCGATCGCCGTCTCCGCAATTCTGTTTGTAGTTGCCGCCGTTCTATTCGTCGCACTGCCGCGCCCAGCCGCCACCGCCACTCAATCCATTGCCGCAACGAGGCGTTAGGCAATACACCGCCCCAACGCACACTTTCCGCCAGGCGTACATCTCCCTTGTGACGCTCCCCACCATGAAATCCCTGTGCTACGTTCGCCAGCACATCTAAACGAAATAGCAGCGCACAGCCAGATCCGACTTTGCGTGACCGTTGCAAACACTGATGAAAAATATGGTTGAACATGGGGGGCGGGAATGGTCCATTCAAAGTCAGTCGCACTGATTGGCGCATTTGCAATTGTAATTCTCTCCGGCACGGCGGGCGCACAGCTGACGACTCCGTCCAGTTCCGCCGATGAGATTGCGGGCTTGCAGGAAATTGTCGTGACGGCGACCAAGACCGGTGCAACCGAGGGCCAAAAGACGCCGATTGCACTCAGCGTTTATTCTGCGGATCAACTAAATAACTCGGCGGCGAACAACATCAAGGATCTCGTGGCCCTGACGCCAAATCTCAATATCTCCCAAACCACTGCAAGCGCTGAGATCTATATTCGCGGCATTGGCAGCAACAACGTATTCAACGGCTCGGATCCCGACGTGACCATGCAATCGGACGGTGTATACATCGCCAGGGCATTCAGCCAATTCGCGGATTTCCTTGACGTCAGTCGAGTCGAGGTGCTCCGCGGCCCGCAAGGTACCTTGTACGGGCGTAACGCGGTAGGCGGGACGATCAATGTCATTTCGCGCGCGCCGACCGACGATTTCGAGGCAAAGACGCAGGTCACGTTGGGGGACTTCTCCCTGCTGCAAACGCAAGGGTATGTTAGCGGGGCCTTGATCAAAGGCCTCCTGGATGCCAGTTTGAGCGTGAACTACGTCACTCATAGTCCTTGGGAGGACAATATAGTGGCCGGACAACCTGGCCTCGATGACGCCAACCACGGAGGCGTCCGGGCCCAGTTGCGGTTACAGCCCACCGACAAAGTGGACATGACCACGCGCGTTGATTGGAGCAAAGCCGACGAGTATTTCGACGCGTCGGCGCATCTTCTCGCCCCGTATGCGCGTGCTCCTCTGGCAACGAGCATCATCGGCGACTACACGCGTACCGCGCTCGATACTACGCAGCTCAATCACGAAGAGATTTGGGGCATCTCCGAGGACATCAATGCAGCAATCAACGACTGGCTGTCGCTGAAATCGATCACCGCCTACCGGGATAGCTGGTACCGGCTGACCGTGGACGGAGACGGCACCGAGTTACTCATCAACTCGGGCTATCAGGCGGATCTGTCCAAGCAGTTCAGCCAGGAACTCAACCTGGTTGCCAAACGCGACCATTTCGATGGCGTTGCCGGTCTTTACTTCTTCAATGAACACGAGATCAGCGAGATCTATTCAGATCTACCCGCCCCCGGACCTAATCTGCAAAATCTCGTCAAACCGGATGCTTACGCGCGTTCCTATGCCGCATTTGCGCAAGGAACCTACCATCTATTCGACACCGTCGGATTGACCGCAGGGGTCCGCTACACCGAGGACCGCAAAGAGCTGGATCAGTACTACACGCGCGATGTGCTATCCCTCGGAATTCCGCTGCATGGCTTTCCATTTATCGACACCTCCGTGCGCCACTTCCATGCCACCACGCCCAAGTTTGGTATTGACTGGCAGGCGCTTCCGGACGTGCTCATGTACGCGACCGCAACACGCGGTTTCAAGAGCGGGGGAACGAACTATGCGGCTTCGAACGCCGCTGCTCTTTCATTCGCACCTGAATACATTTGGAGTTATGAAGCGGGTGCAAAGACCGAATGGTTGGATCGCCGCTTGCGCGTCAATTTAACCGGCTTTGTCTATGATTACAGTAATCTTCAGGTGCAGTCGTTGCTCGGGCCCGGAGTAACGACCATCGCGAATGCCGCGACGGCGAAGATCAAGGGCGCCGAGCTCGAGACCACCGTTGAACCGATTCCTCGATTGGTGCTGACGGCGAATTACTCGCTGCTCGATGCAAGGTACACCCGATTCGACGCCGCGAGTGTTCCGGCGTCGTTGACACCATTTCTTGCCGGTTCACCAGATCTGAATCCCAACGGCACGTTCAACGCGACGGGCGATCGCTTGAGCGCTGCGCCCCATGATTCCGCCTCGGCAACCGCGCAATACGCCTGGAACATGCCGGGTGGAAAACCATTCTTGCGCGGGGAGTATTACTGGCAATCGCGGGCCTACTATGACCCGTCCAATGCTCCGATTATGAGCCAGAAGGCGTATGGTCTGGCGAACGCGTTTGCCGGCTTCGACAGTGACTCCAAATGGAACGTGCATTTTTTCGTCAAGAACCTGACGGATACTCACTACCTCATCTTTATCGCGGCTATCACGGTGGTACCCTCCGGCGTTGCCGCGGCACCCCGAACGTATGGCGTCCAACTGACCAAGAGCTTTTGAGCCGTGTGAGGGCCATTCGCGGTCAGGGTCGTTCGTTGTGAGGGCTGTTCGCGTTCATGATTTCAGCGGGCTCGAGGGCGTGTCCCTGGAGATCATTCCGCCGCCGCAGCCGGCGGCCGATCAGGCCCTAATTCGCGTAGTCGCCGCCAGCGTGAATCCCGCGGACATCAAGATCGCCAAAGGGCTCTTTCCCCGAGTCGCGCAGCGGGATCTCCCGGTGACACTTGGCTGCGATTTTGCCGGCATCATCGAGTATTGCCGGCAGCGCACGGCGCCCTTTCATGCCGGCGATTTTGTATTCGGTATGGCCAGGCCCGGCAACGGCAGCCTTGCCGACTACGCGGTAGCAGACGTCGACGCTTTCGCGTTGGCCCCAACCGCCCTGGATTTGAAGGACGCCGCCGCGGTGCCGCTCGCAGCGTTAACGGCTTGGCAGGGCTTGACTCTGCATGGAGCCCTGACAGCCGGGCAGCGTGTACTCATCCTTGGCGCAGGCGGTGGGGTTGGCCACTTCGCCGTTCAGTTTGCGCACTACCTCGGCGCGGAGGTCTTCGCATTGGGCGCCGTCAGAGACGCGGATTTCTTGCGCGAGTTGGGCGCTCATCACGTGCTCGACCGAGACTCTGAATTCGAGATGACTGGCGAGAAGATGGACTTGGTGCTGGATCTAGTTGGTGGAAGCACGCAGGATCGCGCCTGGGCAGTGCTCAACCAGAGAGGAATGATCGTCTCTCCCGTCACGCAGCCCGACCCGCGCCGCTGTAGGTCCGGTGGACGGCCGGGGTGCCGCTATCTCGCGCAACCCAATCGCGCGGATTTCGAGCGGATCGCTTCGCTATTGAATACGGGCGACGTACGTCCCGTCATATCAAGCCGGTTCGGGCTTGACGATGCGTATAAGGCGCTCTCCCAACTCGAGCGCGGCGGTACTCGCGGCAAATCCATTGTGACTGTTGAAAACTAGCGCCTAGTCGAAAAGTCCGGCGGCGGGTCGCGTTTCTGCAAAACTTCCGACATAGTCCATCCCGAACGCCAGAAATCGGTCGGAGGCGGTAAGCAGCCCGCGCTCAAATCGAATGGAGTTGAATATTGGGGCATCTTCGGCGATCAGGCGAAGGCTGTAGCTCCTCATGTTCTCCAGCAGGGCGGCATCCGCGACCGGATCCGTAGTGCCCGAGGGATCGGGACCCAACGCATTGGCAAGAAACCCGGTAGTGTGCGCTGCCTCGTGCGGACAAATTCCATGAAACAAATACATATCACGCCCTTCTCGTCGGCTGCGGATGGTTATCGCGCATACACCCCACAGCGTGCGGTGCTGACGCACTGTGCCGAATTCCTGCGCAGTGACGTCAACCGCATAATGGAACCGGTGGGACTCGCGGATGGAGGCGGACTCATCGATCTCCATCTGCAGCTTGTGAAGCACCCGGAAGTGCTGAATATCAAAGCCGTTTAGAAATACCGTATCGCTCGCCACGTGCATCGTGACTGGGTTGCGAAAAGTATCGACCACCACCGGGCCCTCGCCGAAGCTAGGAACGGGATATAGCGCTTCCTCGCCGTTGAAGGCCCAAATGATCCCCAGGGATTCGGCGGTGGGAAACGCGAACAAGCGCGCCGCTGCAGGCGGCTTATCGCCCGCGGGAACATCGACACATCGTCCGGAACTGTCATAGCGCCAATGATGGAAAGGACATTGAATCGTCTCGCCGACCACCTTTCCCACCGACAAATCCGCACCCAAATGCCGGCAATACGCGCTTCTGACCTGCGCCTCGCCCTGCTCGGTTCGATACACCACGACGCGGCCACCCAGAAAGGATATGCCCCGGATCTCTCCCGGTTTGATATCGCTACTGAGCGCCAATGGATACCAACAAGCATGAAATGGAAGTGCCAGTGGCTTTGCAGCGCGTAACCCACTGCCTACAGACTCGCTCATCGTATTTGCTCCCGTGCGTATGTGTGATCACTATCGCGTAGAACTTGCACCCGTAAGATTAACCGTGACCTTGCTCTGATTGACGTGGTGTCCGCCCTGCGTACATGCCATGTCCTCGCCGCCCGCCTATGACAGACTGCTCTTCAGCCGGTGACCGCTCGACCAAACACACCGCGGGCCGGCACTGAATATCGTGGGGGATCTCGTGGTTAATTTTGCGATTGCCAATCTAAGCACTTCCAGTGGCGAGCGTGCCGCCCTTGCAATAGACAGCGATTACTTTCGCCTCGACCTGATTTCCTCTGAATGGAACACGAGTGTTCGCGCAATTCTTGATGACTGGCAACGGTTTTATCCGACCCTCGTTTGCGCCGCGCAGCGATGTGCGCTGGAGGGCTCCAAGGCTCGAGCGTTCGTCAGCGGCTCAGATGTCCACCTTCTAACTCCCGTCAAGTTCCCGAACAAACTCATCTGCGTCGGCGCCGTGTACCGCGATCATTTGCTGGAATTCAATCTGCCTCCCGAGCGCTGGAAGAATATGCCCATGTTCCTGCGCGCTCCGACTACGTCGATCGTCGGGCCAGGCCGTACCCTCGTCATTCCCGCCACCACGAAGGAGTTCGATTGGGAAATTGAGCTGGCGGTCGTTGTGTCACGACGATTGAAGAATGCCGATTTGCAAACCGCGCAAGCTGGGATTGCCGGCTATTCCGTGGGACTCGACATGACCTGCCGCGACTTGCTCGGCCGCGATTCTCCGACGGGGGTGGACCTGGTGAGAGCAAAAGCTCAGGACGGGATGGCTCCGGTGGGTCCGATCATGCGACCCGCAGAATTCGTCACGGATCCCCAGAATCTGCGACTCCGGCTCTTCGTAAACGATGAGATCAAGCAAAACGGCACGACGTCCGACATGTTGTGGTCAATACCCGAACAACTGAGCACCATCAGCCAGTTTATTACCTTGGAGCCGGGCGACATCGTCTTTACCGGCTCACCGGCGGGCTCCGGCGCATCCATCGGGCAATTTCTTCATCCCGGAGATCGCATTCGCGCCGAAATAGAGCAGGTGGGAACGTTGCACGTTGAGGTCATGGCGCCGCCCTCGTAGCACAAACGCCACATGCTGACGGAGTATGTCAAAATGCACCGGTGAATCCCGGCGAGAAGCCAACAGCCAAGCGACCGCTAAAGCGTCACAAGGATGCCACGGGAGACTGGCATCCCATGCGCTCGGCGTTGCGCACCTTGACCGTATTGCGGGCGCTCAATGTACACAACGGGTCAACGGTGGGCCACCTATCGTTAGCAACCGGAATCTCTCGTCCCGCGCTTTACCGTATTCTCGAGACGCTTCGCGAAGCCGGCTACATCTCCGTCGACATCGCGCGCAAGCATTACTGTCTCACCATGATGGTACGCAGCCTGGCGGAGGGATTTACGGACGAGGACTGGGTGACGCAGGTAGCTCGTCCTGCGCTCGCAAAGCTTCAGCGCAAGGTGCTTTGGCCCACCGATTTGGGTACTTTCCGGGATAACTGGATGTGGATTCGCGAGACCACCCGGCCGCTCAGCCCTCTGACCATGGATCGGACCGTGGCCGGCACCCGTTGCCCCATATTGGCCACGGCAACCGGGCGCGCCTATTTAGCGTTCTGCCGCGACGATGAGCGCGCGCGGATTTTGGGTAACCTCGCGTTATCCGCAGAGCCTGAGAGCGGATTCGTTCAAAACCAGGAGCGTCTGGATGAGCTGTTTCATGAGGTCCGTCGGATCGGTTACGCCCAGCGATACGGCGAACCTCCGAAGGAGTCCGGTGCGATCGCCGTACCCATCCTCGTGGGCGACCGGGTGCTCGGGTGCGTCAATTTGACCTTCGCAGCAGCTGCTCTCACGCCGATTGAGGCAGCCAAAAAACATCTGGTAGACCTGCAACATACGGCCGATGAGATCGAGCAGGGATTTCAGCGGTTGGAGCAAGGCATGCTCACGTTGCCGCATTGACGGCACCCGGGCGGTCATCAGCCGCGTATCTGGATCGACCGCGCCCGATTTGTACGCTGACCGGACAAATACTCGTTTCCCGGGTGTTCCCCGTCCATGCCCTCTCGCAACCGGGTAGGTGCTCGGGGGATAATTCAGCGACAAACACCAGGAGAATCCGTGCCGCGCCCCCACTTTCTTGGCATCCACCATCTTAAATTCGCAGTATCCGACCTGGACCGTTCGCTGTCGTTCTACACACGTATCCTCGGCGCGAGCCGACTGCCAAAGCTCGATCATGTCAATGCCGGCGGCCAACTCTATGCCATCATCATGGAGGTGCCCGGCCTCGGTACGCCCTTGGAGCTGCGCCTCAACTCGGAGCATGCCGCCAAACAGAAGGGATTCGATCCCGTTACGCTGAACGTCGAGGGACGCGCCGACCTGCAAAGTTGGGTGCAGCATTTGGATGCGGAGCGGGTGGCTCACTCGCCGATATTGACCGCCTTGGTAGGTTGGCTCGTCGCATTCGAAGATCCGGACGGCCGGCGCATCCGGTTCTACACGAAAGAGCGGCACGGACCGGAATTCACTCCATCTACCGACGCGCGCTGGCTATAGTCCGGCCGTCAAGAAGAGCACCAGCATCACGGACCGGGCCGAACAGGCCGGCACACGCCGCGCAACTACCGCAGTCGCGTCAAGTACTCAGCGAGTGCCGGCACCTCGGCCAGTGCGCGCAGCGCATCGTTCAAATGCGTGCAACCGAGGGTCCCGGGCAGTTCGGCGAGTACCCTTTCACGCAGTTCGGACAGCGGCGTTCCGACCAACCGCGAGACGTTGGCCGCCGCGGAGGGACATTCCACGAACGGTAGTACGCGCGGCTCCGCCTCGACCGACAGCAACCGCAGCGATTGCGCGTCGGCCGTCGCGCTCAAGGTGTACTCGTGCACGATGGCGCGGCCGCCCGCAGGCGTGGTGGCGCTGTCCTGAAACGCGGCGTCGATGAGGATGCGCGTGCCCAGCCGCACGTCGATGCGGCGCGCGCGCCGCATGCCCACGGCGCCGGCCTGATCGGTGAAGCGGTGCCAGCCGTCGGGGTCGTCCGGGTTGCGCAGATCGGGCGCCGCTGTGCCGGAGCGCTCCGTGTGAGGGTCCAATCCGCTTGAACCCTCGGCAAATCCGGCGCAGATGCCCGCGCGGCTGCGGAAGACCTTTTCGAGGTCAAAAACATTGCGCACCGAGCGCGCCGAGGTGAGCCACTCCGCATCCCATTGCGACCAGGCCCAGCCCGATACGAGGCTCGTGCCGGCGATATCGTCGAGGATCAGATACAGCGGTGCGGCTCCACGGCGTTCCTCGGGCACCGCGGCTTCCAATGCCTGGCGAAGCCCGCCGCCGCCGCGGCAGCCGACCAGGCGCGATAGCGCCGGTCGCTTAGGCGTCGCCGCAATCGACACGATGACGCGATCCGGCTGCAGCCGGGCCTCGAAGGCATCTTCGGCAACGATCACTGGGGCGCCGCCCGAGATCGGAGTGACGACGTCGCGTGCGCGGCCGACCATGCTTGAGTTTCCCGCGCGGCCGTCAGGCCAGGAGACATCGTTGCTGGACGTA
>Ga0209006_10001484_pt1 | contig 21252 bp, 19 predicted proteins | sample JacPin_JW_Ref_O2_FD_188567 | JGI IMG/M metagenome (GOLD analysis project Ga0209006, IMG submission 188567) | Forest soil microbial communities from Algoma, Ontario, Canada - Jack Pine, Ontario site 1_JW_Ref_O2 (SPAdes) (version 2) | ecosystem: Environmental > Terrestrial > Soil > Boreal... | reverse complement strand
CGAACCGATCAGCCGAATTGTACCCACGACGATAACCAGAATCACTGCCAGCATCACCGCGTATTCCGCGATGTCCTGACCGCGCTCATCGTTCCAGAGGTTCTGCGAAAGCTTCCCGAATTGCTTTAAGAGTGTTGCCATTGTGAGCTCCCTCTCCATTTCTTGAACCGACCTTCCCCTTTTCGGGGACTTTCAGTTACACGCCGACACACCACCACTACGAGGGCTCTGTAGAGAATCCTAATCACCCGGGAAGGCTCGGCCAATGGCACAAAGGTGCCATACGCCGTGACCGTCGGTCTTCCTTACTGGTTACTTCCGCGTTTCTGGTAAGTTTAGGTAATACTCTTGAGTGGCAATGCCTGGTTAACCGCGAACAGCGCCAGTTCCAGGCGCGTCGACACTCCCAGCTTGTCGAAGATATTGCTCAGGTGGTGCTTGACGGTGTCTTCGCTGATCTTGAAATATTCGGCGATTTCCTTGTTGGAGTAGCCGGCCACGACCGCCGAAACAATTTCCAGTTCACGGGGCGTGAGACCGAACTTCTTCTGCCGCGCCTCGTCACTCGACGATTGCATCAGAGTTCGCAGATATTGCACCAGATTCGAAACACTCTCGCGGCCCACCCAGTATTCTCCCGACATCACGGTGTGAATTGCGCGGAGCAGCAGTTGGGTGGCGGAATCCTTGAGCACAACGCCGCGAGCGCCCAGCTGCAAAGCTTCGACGATCTGGCTTTTTTCGGCGGCCGCCGTCAGCAGAATCACCCGCACCGGCGATGAATTGGAGGCGGCACTCAGGTCGCGCAGGGCCTCCAGACCCGGATGCTTGGGCATTGCCAAGTCGAGGAGCAGGATGTCGGGCTTCAGCGAGCGCGCCAGCTTTACCGCTTCGGCGCCGTCGGAGGCCTCGCCGAGGACTTTCAAGTCGGGCTCGGCTTCGAGCAGCCGCCGCAGCCCATCCCGGAAAATGGGATGGTCGTCGGCGATCACGATGCGAACAGTTTGTGGCTTCTTAAAATTCATGCGGCACTTCCACGCCACGGAGCACCGTGACTTCCAGGCGCACTCCTTGACCCGGATTTGATTCTACCGTGAGTTCCCCGCCGATCAAACGCACACGTTCCTTTATGATCATAGGCCCCTTTCCGATTTCATCCATTTCAGCCAGGGTGAGGCGACCAGAAAACGGAAACCCTTTGCCGTCATCCTCCAGGCTCAGCGTCCACAGGCTCTGGCTGGAACCAAGGCGTACCAGGGCGTGGCGCGCCTGGCTGTGCTTGCGCACATTCACCAGCCCCTCCTGCACAATGCGGAGAAGCTCGCGGCAAACTCTCTGCGGCATGTCGAATTCTTCCAGGTCGGTGACGAAGCGGGCGGCAATTCCAGTCTCGCGCTGAAAACGCTCCACCGTGTCGTTCAAAACGCTGAGCAGTCGACGCGCGTCCACGTCAATCGATTTCATCTGTTGCATGAGTTCGCGCAGCTTGAGCACTTCTTCGCGGAGCAATCCCTGGATCCTTCCGAGTTCGCCGCCGATAGGGCCTTGCGCATCGGCCCGGCGGCGCAGAACATCCACTTGCATCTCGACGGCAATCAGAGACTGCACCGCGCCGTCGTGCAGTTCGCGCGCGAAACGCGCTCTCTCGGCAGCGCCCGCCCTGCGCCGCAGGCGATGAAGCAGATAGACGTTGTAAACCGCCGGGCCGATCTGGCGAACCAGATCGAGCAGGAAGCGAAGCTCTTCCATTTTTTCCCGTTGCCGCGTCGGCTCGAACAGGAACACGCGTCCTCTCCACTCGCCTCCCAGCAGGAAAGAAACCGCAATCACGGAATCGAAACGCTGGAATTCATTCAGCCGGGTGAGCGATTCGGTGTGTTCCACCGGAACCTGGTTGCCCTCGCGATCGAGCGCAAGAGTAGACCAGCGGCCGGCGTCGCGGACGGCGCAGCAAACATCTCCGGGAAAATCCGCGAGATAAGTCGCAGCATCCCGCGGGCTCGAATCCTTCCACATAAACTCCGAAGGGGCTCCGTTGTCGAGCTGCAGTTCGCCGAGAAATACCCGCTGGCTGTGCGATTCCTGCGCGGCAATCAGCAGCCGCGCGCAGCCATACATGGTGAGGACTTCCGCGAAAATTTGCTGCAGTGTACCCGTGAGTCCCGACTCCACGCGCGCCTTGGCCAGAATCCGCGTGACTGCAGACTTCTCGGCTCGCAGCTCTTTTTGTTGCCCCGCCAGGTAACCGAGCAGCAGCCCCATCACCAGCAGGTAGACCGAAAGCATGAACAGACGCTTGGGCTCAAACTCATCCTGATTGATGTTCAGACCGGAGAATACGTGCCAGGGAAGTGACCGTCCGGGGATCCACACGTGCAGTAAGAGGCTCTCGATCCATAGCAGAGCAACCTCGGCGGCCGCCGTGGCCAGCGTCTCCCACTCTCCCCAGCGGTAGGCTGCGGCCACCAGCACAAAAAAGAAGAATAGAAAGAATGGGCTGCGCGGTCCCTCGGCAAATACGGAAATCAACGCGGGCCATACGATATCCGCCGCATGCACCAACAGACGAAACGCCGGGGTGGACTGTTGTCTCCGGCGCAACAGCGTCATCACCAAGACGCCGTGTATAAGGTAGAGTCCAAGCAGTCCGTAGGCGATCGGCGCATGCCCCAACTGCGTGGGGTCCATATAAATGGCAGCTAATGCGGAGATGGCGAGAAACACTCGTGCGGTGGCCAGCCAGCGCTCGATCCGGCGAATCTCGCCGGGATCGGTGGGGGCCTGCAATCTCCACGAAAACCTGTAGCGGTTGATACGAAACAAAACAGTCTATCTCCGCAGGATGGGCGGCGAGTGGCTGTGCCGCATATTATTGATAAGAAAGGCTTGTAGCAAGAACAACTTGCCGACTGCAAAGGCTTAGCCCGGAATCCGCCATCCCGCATCGGACACCAGCGGTCCCGGCCAGATTACTACAGTAACCAGTGACCGCGCTCGATCCCAACTAGAATGTCCGGGGATAACTTTTTTGACCATCCGCTCCAAAATCTGGTCCGGAGGTGTGCTTGTCTGCCTGGCGGTGGCGGTGCTGGGCGCGCTCACCCTGCCGCAATCGTTTCGCCTGACGGCCACCAGCGACCTCACCCAGTGCCTTCTGCTCGCGGCGGGTACGTTTGCGCTGGTTCCGCGAGCGCTCCGCACCCAGGGCCGACTGCGCCTGTTCTGGACGATGCTGGCGCTAGGGATGGGCCTGTGGTTTACGTATCAACTGATTTGGACGTATTTCGAAGTGTTTCTCCACCGCGATGTACCGGATTTGTTCGACGCCGATATTGTTATTTTTCTGCACTTCGTTCCTTTCATGGCGGCGCTCGGTCTGCGCGCCCACGTCCGCGGAGGCGAATATGCGGCGCGGCTGGGACGGCTTGATTTCACGCTGCTTCTGGTCTGGTGGATCTATGTCTACGTCCTCATCGTAATGCCGTGGCTCTATGCGGTTCCGAACGCGGGCGCTTATGGTCACAATCTCAACGCGCTGTATCTGGCTGAGAAAATAGCGTTCCTGGTGGCTTTGGCCGTGTGTTGGAAAGGCAGTCAGGGCCATTGGAGAACCCTGTACGCAAATCTGTTTGGCTTCAGCCTGCTCTATGCCAGCAGTTCCTATTTTGCGAACTGGGCGCTCGAGCGGAAGGTTTATTACAGTGGAAGCCTCTACGACATTCCATTGTCGATCTCGGCGGCCTGGATTGCCTTGCTCGCCCTGTGGAGCCGTGCCGGCGAACCCGAGGCCGAAAGCAAAGCGGCGACCGCCTACGGAGTATGGGTGGCGCGCTGCGGAATGATCGCGGTGTTTTCGCTTCCAATCTTCGCTGCCTGGACGTTGTCGGATACGGCGGTTCCACATCGCATTCTCTCGTTTCGGCTGATTCTCACATTGCTGGCTGCCCTGGCGATGGGCGTGATGGTTTTCGTGCGCCAGCGTCTGCTGGACCGTGAGCTGGTTAACTTCTTTCATCGCTCGCAGGACTCCATTGAGAACCTTAAGCGCCTGCAGGCGCAGGTCCTGCAGTCGGAGAAACTGGCATCCATCGGCCAACTCGTGGGCGGTGCGGCGCATGAGTTGAACAATCCGCTCACCGCGATGTTGGGCTATTCGGATCTGCTTCTGAATACTGGCCTCAACCCGGAACAACGGGCGCAGGCCGTCAAGATCGGTCAACACGCCCGACGCACGCGCTCCCTGGTTGCCAGCCTGCTCAGCTTTGCCAAACGTACGCCCGCAACCCGGACTCCGATCGATCTCAACACGCTGTTGCGCACGGCCGTGAAACTAGCGGAATCGCAATGGCAACCTTTGCACCTCGAAGTGGTCATGGAATTCGATAATCAACTGCCCCGAGTTCTCGGGGACTCCAACCAGTTGCTTCAGGTTTGTTCGCAAGTGCTGGGGAACGCGTTGCACGCGCTCGAAGAAAATGGTGGCAGGAGATTGACCATTTGCACCACTCATCATCACGACGTTACGCTTCTCCAGGTCTCTGCCGAGGGAACGGGCCGCAGCCCGCTTGGCCATGCAGATGGCAGCATGACGGGCTTGAGCGCTTGTCAGGGCATTGTGCAGGAACACCGCGGCCGAATGTGGCTAGAGCAACACAAGCAGGACGGAATAACCGTGAACGTGGAACTGCCCGCAGTTTCTTCCGTGCTGCAGTCCGCTATAAGGACTGCTCCTCTGCCGGCTTGATTTTTTCGAGTTTGATCTCTGCCGAATCGATCTCTGCTGGCGATATCTCTGCCGGCCTGGCCACAATTGTTCTCTTGAGTTGGCCGCAAGCGGCATAAATGTCGCGGCCGCGCGGACGCCGCACGAACGCCGGGATCCCCGCCTTCGTCAACACTCTCTGGAACGCCAGCACTCTCTGCTCCGCAGGCGTTGTGAAATCAATGCCCGGCCCAGGATTGAGCGCGATCAGATTTACTTTTGCTCGCAGCCCGCGCAGCAACTCGACAACTTCCTGGGCATTTCGCACCGTATCGTTCGCATCGCACAGCAGCACGTATTCAAATGTGATTCTCTCTCGATTGCGCAACGGAAAATCGCGGACCGCGGCCAGCAACTGCTCGATATTCCATTTCCGGTTCAAGGGCATCAGCCGAGTGCGCAGTTCGTCGTTCGAAGCATTCAGAGAGATGGCAAGCTTGGGCCGAATCAACTCCAGCCCAAAGTCGCGAATGCGCGGCACGATGCCGGCGGTTGAAACTGTCATCCGCGATTCGGGGATGCCCACTTCTTCCACCAGCAGTCGCACCGACTTGATGAAATTTTCGTAGTTCAGGAAAGGCTCGCCCATCCCCATGAAAACCAGGTTCGTGCGATCCTCGGGCGGTGAGACCTTCTGATCGCTCAGCACCGCGCAGACCTGGCCGACAATTTCGCCGGCGCTCAGGTTGCGTTTCACGCCGAGAAGTGCGGTCAGACAGAAGTGGCAGTCCACAGCGCAACCCACCTGGCTGGAAACGCAAATCGTGGCCCGGTGTTTTGGGGTGGCGCAGCGTTTCAACGCTGCGATGGACTCGTCCTCCTGGATGAGGGCTTTAGCCCCTGCGGGGGGTGCCGCCAAGTCCCCCGGTTGCCCCTCTGCATCCCCCGCTTCCGTGCCGTCGCCAGCCTCGCCGCCATCGCCTTCGGGCATCCACACCGTTTCCACGCTCTCGCCGTCGGCAAATACCACGAGGTAACGGATCGTGCCGTCCGCCGAGACGAACTTTTCCTGAATACGAGGCGAACCTATAGCGAACCCACGCTGCGAAAGATCATCCCGGAACCGGCGCGGGAGGCTGGAAATCTGGTCGAGTGCGTGCGCCCGCTCGCGATAAACTCCGTGCATAATCTGCTGCACGCGGTAGGAAGGTTCCCCAGCGTTTTCCACGAGTTCCGCCACTTCCTGGCGGTTCAGCCCCAGCAGCGACGCCTCCGCACTATGAACCAAGAGGTCCACCTCCTGCTATGCTGGATCGTGAGCTGGCTAGGCCGGCCCCCGGCCGGCCCGTGATGTCAGCCAGAGCTGGACGCCATCGCAAAACAGACATTCCCCGCAAACCACTCATTCTAAACACTTAAACATTTTCGCACACCCTGCCGCCCTATGTCAGAATAGTTATAGGCCTTTCCACAATCAGTTTTGACGGGTTTTTAGCGAGTGTCTCTACCCATGGTGAAAGAAGTTCGCAATATTCGTCGTCAAGTGTTGCCTAACGGTCTCACAATCATCACCGAGCAGATGCAGCATATCCGCTCGGCTTCGATCGGAATCTGGCTGCAAACCGGTTCGCGTGATGAAGATGCCGCGTGGAACGGCATTTCGCATTTCATTGAGCACATGCTGTTCAAGGGAACGGAGCACCGGACAGCGGAAGAGATCGCGCGCCAGGTCGACTCGATCGGCGGCAACATGGACGCATTCACCGCCAAGGAGTGCATCTGCTTCAACGTGAAAGTGCTCGACGAGCACCTCCCGATCGCGCTTGAGATTCTCAGCGATCTGGTGTTGCATCCGGTGTTCGATTCGAACGACATCACGCGCGAGCGCGGGGTGATTCTCGAAGAGATCAAGATGGACGAGGATAACCCGGATTATCTCGTCCACGAAATCTTCACGCAGAATTTCTGGAAAGATCACCCGCTGGGAAAACCGATTCTTGGAACCAAAGAAACGGTGAAGAAGTTCGAGCGCACTGCCGTTCTGGATACTTACTCCCATCGCTTCGCGCCCGGAAACATTATTGTTTCGGCCGCCGGCAATCTGGATCATGACCGCTTCGTCGAGCTGGTCACCCAACACTTCGAGCATATGAAACCCAGAAAGAACGGCTTCCATTCGCCGGTGCCGAAGATCGTGTCGAAGATCACCCTGCGCAACAAGAAAGCGCTCGAGCAGGTGCAGCTTTGCCTCGGCGTGCCCTCGCATCCCATCGCGCACGAGAAGCGCCACGCCGGCTATATTCTCAACACGCTGCTCGGCGGCGGCATGAGTTCCCGTTTGTTTCAGAACATTCGCGAGCGGCAGGGATTGGTTTATTCCATCTATAGCGATCTGAATCCCTACCGCGATACGGGATGCCTGGCGGTCTATGCCGGAACTTCGCGCGAGTCGGCGTCGAAAGTGGTGCAGTCGGTGGTGAGCGAATTTCACAAACTGAAAGCGGAACCGGTGCCCGCCGACGAGCTGCGCCGCTCCAAAGACCAGCTCAAGGGCAGCCTCATGCTGTCGCTGGAGTCGAGCAGCGCCCGCATGTCAAACCTGGCCCGGCAGGAAATGTATTTCGACCGCTTCTACGATCTTGACGAGCTGATCGCGAAAATTGAAGCCGTCACCGTCGAAGATCTCACGAGTCTGGCCAACGAATTTTTCAATACCGACTCCGTCGCGGTGACTATCCTCGGAAATTTGACGGGACTGAAGATTTCGCGCAGTCAACTGGCCTGCTGAAGAAAATTCCCGATGTAGCTTCCTACCGGCACGCCTTCGTCTACCGGCTGCGCTTCGCCTAATACATTGCACAACTCATGCAACCGTAGCGTCTAAGAATGTCCAAACTAAGCGCAAAACTTTGACTTTTTCGTGGCATTTACGGGCTTTTCAAGGCATACTATGCCGAGAATAAAGTCCCTCAGGCCGACCCAGGTTCCGCATGTTCGAATCCAAAGCGTTGGTTCCCAAAGATGATCGCGTCGCCGTGGCAGGATTGCCGGAGGCTGATCCCAAGCAGCGCAGCCTGATGGTAGCGGCCCTGGTGCTGCTGCTCGCGGGCTTGGGTGTTTCGTTGTACCACTATCGCGGCTTCTGGTTTCCGGACACCGAAGAAGCGGACTACGACCAGCCCTCGGTAAGCACACCCGTCACCCAGCCGACACAATCGGCTCCAGCCGCGGGGAAATTGAATTCTTCGGCAGCGAACGCTTCTCCTGCGAACTCGGCCGCGTCAAACTCCAGGCATCGCGCCGTGACTAACGGGAAAGCGACCAACGGGAAAGCGGCCAACGCAACCGCCCAGAAGAATATCGTCGTCGATGCTGCGGCGCCATCCATGGCGACTGCCACTACGACCCGAACCGTCCTGCCGCCGCTGGAAGTGGAAGTCGTCGCGGGCGACAGTCACCGCACGATTCGCCCCGGCAACAATTCGCTTAGAGTGGACCTGCAGCCGGGAACTCCGGCGCAAGCGGACGGGCCCGTGAGCACGGAAACCGCCGCGAGCGTGACCAGCAATGCCGCCGAGCGCGTGCAGATTTCAAAGGGCACCAACGACGTCGTCAGTCGGCCGGTGAAGCCCGACTATCCGCTCCTCGCCCGCCAGATGAAGGTTCAAGGCTCGGTGATCCTGCAGGCCCTGATCGGCAAGACCGGGACAATTCAGGATCTGCGCGTGATCAGCGGACCACCGATTCTGGCCGCCGCGGCGCAGGATGCCGTGCGGCAGTGGCACTTCAAGCCTCACTACCAGGGCAGCGAGGCAGTGGAAACACAGGCAAAGATCACGGTCAATTTCACCATCTCCACGAACTAGCTCTCCGCACTCGTCGAAAATCGGAGATTTTTCCCCTAAAAATAACGAGCGTCCCGAGACTCTTTCGAGTCCAGGACGCCCGGGCAGCCCTCCCCCAGAACTGCTCACGTGTAAAATTAACCTCGTCTTTTTCGTCTGAAAATAGCCCAGACGTGCCACCTATCCCCCTAAAGTGCCATAGGCCTATCTTATTGAAAAAACAACACTTCCTCAGTTTTCAGCGCCGAACCGCTTTCATCTCCTGAAGTCGCGGTGGATTTGTGCCGATGAATGTAGTCGGTTGCCTGCCCACCGGCAAACTGATGTCCGCCTCTGAAGATCCCCATATCTGTCGAAGCCCTCTGGATAGCCCGCAGGTCGGAGTCTAGGTGGTCGACCTCCAGAAAAAAAATCGCTTTTTGGAGCGACGGCGCCGAACCCATCACCGGGAACCATCGCCACGAGGTGGTAGGCCGGCCTTGTGCGGGACGAACTCTTTCACAATGCGATCGCAGCAACCCATGCGAAGCCCTGTGGCTCGGAATGTCCGGTCGGGGCTGCGATCGAGGGCGCGAAACTCAGCCGGATCGAGGGGCATCTGCGTCACAAACGGAGGCCCGAATTCCTGTCCACATCTGGGCAGTGCCGGCGCGGGATGAGCATGGGATCGTTGTCGGCGGGCAGCAAAGCTTCGAAGCTCGCCACTGACATGAAAAAGCTGAACCGCGCGAACAGGGCGCGAAGGACTCTGGCTACGCGGATGAGATCACCGGCATCGACAGCCGCACCATCATGCAATCCCATCTGCCGGAAACCCTGCGGAGCTGCAGGTGCCTTTCGGCGTTCTGCACCTGAGGCTGAAAGGCTTTGAGGTTTTTCGTGTGAACTCTGGGGCAGAGGCAGTTACCTGCATGCTTCGCATGGTAGCGCCCGCGCTCGAGCTTGCCGTGTGGAGAACGGACCATGTCGGGCGCTGGGCCGATGATCAATTCCTGGTGATTCTGAATGGTAGCAGCGGCCATTCATTTCGTGCAGCAGGCGACCGCATCGGCCGAATGCTGGCGAGCGATGGCTAGGGAATGTTCGCCGCTATCGGGATTTGTGCTTGTCTCCGGCTGAAATAACTTTACAATCACCCTCACTCTAAGACCTCCGGTCTGGTTGTATAATCCCCGCTTTGATCGTAACCAGCATTTCTGAACCGGAATTTCTAAAACCGGAATTTCGAAACCAAGATCTCAGAACCAAAGATCTTAAAGCCGGGATCTCGAAGCAGGTTGATCCTCGCGCAGGAGCGCCAACTATGAAAAGAGCTGTTCGCATTGCCGGTCTCATCGCCTCCCTGAGTTTGATTTCGGCCATTGCCTGGTCTCAGGAAAAACAGGAAAAAGTTGATCTGGAGACGATCACCCGTATTCGTTACGAAGGCTTTCACAACTCCAAGGTCATGGACTATGCGAGCGGATTGATGGATTCCATCGGCGAGCGGCTGACCGGCTCTCCCAACATGAAGCGCGCCAACGAGTGGACTCGCGATCAGCTGACGGCAATGGGATTGAGCAACGCGCATCTGGAACCCTGGGGACCGTTCGGCCGCGGCTGGGCGAATCAGTACGTCAATGTGCGCATGACCTCGCCCGACATCGCTCCGCTCCTCGTTTACGCGAAGGCCTGGACTCCCGGAACGAATGGAGTCGTTACCAGCAAGTGCATCCGCGTCAACATCGAAAAAAAGGAAGACTTCGATAAGTACAAAGGCAAGCTTGCCGGAATGATTCTGATCTTCGGGCCCGACGCGGAGGTGAAGCCGATCATCGAAGCTCCCTACAAGCGCTATACAGATGACGAGCTGGCCAAGACCGCGGAGTATCAGATTCCCGGCGAACGCCCGGCCTTTCGCTTTGCCGACTTCGTCAAGCGCCAACAATTCGTCAAAGATCTGAATCAATTCCTCGCCGACGAAAAAGTTCTTGCCGTAATCGATCACAGCCGCGGAACCGCGGGCGGCGGGACGGTTTTCGTCCAGTCCGGCGGATCCTACAAAACCGGCGAGACCGCTACCATCCCTCAACTGACCATGGCCTCCGAGCATTGGAGCCGCATCGCCCGCCTGCTCGATAAGAAAAAAGACGTGACTCTCGAGCTGAATGTGACGAACACGTTCTACGACGACGATCCCATGCAATACGACACCATTGCCGAGCTTCCGGGAACGGACAAGAAAGACGAAGTTGTAATGCTCGGCGCTCATCTCGATTCCTGGCACGCGGGCACGGGCGCGACCGACAACGGCGCAGGCACGATCGTCATGATGGAGGCCATACGCATTCTGAAAGCGCTGGACATCAAGCCGCGCCGCACCATTCGCATTGGCCTGTGGAGCGGCGAGGAAGAGGGCTTGCTCGGATCGCAAGGTTATGTGGAGCAGCATTTCGGCTCGCGTCCTCCCATGGACGATCCCGGCATGAAGGGGATGCCGACGCTGATGCGGCGCGAAGCTGGCCCGGTCACCGTGAAGCCCGAGCAGGCGAAAGTTTCCGGCTACTTTAATGTGGACAACGGCACCGGCAAGATTCGCGGCATCTATCTACAGGAAAACGAAGCGGTCGAGCCCATTTTCGAAGCCTGGATGCGTCCCTTCAAAGATCTCGACATGACGACCATCACGATGCGAAATACCGGCGGCACCGATCATCAATCCTTTGACGCAGTCGGCATTCCCGGATTCCAGTTCATCCAGGATCCCGTCGAGTACGAAAGCCGCACTCACCACTCCAACATGGACGTCTACGATCGTCTGCAACCCGAAGATCTTAAGCAGATGGCCGTGATCGTGGCCAGCTTCGTCTACAACACGGCCATGCGCGACCAGATGTTGCCGCGCAAGCCGATCGAACCAGCGTTGCCCCGCGAACCGGAAAAGAAAGACGGCCAGTAGGCGACGCCGAAAAAAATTCCCCGCAGCCGACCGGCGACCTCGCGCCGATGGCCGCCGCCCGCAGTGAGGAAGTAGGAGGAAAAACCGATGGTTACACGACGTGAATTTCTTGACGCACTGGCAGTGGGCGCGGCCGGTTTGGCCGTGGGAACTACGGCAAAGAGTTATGGCCAGATCATGGGTTCCAATGATCGCCTGAACTTTGCGGTGATTGGTCTGAATGGGCGCGGCTACGCTCACCTCTCCTCGCTCAAGGTGAACAAGGCCGCGGCCCGCATTTCGCACGTCTGCGATGTGGACAGCAATATCCTCAAGAAGTTCGCAGACGCTACGCAACACGAGATGGGCGAAGCTCCCGCTGCCGACAAGGACTTCCGCAAGATTCTCGAACAGAAAGAGGTGGACGCCATCACCATCGCCACTCCTGATCATTGGCATACACCGATGGCCATTGCCGGGTTGCAGGCTGGGAAGCACGTCTATCTGGAAAAACCCTGCAGTCACAATCCGGCCGAGGGCGCGATGCTGATCGCGGCGCAGCAGAAGTATCAAAAGCTGGTGCAGATGGGCACACAGCAGCGTTCATCCCCGCACACGATAGAAGTCATCGAAAAGATTGGCGCAGGCGCAATCGGCAGGGCTTACTACGCGAAGGCCTGGTACAGCAATGAGAGGAAGTCGATTGGCACCGGCAAAGAAGCGCCCGTACCGCCGCAACTGGATTGGGACCTGTGGCAAGGCCCCGCGCCGCGCCATCCCTACAAAGACAATGTGCAACCGTACAACTGGCACTGGTTCAGAATCTACGGCACCGGGGAAACTCTTAACAATGGCACGCATGAGGTCGACGTTTGCCGCTGGGCGCTGGGCGTTGACTATCCGCAGCGAATTTCTTCATCGGGCGGACGATATCATTTCAAAGACGATTGGCAGTTTTACGACACGCTCGTGACCAGCTTCGAATATGAAGACAAGATTATTTCCTGGGAGGGCAAGTGCTGCCAGGGCATGAAGTTTTACGGCCGCGATCGTGGCGCGACGATCATGGGAACCACCGGCTCGGTGCTGGTCGACCGCGATGGCTACGAGATTTACGACCTCAAGGGGAATAAGACGAGCGAATTCAAGGTGGGCAACAAGACCTCGTCTTCTGATCTGATCGGGCGCGACTCCATGACCGACGCTCACTTCGCCAACTTCATCGCAGGAATCCGTAAAGGCGAAAAGCTCAACGCCCCGATCGCGGTCGGCAATGTCGCGGTCACGATGTTGCAGCTTTCCAACATCGCGTGGGAAGTGAATAGGGAGCTGCGTGTCGACACCAGCGACGGGAGGATCCAGAACGACGCCGAAGCCATGAAGTGGTGGACCCGCGAGTATGAGAAGGGCTGGGAGCCCCATGTCTAACCCCATGCGGAGTGATCCCGCGCAGATCGGTACCTTATGAAAAGTACCTTCACACGTCGTGATCTCCTGCGCTCCGGCGCGCTCGCCACGGCCGCCTTAGCTGCGCCGAGCGGCCTCACGTCACTTGCTCAGGCGCAGCCATCCGCGGACCAAGCGCCTCGTCTTCGTTTGGGCCTCGCCAGCTACACGTTCCGTAATTTCACTCGCGCCCAAGTGATCGCATTCATGAAACAGCTCAATGTTTCTGAGCTGAACGCGAAGGACATCAAAGATCATCTTCCTACGGATGCTCAGCAGGAAGCGGCTGCGCTTGCGGACTATGCGGCCGCCGGCATCAAGCTTCACGCCGCCGGAGCCATCTATTTTCCCAAAGATGAAGATGCGGATATCCGCGCCAAATTCGAATACTGCAAGCGCGCGGCGATTGGCGTGATCGTCGCCGGCGATCCCGCCCCGGAAACTCTGCCGCGAATAGAAAAGTTCGTAAAGGAATACGACATCCGTATCGCCATCCACAATCACGGGCCCGAGGACAAATTGTGGCATTCTCCGCTGGATGTGTTGAAAGGGATAAAAGGTCTGGACCCGCGCATCGGTTGCTGCATCGACGTGGGGCACACGGTTCGTGCCGGCACCGATGTGGTTCAGGCGATCCGTGAAGCAGGCCCGCGGCTGTTCAATCTACACATGAAGGACCTCACAAGTTTTCAGGACAAAGAGAGTCAGGTCGCAGTGGGAGACGGCATGATGCCGGTGCGCAAGATGTTTGAAACTCTGATCGCGATGAAGTATACGGGCTTCGTCGACCTGGAGTACGAGGTTCATCCCGACGACCCGATGCCGGGCGTCGTCAGCAGCTTTGCGTATATGCGAGGAGTACTGGCAGGCTTGGGCTAGACGAGGCCAGCGCTCAATTGACCGAAGGCGCCGTGGCGCGGCTTAGCGTGCTCCGCGGGAAGCCTCTGTATTCTCTCCCCCATCAGTTTCAGGAACAGCAACTTTTCTGGCTGCCGACCGCCGGGTCCTACTGAGCCGCCTCGAATCTTTTGCCCATATGATGCCTGCTGAAGGTTTATCTTTCGGAGTCTCGTCGATCGTCTCGGTGCGGACCTCAGGTGTGACGCCGAGTTTACCGGCGGTCTCGATATCAAGCTGCCCCGTCACCGGCAGATTCTCCGCTCGCTGAAATCCGCGGATGCTCGCCCGGGTGCGCAGACCAAGCGCGCCATCGATCTTGCCGCGATATTGGCCTTCGTCCTGCAGAGTTTGTTGCATCTGCTTGACGGCGTCGAGGTCCGTGGCATCGCGCACATCATTCCAGGGTTTGTCCCCCGGCTCCTCTTTGGCCAGATTCTGTCCCGCAGCAAGTGGCGTCGGGCGTGGTCCGGAAATCCAGGTCGTCAGGAGTAGGAAGACGATCCCAACGCAACTCACTTTGCCAGCATAAAGCATTTCGTCTCCGTGGTCTGCCAGGCAAGCCGCCCTGTTCAGACCATCATCAACACTCGCTTATCTACGCCGGGAATACTGAGCAGAAGGGCTCATGGAGTGAACTGGTTTCGTTCCAAGTCCAGCGAATAACCTGGCCGATCAACTACGGAGCTTGAGCAGTTTTGATCAGCTTTCAGGATCTTAGTTGTTGAAGATAGTTTTTTGAAGGTGCAACATGCCCCAGTCAGTTTCTTCGGAATCCCCAGGTGGCGTAGTTCTTTGTATCGACCATAATCGGGATGTGCTCGAATGCGAGCGGGTATTCCTCGAAAGCTTTGGCTACACCGTTCTGACGGCTCCCAGCGGCGGCGAGGGACTGGAGCTGGCGTCCACCCATTCGGTTGACGTTGTAATTCTGGACTACTTCATACCGGCCATGAACGGGCAAGAGGTCGCCATCGAACTGAGACGGCTCAGGCCGCAAGCACCGATCATCCTGCTCACCGAAGGACTGGGCGTTCCAGAACAGGCGTTGCACCTGGTAGATGCCCTCGTCGCCAAGGACCGTCTGGCCAGCCAGTTGTTGCCCACGATCGTACACTTGTACGGCAGAGCGCGAATCGAACTGCCCTTCTATGACGCATAGCGGCGGATGAGCGAGATGTAGCCCGTGAAGATGCAAAGCCGAGGCGTGGACTATGAGTAGAGCCGGCCGGCGACTTGCAGTCATGCGGGAAACAACTCTTCCGTCGTGCCTCGCGCCAGGGTGCTCAGTGCGGAAAAAAGGCACGCCAAGCAGTGAACGCTGAGCGGCGGCAATCGCAGAAAACAATCCTGTATGGGCGGGGCGCTACCTTCGTTTGACCATCCAGGAGATCAACGCTCCTGCGGTAAAACCTGCCACGAATGTCGTCGCCACAATGAGCATGGGGTGGCGCTGGATGCGCTGACTTGTGTCATTCAGGAATTCTTCCGCAGCATCGCCGCTCTGTTTTGCGGCACGCCGCACTGCCCCTGCGCCATCCGCGATGGCATCGGCAACCGCGCTGCTTGCGCGAGAAGCCTGGTGAGCCGATTCGGTAATGTGATCGGCAGTTCTTCCCAGTACAGTTTGCGTCATGAAATGCTCCTTCGTAATTTGCCGGTGCTCCTACCGCGTACAGTGTGGTCCTGCCTGGCAGGAAACCTGCGATTATTGCGGTCGAAGTCTAGTCTTAATGCTTGGGCTGCTCCCGGTTTTCCGGTTGCTTCTGTTGCAATTGCTGTTGCTGCTGTTGGTGTTTCTGCTGTAATTGCTGCGTCTGTTGCTGGTGCTGCTGCTCCACCTGCTGCTTTTGTGGTTCACTGGCGTGCTGGTTCGCGAGCTGCTGGTGTTCCTCGTCTTGCTTCTGCTGGAGCTTGTCTCGTTCCACTTGCTGATTCGCCCCTTGCTTGTCCTGTTGCTGCTGATACTTCTTGTCCAGCTTCGGCTTGCCGGTATTTGGAGCGGTCGGAGTGTAGGCCGGAAGATCGCGAGGGTGCACGGCAGCGACGGGTTGAGCGGAGTTGCTCTGCGAACGCACCTGATTCGCTGCGCGATTGCCCGGAGTATAAGGCGCTCCTGCCTCCCTGGCTGGTACTGCGCCGCGGTCGTTGAAATCTCCAGGCCGGGGCGTTGCGGCGACACCGGGCTTGCCCATATTCGCCGAGGCGCGTTGCTGTGGATTGGCTCGGGCCGCCTGCGCGTGTTGAGTTTGTGCCGCTACCGGTGGAATGTGTCTCTCCCGCCCCGCCGCCTCGTCTTGCACACTGGGGCGCGCGATAATTCCGCCATTGCCACCGTTATAGCTGACGCGGTTCATCGTGGTGTTCGTGACGGACCTGTCGTAAACGTTGTGAATTTCAGTGATGTTCACATTGTTCACGGAACGGTTATAGAAAAAATGTCCGTTATCCCAACGTCCGCCTTCGTAACCCTCCCCGCCATAACCGAACCCGTAGTTGATTCCGCCGTAAAAGCCCACCTGCTGGCCCCAGTAGCCGTCGTAAAAGACAAATCCATCGCCGCCCCACCCCCAATAGGCTGGAGTCCACAGGAAGCCCACTTCCGGCGCCGTCACCCACGTGCCCGGCACCCAGTAGTAGTCGCTGGCGTCGTAATCGTAGGCCCAGTAGCCCGGCGTCCAGAGATAACCATCACCCGGACAAAGAGGCTGCTCATAGGCGGGCAGCGCGGGCGGGCCGATGGTAATGGCCACACCAATTTGGGCAAACGACGACGCAGACATAGCCAGTACGACGAGCGCAAACCACGGCGCGAAAAACAATGAACGAAGTGAACGAATGGAGGAGGGAATACGCATCATGCTTCCTTACTGGCCCAATCTTTACCAGATGATCTTGCGTGAGCCTAGAGCAACACTACGTTTTAACGATTGGAATGACTGTCCCTTTTTATACATTTCCCCAGATGACAAACCGTCGCACGGATCCGGCGATCGCCAGCCTACTGCGGCTTCGCGGTGGTAGGCGTCGCAGCAGCCTGAGCTGATTGAGCGGAAGCTGTACCGGGGGACGCGATCGTCTGCGCTTGCTTGTTGGCCGGAATTTCGGTCCCGGCAGGATAGATGAAAATCTGAACTCTGCCCCAGCCGGCATCCGAATTCGCCTCCGCCTGCTTACCCATCCCCAGAGTCTTAAGCTGGCTGTCATCAAATCCGAAGTTTTCCACTAGATATTGGCGCACCACCATGGCCCGCGCCTCGGTCAGCACCAGCTCTTTCTGGGTGTCGCCTTCCATGCCCTCCGATACCACGACCACGGCAAAACCGAACTGGTTATTGGCCAGGAACTCGCCACCGGCGTTAAGCGATTTCTGGTTCTTCAGCTTGGCCGAATCCTGTTTGTCGAACAGTTGCTTCGCCGAGTAGGTGAACTCCTTGGCCGGCGCGCCTTCCGGCAGCTTTTCAATTTCATTCTTGGCCAGTTCGGCGGAATCTTCGTAGCCGCGGCTCTTGAAATATCCCTTAATCAGGAAGTTATGCTTCATGGCTTCCATATTTTCCTGGAAGTCGGTAACCCCGGCTTGGGCCTGGGCCATGGTGTCGCGCATGGAGCTCGATGTCTTTTCGAGATTGCTGTAGAGCTGCTTGTCGTTCACCAGCGCTCCCGCGGTTCCCTGCCCCTTGTCGATTTTGGCGCTGATCGAATCCAGATTCGCTGTTGCCTGCGTCGCATTCTGGATGGCCTGCTGGGTGCCATCTAGCAGGCCGCTCGCCTTTTGCAGCAGCTCGGCCATCTCGAGTGGCGGCTGACTGGCGATGAGATCCCCGTCCCGCACCTCACCCGATCCCGCCGATCCAAACGAGATCGCCAGAAACTGGTTGCCTAACAATCCCTCGGTTTCGATCGTAGCGACGGAGTCTTGTTTCACGATCTCATGCGTCGTCTTGTCGAGATCCATAAACACCGTGACTTTTTCGCCCGGCTTGTGCGGCAACACGATGCTGTGCACAGTCCCACTGTGAACGCCGCCCACTTGCACATCGCCGCCGGCGTCCAGGCCCACCACGTTGTCGAATTGCGCTCTCAGCTGGTAGGTGGAACGGAACAGATACTGCTTGCCTCCGATGATGAAGATACCAGCCACCAGAATAGCCAGTGTTGCCACGATGAAAGCTCCGAGCCGCGCCGCTCTCGACATAGATCCTCCTACGAATGCTTCAAAAATTCCCTGACAAACTCGATGTCACTTTTCTGCAATTCTTCAAAGCTGCCTTCGATTACCACACTTCCCTGGTTGAGCAACGCCAGCCGGTCGGCAATCGTTTTCGCGCTGTGCAGATCATGCGTCACGACAACGGATGCCATGTGATGCTCCTGCTGGAGCTTCAGAACCAGGTCATCGATCTCTCCGGAACTGATTGGATCCAGACCGGCGGTGGGCTCGTCGAGCAGCAGAATATCCGGCTCCAACGCCAGCGCCCGCGCGAGTCCTACCCGTTTCTGCATGCCGCCAGAGATGTCTGAAGGCATCTTTGCCACGGCGGCTTCCATGCCCACTTCCGCCAGCAGTTGGTGGACTCGGTCGCCCCGCTCGGACTTTGTCATCTCTCTTTTATGATGCTGCAATGGAAATGCCACGTTCTGCTCGACCGTAAGCGAATCGTAAAGGGCGGCATGTTGAAACAGAAAACCCATCTTCTTCCGGATTTCCCCCTTCTGGTCGAGAGCCAGGCCGGAGATGTCCTGCCCATGGAGCAGAATCGATCCCAGATCAGGTTTCTCCAACCCGATAATGAGCCTCAGCAGAACACTCTTACCCGTCCCACTGCGCCCCAGCACCGCCAGGGTTTCCCCGCGCTTCACGGAGAGGCTGATCCCGTTCAGGACCTTTTGCGTTCCGAAGGACTTATGCAAGTCCACGACAGCGATGACCGGCGCGTTGCCGTCTTTCTCGGCCTGCTCTTGCTTCGTCGCAGCTTGATCGAGGGTGGCAGTGTCCATAATTGTTTCGCGTCTGGTTCAATCCGGGCGGTTCGATCCGTGTCACCAAAACATGTTCACGGGAAAAATATAAGAATGAGCTTCACCAGCACCACATCCGCCAGAATGACGAACAGGGACGACAAGACCACAGAACTGGTGGCCGCGCGTCCCACCCCAGCGGCGCCTCCCTCGGTCCGCATTCCCTGAAAACAGGCGATCAGTCCGATGATCAGACCGAACACGGCGGTCTTGAACGTGGGCGGCAGGAAATCGTTGAAAGTGGCGCTCTTGAAACCGCTATTGATGAACTGATGTAACGAAAGCGGCTCAACCAGGGCCTGCGTAACCCAGCCCATAAATAAGCCGGACACATCCGCGGCAAGGGTCAGCAGCGGCAGCATCACCACACAAGCCAGGATGCGCGTAGCCGCCAGCAGCCGATAAGGGTTTACCGCAGAGGCCTCGATGGCGTCGATCTGCTCGGTCACTTTCATCGACGCCAACTCCGCACCAATGCCGGCGCCGACGCGACCGCTTACTACCAGTCCCGTGATGATGGGACCGGTCTCGTGGATCACGGAAAATACGATGGCGGCGGGAAGCAGCGATTTCGCCCCGAATCGCGTCAGGCTGTAACGCGCTTCCAAAGAAAGCACAACGCCGGTGGCGGCGCCGGCCAAAGCTACCAGGGGAAGAGACTTTGATCCGATGTCGTCGAGCTGTAGAAATAATTCGTGAAATTCAAACGGCGGTGTCACCGCCGCGTGCACCACTTGCCAGAAAAAGATTCCCAGATCTCCGAACCATGTCAGAAAGTCGTTGATCACGCGCTTGGAGGAGGTCAATGTAAGCGGAGCTGTGAGAAAGTCCGGTTGCTTGGGAAGCGCAGTGGGGAGCGCAGGATGAAGCGCCGGATCCATGCTCGCCGCTCTCACGGATGTCTGTTCGATCATGGATTTGACCCAGGTTTTGTCCCCGGATCCGGCGCTCGGCGGCCATTGTTCAGGTGCATGCGCGAAAGCAGGGAGTGAGGACCGCTATAAATAAATTCCAGCCCAACGTTTTGCGCTGCGTAGGCCAGCAAGCTGTAGTTTCCCATGCGGAATGCATCCTCGGCATCGTAGCGTTTGGGATACCACGCGTAGACGGCGGTCATGGTGCCGGCATACGGCGCAATCAGAGCCGGGAAAGAAAAGACACGGTGACCATCCTCGCCACGGCGTCCGGTAAATGTGGAAATCAGGGCATATTGCAGCCGCGGCAATACTCCCTTGCATTCGCAGCGATAGTACAACGTGTCTTCATGGAAAACATGGGCGAGCGCATAGCGCGTCGTCGTGGTCACCGCCGCAATGCCGAAGTCGGATCCGAATCGCCTGGCGTAGCCAGCGGCACCCTGCCCCCACTCTGGCGGAGTGTTATACGCCTGGTTGATGCCAGCCGCGATGGCAGCTCCGACGGTGGGATAGGGCCCAAACGCATCGAAGACGTAGTTGTGGAGCCGGGTCTTCTCCGTAGGACGGACGTAGGTCAGGTCGGGCTGCGCAGAGATTGTGCTCGCAACCGTACCCGGGGAATCTCCCAAATCGGCCAGCGACTGTGCGCTTGCCAGCAACGACAGCGCCGGCACCGCCAACAGCAGGAGCATAACGCGGCGCATGCTCATGGCGACACTCGGTTTGGAAAGTTCCTGCTCGCACACCAAAAGGCCCCCGTTTTCACACCGTAAGCGGACACGGCCCGTGGTCACACTGGCACGCAATCTCTACTTCCTTCGATCCCGCTTCCTTACAGACTTGACCGCAGTATTTCTCGCCCGGCGGCGTCGTGCACTTGCACGGCAGGTGCGCACACTTTGTTGGTGCAGTCGCCATCATCATAGTTCTCCTTTTCCAGGTTCTAATTTTCCATTCACTACTGACGAGGATGCTCTTCGGTTTTGGGAGCTTCCTTCGCGGGCGCGGGCTGCGCATGAGCTACAGTTGGCTGGCGTGGCGCGGGCTGCGCATGAGGTGCAGCTTCGGCCTTAGCAGGCTTAGGTGCAGCCTGACGCGGCGCAGACTGCGCATGAGTTGCAGTCGGCTTCTCGGACGCAGCCGGCTGACGAGCCGCCTTCGTCGTTGCTGCCTTGTTCTCGTTCGCGTGGGTGGTGGCTGCCTTATTCGCAGCTGCCTTGTTCTCGTTCGAGCGCGTTGCAGCTTCCTTGTTCGCAGCCGCCTTGTTTTCGTTCGAGCGCGTTGTGGCCGCTTTATTCGCCGCTGCCTTGTTCTCACTCGACCGAGTTGCAGCCGCCTTATTCGCAGCCGCCTTGTTCTCGTTCGAGCGCGTCGCAGCTTCTTTATTCGCCGCTGCTTTGTTCTCACTCGACCGAGTTGCAGCCGCTTTATTCGCCGCCGCCTTGTTCTCGCTCGAGCGCGTCGCAGCTTCTTTATTCGCCGCTGCCTTGTTTTCGTTCGAGCGCG
>Ga0209006_10001483_pt1 | contig 21252 bp, 18 predicted proteins | sample JacPin_JW_Ref_O2_FD_188567 | JGI IMG/M metagenome (GOLD analysis project Ga0209006, IMG submission 188567) | Forest soil microbial communities from Algoma, Ontario, Canada - Jack Pine, Ontario site 1_JW_Ref_O2 (SPAdes) (version 2) | ecosystem: Environmental > Terrestrial > Soil > Boreal... | reverse complement strand
TGATCTCAACGTTCTCCTTACCCACTGTCTTGTGGATAAGATCGAGTGCCTGCAAAACCATGGGTTCAGTCTCTTCGATGCGTGTGCCCACCGGCGCCTTCAATCGGATGCGCACCACCGGCCCATTGGATTCTGGAAAGATCTCCGTGCCAAGAAGCGGCGCCACCAGCAGCAGAATGATCGCGGTCAACGCCAGGTACCCGCCGGCCAAGGGCCATCCCCATCCCAACACCCGTTCCAGGTAGCGATCGTAGCGTTCGCGCAGCCTGCCGAACGCGCCTTCCTTTTCCTCTCCCCGATGCGACTCCTTCATCATCCAGGTGGCAAAAACCGGAACCAGGCTGCTGGAGAGAAAGTACGACGCGATCATGGCGAATCCCACGGCAAGAGAAAGCGGCACGAAAAGCTGGCGCCCCACGCCCCTCATGAAGAACGAGGGAACGAATACCGCCAGCACGCATAGCATGGAAAGCAGACGCGCGATGACCGTGCGCCGGCACGCCTCAACCACCGCGCTGGCGCGAGAAATGCCGGGTAGCATCCGGGTATGTATATTCTCGATTTCAACGGTCGCCTCATCCACCAGGACACCGACAGCGAGCGCCAGGCCCGCCAGCGTCATGATGTTGATGGTCTGCCCGGTTGCCCATAAAAGAAGGACGGCACTCAACAGCGCAAACGGGATATTTGCCACCACAATGAGCGCGCTGCGCCAATCGCGCAGAAAAAGTAAAACTACCACTCCTGTCAACACCGCTCCCAGCAGCGCCTCGCGTACTAAACCGTTGATCGCGTTTGAGACATAGCCTGATTGGTCGAAGGCTAGTTGCACATCCACATCGTCCGGTATGACCTTCTTGAAGCCTGGAATGGCGGCCTTAACCGCCGCGATGACAGCCAGGGTCGAGGCATCGGAACGCTTCGTTACCGGAATATAGACAGTGCGCCGTCCGTCCACGTGCGCATAAGCCGTAACAATGTCAGTGCCGTTCTCAATCGAAGCAATATCGCGCAAATAGATATTTGTGCCGGCATGGGGATGAATGGGCGTTGCCATCAGATCGCTCAGCTCGGGGCCAAGTGTTGCGTTGGTGCGGACGATGCGGTTGAGTGTGCCGTCGTACAAATTGCCCGAAGGAACAACGACCGTGCCTGTGCTCACAGCAGAAATAGCCTGCTCCGGCGAGACGCTGTACTGCTTCAGCTTGTCCGGATCAAGGGTGACCACGATCGTCCTCTGGTTGCCGCCAAAGGGAGGCGGTGCGGAGACACCCGGCAAGGTCGCAAACAGCGGCCGCACCTGGTTCAAAGCAATGTTTTGCAACTCTCCCTGCGTATGAGTCGAGCTGGTGAATAGCAGCAGTCCAACCGCGACACTCCCGGGATCGAAGCGGGTAATGAAAGGCGGCACAGTACCGGGAGGCATAAAGGCGCGGGCGCGATTTACATAACCCACAGTCTCCGCCATCGCCTGCTCCATGTTGGTGCCTTCGCGGAAGGTCAACTTCATCAGCGCGGCTCCCTGGATGCTCTTGCTGTCTACAGATTGAATGCCGGTGATATAGAGGAAGTGGTACTCGTAGTAGTAGGTAAGAAATCCTTCCATCTGCGCGGGATTCATACCGCCATACGGCTGCGCCACGTAGATGACCGGATTTCCTACCTGGGGAAAGATATCCATGCGCATACGTCCGACGGCCATAAAGAAGCCGGCGAGGATGGCGATCAACGCCACGATCAGCGTCAGGGGCCGGCTCAAAGCCAGCAGCACTAATCGCATGTCAATTCGCCGCCTTCAAGAAAGGCTGCAGGTCGCCCCGAACCGCCTGCAGATGGAGAAGAGCGCGCCACACATTAAGCCGCGCGATGGAGTCGTCGATTTGTGCCTGCACCAGGAGCCGCTGGGCCTGGGCAAGATCGTCGATCGGCGAAAGCCCCGCTTTGTAGCGGGCATTGGCTTGGGCGAAACTTGTCTGTGCCGCCGACAACGCGATCGGAGTGTTCTCAGCGATGGTTCGGGTCGCTCGCAAAGCGGCCGCGGCCTGGGAAAATTGTTCCTGTAATGTGCGGTCAGCCAGTTGTTCATTTGCTCGTGCTCCGGCCAGATTGGAAGCCTGCGCAGCCTCGCGCGCATGAATGCTGGCGAAGTCCATAAATGGAAAAGTGATATTGACCCCTACCGCATAGTTGCCAATGTTAGGCGCCAGGCCACCCGCGCCGGCGAGTCTTTGCCCTGTCGTCTCCGCGCCCGTGCCTCGCGCATAACCTGCCGCCTCCAGGTTGAATTGAGGCACCCAGCTTCGCTCGAGGGCGTGCAGTTGGGCCGCTGATTGCGCAACCGAAGCCTTCTGCTCCGCCATAATCGGGTTTGCCGCGGCGTCAAATGGGGCGGAGTCGTCCGCTATCGCCGGAAATCGTAACAGCGCTTCTGTAGACGTAAGCTCAGGCCTGCCCGCATTCGCTTTTACCAGGAACTTCGTGAGTGTCGCCTGGCTCATCTCCACTGCTTCTTCAGCCAGGGCTAGTTGGGTGCTGGCGACTGCTTTTTCCGCCTCAATCCGCGACTCATCGGCCCCCGGCCGTAACTGGGCTGAAGCGAGTGCATGAACGCTCTGCCGAAGCGTCTCCCAATTGTCCACCGCCGCTTGTGCTGCTTGTCTCGCCTGCCCCGCTACCAGCACTGTCAGGTAGGCGTCGGCGGCGGCGGTTGCGACTTCCAGTTGTGTCCGTTTTCCTGTTGCCGCTGCTTTATCACTGGCAGCGATCGCAGTCTCCACGTTCGCATGACGCAGTCCGAAGTCGAATGGCTGCCAATTGACTAGAAATCCGGCGGCGCTTCCCCAAACCGATCCGCCATTATTGCTTCCAATCACGGGACCTGACATAGAGGGGATTGTGTTTTGCGGCAGAAGTGCCCCGAAAAGATTGTTCCGGGTAGCCCGGTCGAGTTGAGCAAGCCCATCCACTCGCGGCAGGTAAGCTGTCCGCGAAAGCCGGATGTTGGCAATCGACGCATTAAGTTCCGCTTCCGTCACATGGATGAGCGGATAATCGCGTTCTGCGTCCTCAACCACGGTGACAATTGACAGAGCTTGCCCCCAAGCACAGGTACCGCCAAGAAGCGCCATAGCGCAAGCTATCTGGAGTACCATGCGGCTATTTCTCTTCAATTAGCTCTCCAAAAAGCTCGCGCACGCGCTGCCTGGCTTTCTTGAGAGCCCGGCGTCCGGAGGCGGTAATGCCGTAAACGCGCCGCACGCTCTTTCCGGATCGTTCCTGGCTGGACCGCAGATAGCCACGCTGCTCAAGCCCATGCAGAATCGGATACAGAGTTCCTGGACTGATCTTGTATCCGTGACGAGCCAACTCTTCGGCCATTCCCGCGCCAAAGATCAGCTCCTTATTCGCATGGTGCAGAATGTGGAGACGGATCATTCCGGAATAGAGATCGCGATCATCGTCGATCATTGGCGGTCGGTAAAACCCATTAACCTAGTTGACCCCGGAGAGGCCCGGGCTTTCTTCACTTTTTGTCATTTTTAGCTTTCGCGGTAGCTATCGGATTACGTTATCGTAATACGATATCGTGCATTTCCTTAAAAAACCTGAAGACTCATTGCCGAACGTGCCACGCCTCAGGAGTGTGTGAATACCGAATGGGGACCTGCGGTTTCACTTCCCCCTGCCAAACGTTACGTGGCGACTACTTCATACGGCCGCATCATCTCGTTGTCCTCATGTTCCAGGATGTGGCAGTGCCATACGTAGCGGCCGGTAAAGCCTTCGAACGGGATGATGATGCGTGTGATCACTCCCGGATCGGCGCGTACCGTATCCTTCCAGCCGCTCTCGCTCGCGGCCGGCGGAATCGCGGGTCCGGTAAAGCGGACGGTCCCCTTGTCCTGGAACTCAAAGGTGTCGAAGGGCCGGCGGTCGAGAACTTGAAACCTGACCAGGTGCAGGTGAATCGGGTGCGCATCCTCTGTCAGGTTGACCAGCTCCCAAATTTCCGTGGTGTTGAGCACCGGTTTCTCCGTAACCGGCATGTGCCACGGAGTATTGTTCAGCAGCATGCCCATCGACTGCTGCACCAGATCCATGCGCTCATCGAGAGTAAGCCGCCGCGTCCTGACCGCCTGGCTTTCAGGAATTCTGGAAAACGACTGCAGCACCGGCGGTAGAGAAGAGGTAGCCGACGCACCCTTGGCCGCGACCCGGAACTGCATGATCTCGAACGCATCGCTGCGTAGCAAAATATTTTCCCCCGCATGTGGGGCAAAATCGAACACCAGATCAACTCGTTCTGCCGGAGCCATCACCACCCGCTGCACAGCAACTGGAGCAGCTAGATACCCCTGCTCAGTCCCGATCTGCTGAAAGGGAAGTAGCTTGCCGAACGAAAAGCGATAAAAGCGGCCGTTGGAACCGTTCATAAGCCGCAAACGATACTTTCGCGGCTCCACGTCAAGGAAAGGGAACAGCTTGCCATTCACCACGATAGCGTTGCCAAACACTTCGGGAACCCACGGAGCATCCTTCTTGGGAGAAACGGGGTACTCAAGCTGGCCGTTGGGCAGTAGAAAACGGTCGTACACCAGGAGCGGTACCTCGTATTTGCCCCGGGGAAGTTCGAGTGCGTCTTCCGCCTCGTCACGGATGAAATACATGCCCTGTAGCCCGGCATAGATATTCAGCCGATTAATTCCCATGGTGTGGTCGTGGTAAAAGAGCGTCGCGGCCTCCTGGCGATTGGGATAGTGGAAGGTCGCAGACTTGCCGGGGACATACCAGTGTTCGGGGTAGCCATCGCTGGAAGGCGGGGTCTTGCCCCCATGCAGGTGAATGACACTGCGTACCTCGGGCAGGTTCGCTTCCGCGCCGTGCAGAGTGTGGTCGATCGGCAGAAAGTGGCGCTGCGGAAGTTCGTTCACCCATTCCACAATCAATCCATGGTTGCTACGTGTCTCGAAGGTAGGTCCCGGCGAGCACGATCCAAATCCCCACATGCGTGTCGCAGGCAAATCCCGGTGGATCTTGCATTCCATCTCCCGCATCGCCATGCGGTAGTAGGGAAGTTTGAGCGCTGGATCGTCTGGGCTGGGCCGCATACCACTGGGCTGCGCGATCGGGGGAATAGGCAGTGGATCGACGTAAGGAGTCAGTGTGTCAGGGTCGAGGGTTGTCAGCTGGGGTTGCGTAGACGGTATTTTGCTAACGGATATCCCGGCAGCGAAAAGTCCGGTTCGCTCCAGGAACCTGCGGCGAGTAATCAATGAAAAGCCTCACTCAAGCAACATAAATCAAGAGGGCAAAGGGCCGAAGCCCTTTGCCCTGTCAAAGAGAAAAACCAGATGCGATGGTTATTTCGTTACTAAGCCGGTCGAAGTGTCAAGGATGTAGGGCGTGGTGTCGGGGCTCTTCCAATCGAACATGGAGTTCAACCGTCCGGCAAGCGTATCGAACGATCCCACGATCCGTTGGCTATCCAGCCAGTTGTCCTCGATGAACCGTAGAATCGAGGTCTGGTCGGTCACCACGTGATCGACGTAGTTCTGCTTGGCGTAGGGCGAAATCACCAACAAGGGAAGACGAGGACCATAACCGCAACGTCCCTGGGCATGCTGGATGGTGACGCCGGCAAGAGCGCCTTCTCCAGTTCCGCACTGACCGGTAGCGGTGAGGGCATCGGCGGCTGTGGCGGATTGGTTCACGATCGGACCCATCTGGTGGTCGTACCAGCCGTCAGAGTCGTCGTAGGCGATGATCACAGCAGTATTTGCCCAGTCCTTCTGCTGCTGCAAATAGTTGATGACACCGACCACGAACGTCTGCTCGTCCAGCGGATCGGAGTAGCCTGCGTGGCCGTCCTGGTAGCCAGGCGCCTTGAGGAAGCTAACCGCAGGAAAGTTGCCTGCCTTGATTGCGTCAAAGAAGTCGTGGGTGTCGTACTGATGATTTGCCGGGTCGCCGTTGGTGCCCACCGTGCTGGCCGAGCTCGGCCGGGTGTGCTTCAGGTTCTGGGTAGTGGTGTAGTACTGGAAAGGCTGATGGTGCGGAATGTAGTCTGCTTTATCCGTTGCTGTCACCGTAGAGGTGTGGCTACGGTTGCAGCCAGTGGTTCCATTTGGATTCTTCACCGTGAGGTCGAATCCTCCCTCGAAGAAGCCCCAGCTGACGCCGGCCGCAGTAAGCATGTCACCAACGTTGGTTCCGCTCATGGCCACCTGCGCGCCGCTGGTGGTGGAGCAAACGTCTCCGACCGGATCCGCGTCGCTGATCAGGGTGTAGCCGCCGCCACCATCCGAGATGACATCCCCGGTAGCGTTCACCTGGTCACTCACGCCGTTGAGCTGGCCAGAGATCAGGTTGAGGGCGCCGTCCGTCGAGGGACCAAAGTTGGTGTCGTAGGAGTTGTCGCTCATAGCAAACCGCTGGGCATAATTCCAAAACGCGGTGACGGTGTTGCCGTCGTAGTAGCCCATCACCAGTCCATTCGTCGTCTGACCATTGGGGGGCGGGCCGGGTGTGCCGGTGAATTTAGGAAACGAATCCATCAATCCGCCGTGGAACGCCTGTTGTTCCGGGGTGTAGTCGTGGTCCTGATCCGCGGTTGCGGCCTCGGAACGGTCCAGGCGGAACGGGTTGGTGGCGCCGGTTCCGTTGACAGTGTTCAGGGCGTTTGGATTATTAAAGAGCAGCCCGTCCGTATAGCCATTCACCGCCGGCGTTCCAGGCTTGGCTACAAAGCGCGGCTGGCCGGGACGGTTGAGCGCCTTGGGGTAGGTGCCGAAGTAGTGGTCGAACGAGACATTTTCCTGGAATATGACGACGAGGTGCTTGATTGGTGTAGCGGTGCCCGATTGCGCTGCCGCGACGGTTGGATTCGCCATTGTACCGGCAAACATCAATGAGGCTAACGAAGTTGCTACGAGCTTCTGCATCAGGACTCCTTCAAGTTGACACGGAGTCCAGCATTAATTCTGCTCTGTTAAAAATTAGTGATCAGGGAATAACAAGATGTTAAATTTGGACACGTCGCCCCGTATCGAGCAAGTCACTCTGGCACCGAGAGAGGTTCAGGACTGAAAAGCGGAAGACACAGCGCCGCGATGCACTTCCAATTTCGAACTTCGTGAAGCGGATGCGCTTTGCGATTCACGCGCGGCCGCATCTCCTCGTGATCGATGAGGTTGGCCGCCAGTTTGGCACTGACGCGGAAAAAGCGCAGAGCGAAGAATTGTTGGGCATGCGACCCAAGAAGAACTGCCGACACTCGTTTGCACCAAGTGTCGACAAATCGCAACTGCCGAACTTCCCGGGCGAGCGGGGGTTTGACCGGTTGCGCGAAAACGGCGGAATCATGGCCGTATGCGATTGGACGAGGCACCGGGGAGCGCAAGCGAACTGATCATTTAGACACAAGTCTGATCTGTGGCCCCCCTGACGCGTCGATGGACCCGTGGAGGTGCTTACCCCACACCCGGGGGCTACGGACGCTTAATCACGGCGTAGAAATGGCAAAGCGGAGGGTAAAACTGTTGGTTACGACCTTCTTTTCAAGCGGGACACTAATTGTTTGAGCCAGCTTTGCCGAATCAATGTATTGACGGCGAAATCAAAAATCGCGAGTGGCAGGTAGATCGAGAATCTCCAAAACCATCTAAACTTGTCATCCTTCCTAAGCGTAGCGATGAATCGATCATAATGCCGTCGCGCGTCGCGATCGCTTGACAAGCGGGCGTGGAGATAACTAGCAAAAGCGAAATAATCGTTGACCTCGAGCGGCTGAAGCTGTTGCTCCAAACCGGGCGCGATCGCTGCGAGAAAGAGCTTTTGTGCGTGCCACAGGGCAGCACAGTAGTCCAATTCGCGCTTGAACGAAGCCGCCGACACCCGATCCGGGCCGTAGTTATTATCGCCGTGCAGACGATACTCCGACAGGGCTTCGTCGGCATGAGTCACGGAGGTGAGCAGGGGGGCCAACCGGGTGATTAGTTGATCGGGACAACTTACCAGGATGGGCCCCACCGGAAGCGGGAACATCCGTTCCGCTACGTCGCGATGAAAGCTCAACCCTGAAGTCGGCGGCATGTAGGCCAATATGCCGCCACCTCGCAAAAGGCTTGAGCCATACCACCCGCTAGGTAGCGGCGCAGACATCGGCCAGACTCCCTGGCGCCGGCGATCTGCGCTCATCCGGATCACCCTATGCAGGCCAAACCCAGCATCAGGATGCGCTTGAAAATCAGCCACAATCTTTTCAATCTTGTGCGGCAGAAAGCAGTCGTCGGAGTCAAGTAAGGCGACCAACTCCCCCCGGCTGGCAGAGAATGCGGCATTGAACCCTGAAGCCTGTCCCCCGTTCGCTTTGCGGATCAACTGCAAGCGCGGATCCTTGCGTTGATAACCCTCGATGATGTCGACCGAGTTATCGGTGGAACCATCGTCGCAGATAATCAATTCGATGTCGGAATAGGTCTGGCCGAGTGCGCTTTCAATTGCTTCGCCAATGTAACGGGCATAGTTGTAATTAGAGACCAGGATGGAAACCAATGGCTTTGCCGATAAGGCGCGCAGCTCCATAGGATGCAGTGCGGCGATGGTGTCACCTCCACAGGTGGCCATAAACAGATTTTCGATTCTCCCATGACTAAACGGCTCAGTCCCGAAGGGACGGCTTAGCGTAGCCGGGGATGGTAGCCATGGATGGGATTTGAAAGCACGAACCAGTCCCGCAGAGATGGCTCAAAATCGGCCTGGAGGCAACCCACTCAGGCGGCCGTCCTCGCCTACGCTGAGCCGTCCCTTGGGACTGGGTGTTCAATAGGCCCCTACACCCTTGAGCGCCTGCATCGGTGTCGCCAGGATGATCTTGATGTCCAGCAACAGCGACCATTCGCGAATGTACTGCAGATCGAGTCGCACCATCTCTTCAAACGGCAGTTCACTGCGGCCATTCACTTGCCACAGTCCCGTGATCCCAGGATAAACGGCAGATCGGCCTTCCGACCAATCGGCGTATTCGCGGCTCATGCCATCTGGTCCCAAATCGCCGGCCGGCAAAGGTCGAGGCCCTACCAGACTCATCTCCCCGCGCAGTACATTGATCAATTGCGGCAACTCGTCCAGGCTGTACCGGCGGATAAACCTGCCCACCGGCGTCACGCGCGGATCCCGCTTGATTTTGAAAATGTGCCCATGCTTTTCGTTTGCGTGGGCCACGTGGGTTCTATCCATCGCGGTGTACATCGAGCGGAACTTGAGGAACATGAAGTGACGGCCGCCCCTGCCCACACGTGGCGCCTTGTACAGAATCGGACCTTTCGAAGTGGCCTTTACCAGGACGGCGATCACCAACATCATGGGAGCGAGAAAGATGAGAGCAATACTCGACGCTGTGATGTCAAAAGCCCGCTTGACGAACTCCTGACCTTTGGTAAACGACAAGGGCCGCAACTCAACCAGAGGCAAACCACATTGGTTCACCAGGTTGATGCGCCCCGGTTCGGGCGCGAAGTCGACCGTGCAGTTGACGATTACACTCATCCGCTTGAATATTTTGTTGCAGTCGTCCAGCTCCTCGAGCGAAATCGAGCCGTTCAGAACAATCACGCGATTGAGGTGCTCGCGATTGATGACTTCTGCCAATTGCCCGGTCGTTCCCAGAACCGGCACGGGAATCGACAGGCCATCGGTGGTGTAGCCCGCGGGAATGATCAGGCCTTTGATTACATTGGACACATTGGCCGAGTTCATGAGCGCGATCAGGTGGGCGGCATGGAAACCATCTCCCAGCAATGCGGCCCGGATGGGTGAGGGCCAGTGCCGCTCAGCCAGTCCCGTCGTGACCAAACTAACGCAGCGCGCCATGCCCAGGCTGAAAAAGCTGAGGGGCGCGAAAAGCACAAAGAACGAGCGGGATACGTCGGTGCCCAGCTGGCGGGAAAAAAAGGTAACGACGACGATGATGCAGCTCGCCAACAGCGCACCTTCGGCGGCGTTGACGGTGCACGTCCACAACCGGACACGGCCTTCTACGCGATAAAATTGGAGACGCCAGGACATAATGATCCACAAGATCAGGACCACCATCAAGGAGGGCGCCCAAATCGAAGCGTAAGTCCAGCTCACTCGCCGGTCGGCCAAAGGATTCAACAGCACGCGCATCTGGATGGTCGAGCTCCAGGCTATGGTTACAGCCAGAAGATCCAGAACGAATTGCATCATTTGATAGAAGCGTAAATTCCGGACATGCATGAAAGCTGTTCTCCCCGTGTGTTCCCCCGCGTGTGCAGGGAAGCGTTCCATTTAACGAAAGCAGTCAAGCCGTCTCCTGGGGGTGTCAGAGGCCAACAGCGTTAGCTGCCAGCTACTCAGGAGAAGCACAGCAAAGAAGAGAAAAAGTTCAAAGACACTCAGTTAATCCACGGCAGGTTCAGTGGTGCAGTGACCTGTCGCCGCCGTCTTTTGGTTCCCTTGGTGGTAAGCAGTCGGTCCCTACAGGTTGCTCGCGGCGGGGGTCCGCGAGAGTTCCTCAAAACTCCTGATCGGTATATCTTTTAGTCTCGAGCGTAAGCCTCCTCAAACCCGTTCATGGCGGCAAGGTCCTGGTGCTCATTTTCTAAAGATGGCGTTGTTTGCCATACAGGGCGGACGGCGACGTTGAGTGACGGCGCAACGAGCAATCCGATGATAAGGTAAAGCGGAATAGCGCCGCTTGGGGTCTCAAGCACATTGCCAAAGAATGCTGCGAACAGCGTTGCACTCCAGGACGCTAGCCCAAAAGCATGGCCGGTCACCCGGTAGACACGCCACAATAGCATAAAACAGCAAGTCTGCAGGCTCATGAAAATGCAAACCCCAACCCAGCCGCTATAACCCAAAGCAAAGTAAAAGATGTTGTGAGGTGTTCGGAGGTCCATAAGCCTTAAGTAGGAAACCAGATTTCTTAACAGAAACCCATAACCGGGCCCGATAATGAAGTTCGTTGGGCTTTCCTGGGAATTAACCCAGATCGCGTGCCACCACTTTTCTCTCCACGATATAGTTCCCGCATACATGCCGGTCTCTTCCGAGCCTGTGATGTCTTTCGCCATCTGAGGATCGACCGCTGACAGGCCGCGGGCCATAATTTCTCGCGTGGATATGGCTCCTCCCCGGGACGCCGGTGAAGGAATATTCACATCAAGCACGGCGCCAACAAGCAGCAGCGTAACAAGGCCGAGAAAGAACATGATGACAGGCTTCATCTTTCTTTCGAGTACGCCCCACGTCATAAACGACAAGGCCGCACCGAACCAATCGGAGCGGACTTGTCCTGCAAGGAAAATCATGGCGCTCACGGTAATCGGGAGCCAGTAGCGGCCGAGTCTCGATTCGAAACACAGCAATCCGAGAATAACGAATGCACCGCCGCCAGGCTGACCAAACACCGATACGCTATCCGATCCAGGCATCGTGACCGTAATTTTATGCAGAAATAAGAAATAGAGCGGGCCATAAATGCAAAGGCCCCAAGCATAAATCTGTATCAGCCTTCGCATGAGGTCTGGCCTGCGAGCACCCACCCACAGGCCCAGGAAAAAGAAAAGCGGATAGACATTGAAGACAAGGTTTTGAAAAGCAATAAGAGGCGAAAACCCGGCTAGAACTCCGCGGATGGTCTCGAACACGCCATAAGCGATGGATATCAGCAAGACCCAACTGAACGGTGCCAACGGACCGCCCCTGGTCAGAGCCACAAACCAGCGATCAAAGAGTTCCCGCGGGCGCAGAAAGATGAACGCGGCCAAAGTCAGATCACCGATGAAGAGCTTTGCAGGAGGAATGCCTAGGTAGGAAAAGCTGCGGCCCGTCAGGCAAAAGCCAACAAGGAATAGCAACAGGTACTTGGACCATGCATCCCAGGGACGAACACCAGTCATCTGATTCTCGGCTTCGATAACGCTCATCCGTATTCCTCCGGTGCCGGCTGCACGTAAGGGTGCGCCGGCGCTTTCACACAAGACTTTTCCCGTCGATTCTCTGAAACTCGCGACGGCATCGAGCCGACTTCGGATGTAATTTACGTTGTCCGGAATCGAGCGCGAATTGTTGTATTCAAATGTCCTGCGGGGGGTACAGGGGTTATGGCCGTTGATAGGCTTGATCGTTCTTACAGACCATCAAACCGATAGTACAACGATGTTTCTTCTTCCCCTGGCTGAACGACCCCGTTCTTAACGAGGTTGGCGTCTGCCCCAGTTGCTGGAACCAGAGGCGCGTTAGGGGTCGAGATTTCCGTCCGCGCCTGGCGCGAAAAGTGGTTACGGCTAATTCCCATCAAACCCGCTAATTTAATTGTGATTCCACGGCCAATACCGCGATAATCAACAGTTTGGTGAGCATCCGACGGACTGAGAGCAGGAGCGTTCAGCTTTCCAGGGGCCACTTTGATCTCCATCGAGTGGAATTGTCACAACCTGTCATAAGGCAAGAATCTTTAGCAATCTCTTTCATTTTCCGCTACGGACTGGACAGCGAATTTTCAAGCACTGCGACCGCAAGAGCCGTGGAATCAGGACTAGGCCACGTGGGCTGGCGCGATGCGCTCCGGAGAACCATGCTGTGCCGATTGACAAAGGCAGCTAACTCAAGACGATCCTTCACCTCAAGCTTGTTATAGACAGAAGTGAAGTGGTGCCACAACGTTGATTCGGCGATGCCCAGTCGCCGGGCAATCTCTTTGTTCCTCAGACCTTCGCAAACGAGCGGTAAAAGACGACGCTCTTTATACGTTAGTCTCTTTAGCCGTTGCTCTGCGTTCGTTCCGAATGGCATCCGCCCCCGATCAGTGCGATGAAACGCGTCTCCCCTCACAGAGACAGCATCACGGTAGGCCTTCAGAACCGCTGACCGAAGTTTCTGAGCAGAACTCCACTTGCTTACAAAAGCGGCGGCCCCAAACTCAACCGTCTCCCGTCGCTCCGGTGAATTCCCAGGTACTGTCATGAAAATAGTAGACGTCGTATGTTGATTGAACCGCAGCAACCTCGCGGTACCCGCGAGGTCCTGCGATGCCATGAACCAATCGACCAGCGCAATGTCGGGCCGTGTCGCTGCGACCCTCTTTTGCAGGCACGCCAACGTTGAAGCCTCCGCCACTACTTGTATTTGCGCATCGTCTTCCAGAAACGCTCTGACCCCACGCACGATAAGGGGGTAGGGGTCAGCGACGATCACGCTGACACACCGGCCGATGGAATCCATCGAGAGCTCTGAGCTTTGCTGTCCCATGCCTTATCCGATCAAAAGTGCAGGTATTCGTTGGGCGTTTCGCCCTGGGGCCTGGGCTTACGAGATGCAGACAGTAGAAACTAGTTAACAGCAGTACAATTTAGTAATCGGCTGAGGGCCGTACGTCGCAGTCAAACAGGCTCGCAACAGAAAGCACGAGAGAATTTGAGCTTTTGCGGTTCACATTGACTTAATTTCCGTTTAGGTCTGGTTTCGATCAATGCCTATACACACAGAAATGTACTCTGTTTTCGGATTTGCGGGTAAATTTTTTTTAATAATTTGTACGTTGCCGCGAAAAGGTCTGTTGCCTTAGCTAACCGAAGCCTGCGGCTGGGCCTTTTAGGCGACAAAGCTTCGACCGGGAAGCTTGCGAACAGCTGAAACCATTACACCCTACCGTCAGGCTTTCTCAGCAGCCTGTTAGTCCAGACCCGCCTGGCAATTACACGAGCACCGATATAGCAGAATTCTGCCGAGGCCCGGTGGATAGGTACGACCGGACGTGTGATGACTCGCGTTACCTTGGCTTCGACCGCCACCGACGCCGGGAACCACCCTTTAGCATTGCCGAAGTCCGCACCTGGTGGCGTGCTATTCCTACCTGCTTTAGTTTCCGCGGCGCTTAGCCACCACAACGTCGTAGAGCTTGCCAAGGCAACTTCGTTACAGCTGCTAAGATTACCCACACCCCTTACTGTCGACGCTTCCCCGCCGCCTCGTGGTCTAGACTCGCATGGCATTCACACCGTCACGAGCATCTATGTAGCAGAATTCTGCCGACGCCCACCAAAAATTACAACCTCTTCAATCACCGTGTTTTTTGCGATTCGCAGGGTAAGGAACAATCACCAGCCCGATATAGCAGAATTCTGCTGCATCTCCCCGAAGGGCGGAAACCTCTCTCCAGCTGCCTGCGCAGCTAATTACGCAGGCTGCATTTCTCAGGAGTCTATTAGCCCGGACGCGCAGGGTAAACGAACAGTCGCGAGCATCGACTTAGCAGAATTCTGCCTATGTTTCTCCGAAAGACAGGAACTACTCCACAGCTGTCTGCACAACTACAACACAGCTGTAGCGCAATTACGGACTACTTAGTCGCAACACTCCTCGGGAGACACATCTACTAACCTGTTTTAGACGCACGCTACCAACTGTGACTATCACGTTGCTGCACGAAATTGGTCTTGCAACACTTGACATTCGGTTTCGCCGTACGCTATATCTGGCTCACGTAGTTTGATCCGCATCGCCAGGAAGCTATTTCAAAGCCTTCCACGTGTTGCGGTCCGGGACCCTTGCTAACCAAATCTGGTTTGTATTTTTCGGAAAGACAATTCTTCTAAAGGCTAAGTGACGGTCAACACAGACGCTAGTGCAGAATGCGTGATCGCGCGCGTAGTGTGTCCTGGGCAAAGTAGATCAGGTTCGCTTCGGCTAAGGAGCAAATACTCTATGAAGGTGCTGATTGTTGACCCTTCCTTGCGGACCCGGAACGGCGCAATTCCGCTCTATTGCATGCGGCTCTTCTTTATTTGCGAAGATTTTTGACGACACGAACGAGCAGGTACCCGCATCATGAAGATTCTTATCGTCGGCCATGCGTGCGGCCCAGGGTTAGGCTCTGAGCCTGGATTCACCTGGAATTGGGCGTGGTATTTGTCCCGCACCAATGAAGTCTGGGTCATCGCTCACCCCGAATACAAGGATCGGGTAGATGAATTTCTCGCGCATCAGCCAAATGAACGCCTCCACTTCATTTGGACTACTCCCCAAAGCCGGTTTGACTATTGGACCCCTGGGCGGGGTCAGGAACGGGGCATTCGCCTTCATTATTGGCTTTGGGTAAGAGAGGCCTACCGGCAGGCAGCTCTTCTTTCCCAATGCGTCCGTTTGGATATTGTTCATCATGTCAGCTGGTCAACGATTGCTATTCCACCGCCTTTCTGGAAAGTGGCTGCGGTCGCAGTTTGGGGTCCCATCGGCGGGGGACAGTCGTTCCCCCTCGCCTGCGTTTCGCATCTCCGCGAAAAGCGAATCAAAGAAGCTTTGCGGAGCCTCAATTTGATGTTGTTGCCGTTTTCACCGAAGTTGCACCACAGCTTGGGTAAAGCCAAGCTGGTGTTAGCGACCAACCATGAAACGAAGGATCTGCTTGAGCGGGCGGGAGCGAAACGCGTTGATTTGTTTTTAGATTGCGGCATCGATCGGAGCCTCCCTGCGCCCAACCCAAGACCCCCAGAAAAGCAAATCACTTTGCTTTGGGCAGGTCGGTTTGAGCCTCAGAAAGGATTGGCCATCACTCTGCGCGCACTGGCCGCGTGCAAATACCGCGAAATTCTCTTGCTGGTGGCCGGCTCCGGAACAGAGCAGACGCGAATGAAAGACCTCGCGGCGTCTCTTCAGTTGGCCAATCGCGTAGAGTTCCTGGGTCGTGTTCCCCACGAAACCATGACAGCCCTTTTCCAGAGTAGTGACGCATTGGTATTTAGTTCTCTCCGCGACAGCTTCGGGTCTGTGGTTTTGGAGGCCATGGCCAGCGGTCTTCCGATCATAGCGCTTGATCACCAGGGAATTAAAGCGTTTGTTCCGGATGAGGCTTCGATCAAGGTACCCGTAAATTCTCCCCAACAAGTAATCGCTGATTTGGCGCGCGCGTTCGAGGCTTTTGCAATGCATCCAGAACGGCGGTTCGCGATGTCGCGTGCGGCGCTCGCCTTTGCCGAAGAGCAAACATGGGCCCGTCGCGCTGAGAAGATGAACAAGCTGTATGCCGAGATGACAAACGAGCGGCTAGATCGCCTGCCCGAGGTTATTCCGGGTATTCCTCAGCATCTGTCGGCCTGACTCCAACGCGGTTGGCCAATTTACAACCTGTAAAGGATGGGTGTTTCGCGGGTCTCGCCAGCTCCTGATGGACGGATACAGGGATACAGGTCTCAGCCGAAGGTGTGGAAAATCACAACTGTCCGGTCAGGTCTCAAACCGTCGATGCGGGTTGAGGACTCGAAGAGCAGGCAGTCCTCCGAGAGCGAAGGTAGCCGCGCTCTTTTCCGGTAAATTACGCTGTTCAAGACTGCTGAATTTGTGATCGTACCAGCAGGAAAGCGGATGTGTCGCCCTCATGAGTGAAGATACGGTAGCCCAGGTCTCTTAGGTGTTTCCAGGCAGCCTCCCGGTCTTTAGGCTTGAGGTGTTTATGCTCGTAATTGATCAAGCCGGGCAGGTTTGCTTCGATATGGGCGAGCTTCAACACCTCATAATCAAAGCCTTCGGTGTCGATTTGTAAAAGGTCATACTTGATGATTTGATGTTTATCCAACAACGAACGAAGTGTGGCGGTCTTTACCGCCTGCGCTTCGATGCAATCTTTGAAATCAAGGTTGAGACGATGGAAAGCAGTCTTAGTTGCAACACTTGCCTGCATGGTCAAATGATATTTGAGCAGTCGATATGTGTGCTCTGGGTCGAAAGATGCCACCTGGTTTAGATATTGAAGGAAATCAAGATCCTTTCTTATGGTGTATAGAGGTCTTTCCCCCTCCTCAGTCGAAATGGCTACATTTTCGAATACCAGATTGTGACAATTCTGATAGTTGCTTTTCAACGTCTGGAATACTGCAGGTTGCGGTTCGACCACCAGCCCACTGAGTTCCCATTTGGAGGCGAAGTGGTAGACAGGATCGTTCGACGAGCCATCGAAGGCACCCACCTGTACGAAGACAAAGCTCGATAGGTCCCTTGTGGCAAGGTAGAGCTCAAGAAAGTCATTGAAAGTGAGCCCGGAAAGCTCCATCCTAGGTGTGGCCCCCGAGGGCTTTCGGCTTATTTCAAAACCAAGGCGGTCGAAAGTTCCCATTACCAAAGACTTCGCTCGGTTCACCTTTCCCCTCCGCAACCAGGACTGCCAGAAGCAATGACATCGGGACGATCCTGCTGGGAAGCATGGGCCTCGTTGCAGAACTTGTTTTGAGCCTAGCCTCTAGCAGATTGATCTTGACCCACTTCTCGAGAAATTCGCACATATAATCCTTCAAAACGCTTATGAATGCATATTCGCTTGCATTGGGGTCGAAGAACATTCCTCCAAATTCACGCGTGCAGACAAAACGGATTCATAAATGCTCACTATCTGAGCGTGATTTATTTCTCCGGCGTACTTACTTTCATACTCCAGCCGGGCCTCCGCCCGCATGCGTGCGGCCTCCTCGGCGTGGGCGAGGAACCAGCGGACTTTATCCACTAGGTCGCCGGCCTGACCCGCCGCAAAGTGCAACCCCGTGCGTTGATCAATCACAATCGAAGACATGCTCCCAATATTACTGGCCATCACCGGCAGGCCCACAGCGTAGGCCTCCACCACGACCATGGGGAAGCCTTCATACCACGTCGAAGGCACGATCAACATCGACGCATCCTTCATACGCTGCAGGATCTCTGCTCGCGAAAGCCATTTCAACCAGGTGACGCTCTCCAGTTCGGCGCTGGCCTTCTCCACCTCTACCGCCATCCGCCCGACACCGGCAATTTGCAATGGAAGATCTCGCCCTAGGTGACGCCAGGCCTCAAGCAGCGTGCCGACTCCCTTCTCCGGCGTCAGCCGCCCGACAAATAAAGCATAGTTGCCTTTGCCCTCACCCGGACCAGGATCGTTTTGCAAATAATTCGGCTTGACGAATATTTTTTCCCCCGGCAAACCACCCTCGATAAACTTGCCGCGAGCGAATTCGGTGAGCGCGATGTAAGCCGATACAACCTCGCTCCAAGTCTGCTTATAGTGGTGGATGGCAAGCATTGCCGCGCCGGCGGACGTCGCCAGGCGGCTTCTGCGGTAGCAGCCGTGCACCACCCCCGGCCACGGGATCGCCTTGCCCACGCATTTCTCACACACTTGTTCGTTGCGAAACAGGGTCGCCGCGGGACAAAGTAAGCGGTAGTTGTGCAGGGTCTGCACAACCGGAATGGCCGCTTCTCTCGCTGCGTGGTATACGGCCGGGGAGATCACTGGGAAGGTGTTGTGGACGTGCACAATATCCGGCTTCTCCCGCTGCATCAAAACGCGCAACTCATGGTGGATCGACCGGTTCCAAATGGTGTTGCCAAGCAGGACCAGCGGGTTGACCCCCTTCACCTGGTCGTTGCTGACCTGGTACAGCACAACCTCGTGTCCATGGAAACGCAGCATGTCTGCCTCTTGAGCAAAGACATAGTCCTCGCCCCCAGGCAACTGGTAGGAATTATGTACCGAGAGAATTTTCATCGTGAGCCAAGATTTTCATTTTTCACCCATCCTGAAGAAAAACAATATACACCCAAGCCATCCTGCTCGCGCTCTCATTATCCGTAGGCCTCTGATGGCGTTAAGAAGAGGCGGGTCATTACCCCGCCGAGTAAGGCCGCAATCGCATCAGCTTGCAGCGATCAAACATCTCCCTCTCCCCTGATTGCGACCTATCTGGTTGGAGAAGTTTGAGCCCGCCTCATTGACGACTCCGCGATTACCGCTCCACCTTGTTCTTGACTGGAGGTGCTATTATCGTGCCGCGAGGTCTTGCCTGGCGCCAACGGTGAGGCGGTTGAACCATGGCAAGCGCCCTTCCTGAGGCTACATCCAATGACAGCTGTCTACCACCTGCTTGACGAAGCGGAGGTTTTTTCCGAGAGAGACGGGGGCGCGATATCGAGATGGGCCGCCAACGTCCTTCGAGAGGGAACTGAAGTCGTTGTTTGTGCAGCCTTCGATTCGTCTTGGGGTTTTCCTCCGGAACGGATCTACCAACTGCCGCATTGGAGCCTCACGGACCCAATACATCCTGTTCTCTATAGGATGCCGTGGATTTGCCAGCAAAAGACATATCGATATGTTTTCCGTCCCCTACTGTCGAAGCTCAAGAGGGGAGATCTGCTCTACGTCCATAATCGCCCGGAATCCGCGGCCGTCCTTTCGACCATTGCGCAGCAACACGGCATCCAAATCGTCCTGCATATGCAGAATTCGCATCTCGTTCGGGCGAAGAGGGGTCAGCTTGAGGCACTCCGTAAAACTCCCATCGTTTTTAACTGTGGGTTTCTGAGAGAAGAAGTGAACAACGCATTCCCGAATCACTTTCAGAGTACGCACGTCGTCTATAACGGGGCTGACAGCCAAAAATTTTATCCCTTGAAACGGAACCCCAACTCTGTTCCCGTAGTGATCTACACGGGACGCCTCGTGCCATACAAGGGAGTACACGTCTTGCTGGAGGCAATGCGAATACTGGAACGAAACAACATAGATACGAAATGCAAGATTGTGGGCGCATCAGGCTTTGGAAGGAGCAAGCCTACAAGATACGTTCACGAGCTTCAACGGCTGAAACCCAACAACACCGAATTTGTCGGCTACGCGGCTGGCGACGAGCTCGCCACTTTGTTGCGAGGTGCCGATATCTTCTGTTGTCCCTCAACCTGGAACGAGCTGTTTTCGCTCGCCGCATTGGAGGCTATGGCAACAGGACTTCCGGTCGTAGCCTCGAATGTCGGAGGCCTTCGCGAGATGTTCGCTCATGGCGGCGGTGTTCTCGTCCCTCCAAACGCCCCAGAGCGGCTGGCAGCGGCGTTAGAGCGGCTATTGATTGATCCGCCTCACCGCGAGGACTTAGGTGCGCAGGCTCTTGTCTCCTTCAAAGATCATTTCTCCTGGGGCCACGCGAAGGACCAGTACTATAGGGTCGTCCAGAGACTTCTTTTGTGAAGTTAGTACCTGGCCTCTGCGTTGGGAATCCTGGTTGCAGCCAGATAGACTGGGCACCGGGACGGTGCTCTTCGATGATCACCCAACCGAAAGGTATAGCGCCGGGTCCTCCCCAAAGTTCCGCGCGCACTTCCTTGGTCGACGTCAGGCTGGTTGCATCTAGCTCTTTTCTCCTGTTCACTTTTAGGGCATAATGTCATGCAAATGCAAGATTCGGTCAGGACCGTCCGAAATTCTTGTACCTGAGACTGATACGATTGGTCCAGCCAAGACGGTGTGTAACTATGGATTTATGTAGCCGGCAATTGTCGCTCGGCGGTATCCGAATAGACGCGCTTGAACAACGCGATCTGATTCAGCTTGTGGAGCGCGCAAAGCAAACCAAGGATAAACTTCTCATCCTGAACCACAATTTGCATAGCTTATATCTTCACGAGGCAAATGCGGCATTCCGGGCTCTCTATAAACAAGCTTCCTATGTCTATATCGACGGGCTTCCCGTTGTCTGGCTTGGCCAGATGGCGGGCCTACCTCTGACCACGTCTCATCGGATGACCTTTGTCGACTGCTTTGACAGTATCCTTGAGGACGCTTCCGAACGGAACTGGCGCATCTTCTATCTCGGCTCCACAGAGGCGGTGCTCGCAAAAGCTCTAAAAGTGTTACGAGAAAGGCATAAGAAACTCATCATCAGTGGTCGCAATGGATTTTTGCCAACCTGCCCAGCAGAAGTTGATGACGTGATCGCAAAAATCAATAGTTTCGGAGCGGACATACTTTTCGTGGGAATGGGAATGCCGATCCAAGAAATGTGGCTCATCGAACACCAGGCAAAGTTGTGCGCCTCCGCAATCCTCACAAGCGGCGGGACACTGGATTACTCAGCTGGGTGCGCTTATCGGCCGCCTGCGTGGGCTGGCAAGCTGGGATTGTACGGTCTGTTCCGTCTATTCTTTGACCCGAAACGTCTGTGGCGCCGCTATCTCATCGAACCTATTATTGTGGCAAAACTCTTATCACCGCGGCTATTGCGACAGAGGCTAAGTATCCATGCCGACCCTCAAAAAACGTACGTGCGGCGATCGCCGGTACGCTCCATCTTGAGCGTTGTCTTGCGTCAGAGGCTTGCGTGGATGCGGCCACCGGCGACTCCCGTCGAAACGGCCCCGGATATTGGATAAGCATTCCGGCGATTTCCGGCTGGTGTGTTTAGCCCGTTTCCCTTGGACTCAGACTCACACAGG
>Ga0209006_10001482_pt1 | contig 21258 bp, 14 predicted proteins | sample JacPin_JW_Ref_O2_FD_188567 | JGI IMG/M metagenome (GOLD analysis project Ga0209006, IMG submission 188567) | Forest soil microbial communities from Algoma, Ontario, Canada - Jack Pine, Ontario site 1_JW_Ref_O2 (SPAdes) (version 2) | ecosystem: Environmental > Terrestrial > Soil > Boreal... | reverse complement strand
GGCAAGAACGTCCGTTCACCCTCGATGCCGAGCATTGTTCCGCCATCAAACCACTTATAGCTAAAAGTCACCGGGAACTTACCAGCAGTCGACACGAGGTGGTTGCCGGTATTCTTCACGGTTACCGGAATGGTCAGTGTTTCCCCGGGAGAAACCGACAAGTTATGCACGGAGGAAGTAATCTGCTGGCTGAAGCTGGTCAAGGCTTCATTGGTCGCATTCGGATCGGCCGGCGCTTGCGGACTGGAGCTCTGTTGTTCGGTGGTCGGCGACTTGCATCCCACAAAAGCAGCGCAGGCGAGTACCACTAATGATACGCAGAGCGCCGGAACCGACCGGGGTGTCCAAGTGTGCGTCCGCGACTCCGGCGTCTCCACTCCGTTTGTTTTTTGCATGATGGCCAGATCAAGCCCCCTTCATTTTTGTTCGAATCGCCCTGCGCCGTCAAAACCAACGGGTCAAGATCGTCAGTATAGCAAGCGTGCCCGGCGACAACCCGGATCGCGCCGGCTCTCCGGAGTGTGCTAAGCTTTGCGTCCGATCACCGCGTAGTCCTGCTCGCTGAATAACAACTGGTTGAGCAATCTCGTCGCCGGATGCCCGTCGTCCGGAAGCCGGTAGCTCTCCGGATACGGATGCAGCGGCAGTACCTCGATGTCGCAGAGGCCGCGAGCCTCCGCCAGGAATTTCAGCAGCGCTTTCGGCAGCGGATTCCGGTGAGTCGGATCCAGGTAGAACGTCTCCCCGCTCACTCGCAGGTTCGATGGATTCGGAGTTTCAAAGATCGCCATGCCGCCTGGCCGCAGAACGCGGCTGGTCTCATCCAGGAGCGCGAGCAGGTCGTCCAAAGACAGGTGTTCCACAATATGAAAGCCCGTCACAACTCCCATACTCCCCGCCGGAAGAGAGCGAAGGTGCCGGATGGCTTCCCCCGCCGTCACCGATAAGCCGCGAGTAAGACATTCCTCAACCATGGTGAGATTCATGTCTATGCCGGAACCGGTCAGACCCTCGTCGCGCAGTAGCTCCAGCCATTCCCCGCGCCCGCAGCCCAGGTCTAGCACGGCCATCTCCGGATGTCCGAGCCTGGCGTCCTTCAGCCGCGGAATGTAAACCTCGAAGCGCTTCTTGATGTCGTCGCGGTCTCCCCGGAACAGATCTTCGAATTCGACGTAGATCGGATCGGTTATCGACGCTCCGCCCTCACCCTGTCCACCGCTTCCCGTTTCTGCGGGAGCCTCCGCCCCGGCACGCCGGGTTTCCCGGAACAGCGTCGTCAGGCGCCGCTCCTGCAAGGCAACCTGCATGCGCGTGTGATGCAGATACCGGTCCGCCTGCCGCAGGTCGTCCTTCAATTGACCGCTCAGCGCCTGTTGCTCGCGCGTCTGTTTCTTGAGCTCCTCCACGGTCTGATTCGTACGCCCAAGATCTTCCTGCTTCGCATGCAGTCCTTCTTGTTTGGCCCGTATCTTCTCCGTGCCCTCCACTCGGACCATGACTTCATTAATCCGTCGCTCGAGTTGCCCGAACACGGTCTCCTGCTGGGCCTGAAAGGCGTCCGTTCGAACGCGGGAGACGCCCTGCAGTGCGTTCAGGTTTTCCACACGGTCTGACAGCTTCCCCAAACCCGTCCGAAACTCTCTTAGTTCCGGATTGAGCTGCGTCAGTTCGGAAGCGAGCTGCTTCATCCGCGCATCGAGAGCTTCCATGGTCTGCCGCAAATTTACTATCTCCGCGGCCTCCGCTCGCAAGAGGTGAGCCTGCTCTTTCTGACTCGCCGCGACGGCCGCTTGAAAGCTCCGGATCTGAGCGCTCAGCCAAAACACAGCTCGGCGGACGATCCCCACCAATACCCGCCCGATCTTGGCCCTGACGGTGGGCGGCTCCGGAGGCATTTCCCCGACAAGCGCCGAGCCATCCAGAACACCCGCAACCAAGGCGTCAGTGGCGGCCAGTCGCCGGTCCACTTCCGCGGCGCTCAGAGCGATTGTTTCGCTCGCCGGCGCCCTGAAAATTCTGTTGAGATCCACTTCCGCGGCGATTTCTTTGAGAAACTTTATGTCTGGAATGAGTTTGCTCCTTGGTTGCTGGTTGGTTACAGTGACAGTCTCCCGCTTCCGAGATCCGCTCTTGAGGAACTACCTGGTCGATCCTTTATATCATGGAAGCCGTTCAGCGTGCCCTTGAGTTCCGCAACCGCGGGCTGCTGCAACCGGGTATCGAAGCAGAGATCGTGGAGCTCAATGGCTTCTCCATTTACGTCGCCAAAGACGACGCTCTGATCGCGCCGGGGATCCGTGCGGGCTACGAGCCGGAGGTGACTCGCGTTTTCCTGGAACACATGGGGGAGTGTGTTCTGGATATTGGAGCGAACTGCGGATATTTCTCGCTGCTGGCGGCGTCGCGTGGCGCGCGTGCATACGCTTTCGAGCCGCTCCAGAGAAACCTGCGCTTGTTACATGCAAGCGTAGCGCTGAACCGTTTCGAAGGTATAGAGATCATGGCCGCGGCTGCATCCGATTCTCCTCGAACGCTCATCATCGGGGCTTCCTACACAAACGGGATCGTGGCTGAGCCGCGGAACGAGATCCAGGCAGCCTTGGCCGCGGACTATGTAGCCGCCGTATGTGTCGATGATGTTATCCCAGGCGATGAGGCCGTCTCGCTAATCAAGATCGACGTTGAAGGCCATGAATACCTCGCGCTTGCCGGGGCCTCGCGAACGATTCGAAAGCATCGCCCCGTAATCATCAGCGAGTTCGCGCCCGCGGCGCTGAAGGTTAACTCCGGACGCTCGGGCCGTTCCTCGTTGACACCGCGGGTTGCTCCAAACGATGACCTGACGGTCACTCGGCTTCGTCGCGCGTGTTTACTGAATCGAAGAATCTGCCGTCCCCGGCCGCCGGCAGGCAGCCGCCAACGCCTGGAATCGCCTCGCCACCCGCTTCCAGGAAAGCTCCTCCACCAGCGCCTCCTGGCGTTCGGTAAAACGCCGGAGCTTCCCGGTGTCGGTAGACAATTCGCAAAGCCGGCTGGCCAGCGCCGCGATATCGTTTGCAGGGTATCGGTGTACCACCTCTTGAAACTCGTCGAACAACGGCAGGTCCGAACAGAGAATCGGCGTTCCTGAAGCCAGTGGCAGCCGGATGGCCGCGCTCGACGATTCGGTGGATGTGGTGTAAGGAAGCACGATCAGATCCGCGGTCGAAAGTTCCCGCAGAATCTCATCCTCTTCCAGAAAATCGGTGTAAATCTCCGTGCGCTGCGCGAGCCGCCGCTCCTCGGCAAAACGCATACACGAGGCTGCGTAGGATGCCGATGCGGAGCCCGCATAAAGAGAATTCACCAGCTTCAGGCGAAGCACCGGGTTCACTTGCACGGCGGCTTCGAAGGCCTGCAGCAGCTCGCGAATGCCCTTCGGGGGAAGAAAAAAGCCGAAGCAGGCAACCGTGAAAGCCAGCGGCCGCGATCCCGGGGCGGCGCTTCTACCCGCCTTGTTTCGCGGAACGTAAATTCCCTGCCGTTGCATCACTGCGTGCTTTACGCCGCCGTCGAGAAGTTTTGCCAGGTCTTCCTGCCGGTGAGCGATGGCCGTATCGGCACCCGCCAGTGCGGCTGTCAGCTTGCCGAAATTCGGGTGATTCGTCGCATGCAGCGTAACCATCACCGCAATGCCGGAGGCATGCAACTGTTCGACCAGATACTCCACCACCGAAGGCGAGAAGAAGCCGAAGTTATACTGCAGCGACACGACATCGATGCCGCGCTCCACGATCCGCTCGACCAGAGCCTTCGCCTCATTCCGCAACTGCACCGGCTCCTGGCTCTGCGTCCAACACCGAAACACATTGTCCGTATCCGGCCGTACCGTCTCGGTGGCCCGGTCGGCAAAAACCGAATACCGCGTTCCCCCGTCCAGACTCTCGGCCAGATATCGGGTATATTCGGCAATGCCGCATTTCGTGTTCCAGGTCGAAATGAATCCGATGTGGCCGGCATCCGGAGAAGGCCGCGACCCTATCCCGTTGGACCTTTCCGCCAGCACCGCCTCGCAGGCCGCCAGGTGCCGCCGGGCTACCTGCGCCCATGTGAAGTTCGCCGCGATGTGTGTGCGAGCCAGCGCCGTTCGCGCGGTCACCTCTTCCGGCGGCGCCTCAAACACCTTGCGCATCTGCTCCCGCAGAGAGCTTATCGAAGGCTCCGCCCAGTAGGATGGCCCTTCGGTCAAATGGGTTTGCGCCGGAACGATCTGAAATTCCACCGGCCAGCACCGCTCCGGAGAGCACAAATCGGCTTGGCCGCCGTGGATCGTCGCGATCACCGGACAACCAAGCAGCATAGCCTCCGCCACCGGCAGCCCAAAGCCCTCGCCCCGGCTCGCCGACACCAGGCAGTTGGCGTTCTCCAGCAGAAAACGCATCTCGCCGTTCGTCATGGAGTCTGTGATAATCCGGATCGGCGCGTGCCCCGGATACTGCCGATCTGCCTCCCGAACCAGTTCTTCAATGGTATTGTGCGGATTCGGAAAGGTCTTGACGATCAGACATGCGCCGTCCGCTTGCCGGAACTCTTCGCAGAAAGCGCGCACCAGCACGTCCGCGCCCTTCCGCGGAAAGCAGGACGACACGTGCAGGAAGTTGAAGACTCCGGACCGCGGAAGCTCGACCGGGACCGGGGGTGAGCCCAGAATATGGTCGGCGCCCAGGCCAACTACTTCAATGGGGATGGTCACTCCGTTATTGCGCAAGACCTGCATGACGTATCGGGACATCACTGTTACCAGGTCGAGCCCACTGTCGAAGTCCCTGGCAAACCGCCGCGGAAAAGCCGATTCCTCCCATCCATAGCAATGAAATGCGCGAACGGAACCGTGCATGTTGTCACAATGCGGCGGATAAATGTACCGCGTGTGTATCTTCGGCCGGATGCTCGCGGCTGGCCCCTGATCATGAGCGGCGAGCCTCGGATGCAACCGCGGAAATGCGGAAGAAAAAGGATAGTCCGTAGTGTTGTCGCGCTGATGAAGCGCTATCGCGCAGCCCGCATCCAGCATTCCATAAGCTAGATTTCGGTTCACGATGGCGAGCGAGTAGTCGCTCTCGAAAGGGCCTTCTATGAGTACTGTTGACGGCATGAAACTGGAATGACCTACTGAACGGAGACGAATCCCAGCTCGTTTAAACGTGCACTATATCTTTGCGAAAGAGCGCGCGGGCTATACCGATCGCGAATCAGGCGCTGGCCTTGTTTTCCGAGATTCACGCCCGACTGCGGGTCCTCGTATAGCGAGCGCATGTGCCGGCTCGCGGTTTTTACGTTCGGATCGGCCCAGAAATGAGACCCCTCGCTGTCCACATACGGATATTCCTTAGGCTTAACCCCGATGAGCTCGTAATCCACCAGCCGGGCCGTGGACTCCGTACAAAAATCGCACACGCCGGAGAACGCCGTCACGATCACCGGCTTGGCCCAGTACAGCGCCTCGGCCGGCCCGTATCCGAAGCCCTCGGAGCGGTGTAGCGATACGTAACAATCGGTCACCCGGTAAAGTTCGGTCATGGCATCTTCCGGGAAGGTTGCATCGATCACCTTGATCCGCCGGTCTTTCTCGATGCGATGCGCGCTCCGCTCCCAGTGTTTGCGATCCGAGCTCGGGCCAATGTTCGCCAGGTTTCTCGTTTTGATAACCAATCCGGCCTTTTCATCTCCTTGTGGAAACGCTTCCTGGAATGCCTCTACCGCCGCCAAAGGATTTTTTCGTTCCACGATCGAGCTGGCGTCGAAGTTTACCAGGAACAGGTAGTCGCCTTCCCGGAGCCCGAAGTCCGCCCGGGTGTACGCTGTCTGAGAAGGATCTGGCGAAACTACCGCGCCCATATTCACCACTGGAATATCAACCCGGCGCCGGTACACGCTCGCCAGGAATTCGCTGGCGACCCAGATCTCATTCATGAGACCCAGGGTTGGCTTATGTACCTCGCAGATGTCCGACAACTCCCAATAAAACTGGCCGATAAAATAATCGTTCTCCCGCACGCGGCTCAAATTGCACATCACGCAATCCAGAACGTGTTCGGGGTTGAGATTAAATACATGTATGTTCCGGAGGCTGTTATTGAAGATCCGTCCGTTATAAAGCGCCTCCTGTTTGAGGTCTTTTCGCCCGATATTGTAATCGAGGTCGATGGTTTCAATCCCCGTTCCGCGCAGCGACTCGATCGCATAACCTCCCGCTTTAGCTAACCCGCACACTGTCTTGTGGTCGCGGTAAGAAACAATCGACAATCCACGGGGTCGTGTGGGCGCCAGCTTTTGAACGGGCTTCTCTACTGGCTCTGGCGTGGAAAACAAATAAGCCAGCGGTAACTCCGCCGGCAGTCGCGAAGTTGTATAGGACTTGGCCCCACCGTTTTCCACATGCCGCGCATCCACCAGACTCGTCACGTAATCGAAAGCCGTTTCGCCGCCTCCTCGCGGGGAGCTCCAGAATTCGGAGACAAATGCCGGAACCAGGCGCGCATTCCCCGCGGCAAGAACGTCTCGCGCCAGTTCGTAGCAAATAGCGTAAAGCTTCGCATCCGGGGCTTCCAACAGTTGCTGAAAGCGATGCGGGCGCTCGACCTTTTCAAACACCAGCATGCCCGTGGTCAAAGGCAGGTGTTTGTTATCGGCGGGCCGGTTCAACTGCTCTACCAGCGCATTCGGTAGAAGTGCCGGCGGTATCCGGTGTTCGGGCATAAAACGGAACGCATACCAGGCCAGAAAGTCGAAGAAGCCCTCCATCGCTTTTACATTGAATTGTTGCGCTTCCGTCTTCCAGATATGCTGCATGTACCGTGAAAGATACTTGGGCTCCAGGTTCGGCCGGCTGGAGCGGAGACCGGGCCCCTCCCGGATTTCCTGACTTACATCTACGGCCGGCGTATTCAGCCACGTCTCCAGTGCCGGCGGCAGCGGCCATTGATGGCCGCAACGCACATAGAACTGTAAGATATACCAGAAGACAAAAGCTTCGCGCTTTTCCGGGTCGGATGAGCCTGGGTTGGCTCTTCCCGATCTGCGCCACATTTGCTCGAGGAAGCGGGAAACCGGAGGCTGCTGGCCGTTCGGCTCGCCGTTGCCAAAAAGAACCGTTGCCAGTTCTTCGAGTTTGTTCATTTCCTCGATCTCACTGCAAGAGCCCCGCGCTCTATAGAGGTTACCATAGGCAGGCGCTCTGCCGTCCTTCGACAATCCAGTCGCTGTGTTTGAGGCCGATGCCCGCGGCGCGATCGTACATCGTGCCAATCATTCCCTGCGTAACTCAGGTTGCGTGGGCTCGCTTATAATGGTTGATCCTGCCGCGTGCGCGGTGGGGTGGACGCTAACTAATGGGCAAACGTGCGTTGATTACCGGAATCACCGGGCAAGACGGGTCTTATCTTTCCGAGTTCCTTCTTTCCAAAGGCTACGAAGTGCATGGCGCCGTGCGGCGTGTGGCCCTGGAGGATCCCGAACATCGGCTGATGCGCTTGAGCGCCGTCCGCGGCCAGGTGGTGCTGCATGCCGCTTCGCTCGAAAGCTTCGCGAGCGTATATCAAGTGGTCGCCAAGGTGGCGCCCGACGAATGCTACCATCTCGCGGCGCAGAGCTTCGTCAGCTACTCATTCGACGACGAGTTCTCCACTCTCAACACCAACATCAATGGCACGCATTTTCTGCTTTCCGCGGTCAGGGACCTGGTTCCGCAGTGCCGGTTCTATTTCGCCGGATCGAGCGAAATGTTTGGCAAGGCGGAAGAGTTGCCGCAAACCGAGCGGACCCGCTTCCACCCGCGCTCGAGCTATGGGATCAGCAAAGTCTGCGGCTTTGAGTTGACCCGGAACTACCGTGAAGCGTACGGCCTGCACGCCAGCAGCGGCATCCTGTTCAATCACGAGTCACCGCGCCGCGGTTTCGAATTTGTCACACGAAAAATCACTTCGGGCGTTGCCCGCATCCTGGCGGGACAGAGTCGGAACATTCAGTTAGGGAATTTGGAAGCGAAGCGGGACTGGGGACATGCGCGTGAGTACGTAAAAGCCATGTGGCTGATGCTGCAGCAGTCCGAACCGGACGATTATGTAGTGGCAACCGGCGAGACTCACTCCGTGCGGGAATTCGTGGAGCTCGCTTTTTCGTACGCCGGCCTGGATTACAGAGACTATGTGGCGACTGATCCGACTCTGTTTCGGCCCGCGGAAGTGAATCTTTTGCTGGGCGATTGCACCAAGGCGCGGACGAAACTGGGATGGACGCCGAGCACCACCTTCGAAGCCTTGGTTCACGAAATGGTCGAGGCGGATTGCCGGGCGCTTGGAGTGGAGCGCCATGTCCTGCCCAGCCAGGCCGGGCAGCACGCGTAGAGACAGTATCGCACGTTAGGGAGCGCCTATGGAGCGCCTATGGAGAAGGAAGTCCTACAGCAGATTCGGGACGAAATGGAGCGTGCATACCGCCCTCCGGAAGCCAACCAACGCATCCAACAGGCCCATGCCGGGGAGCCGCTCTCCCTGGAATTCGCGGCTCTGCGGTCCGCACTCTCTGTACTGCATGCCAGCTACGCCATGGTCGGCCGGTTGCCTCCGGAGCCACCCACCGCTCGCGGCCGTATCGGCGCCCGGCTGATCAAACTCGTACGACGGATGCTTTTCTGGTACACGCCTCAGATCGTGTATTTCCAGTATTCCGCCCTGCGCGCTTTGGAAGAGCAGGCGAAGATTTTGGAGCGCGACGAGAGGCGCATTAGCCAACTCGAAGGCGAGCTTGGCGAGGAGCGTGCGCAGAACCGGAATCTACGCCGCGCGTGGGAAGATCTGAGAGTTGTCATGGCCGCCCCGGCGTCGCATTCCCAGACGCAAGAGGCCGCCGATTGCGAATACTGATTGCCACAGTGCGCGTTCCGTTTGTGTATGGAGGAGCCGAGGTCCATGCCGTGGGGTTGCGCCAGGCGCTGGTGGAGGCCGGCCACCAGGCTGAAATCGTCGCCATACCTTTCAAGGGCTATCCTCCGGAGCGCATTTTGGATCAGATGCTGGCGTGCCGGCTCCTGGATCTGAGAGAAACCGCCGGCACGCCCGTGGATCGCCTGATCGGGCTGAAATTTCCCGCTTACCTGATACCGCATCCACGTAAGGTAATCTGGATGATCCATCAACACCGCCAGGCATATGATTTATGGCAACATCCGCTCGGCGATCTACACACATATGCAAATGGCGCTGACGTTCGTATGGCGATTCATGCCGCGGATGCCAAACTGCTTCCGCGGAGCCGCGGGCTCTTTACGGTTTCGCGCAATATCGCCCTCCGCCTGAGGACCTATTGCGGACTGAACGCCACTCCGCTCTACCATCCCCCGCGCGATGCCGGCCGCTTCTATACTCGCCCGGCGGAAGACTTTCTCTATTTCCCGAGCCGGATCAATCCGCTTAAGAGGCAGTATCTGGTCTTAGAGGCGCTGGCCCGGACGCGCTCCCAGGTGCGTATATGCTTTTCCGGGCCCGCAGAACCCGGTTTAGAGCGGCAATGCGCGGAACTGGCGCGCAAAGGCGGCGTGGCGAACCGTGTGCGATGGTTGGGGGCGGTATCCGAAGAGGAAAAGCTCGATCTGTACGCCCGCAGCCTGGGCGTGCTCTTCCCGCCGCTGGATGAGGATTACGGCTACATCACCCTGGAAGCTATGCTGGCCCAAAAGCCAGTCATCACCTGCACCGATTCGGGCGGCCCGCTGGAATTCGTAGTGCATCGCGCGACCGGCATCGTCGCGGAGCCGACGCAGGAGTCGCTGGCCTCGGCCATGGATGATCTATGGAACGATCGCGAGCGTGCCAGGCAGTGGGGCGATGCCGGCCGGCAGCGCTATAGCGACCTGCGGATCGACTGGGGCAACGTAATAGAGAATCTGCTCCAATGAAGATCCTGATCGCCACCTCAGGTGTCCCTTTCATACGCGGCGATGCCGAAATCCTTGCCGAAGGTCTGCGGGAAGCGTTTTCCAAGGCCGGCCATGAAGCCGAGCTGGTGGTTATTCCTTTCCAGCCTTACGCGCCCGACCGTATCCCGGATCAGATACTCGCTTGCCGGCTGTTGGATCTCACCGAAACCTGTGGCGTTCGAATTGACCGGGTGATTGGGCTCACGTTCCCCGCTTATCTGATCCCGCACCCGAACAAAGTCATCTGGCTGCTACACCAGCATCGTGCGGCATATGAACTGTGGGACCAACCGGCGGCGGACAGCCTCATGCATTATCCGGACGGTTTCGTGATTCGCGAAGCTATTCGCCAAGCCGACCGCGAGCTGATCCCCGAGGCCCGGGCCGTTTACGCGCCATCGCAAAGCGTAGCGGAGCGCCTGCGCCGATACTCCGGAATCACTTCGGAACCGTTGTACCATCCTCCGGCGAATGCTTCCCTGTTTCACCAGGGCCCCGCCGGCGATTACTTCTTTTGCCCGGGCCCCGTCAACTCTGCAAATCGGCAGTGGCTGGCAACCCAGGCCATAGCCCAATGCCGGGAGCCCGTGCGCATACGCTTTGCCGGGGAGCCCGGCCGCCTTACCGGGCAGGCCAGATCCGCCGACAAACTCAAAGGGAGCGATCGGATCGAGTGGCTCGGTATGTTATCCGAGGACCAAAAGCGCGATTTGTACGCCAACTGCCTCGGCGTCATTTTTTCTCCTGGGGATGAAGACTACGGATATGTGACGCTGGAGGCCATGTTGTCTGCGAAGCCGGTAATCGCAACTGCGGATTCCGGTGGACCGCTGGAGTTTATCCTGGCTGAGCGGACGGGATTAGTGGCACGCCCCACTCCCGAGTCGCTGGCCGAAGCCATGGACACGCTCTGGGCCGATCGCCGGCGCGCGGCCGCCGTGGGCGAGGCCGGCCGGGCGCATTATCAGGATCTGCATATTTCCTGGGCGAATGTGGTGGAGAAGCTGCTTTGAAGATCAATTGGTTCTCACCCCTTTTACCGGCGCGGAGCGGTATCTCGCGTTATGCGATGCAGGTCCTGCCGGTGCTCGCCGCGAGCCATGAAGTGGTCATATGGACAGACCAGGAACAGGTGGCGCCGGAAGTGCACAAGATTGCGCGCGTGGCACGCTACGATCCGGCGGCTCCTCCCTGGCGCGAGATCAACAACGGCGCGATTTCCTTTTATCACCTCGGAAATCAGCCGGATTTCCACGCCGGCATCTGGCAGGTCAGCGCACGGCAGCCAGGGATTGTCGTGCTGCACGATCTTTGCCTGCACGATTTCTTCTTCACGCTTTCAGTCCGCCGCGGACAGGATCGCGCTGCCTACCTGAATGCCATGGAGCGCTGGTACGGCCAGGAAGGCTGCCGGAGTGCCGAGGCGTTCTGCGCGGGCGGAATCAGCGCCGAGTCCATGGCACAGAATTTTCCGCTGACGCGAGAAGCCGCCCGCAACGCGCTCGGAGCCATTACTCACTGCGGCGGGGCGCTCGAAGAGCTGCATGAAACGCCTGCCTGTCCCGCGGCCGCTCTGGACTTCCCCTATGCGGCCGCGGGGGAGTCGCGTTACCGCGCGTGGCTGGCGGCGCGCGATGGCATGCCTCATCTCCCCTATCGTCTCGTGGTTTTCGGCTACCTCAATCGGAACCGGAGGCTGGGGCCGCTCCTAGAAGCCTTAGCCGGACTGCGCGAGCGGGAACAGTTTCGGCTGGAATTGTGCGGGCAGCTCTGGGATGAAAGTCATATCCGGCACGAGATCGAACGCCTCGGGTTGAGCTCCATAGTAAGCCTGCATGGCTTTCTCACCGAGGATGAGGTCGAGCAGAAACTCAGTACCGCCCATCTCGCCATCAATCTTCGATACCCTTCCATGGGAGAAGCCTCGCTCAGCGAGCTACAATTCTGGGACTACGGCCTGCCCACCCTCGTCACCCGTACAGGCTGGTACGCTTCACTGCCGGAAGACGCCGTCGCCTTTGTTCGGCCCGAATCCGAAGTCGCTGACTTGCAATCACAGTTGCGTGCCTTTTTGGCCGACCCCGGCGCCTTTCGCGCCATGGGCGAACGCGGACGGCGATTGCTAAAAAACCACGATCCGGAGAGATATGTGGATGCCCTGACGCGCTTCGCCGCGGAAGCGCTACGGCTTGCGCCGCGCATTTCCGCTCTGGCTCTCGCCCAAAGAATCGGAAGCGATTTGACGGAGTGGCTGCCAGCCGCCGCGAGCCCGTACCTGTTGGAGCGCGCCAGTAAAGAGATCTGCACGATTTTTGAGGGCCACCGGCGCGGGTGATGCCTGGAATCGACACTCGGTCATGCCGGAGCGTCACGAGAGCTATTCAGGTGTGGCATCGCGATGTTACGCATGCCTGGCGGGATAGCCAAAAAGTCGCATAATGACGCCATCGCCGTGGGATTGCTCAGGTTCAATACTAAAAGGCTGTCAGGGCGGTATCGAAAATACTCCAGAATACGACGATTACGAGATTCATAGTTTTGAATGTACACCTGTCTGTCAAATACTGAGCTCTCGTCAATTCCGTATATCAATTCGTGAGTTCGCCATAACCAGCCCATCTCTCTATAAGATACACTTTTTAGCTCGTCAGCGGTCGGTAATCGATGTTTGCCGACGATGCGGATGTGAAAACGTACTAGCGACTCATACCACTCCTGGGAGCTGTTTCTTACTGTCAGGATATAGCGCGAATCGGGAAAGGCGTAGTCCAGGACCTGGTATGTAAACTCCAGGCTGAACGGCACATCCTGAAATGCATCCGCTGTCTCACAGTAGTCGACAATTCGCCGGAAATCACGTTTCGCCCAATCCTCCATCAACAGTTCAGCATCGGCTTGACTTCCCAGGCTGAACCCCAGCGCTTGCAATGCGGCACCCATCGATGTCGTGCCAGTCTTATTGTTCCCTATCACAAAGATCTTTCTTCGAGAGCTTCGGAACGCGTCCATATCTTGTCTCTATTGTCAGGTGCGACTGGTTTCGCTGCGAGATTAACGGCCATCGATTACGGCAACAGGCACGCTAGGCATACTATTGTACGAGGAATACCACATAACGCCTTCTTCGACCAAATCAGGCTGTAGCAGGTAATCCCCGGGCTCTCGCGGAGTTCTTACTATGAGGAAATCATCCAGTGATTGTCCCGGCGCGATACGTCCAGGCAGAGCCCGCCGCTCGCCGTCCCAGTCGTGTAGAACCGGGGGATTGCCTGCCCGATACCAATGATAAGAAACCGAGACATTCGCGACACGAACCATGTTTGAGGGCGGACGCAATATTCGATCCGAGTGATTCGTAATTTCCAATAGTATACTGTCGCTCTCGTTGGCATGCATACGATCAGGGGCGTCAATTACTCGAATATCGACAGTGAATGACTGAGGCGATACCGGCGCCGGGGCCGCCTGAGGGCGCGCGTCGGCATAGTCTAACGGCTTGGTCTGGTAATCGCATCCCTCGTAAAGGTAGAAATCCTCTCCCGTATAGGACGAAAAGTTCTTGTAAAACAAGACCTTCTCTTCGCGGACCTTGCGATCGTGCCAGACAAAGTCCCAATGGTTAATCCACGCACGCGTGAGCTTGCGGGGTTCGCCGGCAATTGCCGGCGGATCATGGGCTGATCGATTGAACCGGATGAGTGATGGAAGATTGCGAAAAAGCCGGAGTTGGTGGTCTGGATACCAAACCCGGTTTGAAATGAACCGATCTCCGGGCGGCACTACCCATCTCCGGGGAATCCAGTAGTGAGTGGCGTAGCGATCCTGTAAGAGTGACCTCAGGTATTCCCGATCGCTCCACAATGGGGAAAGCGTCTCATCGTGATCGATCCGTAGCACCCACTGTCCGCTGCAATGCGGGAGCATGTCTTCGATGCAATTTGGGTGATCCTGTCTGCCTCCGCCGCAAAAGCCTTCGTGGCGAACAGGGTAGACCTTGTCGGTGTACTGTCGCGCGATGGCTGCGCTGTCGTCTACCGTCGTGTCATCGATGCCTATTACCAACTCATCCGCAATGTCCTGAAGGGCAGGAAGAATGCGCGGAAGCTTATCCCGGCCATTTATGGTTGTAACAAGGAGGCTCAAATCCATATGTGGATTGGACAAGAGGAAGCGAGAGTCACCACGTCACATGCCGGAGCCCGATTGTAAATCGTCGAGTATAGCACACGCAGTGTGACGGGGAGCCGAATGCGGCTGGCATCATAATTCCCAAAGTGCATCCGAAAGTTGAGTGGGATTCCGGCTATATTCAGTGCGGAAAATTCGGGTGCGTGAGATCCGCCGGTTCTTGCAAGTCGTCTTTCCGCACGATCACGCGATAGTGTACGGGCATTAATGGCCGCCCGACAGTTTCGGTTTGCTCTAAGGACATGATCGTAAAATCCTTCAGGAGAGCGCGCAGACCATGCTCGGTAAAGCGCCAGCAATCGGGCAAGGGCCCATGAATCCGGAAATTGAAGGGCGTAGTGATAAAGGCATACCCACCGGGTTTGAGCAGGCGTCGTATCTCCCGCACCGCGGCAAACGGGTCCAGCACATGCTCCAGCACCTCGGTGCAAGCGATCCAGTCAAAAGAGCCGGCCGGGAGTAGGTCGTCGTTCGAGCGGCACAGGTCACCGATATAGGTCGCGCCCGATTGCGGATCGAGGTCCAGAGTGTCGATCTGGGCCTGCTGAAAATAAGGCGCCGCGCCTTCATGGTCTTGTGGCGCGATGTCCAGCAGACGTCCGGGCCGGCCGAACCGGCGCGCGCAATCTGCCATAAAATTGCTGACGCTGGCACGAATCAGCCGGAGGTGTTCGTCATCCATCTTGCTGACCTCCACTTTGGTGGTGATCATAGGCTCATAAGGCTCTCCAGCGCATCGGTGGCGAATGTTGGGATACCCAGGCGCTCTTGCACGCGCCGGCGCTCGGCGAAGGAATCGTCGATAAAGATTGCCGAACGCGTCAGGATATATTCTGACTTACAAGAGCGGTCCGACACCTGAACGATGGTGTCGAACAACGGCTCGATCGCAAAACGATTGAGAGTCTCGCGCAGATCTCCGGCATGGCGCGACAACACGTGCAGTCGGATGCCACGGTTCCGGCACTGATACAAAAATGCAGCAGCCAGGGGATTCACCTGCCCGTCCCGAATGATCGTGTCGTCAAGATCGATGTAAACATCCTCGTAATGCAGATCGAGACAAAACCGGCTGCTAAGGGCTCGATCCATGCGGATGGAATAATGGTTCCAGCGCACGTCGACGTCCTTGTCCATCAGGTCAAATAGGGCGAGCGCCTCAAAATTCACGCCGAGGTTCCGGTACAGGGCCATGGACCCGGAGACGCGCGGGGCAGCCTCCAACAGGACCAGTTCACCTCCCGTGGCGCGCTTTGCCTGGAAAAACCAGGCTCCCCGAAAATGCAGGGATGCATTGAGGGCATCCGCCATCCTTTGGTATTCCTCTCCTTCGACGGGAGCCGTGTCTACACTGATCCCGTTCATGATCCGGATGCGTTCGCGCGCCCCAACAAACCTGAGCGCGCCGAAGCGGTCCGTGAAACAATCCACAGTGTACTCGCGTCCGGGTATCAACTCCATCACCAGCAGCGAAGCGTCCTGGCGCAGGAAGAACCCGGCCTCTTCCCGGGAATACGCGATGTGAGTCCCTTGCGACCCTTGGCCGGCATCGGGCTTCAAGAATACGGGGTAGGAGGTGGCTGCCTCGTCCGGGCCGAACAAGCGGGGCACGCGGACGCATCCACCCAAAGCCCGATACGTCGCCCGCTTGCTCCTGCAGACCTGGCACGTAGGGGCGGGAGAGCCCACATAGCGTGCGTGCAACTCACCGGCCCGCTGCGCCAACGCCAGCACCACGCTGTCATGGGCTGGAAAAAGAAATTCCACTCTCCATTTGTCGATCAGCCGATTCAGCGCCTCCAACCATCCGGGTTGATCGACATAGGGAAGGCCCTCCACATACCGCTCATAAACATACTTGCCATGGTTAGAGGGTACACTCGATGCCCCAATCAACTCGAAGTGGGTGGAAAACCGGAGGGCGCGGTGAATCTCCAATCCGATCTCCGATCCACAGGGGAATACGAGCACGTTCATCCTGGAGGAACCGGGGGCGCGCGCCACCTCATCGCTTCTCATAGCGGTTGCGTTACCAGTGGCGCCCGAAGAAGATCACCCGCGGCAGGACGCCGTAACCCGCGTTGTAACCAGCTATTATATCGGGCCATGGCGCTCACCAAAGTTGCATTGGAGCCGGTTTCCGGCTATTCCTATGCAATGGCATTCGGATACGTCTGCCGAATGGGAGGTTCCAATTGGCTGGTGCCCCGGATCCCCGTGGCTGGAAATCGCAGATCGATGAGCTCGTACGCGCGTACAGGCTCCCGGAGCCCGTATACGTCGCGCGCCCGACCATGCCGGCGCTGGACGAGTACACCGCATACTTGCAGGGAATATGGGAGCGGCGCTGGCTTACCAATGAAGGCATCCTGCACCAGGAGCTCGAGCGCCGGCTGTGCGAACACCTGGGTGTCGAACATCTGAGCCTGTTCTGCAACGGCACGATTGCCTTGCTGGTGGCCCTGAACGCGCTGCGGATCAACAGCGGAGAAGTAATCACCACGCCGTTCACCTTCCCGGCCACGGCTCACGTGTTGTTCTGGAACGGCATCCGGCCGGTCTTCTGCGATATTGACGAGGCGACCTTCAATTTAGATCCGAACCGCATCGAACACTTGATCGGACCGGACACGAAGGCGATCCTGGCGGTTCATGTCTACGGCACGCCCTGTGCCGTGGACGCCATCCAGGGGATAGCCGATCGGCATGGATTGCGCGTGATTTACGATGCGGCACATGCCTTCGGCGTGAAGTATCGTGGCCGGTCAATTCTGGAGTACGGCGACCTGTCCATGTTGAGCTTCCATGCCACGAAACTGTTCACTACGATTGAAGGTGGCGCGCTGATCTCGCGCACGGCCGCGCAACAGCAACGGATCAATTTCCTTAAGAATTTCGGCATCGCTGGCGAGGAAGAAGTGATCGGCCCGGGTATTAACGGCAAGATGGACGAGTTTCAGGCAGCTTTTGGGCTGCTCCATCTACGGATGGTGGACGACGAGATCGCGCTCCGCAAGAGCATTATGGGCATCTATCGGGAGCGGTTGGCTAAGGTGCCGGGATTGACGCTGCTTCAGGACGGCGCTTTGACACAGCCGAATTACGCCTACGCCCCCATACTGGTGAAACCCGACGAATACGGGTTGAGCAGAGACGATCTCTTTCAAGTGCTCAGGAGCTGCCATATCATTTCCCGTAAGTACTTCTACCCGCTGGTTTCGCGGGCGTCCTGCTATGCGGCACTTCCGTCCGCTGATCCCGCCAGATTACCGGTTGCGGAGCGAGCAGCCAGTCGCGTGCTCTGTCTGCCTATCTACGGCACACTTCCCAGCGAGATCGTCCACAGGGTCTGCGACGTGATCGAAGCCTGCCACGGGTTGGGCACGCAGACGGCTGAATAGCCGTGCTCATAGTGGCCACGCCGCCACCACCGACCAGCCCGCCAGAGCAGGTCCGCCGGAGCTCAGAACGGCGAAACCGATCAGGGTCGCTCCTCCGGCCCCCCCATAATAGTTCACGTTTACCTGCCCGGTGTTGCTGTTCTGCCAGATCAAGTCCGGCACTCCGTTGCCGTCAAAGTCGGCTGCCGCCACCACCGACCAGCCCGCCAAGGCAGATCCGCCGGGTCTCAGAACGGCAGAACCGGTCAGGGTCGCTCCTCCAGGCCCCCCGTAATAGTTGACGTTCACTTGACCAGTGCTGTTGTTTTGCCAGATCAAGTCCGGCACGCCGTCCCCATTCATGTCTGCCACGCCCACCACCGACCAGCCGGCGCCCGGGTTAGTTCTAAGGATGGCCGAGCTGGTCAGGGTCGCTTCCCCGGCGCCCCCATAATAGTTCACGTTTACCTGCCCGGTGCTGCTGTTTTGCCAGATCAGATCGGGCACGCCGTCCCCATTCATGTCTGCCACGCCCACCACCGACCAGCCGGCGCCCGGGTTAGTTCTAAGGGAGGCCGAGCCGACCAAGGTTGTTCCGCCGGGATCCCCATAATAGTTGACATTCACTTGTCCGGTGGCCTCGTTCTGCCAGATCAGATCGGGCACGCCATCGCCGTTCATGTCCGCGATTCCGGCGACCCTCCAGCCTGGGGCCGCGGATCTCAATATACTCAAGCCAAGCATGGCTGCCCCACCCACACCGCCATAGTAGTTGGCGTTCACCTGGCCCGTGGTACGGTTCTGCCAGATCAGTTGCGTCACGCCTACCGCCGATATGGTGAAGGGTGCCGAGAAAAGTGGAGAGTTGTTCCAGTACGTGTTGACTTGCCAGGCGCCGGACATTGGGATAGACGCCCCGGCGATGTTCACCGTGTCCCAGAAACATTGCATACCCGAACCGGAGCCGGCATCCAAGGTAGAACTCTGATATAAAATACCGCCCGGCGCATACCAGTCAGTCCGGATCACATCCCCTGCCGTGGCGCCGGTAACCTCGAACCAGAGAAGGGCTTGGGAGGCGCTGGCCAGGAACGTGGTAGCCGCCGGTGGCGCTACACAATTCGCTGGAGCGGCGGACCCCGACATCACAAAGCCTCGCAACTGTACGCCGGCTGTGGCTACCACTTGTTGAGGTTGCGTCACCGTTAAAGCCAGAGAGGAGCTCAACGCGGAAACTGTGGCAACGACCTGGCCTGACGAGGGGATCGTCGTTGCATCGACCTGTACATCGGTAATCCGCAGAATATGCGCGGCAGCCGGTCCGGGAACGGCAAAGGAAACGCCGGAGAAGAGGACGGAGCTGGTTCCGTTCACGCTGCCCAAAAACAGATTGACATTGGGGACCTGGGTGGAGGGTGGCGGGTTATCGATCAATAACTCCGGCTGTGTGCCGGTGGCGAGATTGGCATTCAGAGTGAGTTGAATGTTGGTCACCGCCGTAGGTCCAGCGGCACCGCCTGTACAGGTCAACACCAGATCGCCCACCTGCTCCGCGGGGCCACCGGTCGGAATGTTCAGTGGCGCCGGACTGGATGCGCTACAGGTAAGGGAGATGCCGGAGAAGGAGAACTTCGCCAGAAAAGCGTCCAAGCCGCCCTGCCCCGAGGTTTGCAATGCGCCCGTGGTGACGGGAATGCCCAAGGTGGATCCGCCGCTGCCGGTCGATCCTGTCAGGTAGGCATTGCCGGAAGAGTCGACGGCGATACCAGCGCCTGTCTCACTCTCCGCGCCGCCGTAATAAGTGGAAAAATACAGACTGCTCAATTGATTGTTAAACGCCGCGACGAATGCGTCGCCCCCGCCGCTGTAACTGGCCTGCACCGGTGCCTGCAACGGGAGATCTATCGAGTTAGTGGAGCCGGAGACGAACACATTGCCGGAGCTATCCAGCGCGATGCCGGAAGTGTTCTCCGCGCCGCTTCCGCCGAAGTAGGTGGCGCTCAGGATGGTACTCCCGTCGGCGCTCAATTTGGCAACAAAGGTATCATAGCTGCCGTGATTGCTGGGCTGGTAGGCGCTGGGAGTGACCGGGAAGTCCGGCGCGATCGTATATCCGGCCACGTAGGCGTTGCCGCCCGCATCCGCTGCGATGCCGGTTCCGGTACTCGACCCGGTGCCCCCCAGATAGGTGGAATACAACACCTGGTTCGATGCATTCAGCTTCACCACGAAGGCTTCGCCCTCGCCATATGTGGCCTGAAGAGGCTGCAGCAGCGGAAAGTTCGACGATTGTGTTTGTCCCGCCAGGTAGACATTTGCCGCGGGATCGAGCGCCACTGCGTAGGCCGTATCATTGCCAGTCCCGCCGAAGTAAGTAGCATAGACCAACTGCGAGCCGGCGGCGTTCAGTTTGGCGAAGAATCCATCCGATACGCCTCCGCCGTAAGAGCCTTGGAAGGCATTTGAGGTGACGGGAAAATCTACCGACGCCGTATACCCGGAAATGTATGCCTGACCGGTTGCATCCACGGCGATTCCCGTGGCGTAATCATCGCCGCTACCGCCCAGGAACGTGGAATAGATCAGGCTGTTACCGCTCGGATTCAGTTTGAGGACGAAGGCTTTGCTCTGGCCGCTGAAACTGGTCCGCAAGGCGCCGCTGGTAATGGGAAAATTCGCCGAATAGGTGTAGCCGGTGACGTAGGCATTGCCCACGGCATCCACGGCAATGCTCAGCGGCACATCCCTGTTACTACCGCCGATGTAGGTCGAGTATAGGATTCCGGTTCCCGCGGCGTTCCACTTGGTGACGAAGATATCGGTATCGCCGTCCGGGGTACTTTGCATAGAGTTGAGCAGCGGGAAGTTGGCCGACCAGGTTTCGCCGATCGTATAAGCGCAGCCGGAACTGTCCACAGCGACGCTGTAACCGTGATCGTCGGCACTGCCGCCAAGATAGCTGGAGTAGACCAGCGTGGGATCGATCACCAGGGGAAGAGCGTGGTCATAGGCGCCGATTTCGAAGCCGACCCGACCACTTCCCTGCAGCACGTAATGCCCGGAGATTTCACTCCGGCCGGAGGCGAGCTGTTGATAGACCCGTGGGCGGCGATGGCGCAGCCAACCCCCGCGGGTCTGCAGCTTCAAATCGCCATTCGGGTCGATTGCAACAGCTCGGGCGCCCCCAAATGCCAGGCGGATCGAGCGCCACGACGCGCCCGGCGCCACCACGAAGTCGTACTCAAGCTGGTTCTGGTTGCCGTAATAGATCAGATCGATGCCGGGATAGACTGCGGAATATATAATCTTCCCGTACAGGGGCACTCCGATGCGCCACTGATCCGGATGCGAGCCCGCCAGGTAGTTTGCGCTGCCCGCTTGCGCCTCGGCGGACCGCGGCGCGACATCAGGGCGCGCATCGATCAGCCGCATGGTGATCTCGGGTTGAGGATCGGATGCGCCCGCGCCTGCTAAGCCCCACTCGGAAATCGCCCCAGAAGCACCGAATAACAATTTGCGGCCGGAAGCATGCGCGCGGAACTGCGCCATGCCGCCGTCCGCGGCCTGATGCTGCTCAAATAGTAACGGCCTTTCCCCATAGGCCCTCGCTATGGATGCCGCCATGGATTCCCGGGCGGGGGAGGCGGAAAGCATACCGGCGAGCACCGCAAGCAGGCAGACTCGTAGCGACGAGCTCATACCTGTCAATCGGTACTTTCGCCGGTTTGCTTTCTA
>Ga0209006_10001481_pt1 | contig 21263 bp, 17 predicted proteins | sample JacPin_JW_Ref_O2_FD_188567 | JGI IMG/M metagenome (GOLD analysis project Ga0209006, IMG submission 188567) | Forest soil microbial communities from Algoma, Ontario, Canada - Jack Pine, Ontario site 1_JW_Ref_O2 (SPAdes) (version 2) | ecosystem: Environmental > Terrestrial > Soil > Boreal... | reverse complement strand
AAGCCGGCATGACGCAGAAAGACGTCGCGAGCAGCCTGCTGATTTCGCTATCGGCCAGCGGCCAGGTAGCGCCGAATGAATGGCTGGATCCGAAGAATGGAGTGAATTACCAGGTTGCGGCTCAGACGCCACAATTCAAGATCGACACCTTGGACGCCATGCAGCGCACCCCTATTACGGCCCTCTCGGGCGGGTCAAAGGAACTGCTCTACAATCTTGCCCGGCTGAAAAGGAACAACTCACCCGAGGTGGAGAGTCATTACGATATTGCACCCGTGGTCGACATTTTCGCCAGTCCAGACCGGCGGGATTTAGGCGGGCTCGCGACGGACGTTGAGCGGATCATCGCCAAAATGCGCGCGACGCTCCCGCGCGGAACCACCATCGATCTGCGCGGCCAGGTGGACACCATGCGGACCTCTTTCACTCGTCTGGGACTGGGAATGATCTTCGCCGTGGTGCTGGTCTACCTGGTAATGACAATCAACTTTCAATCCTGGCTGGACCCCTTCATCATCCTGATGGCGCTGCCGGGAGCGATGGCGGGGATGCTTTGGATGCTGTACCTGACCCGCACCACTCTTAGCGTTCCAGCATTAATGGGCGCCATCATGGGCATCGGCGTTGCCACTGCCAACAGCATCCTGCTAGTTACGTTCGCAAACGACGAACGCGCACTGGGGAAAAACGCGATCGAGTCCGCGCTTTCCGCAGGGTTCACGCGAATCCGTCCGGTGACCATGACGGCGCTGGCAATGATTATCGGTATGCTTCCGATGGCATTTGCCCTGGGCGAAGGCGGCGAGCAGAATGCTCCTCTGGGCAGAGCGGTGATCGGCGGCCTTTTGTTCGCGACGCCCACCACTCTGTTTTTCGTCCCGATCATTTATACGTTGCTTCGAAAAGAGGCGCCGGTGGACATGGATCGCAGGATCGCTGAAGAAGCGGGAGAGATTCCCAAGTCATGACTCGCAAACTACTGGCTTTGGCGATCGTTCTTGGCGCGGCCGCGGCCGTCTATTTTCTCGGCTATTTGCCACGCGAGCGAACGACGAAACAGCTGGATGCCGCGGCGGCCATTCGCGGGATCACACCGCCCTTGGTGAATGCCGCCGTAGTAAAGCTCGCGGCCAAAAGTACCCAATTAACGCTGCCGGGAAACATCACGCCGATCACGGAGGCGTATATTTACGCCCGCGCCACCGGCTATTTGAAGCAGCGCTATGTCGATATCGGCGATCGTGTGCGCACCGGCCAGAAGCTGGCCGATGTCGAGGCGCCGGACCTGGATCAACAGGTATCCCAGGCGCGGGCCGCGCTGGCGCAAGCGCAGGGACAACTTGGCCAGGCGCAAGCCACGCTCGAGCAACTGGTCGCAACGCGCGATCTGGCGGAAATCACTTGGCAGAGGTACAAGGTGTTGACCGCCGACGGCGCGGTGTCGCGGCAGGACGGTGACAATCAAGCGACGGCCGCTAAAACATCGGCGGCGAATGTCGTTGCCCAGCAAAAGACCGTCCGGGCCATGGAGGAATTCGTGCAGGCCAGCCAGGCGACGTTGGAGCGAGTACTGGCGCTGCAAGGTTACGAGCGGATCACGGCGCCGTTTGACGGCGTCATCACATCGCGGAACGTCGACGTGGGTGCACTGATCTCCGCCGCCAATTCCAATCCCGGACCGGCGCGCCCGAATGCCGCCGCACCTTCCGATGTTCCCAGCGGAGGCGAGCTGTTTCGTCTGGCGGAAATCAGTAGGCTGCGGATTTTGATTTCGGTTCCACAAACCAACGCCCCGGGCGTCCGAGTGGGACAGAGCGCAACGGTCACGGTGCAGCAAATTCCCGATCAGAGCTATCCGGGAAAGGTGACGCGCACCTCCAGCTCTCTGGACGCGCAGTCGAGGACACTTCTGACAGAAGTGGATGTTGAGAATCCAAAGGGAGTGCTTCTGCCAGGAATGTACGCCACGGTGTCATTCGTTACCGAACGAATCGACCCTCCCTTTATGGTGCCGGACGCGGCGCTGGTGGTCCGATCGAGCGGCACCGTGTTGGCCGTGCTGCAGCCTCTCGCTCCGGACGAACGACAAAAGGCGGGAGCCGAGGGCATGGATCCAGCGACGGTGGCCCAAGTGAGACGCGTTCACTTTCAAACCGTGCAGCCTGGCCGCGATTACGGGGTCGAGCTGGAGATTCTCGATGGTCTCAAGGTTGGCGAAGAGGTGGCCGTCGATCCTAGCGATGCAGTGCAAGAGGGGGCGTTGGTTCAGATCGCGGCGCCGAATCCAACCACGAATTCAGACAAAAAGCAGGCACAATGAGGAACTGGTCTCACGCCGTGGTTCTGTCGGTGCTTCTCCCCGCGCTAGGAGAAGCGCAAATGAATTTCGTGCGCAATTCGTTCATCAGTCCCTACGAAGCGAAGCCGGTGCAGCCTGAGAAGTTTCAGAACTCAGAGCGGCTTTTCGAGCTGATTCGCGCCGGCCAACTATATCTTTCATTGGCGGATGCAATCGCGCTGGCGCTGGAGAACAACCTGGACATCGAAGTGGAGCGATATCTCCCCCGCATCGCCGGAACCGACATCACGCGTACGGAAGGTGGTGGGTTACCTCGTGGGCTGAGCCTCCTGGTGAATGAGGTGCCTCCCGGCATTGGCGGACCGAATGGCCCGCTGCTTACTACGCTCACCTCCAGCCCGACACCGGCGCCGGTGGTGAACTCGAACTTCTCAGACGTGGCGCTGATCACCGAACAGCAGAATGATTTGTCGGTGACCGGCGCGCTGCCGCTATCTACCGGCTCGGCCATTCCTCAATACGATCCCTCCCTATCCGCACTCGTCAATTGGGCGCATCAAACCACTACGGAATTCAATCCTCTGATCACCGGCTCTTCCAACTGGCTGGTCGAAAATAACGTCAACGGAAACGTGGGATATACCCAAGGCTTTTCGACCGGCGCGCAGCTCGGCGTCTCGTTCAACAACACACGCATAGACTCCAACGGGGCGCGCTACACCTATAATCCGATTCTGGACTCGAGTCTGGGCTTCACCATTACCCAGCCGCTGCTGCGCGGCTTCGGAATCAAGTTGAATCGCCGCTTCATCCGCATCGCCAAGAATGACCAAAGGATCGCGGATATGGTATTTCGACAGCAGGTGATCGACACGGTGGCCGGCATCGCCAGGCTTTATACAGACCTGGTGAGTCTGAATGAAGACGTCAAGGTTAAGCAAGAAGCATTGCGGCTGGCAGAGCGGCTGTATGAGGATAACAAGCACAAGGTGGAACAAGGCGAGCAGGCGCCGATCGAAGTGACGCGGGCGCAGGCTCAAGTTGCCTCTAACCAACAGGCTCTGATTTCGGCCGAGGGTCTTGTTCGGCAGCAGGAGCTGATTGTCAAGACGGCCATCACCCGCGGCGGCCTTGCGAATCCGGCCGTCCGCGCTGCCCAGATTGTTCCGACCGACAGCGTCACGGTTCCCGAAACCGAATTGGTACGGCCCGTCGACGAATTGGTTAGCGCGGCCTTGCACGATCGACCCGACTTGGCTCAGGCCGGCATCCAAGTGGAAAATTCTCAGATCAGCTTGAAGGGCTCACTCAACGCTCTGCGGCCGGAAATGGACGTGGTGGGGACGGTGCAAAATGGCGGCCTCTCCGGAGACATTAACCCGGTGGGTGCGGCGCTCACGCCCGGCGCAGCGCTTTATCCCGGCGGCTACGGCACCGCGCTGGGACAGATCTTCAAGAACAATTTCCCGAGTTACAGCGTCGGCGTTCAGTTGACGCTCCCGCTGCGGAATCGAGTGGCGCAAGCCGATGCTGTTCGCGATGAACTGCAGGTCCGGCAGACGCAGGTGCGGCGCCAGCAATTCGAGGATCAGGTTCGACTGGAAGTAGCCGACGCTTATGTCGCCATGCAGCAGGCTCGGGCTGCTTACGAAGCCGCCATCCAGAGCCGTGTTCTTCAGCAGCAGTCTGTAAAGGTGGAACAGGAGACCTTTAACGTCGGCCTGGCGACCAATTATATGGTGATCCAATATCAAACCTATCTGGCGCAGGCACAATCCACCGAAGTTGCCGCAAAAGGGGCGTACGCGAAGGCTATGATCGCTCTCGATCGGGCCACCGCGAACACGCTCGAAGTAAATCAAGTGTCAATACAGGAAGCCCGGAATGGCCGCGTATCCCGGCCTGCGGCGCGAATTCCCAACCCGTAAGGATTTGCATTCGGCGACGAAACGAAAGGAGCCTCCAATGAATTCTACTCAACGATATGTTCTAGTTGTCTCTCGTGTTCTGGTAGCAATGATATTTCTGCTGAACGGTCTCGGGATCATTAGCCAGGCTCTGGCTGCAAAAGAGCTCCTTGAACATGGCGCACCGGCCAGCCTGGTGCCCTTGCTCATGCTGGGCGCGAGAACCCTTGAAATCGTTGCCGGCGTGGGTTTGATCTTCGGTATCTACCCGCGGCTGGCAGCTGTGGCGTTGTTGATTTTCCTCGTTCCAACAACGATCCTGGCGCATGCCTTTTGGCAGGCAGCAGGTACTGCCACGTTTACGGTGCAACTCCTCAACTTCTTAAAGAACACAGCGATGGCAGGTGGCTTGTTATTTATTGCAGCGACGCAATCCCAACCATCGCTGCTTCCGCGAGCTTCGCGGTCAAACGCTCGGGTATACGAGAAAAACGAGAGGGATTCTCTCGAATCCGTACGCGCGTCATGAGAAGTGGCGCAGATCTCGCGGCGGGCTGGATCCGAACGACTTTCCGAACACGACAGCCACTGCCACCGGGCGATTGCGGCGCAGGCTTTCGGTCGCTAGAGCCGCCGACGTGATTTGGAGCATGAATTCACCCGAGTTTTACCTCTTGTTAGTGGAACAGCGGCGGTGGTCACCTGAAGAGTTTGAGCGTTGGCTGGCAGATGAATTATCTGACTAACGTTGTACGGCCGAGTAAAGTCGACAACTCTTCCGCACGCCGGTTTACGGAACGGGACTCCTCGGACCCCGCAGCAATCGCTATCGGGCAGAAATGGCCTGCGCCTTTAGGTCGTGCTGAAGCCTGAGCATGCTTTGCTGGCTCACCCGGACTAATCCTGCGCGAGGATTATCCAGTTCAGAGACCAGCGAGAGTACGATCGCGACGGTAAGCGGTAAAACCAGCATGCCCAGCCATACTCTACATCGCATGGTGTACCCCACGACGAAGGATGTCACCGAAGATATCAGAATGAAAACCACCCATATTGCAGCCGGGATGTGTTTCTCCGCTGCCGCCAGCCTCTGTTCGATGAGGTCGGATAACTGGCCGACTGCCTGTATCACGGTCGGCGTTATCTGATTGAGATTCTGTTGAGCGACCATCACGGTTCCCTGCCACATCTCTTCCTGCAGGCGCTTTGCTTGATTGATGGCCGCTACTGTGGCGGGACCATCCAGGTCTGCGCCAGCAAATTCGAGGCGGCTATCTACGTACTCCGGAAGCGGCCGGAGTATTTTGTCTCGAAGCGGCTCGGGTAACAATTGCGCACGCTGCTCCACCGTAGCGATTGCGTTCGCTTCATCGGTCACAAGCTGGGTGCGCTGCTCATAATGGGGTAGGGACATCGGCAAACTGAAACCCAGCAGTAGGCCTAGTAGCACGCCCAGACCGTCGCGCGCCGATTCGATCACTGATTGGATTTCCGCGCTCGTCTCAGAAGAAGCCCGCCGCATCCGGAAACCGAATTCCACGAGCAGAATCAAAACCACAAGCAGGGCGGGAAAAAATACTTCGGTGTGTGCGATCAGCCAGAGCAAGCCGTCCTCCTTAGATTTATCTCCTATGCTAATGCTATGGGCAACGAACTCGCACAACGAGGAATAGCACTGCTTCTGCCGCGTCGGAATTACATGGCGTTTCCGCGCGAGCTCCGTCACGCAATTCCCGATCTTCATGCAGGGCGTGCTCTGGAGCTCGATTCCATTCATGGTCAATCGTGCAACACGCTTCTCTTCGGCCCGCTTGTTCGATTGAAACTGCTGGTTAAAGAAACGGGAAGGTTAAGCGGCCAGTTCGTCGTGCGAATGGACCTTCAACCGGATGCAGCCCGTGAACTGGCGACCCAGTTGAATAAATTGGCGGATGCCGCTGAGAAGTTGCAGCCGTCTGCAGTTGATCCAAGTTGACGCGTGTCGGCTGCGCGTTGCAACCTGCGACCAAGCGCCGCCGCCCGTTCCCGCTCAGCCGGAGCTACCCGTTTTCGACGCGCGCCTTTATATCCGAGTACGCCGCATCGATCAGCCTGCCGAGAGCTGCGGCGTTTGTAGCCGTTCCGGGTCTCAGCTTCACATGGCGCATGAACTTGCCGGCGCCTTGCAGCAAGCGGGCCGGATCCGGCAGCGCTGCGCCCTGAAAGAACCCCACGTTTACGTGCGAAGTGAATACATTCACGTAGCCGAAAGGCGCATCTCCAAAACATGCAACGGGACAGCCGTCATGCATTAGCTCCCGGACTTCGTCCCCGCATTTTCGCATCGCCTCAAACCATTGCTGCGCGATGGCTCCCAATTCACCAGCATGCGCTTTCATCCACGCATCGATGCCGGGATCTCGCTCCACAGCTCCGTTGAATCGCAGCAATTCCGTGTTCATCGTTGCTCGTACCTTTCTGGCGGAAAGCGAACGGTTGCGGTCTCCAGCCGACGTAGTCTGTCATGATCGCTTTCATGTCCTAGGCCCAACCAAGCCGTCTAATCAAGGCCGGTGCGGCGGACCAGGTCCGCAAATCGAGGATCGGATCGGATGGGGTCGAAGTATGGATGAACTTTGAGGAATTGCAGAATATTCGACTGCTCCTGGTAAGCCTGCTCAAGCCACTCGAAAGCCCGGTCGTTTTCGCCAAGCCCCAGATAAGCATTCACAAACGCGCCAGCGGGAACATAACCTGCCTTCTTGCGTTGTTGCAATTCCGCGAGGAGCCGCAGAGCATCCCCGCGGCGCCCGGCGTGCGAATAGGCCCGGACCAACACGCCGGTCGCGGCGGGGCTGCCTTTCGAGACCGAGATCGCCTTTTCCAAAACCGGGATTGCATCTCCGGGTTGATTGTTGGCGACCAATGTGAATCCCAGGAACAAAAGCGCCTCCGCGTCGTTCGGTTCCACCGCCAGCGCGCTGCGCAGCTCGCGTATGGCCTCATCGTAGCGACGAGACTGAAACAGAATCCACGCGATACTGTGGCCTGAGACCGCAAGAGGATCGAGCTCCCGTCCCCGCTTTGCCGAGACCACAGCTTCATCGGTACGGCCCCGGCACACCAGCCACAGAGCAAGGCCGGCATAAGCGTCCGCGTCGTTGGGGTTCAATTCCAGAGCACGCCTGTATTCGGTCTCGGCTTCGGTCCAGCGCCATTGTTCCTGCAGAACGTCGGCGAGAAGCACGTGCGCTTCAGTAAGGTTGGGGTCGAGTTCCAGCGCTTTGCGAGCCGCACTGATTACTTGGGGGCGCGTCTGGCCTGGAGAGGCACCGATGAAAACCGTGCCGAGGCCGCTGGATGCAGTTGCCACTCCGACATAAGCCGGCGCAAACGTGGGGTCCATCTTGATCGCGCGCTCGAAATAAACGATGCTTTCTTCGAGACCTTGCCGGCTGTTGCTTTTGTCCAAAGCAAACCTGCCCTTCAGATAGCTCTCATAAACTTCGGGCGCCACGGGATGCGTTGCCATAACCCTGGCGCGTTCTTCCCCGGTTGCCGTGATCTGAACCTTGGCCGCGATGGTCTCCGCCAGTTCGCTCTGAACGGCAAACACGTCCCGCAAGTCCCGGTCGAAGCGTTCAGACCAGAAGTGTTCATCGGTCGCGCCGCGAATCAACTGCGCCGTGACGCGAATCCGATTGTCCTGCCGCATGACGGATCCTTCCACAACGGCATCCACGTGCAGCATTCTGGCGATCTCCGGCACCGATTGCTGCGGATTTTTGAATCGCATCACGGAGGTCCGGGAAATAACGCGCAGATTGTGCATCCTGGACAAGCGGTCGATGAGCGCGTCCGTCATCCCGTCGCTCAAATATTCCTGGTTGGGATCTCCCGACATGTTTTTTAGAGGCAGAACCGCCAAGGACATGATTTTGGGCTGCACTGCATTTTCCGAGCGGCTGTGGGATATAAGGTACGCAGCGGTAAGCAGGCTTAGAAAACCTACACCGGCTAGAGCAATCCAGCGTGTCCACCGTGCCGCTCCACGGTCTTGGCCCTCCGGCTCCACTATGGCGTCGGGCTTTGGTTCGCTCTCTTCCTCTAGCGGGGCCAAACTCTGCCTGCGGCCTCGCAACCACGCATCCAACTCGGGAGCCAAAGCGTAAACCGAACCACGCTTGGCATGTACATGACGGTGGACCGGCATGCTCTCGCGTTTTTCCCAGCGCTGGACCGTCGTCACATCCCGGCCGAGGTATAGCGCGATTGCCTTCCACGAGTCCAGTCGGTTTTCGAGCAGTTTCTCGGAGGTCGGCGCATCTGGGGACGGTTCGCTCATGGACCTACCGATTGTAACGCCGAAGATCTGACACGGCAAAAGGCGGTATTTGACGGCAAATAGGCGGTTCTTCGCATTGCTGCTTGTATTTACCCGCCCATCGGATCAATCCTGGACCCAGGAGATTTTCCATGCACAGCGCGACATTCCGGCAGCCATTCTACTATGCCTGTTTTCTGATGCTGCCCTTTACTACCGGAGCCCTGGCCCAGACGCCGCTCCCCACGCAATTCAGCGGAGTGATCAACGATTATTCGCCCGCGACCACCGTCACTCCGATGGGTCCGTGGGAAATGCGCGGACCATGGACTTTGACGTTGAACGGAGCAGCGGGCACGGCTGATTTCACCGCCACCCTTACTATGGAACTGTCCGACTACACGCGAAATTCCTCGAATATCGATACCACCACGGGCTCCAGCGCCAGAATGCAGCACACTCACCACATCACGATGGCGGGCGGCGCAGTCACGCAAATTTCAACGGGAGGGTTCCAACTGAATGGCCCGGTCAGTATTACAAAAGACGGTAGCCCGGCGCCTTTCGCGGCTTCAACGCTAACGGTCACTATCACGGGAGGAACCAGCGTCGGATTTTCGAATATCACATTGGCTTTCGCCGGCGGTGCCACAGTCCATTTCGGATCGCAGCTGATCCACGGCGTGGTTGGCAGTCCGATAACGGCCGGGACAGGTACTGGTCCAACACCAGGCACCACCACCGCCGTAGTCACGCCGCTCACTTTGACGACTGGCAATCCCTCGGTAGTGCTGGACGCCAGCGGGTCGACCAGCGCTTCCGGGAGTTTGCAGTATGAGTTCCAGGTGGTATCGGGCGGCTTGCAGCCGGCGCTTCTGCAGTCGCCAACCAACCCCAAAGCAACGGTCGACTTTGTAAATGGGCCGGGACTCTACCTGGTTCAGTTGACGGTAACCGACGCAAGTGGCAAAACTTCGACAAGCCCGGTGATCATGTTGACTTACCAGCCTTAGTCGAAGTCGAACGGCAGAACCGCCGCTTTCAATGGACGGCCGGACGGTCCGTAGCTGGTTCCACGGATACGACATCCAAAGGCAGCAAGGGTATGTTTGCAGGACTCAGAGCTTCCTGCAGGCTATCCACGCTGATTTCGACAATGCTAACCTTCTTCTCGGCATCTTCAGTGGCCTGGGGAAGAGGAATGGGGCCGTACTCGGCCTTGCGAGTGATCTTGATGTAGCCACCGGCATCGGGCCGGAGACCTCCCGTGGCGGCGAGCATTTCGACCAACCTCCCACCGCCCTGCAGCGGGTAAATTCCAGGGGCTTTGAACGCGCCCACAAAGTACACCGGTGCGGGGTTGTGAAACTGAAGCACCATGATGGACACCTGCGGCTCACTGAGGCGCTCTCGCAGACGCTGTACAAGATCAGCTTCCAACTCGCGCACAGTCATACCGCCAGCGTGGACTTGTCCCAACAAAGGCACATTGATGTTGCCGTCGGAATCGATCCGAAACGGTTGTTCGTCAATCTCCGCGGCCTGTGGCGCCCGAACTAACACCTGATCACGTGGCGCTAGCAGATAATCCGGTAAGTCCGGCTTTCGACTAGTATCTGGCGGAACTTGCGCGGCGGGGGCGTTCTGAGACTGCGCGAGCAATCCCGAAGTCCCGGATGCTGCCTTGCGCTTTGCTTCCGGAACCCGCACCTCAGGCGGGGTCAAGCTAGCAGAATCGAATTCGCGCTGTTGCGCTCTCGGTGCTGTCTCTCGCTGCGGTGCGTAGGCCAATGTACCAGCGGCAAGTGCAGCGGACGTGAATGCGCACGTCGTGACAGCGAACGCCATCCGCGCACTAGAAACTCGCGGCGCCTGGCCACCCTCTAGGATCTTGCGGATTCGCTGTGGCAGGAAAGAACCCGGCATTGTCATGCCCACGTTGATCCGTGCCCCTGCTTGCATCACGGAACGGGCCATGTGGACCAGGCAGTCGGAATACTCGCGCGGGTCGTGCCCGGATTCCAGCACTGCCGAGTCACAAGCTTCCTCCGCCAGTGCCGAAAGTTCACGCTCAATCCACCAGGCGATGGGATGGAACCAGAATACTGCACGGTTGAAAAGGGCTACCCATGCACCAGCGGATCGCGACGGCGCGCGTGCTCCTGCTCATGCGTCCACACGGCGTCCATCTGAGCGGGTGGCCATTGATGCCAGTGCTCTGGCAGGATCACCACCGGATGAAGACATCCCACGGTAACCGGCGCGGAACACGAAGCGCTAGTTAGTCTGCCATCTTGATGAACCGCCCGGCGAGCCAACGCGTGAGCCCGCACCGTACCTATCGTTAGTCGCGCAAGTAGAACGCAGAGCCCTAATGAATACAGCCCGAGTAGTAGCTTGGGCCAGGGAGCGGCTGGCTGATTAACGGGCACTGAGGCTTCTACCGTTGGTAGCAGGGTAGGATTGACGAGCATCCGCGGAGCGGTGGCGATGAGGGCTGGCTGCGTCCTTGGTAGCACGCGCAGATATGCCTTCGGTCCCCAAGCTAACCACATGGGAAGAAGCAAGCATCACAACCATGACACCTACCCATACCGCGTGGCGGGCCGCCGCGGTCTTCACCTGCAGTGCGCGCAACACGGCCGCCGCGATCCCAGCGATCAGTGCGGCTCTGACGGTGAACTCGAAGACTAGCTCTGGCATTTACTTACCTCCTTGCCTTCGGCGGCTAACGAATTTCTCCAGACGGTCCATTTCGCTCTTACTAAGCACTTTGGACTCGACCATGCCGGTGACCAACTCCTCGACCGACCCCTGGCAAAATCGATCGATGATCTGCCGCACCGCACGAGCCGCCAGGCTTCGCGCCGGTTCCACCGCCCGATATATATATGCCCGCCCTTCCGTCTTGTGGCGCAGATAGCCCTTCTGCTCAAGTCGGCGCAGCAGAGTACGAGTAGAAGTTTCCTTAAGGCGGCGATTGCGAGATATGTTCTGATGGACCGCCTCGACCGAACACGGACCCGCTTCCCAAACGGCCTGCATCACTTCGTTCTCCAGCTCGGTAAGCGGCGATCTGACACGAGCGGAAGATGTAGTACGTTGTGTCATGGTACAACTTGTACCACTTGATCTGGCCCTGGTCAAGGGTCTTTCTTGGTCTTGGTCGGAAGCAAATGGGCCTCTGAGAACTGAAGGAGACGGAGAAGAAAAGCATCTGCATCGCAGCTATCTAGACGCAATGCGAGTTTGTACGCGGGAGAGGCGAGATGGTGATCGGCTGTACCGCCGCAGCCGCCGCCCGTTCTCGTTCATGCGGAGCGGTTGCAATCTCCAGCCGGGGTAGTCCGCGGATAATCGCTTTCATGTTAGGGCCCTGCTCATACAAGCTCGACGGTGATTTCCCGTGCAGGGACACAGCGGGCGCCCTCGATTCGCCTTGGTTGCGTGATTCAATACTGAATCCGCGGCCCTCGCGGTACGCGCTTTTGAAGTCCGGGAGCTTCAGCCAACGGAGATCGGTCCTATGGACCGGCCAGATGAGAGTTCTTATGGGACCAGAATGAATGCGCCCTCATCCGAGCTTCCGCACATCACACCGCTGCTGTTGATGCCCGATATATATGTATACGGCAGGCCGAGAGTGGGAGCGTCGAACACGGTGATGTTGCCGGAAGCGTCTCGCGTGAAGCCGTGGCTATATTGGCCGGAGTCGAGGAACGTTCCGGCCACCGTGCCCGCCGCATTGATAGCCGCGGGAGCCGTATAGGTGCTGCCCGGCGGAGAGAAGGTCACGATAGGTTTGTGAGGTTCCCGCACGAATCCGAGCGAGCCCGGTGACTGGCCGGTGACCACCTCCGACGAGTTGATTGCGTAGACCCCGACAGTGCCTGTGAGGAGGACGGCCTCGCCAGTTTTTGGGCTGCGTTCGAATCCGGTGTAGGCTCCGTCCTGCTCCAGCGATCCCACGATTACGTAGTGGGAATTGATGGCGGTCGCGGACACAGTGTCGCTCCCCGAGCTCAGGAGCACGATACCCCCCTTGGGGCCTCGTTCGAAACTGCCTCCGGCGCACTTGCAGGTGCCCGTGATTACTCCGCTGTCATTGATACTGTACGGATAAGTTACAGTCACGCCACTTGGAGCAAATTCCGTGATGGTTCCCGCCGCGTCGCGGACAAAGCCATAAGCCTTGGACTGAGCTGCGCCCACGGTGAAGTATCCAGTAATGACGCCACTATCGTTGATGCTGGTTGGGTGCGTGCCCGTGCTATAGGTTGGATCGAAAGTCGTAATCGTACCATCCGAGGTCCTGACGTATCCGTGAGCTACCAGCGGGCCGTCGGGTTTCGTGGCCTCGTCATAAAGGCCCGTCACAGTACCCGCGGTGTTGATGGCCGCTGCGCTGGTCGGGTTTCCGTTGACCTTGAATACCGTGTACGTTTGCGCGTATGCTCCCATGCACACCAACGCGGCAGCCACCAATGCTCCCGGAATGATTTTCATTGTTTTTACCTTTAGTCGTTAAATTCTAAGAGCCGTGCCTGCGCGGGATTTCGTCGTTGCTTTGCACGATAGTGTGTTATGCCGGTCCGAAGTCTAGAACCAGAATTGGCGTCCAGGCTCCATCAAGTCTAAACCCGTCTCGCATCCCTGACAACATTTAGAGCCAGTTTATCTTTTGCCCTTGAACCTTTACGGCTTCAGTACTTACGGTACGCCTAAAGGAGCCTAATCTGCCCTTTCCATGTAGTAAAGGCCAGCGTAGTCACTTGGACGGCGACCTCCAGCTCGCAGCGCCAACTGATTGAGAGGATGGTGGGCCCGACAGAACTCGAATCTGTGACCTCTACCGTGTCAAGGTACGAATATCAATCACTTGCAGGCCTCGCTCTCGTGTTTTCCGTGACTTGCAGGAATCCGATTTGGACTCCAATTGGACGCCACGAGGTTTTTTGTTTTGGTTTGGACTCCAGTTGGACTCCAGGAAGGTTAGGACGCGATCGTGACCGTATTCTGCTTTTTGAGTTCGATGACTTTTCTGCCAGTGAGACGGCGCTTGGCCTTGGCGAGTTTGTCCTGAATCCGGCGCGTCAGTTCCTCTTGTCGCTTCAGCTGGACCACGGTGTATTCTTCAGTCATCCGCACGCTTGCATGGCCGGCGATTTTGCTGGCTTCAATACTGGAGGCACCGACTTCTTGACGCCACGTAATGTTGGCGCGGCGGAATGAATGCGGCCCGAGCCCGGGAAAATCGCAGCCCTCAGCGGCCGCAGCCGCATGGAGTTCCACCCTCACCGTAGAATCCCACATCGGTTTCGTGGGATCGCCAGCTTGCGGAAAGATCCAGGCGTCAGGATGTTGCTCAGCGAGTCCGGCAATCCAGCTTTGATACCGGCTCGCCAAACTGCCGATCGCAAGTTTGCGCTTGCTCTTTTGGGTTTTCGGCTTGTCAATGTTTTGATGCCAGTTGCGCTGGTCGATGGAGATGATGCCCGCAACGAGATCGAGATGTCGGAGCTGGAGCCCGAGGACCTCGGAAATCCGGGCGCCGGCCGAAATGCACGTTTCATTTATAAGGAGAAAAGGATCCTCCAGGCGCGATAGCACGGCCACGGTCTCATCCTCACTGAGGATACGTTTCTCCCGCACCGACCACTTCGGAGGCAGCTTCACCCGACGCATCGGGTTGGCATAAGAATCCGGCAGGATCTCCCATTCGATTGCTTTCGTAAGTATGCCGCTCATGATATTGCGAAGGTCGTCCATCGCATACCATGAAGCGCCTGTCGCCTGGAGCCAATCGACGATGTCCTTGGTTCGGAACTCACAGAGACGCTTGTCTCTCCACCGCGGAAGGATATGGTTTTCGAGGTGCGATGCATATTTCGCACGAGTGGATGCTGCGATCAGTGCCTTACCGCCCACTTGACGCTCGACGTAGTCCTTTCGCCATAGGTCAGCAAGCTTGCCGAAGATGATCATCCCCGGGTCTATTGGTTGATTGTCCGCAACAGCGGCTTCGCTTCGTGTTGAGGGCGCATTCAGTCCGGCTAAAACCCGGTCGCGCTCCGCCTCGGCGTTGCGCTTCGTTAGCGCGCGGTCTCCCCGGCTGGGCCCGATGGTGTGGAACTTTCGTTTTGTCTTCACGGACCCGTCGGGAAGCAGCTCGTCCACCCGGTAACGGAAGAACCAGTAATGGGTTCCGCGGTCTTGCCGCTCGTGGACTTTGGGACGCTGGACTCGTTGAACCAAACGTACGCCTCCGGTCAGTGCCAGCAAGGTACCTTTGTCCGCGCGCATCATTCAAGTCGGTCTAGGCGGAGCAGCGCTGGAGTCGAAGGAACCCGGCGACTGCCGCTCTAATCGGGAGGCGCCACAAATGCCCTAGCAATTGCTACTCGTGCTGTAGCAATTGCTACACGGTTTGTGGCGCATACCTTTCAGAGGCGTTGCCCGGGCCGCCCGAGATTGAGGCGCACGGAATCGCAAATTCGAAAGGTGCTGCTTGGCGCCCGGCTATTCCTCCTAGGTGTTTAACGAAAGGAGTAGCTGTTGAATCAACCAATTACAAAATCATCTTTGACGCCCGGTCTGGCTCGTCTGATCGAGCTTCTTCAGACACTGAATTTTGGTCGCATCGAGGCGTTGACCATACGAGGCGGCCAGCCGGTCTTCGATCCACCTCCCCGCATCATTCAAAAAATAAAAATGGGCGCGGATAATGCGCCGCGGCCTGAGATGGGTTACGCCGATTTTCGGCTCAAAGACGGCGTCATCGAACTTCTAGAGGTCATAGCGCGCCTCAAAGAGGGGGAGATCCGATCAATCGAAGTCCGCTGCGGCCTTCCAGTGAGTGCCGAAGTCGAGTGGTGCCCGAAGACACCTGCTCCTCCGAGCCGGCCATGAACGACACGAAGCCCGGCGGGGCCAATGGCAAAGAGGCTAACCAGGCGGTGAACGAAGCGCTTCACACCATCGGCTTGCTGTTTGAACCTGGAGATGTGATCGAGATCCGTGCGTTAAATGTGGGCAGGGCCGCTGATCATGCCGGCGTCACTTATTCCGGCTATTTCAACTTCGAGAATGACAAGGCGATCAAGGATGCGATCCGCAAGGTGGACGGCCGGGCTGAAGGCGTTTATGTGGTTCTAAACCGCTTCAACCATGCGTTGCTGGCGCGCGCTAATAACCACCTTCAGGCAAGGCCGAAGCAAACGACGTCGGACAAGGACGTTACACAGCGGCGCTGGCTGTACGTAGACGCTGATGCCATCCGTCCCGCTGGAATCTCGGCGACAGATGAGGAGCACCAAGTTGCTCTTCAGCGAACGTCGCAAATGCGCGAATTCCTCCGAGACTTAGGCTGGCCGGACCCGATTTGGGCAGACTCCGGCAATGGCGGTCATCTCTTATACCTGCTGCCGCCGATTGATCTTATCCGAGCTGGCGAACTTGTGAAAGCTTGCTTGAAAGCGCTCGCCGGACGATTTTCGGACGCGAGTGTCGCGGTGGACGAAGCAACCGCACCAACAGCCCGCATCTGCAAGTTGTACGGTACGATGGCTCGCAAAGGTGACTCCACTACAGATCGGCCACACCGCCGTGCCCATATTCTCGACGAACCTGAGCGGATCGAGGCAGTACCGATCGAGGCGCTCGAATCACTCGCCAAGGAAGCCGAGATTGCAGAGCAGTCCGCCGTACCGCCCGTTGGAGGAGCTTCTGGCGGCCAGTTCAATATCGAGGAGTGGCTTGCATCCAGTGGTCTCGAAGTCATTAAGGGGCAGGAGCCGTACCAAGGGGGGCGCCGATGGACGCTGCGAACATGCCCATTCAACGCCGCACATCAGAAGCCCGTGATCATCCAATTCCCATCAGGAGCGCTGTGCTACAGGTGCCTGCACAACAGTTGCGCGCGGAACGACTGGAAAGGGCTGCGCCAACTGATCCAACCAGGTTGTCGTTCAACCGGTGACCCGTCGCACACGCCTGCGAAGGTTCCCCAAGACAGCACATCTCTTATTACGGATCTGACGCAAATTCCGAGCGTGTGGACCTTGGAATCGAACATCGAATGGTGCGCCCAAGACATGATTGCAAGAGGTAGTGTTACGCTGATCTGCGCCGAGAGCGGCACTGGCAAAACGTGGTTCGCCTATTACATTGCTGGCTGTGTTGCGCATGGTGTATCTATCCTCGACCGCGCGGTCCGGCGCAGTAAGGTTCTGTATTTGGATGGAGAGAATCCACTCTACGTTGTGAAACAACGCCTCTTTGACCTAGGAATTGCGGAAACGCCAGACTTGATGATATGGGGCGGCTGGAACATGTCTCCGCCACCTGGCCCCCAAAGCGAGGTTGTCCGAGGGTTCGCACGCCAGCATAAGGCACTCATTATTTACGACTCGCTGATCGAATTCCACCCTGGCTCTGAACAATCTTCGACTGAAACGCGAGCTTATATGCGCCAATTTAGGGCGTTGGCCAATCTCGGCGCCACCGTTGTTGTTCTACACAATGCGGGAAAGGCAGAGACGGCAAAATTGTATCGGGGATCTTCTGACATCAAGGCCGCCGTCGATACCGCTTACCTGCTTAGGGGCGCTGATGATCAACTGGAGAAGCTCGGAAAACTGCACATGAGTTGCTTCAAAGGACGGTTGTCGCCGGGCCAGAGCTTCGCGATGGAATTTCGGCAGAAGCAGGGCTTCGTTCCTTGCGAACGCGGAGACCGGACGAAGACAGTCACGGAGATCATTTCCGAGATCCTCGAAGCGAAGCCCGGTAGCAATCAAATGCAGATCGTCACCCTAGCTCGACAGCAGGGTTGTTCCAAACGGCAGGCAGAAGAGGCCCTTAAGAACGGTCGTTGGGGCAGGAAAGCCGGTCCAAGAAACTCAATCCTGTACAGCCTGCTTCCAGAAGAACTTGAAGGCATCGATTTGCTCGTTAGTAGTGGCACTGTTTACTAGTTTCCCGTTCCGTAGGGAGCGGGAAACTGGGGAGCTGAAGCTAACCCGATGAAAACACGATCCTTCGAGTTTTCCGCGTGAAATCAGACTTCCCACCCGATACCATCATATTTATAGGCGCAGCGCGCGCCGCGATCAATGCGGTCATTCAGGTGCCGTGCCAATTCAGGATGATACTTGCCAATCATTTCCAAGGCGTTCTTAATTGCGGCTGAGACTGCCTTGCGCGCCTTTTCGATTTCCGTGGTAAATCTTCGAGGCCGTCCACCTAAGCCGGTCGCCGCCTGGAGTTGATCGATCAGCCACTCCTTTTCCTTTATTAGTTCTGGTCGTCGGCCGATGTCATTGTTTCGCGCGGCTTCCTGCAGTTCGTTTTCTATGGAAACCAGTCGCTCTTTGTATTGTTTGTGCGCAGTCCCATCCAGAATCGCCTCCCTGTCAAAGCCCACGGTAGCCAGGTCAGCTTCATCCTGTTGGTCCAACATCCTGCGTCCCACGGGATTTCCAGCCACTGCAGCTTGCAATTCAATACAGCCAAACTGACGGTCTGGTGAGCGTAGCAAGTGCTCGATATACCCTACGCCGATCCTATCATTTACCACAACGGTTTTGCCATCGAATTTTAAGACCCAACCTTTGCAAACTTTCTTGAAGCCCCGCACCTCCCGATTGGATGCTGCCAACTCGGGCTGCAGGAGGCGCCCGGGCTGAAGTTCGGTAGGAGATTGCGCGTTAACTTTCGACCTTGCATGCTTTGCCAGAGCCTCAATAGCGCGGTCCTCAAGCGAAGGGCACCCTTCCCCCCAAAACGGGATCTCAAATTCCAGATAACCGAGAAGGCGCTTGAAATCAGGTGGAACAAACACGTCCCAGGTCTCCTTCATGAGTCTTTTCTTAAGTTCGAGAACATTCTTTACTTCGGACGCCATTTGTCCTAGCGCCGCCTCCGCCCATGCGCGAGCGTCTTGAAGTAGCCCCTCCTGGCGTTGGACTTCATCGGGGGTTTTGTGGCGTGTTCGCGCGTACCGCGCATTAAGATCGTTATCTCGCTTTTGTTGCATACGCCATGATGGAGAGAATTGCAAGATCGGGAGACGTTCAAAGGACACGACCGGATCGCTCAAGTCATCCAGTTCGGATCTTCGCGTTTGCGCCTGAGCAGAGGAGGCGAGCGCTTCTCTCGACGTGTTGCGCTGCAGTAATGTAATGCTTATCCTGCATCGCTCGCACAACCCCGCTAGCAAGTCTTCACCGGTCTGCCCGTATCTTGCAAGAACCGCGTCAACGAGTTTCACCAACATAGCGAAGAACTCCGGGATACGCTCGGAGCGCGCTGCATAAGTTTTTCGCCATAGCGCGTTAACATATGCATCGAAGACAACACCGGCAGCATCAGCGCGCGCATCATTCTCCGGTTCTACCGACCAGTCATTGAGATTCAAGGATCCAGCGGCTAAAATCCTGTCGCTCGCCGCCATAACCCCTCGGGCGATTATCTCGTCGCCAATCCGTTCGGCAACTTTGATCTTCGCCTGCTCCTCCAGATCGAATTGATCAAATAGTTCAGCTAAAAGGCTACCCATCGCGGGTCCGCTACCTCGGCCCACCTACTGGCTCTTCTAAGAAACTGGCCAGCTGTTCAATCATGTATCCGGCACCCCCATCGTCGTTCGTTTCTGCTCTGCTTCGGCGCAGAGCGTATGTACAAATCGAACATAACACGGCCCGGATGTTCTTGGCCGATAATGGGCATTAACGGCCACTTGAACATTAGCTCTGGGTTGCGCGTACATCAAGGCGAATTCGCAACAATTTGGGGATGTGAGGAGCGATCTACCACGCTCTGGTCCCGAACCTTCCGTGACCGGCGTTCCCAGGAGTAATCCGCGATTCCAGCAAAAGCCCAATCCGCGCGTAGTCCGTTTTTCGTCCAGGCGTCCCGGACGATATCTCTTACGGGCGATAACGCACTTTATCGTCTAGTAAGAGACTTCTTCTACGTGGCGCCAGCGTCGTAAGGCCAGGGCCTATTTACGGCACCACAAATCCTACTGTGCTCAACAAGGTGCCGCCGGGCGCGATCACTTGGACTTTGCCTGTGGTCGCGCCGGCGGGTACCGTCGCCACGATCTGGGCCGGTGAGACAACGCTAAATGCCGCTGCTACGCCGTTGAACGTAACGCTCGTGGCGCCCGTAAGATCATCGCCGAGGATTCGCACATGCGATCCCACCGCGCCAAGGCCAGGCAATGTTTTCACGAAGGGGCCAAGCCCGACAGAAAATTTGAAGATGGAGCCATCGCCCGAACTTGACGGAGCGGGGCCAAGGGCGGTTGTTCCGTAGAAGTCCCCATCCGTGGCCTGTAAAAGTGCAGCATGTGGCTGTGGCCGAAATCCAACGCCAGAGCCAAAGTCGCTGTACAGACTGGTGAATGTACCATCCAGGCCAATCTTGAAGATCGTGCCACAACCATTGGTACAGGTAGTATTTCCTCCATACTGCGTCGTACCGTAGAGATTCCCATCCGTTGCCTGCACTAAGCCGCTCGGACCTACGCCGTCAGCCCCATCGAAATTATGGATGGTGGCTAGCACGCCGTCTGACGTGATCCTGAAAATTGTTCCACAGCCGTACGGGGGGTTGCAAGCAGCGAGGCCGCCCGAATTGGTTGTTCCATAGAGGTTGCCATCAGAGGCCTGCACCAACGCGGCGAGAGGATTGGCTCCGTCGTTCTGGTCGAAAATATGAAGGGTTGTAAACACGCCGTCGGGAGTGATTTTGAAAACCGTACCGCAGCCTTTCGGCGCATAGCAGGTGGTGTTTCCTCCCTCAGACGCTGTACCGTAGAGATTGCCGTTCGTAGCCTGGACCAGCCCCGCCAAGGGGTCGGCACCGTCAGTCAAGTTGAAGCTATGAAGAGTTGTTAGCACGCCGGCTGTGGTGATTTTGAAGATCGTGCCATAGCCGAAATTAGGGAAGACAAAGCTAAACGTGGTTGTTCCGTAAAGGTCTCCGTTTTCTGCTTTTACCAAACCAGCTTGGGACCACGATCCATCAGTGCCCGCGAAAGTATGGATGGTAGTCAGCGCGCCGTCCGGGGTGATTTTGAAGATCGTGCCAAATCCGGGAGAGGAGAGCTCGGTTGTCCCGTAGAAGTTTCCGTCTGCGGCCAGAAGCAACCCGCCCATAGGATTTTGCCCACTAGAATCACCAGAATTAAGGATAAAGCTATGAAAGTCTGTGAGCCCGGCTCCTTTGGCGAGGTTGAAAATTACGCCGCCAGCACCGCTTCCTCCATACTCGGCCGTTCCATAGAGGCTCCCATCCATCCCCTGGACGAGAGATCCATGAGGGGAAATCCCATTGGCCCCTTTGAAAGCCGCCAGCGGCGTTAACGTCTGCGCTGGCAAGACGAACGCAGTAGTTGCAAAGTACAAGACCAAGCCGCAAGCCCTATTCGAACACATGTTGTTAATCCTCCGAAGCGGTCAGAAAACGAGCTTAGCTGGGATACTAGCACACAGCGACCGGCCCCCGCGGCTTCCGACAATGCTGCGCTATGTGCACTTTGACGGGTTGTCGGCATCCCGCGGAAGTGCTCCGGTGAGCCCTACACAGAGAGGCGCATTCTTAATTAAAACGCACGGAGCTACGCCAGGATCTGTTTGGCGATGGTCAATTTCTGAATGTTCGTGGTGCCTTCGTAAATCCGGCCGATTTTAGCATCGCGATACAGCTTCTCCACCGGATAATCCTTGGTGAATCCGACACCGCCGAA
>Ga0209006_10001480_pt1 | contig 21268 bp, 17 predicted proteins | sample JacPin_JW_Ref_O2_FD_188567 | JGI IMG/M metagenome (GOLD analysis project Ga0209006, IMG submission 188567) | Forest soil microbial communities from Algoma, Ontario, Canada - Jack Pine, Ontario site 1_JW_Ref_O2 (SPAdes) (version 2) | ecosystem: Environmental > Terrestrial > Soil > Boreal... | reverse complement strand
TCGATCGTCTCTTCGAGCGCCCACGCTTCATGCGGCATATTGGGTGGAATGCAGAGAACTTCGCCGGCGCGCACGACGACCTCTTTTCCGTCGATCGCAAACTTCAACGCGCCTTCCAGAATATAGGTCACTTGTTCGTTGTGATGGTGGTGCAGCGGCACGTGCGCGCCCTTTTTCATGATCACGCGCGCGAGCATCACCTGGTCGCCGACAAGCATTTCGCGATCGATCAGCGGATTCAACTTTTCGCGCTCGACGTCTTTCCATGAAATGTATTTGAAAGTCTCAGGCGTGCTCATTTCGATCTCCCATACAGTTTTACGGCGTTGTCGTGAAGATACATGTGCGCGAGTTCCATCGCTTTCGCTTCGGTGTAGGCGCCTTCGGAGACGAGCTCCGCGAGCGCGGCGGCCAACGCGGTGCGCGTGCTGCGCGCTGAGAGCCAAAAGCTTTCTTCGGCGCCGAGCGCGTCGTTGAACGGGAATGCGTCGGAGGCGTACATCATTTTGTCCGGGAAGAGTGTAAGGAGTTGCTTCAGCACTTCCTTGAATTGCGATGGATAGAGAAATTCGGACTGGAAGGAAGTGTCGAGGTAGACGTTTTTCACCGCGGTGAGCAGCGCGGCTTCCTTGTAGTACGGCCAGCCGCCATGCAAGAGGACGAACGTCTGTCCCTTGTAGCGCTGATCACGCAGAACGTTCTCGAGGTTCAGCACGTTGCCGTTGTGCAGGCTGAAGTAATCGCCGATGCCGACGGCGCTGTGAATGTGCGTGGCGATGTGCAGCTTGCCCGCCTGATTGAGCAGCACGCGGAAGATGTAGTCCTGGAAGGTGACGTATTCCTCGGGCGTTGGAACGCCACCTGCGTGATATTTGGCGTAGATCGCTTCGGCTGCGGAGCGAGGCGGGTCGGTGAAATAGAGCGAGCGGAAATAGGCGGCTTCGAATTTCATCGCGACGGCGCCGCGCTTTTCGACGTTGTCGGTCATCGTGCGGCGAATGAAATCTTCGTAGCCGGCGAGATCGGCCGGCAGCCCCTCGACGCCTTCGAATTTTTTGTAGCGCGAGAGCATTTTTTCCTGGAGCGGGATGTAGACGCCCATATCGGGCGTGCTCGCGGTGCGCTCGCTGTTATCGAACGGAAAGAAGAAGGAATCGACGAAGAAAACCCAGTGGAAACGCTTCGGATCGAGATACGGCGCCATCAGTGCGCGATTGGCGAGGACGGTTTCGGTGTTGAGCTTATCGAGAATCGAATCGAAATATTTTGTGTCGCCCGCGGCTTCGGCCGCTTTGGATTTATCGGCTAGCCACTTCATGTGCTCGGGCGAAAAATCATTGTAGGGGTAGCCGAGCATCTGCTTCGCGGCGGTGATGAATTCGGGGTTGTCGGCGCGTGTGCGCATGAAGTCGGTTTCGCCCGGCGGCGCGGCCATTGCGTCGACGTCGCTGTCGTCGCCGAAACCGGGGTGCGCGTGATTGTCGAAGAGTGGAATTTTGTCGATCTGCGGGAGCAGGCGGTCGTAGATTTTTTGCACGTCTGGTCCGTCCAACGGCCGCGCTTGAGCGGCGGCGTTTGCAGTGACGAACAGGCAGGCGGCGAGCAGCAGGGTGAAGTGAAGCAAATGTTTCATTCGAGTCGGCTCCGGGCTGGATTGACCTGCGAATTCGAAAATTTATGCGCTCAGACTGGCAATTGACCCACCGATTACCGTGCAACCGCCGCGCGCCAGCGTGTCGAGACGCGCTCAATTCGCTCGAGTGCTTCTTCCAATAGGTTGCGCGCGCTGACGAGCGAGAAGCGCAGATAATTTTTGCCTGCCGGGCCGAACGCAGCGCCGGCGATCCCGGCGACGCCAGCCTCTTCCAGTAACAGACGCTGGACTTCTTCGGCGGGTAGCCCGGTATCTTCAATATTCACCCAGGCGTAGAACGCACCGTCGGGCGACAGGCATCGGAATCCCGGAATTTGGTTGAGCTTGTTGACGAAGAGGTCGCGGCGTTTGCGGTATTCGAGCACCATCGCGTCTACTGCGTTGGTTGAGTCGTTCAGCGCCTCGATTGCGGCGACCTGCGAGAATTCCGCGGTGCATGTAAACGTATTGAGCACGAGCAAATCGAGCGCGTCGATAAATTCCTTCGGCGCCACCGCGTAGCCAAGCCGCCAGCCGGTCATCGCGAACGACTTCGAAAATCCGTCGATGATGATCGTGCGATCTTTCATGCCAGGCATGGCGTAGATCGACTTGTATTCGCCGTTGAAGAGGATGCGCGCGTAAATTTCGTCGGCGATCACCCAGAGGTCATGTTTCACCGCGAGGGAGGCGATTTGCTTGAGCGTGTCTTCGCTAAAAACGGTCCCCGTCGGGTTATTCGGCGAATTGAAAATCAGCGCTTTCGAACGCGGCGTGATCTTCGAGGCGATTTCCGCGACGTCAGGCTGAAATTCGTTTTTCTCTTCGAGATAAAACGGCACAGCCTTGCCGCCCAGCCCGCGGGTGAACGATGGATAGATCGGGAAGCTCGGATCGGGGTACAAAATCTCGTCGCCCGGTTCGATCAGCGCCATCATCGAAAGGGCGAGCGCCATCTTGCAACCGGGTGCGACCAGAACTTCCTCGGCGGCGACATTCAAGTGTCGTGTGCGTTTGAGATAAGAGGCGATCGCCTCGCGCAAGGCCGGGACACCGCGCGGCGAAACGTAGCGGTCGCGACCTTCGGCAACCGCCGCGCGAACCGCATCGACCACCGGCGCTGCCGGATGAAAATCGGGCTCACCGAGCTCGAGATGGATGATCGACCGCCCCTGTTTTTCGAGCTCTTTCGCGCGCGAAAATACCGCCAGCGCGCCTTCGCCGTTCAATTGTGAAACACGTGATGCAAGTGGCTGCATGGCGCAAGAATCCTATCACTTTGAAGCGGGAAGTGGTGTCACGGGAATGTGCAGGCCATCGATAAAGCGCGGGAACATCTCGAATGCAGACGCGGTCAGAAATATTTCCACGAGCTCGGCGTCGGCGAATTCTTTTTTCAACTCCGCGTAGAACGCGTCATCGACTTCCTTCGGCCCGCGATGCAGCCGATCCGCCAGTCTGAACCCGAGCTTCTCTTTGCCGCTGTATGGTCCCTTCTCGAAATCGGGCACTCCCGCGATTTGTTCCTCGGTCGCGCCTTTCTTACGCGCCGAAGCGTTATGCGCCTTGATCGCATATTCCGACTGCATCAGAGTCGAAATCCGCACCGCGATGAGCTCCTTGTACCAGCCTTTCAGCGCGCCGTCGCTGAGCAACGCCTTCAAAAATCCCGCCATCGCAGCCGCGATCCCCGGATTGTACGAGAGCACCTTGAACATATTCGGCACGACGCCACGTTGCGCCAACAGCGCGTCGTAAATCGCCTGTGTTTCTGGCGTGACTTGATCTCGTTCGAGTAGCGGGATGCGCGGTGTCGTCGCGGACATGGATGGAGTCTCCTGTGAAACCAGCAGGTTGGCACAAAAACCGAGGGGCGCAAAATCGCGCCCCTCGCGTAGAAGTTAGGTTTTGTCAGCCTCGACTGGTTAGAACGAATACCGCAGCGAGAACTGAATCAGTCGCGGCGTACCCACGGTGCTGGTGATTTTGCCGAACGGGCTGTTCGTGGTTCCAATGCTCTCCACGTCGAGGAACGATGGGTTCGCGAAGTTGGCGTGATTCCAGATGTTGAAGAAGTCCGTCGTGAAGCGAAGCGCCTGCCGCTCGGTGATATGGAAATTCTTGATCAACGAGAAGTCGAAGTTCGCCTGGCTGGGGCCGCGGAATGAGTTGCGTCCTAGGTCGCCGAAGTTCGTCGTGCAGAAGTTCGCGTTCGGGAAAATTGTCGGATCAGGCTGGTTCGGATCGCATTGCGCGGGATACAGCAGCGGTGCAGGTGCGAACGCCGCTGGATTCAAGTATCCATTGACGCGCGTGCCGATGCTGCCGCTCGTATAGCCGCTCGATATCGTCGCGCCCGAAGCGAGGCTTCCGCCCGTGACGCCCGGCGCCGACCCCGCGCCCAGGAACGCAGTGCCTGCGCCAGAATCGATCACCGAGAACGGCAAGCCGGATTGAACGATGGTGATGCCGGCCACGGCCCATCCGCCGAGCGCCTTGCGTTTCCAGCCTTCCGCCGACTGGAAGAACGGCAAGTCGTATCGGTAGCTGATGGCCAGCCGATGCGTCCGATCGAAGTCCGACAGACCGTACGAATCCTTCAGCGTGGATTCATCGTTGAACGCGGTGTTGAACGCCGTGTTCCCGCTCGAGGTCGCATCCGTCGAACGCGAGAACGTATATGCCGCCTGGAAGTAACCGGCGTTCCAGCGCCGCGTTACCGTCGTCTGCAATGAGTTGTAGTGGGAATACGCATCGTTGGCAAATTGCTGGAAGCCGTTGTAGCCGTTGATGCCTTGCGCTCGCGAACGCGCAATCGCATTGTCGAACGTGTTCGTCGTGATCGATTCGCCGCCGACCACCACGGGATTCGCCGGCGTAGCATCTTGTGACTGCAGCGAATCGCGCGTCTCGCGCAGGTGCACGCCATGCGTGCCGACGTAGCCAACTTCAAGCACCCACTGTTTGCCCAACGCTCGCTGCACCGTGAGGTTCCATTGCTGCGTGCTCGGAACGACGAAGTGTCGCGGCACCGTCAGGCCGAAGATGCCGAGCGTCTGGAGCGGACCGGGGCAACCTGCGCCCGCCGCCGTTCCATAGTTCGCAGCCTGAGTGGTATCGCCGCCAGGGAAGCCCTGGAACACGTTCAAGCACGGCACAAAGTTTGGATCGAGCGTCCCTGCTTGCGGCAGTGCGTTGGGATTCGGATTCGGGCAGCCCGGACCGGGTGTCGCTGAGAAGAATGTGCCCAGGCACCCGGGTGAGCCGCCGCCAAACGTCACGGGCAAAAACGGCGGGTTGAAGGAAAGCTGGTCGGCCGTGCCCACGTCTTCGCGCACGTAGTAGATGCCGAAGCCGGCGCGAATCGTCGTGTTGTGATGACCGAACAAGTCATACGCCAAACCAACGCGCGGTCCGATGCCGGTCGCGTAGTTATTGTTGAACGTCGTGCCATTGGCATCGCCGGTCAGGCCTGTCACGTTGAGCTTGTTGACGCAGCTTGGATAGATGAAGGGAAACGTCCCGGCATTCGCCAATGACGGATCGAGATTGCTGATGTGGCAGAGATCATCGTGGAACGCGCCCAATATTTCGGTGCGCAATCCCAGGTTGATGGTCAGGTCGTGCCGAATCTTCCAGTCGTCTTGCGCGAACACCGCAAAGTTGTTTGAGCGGTATTCGTGATTCGAAAGACCGCCGCCTCCGAAGCTGAACTCCGGCACGCCGAGCAGGAAATTCTGAAAGTCGGTATGGCCGTCCGGCGTATTCGTGAAGAACAACTCGCCGTTGAACACCTGCGGGAAGTTTTTGTCGAGGTTGACGTGCGTATACTCGCCGCCGAACCGGAACACATGCTGGCCGTGCACCCAGCTCACGGTATCCACGAAGTTGATGTTGTTCTGGTTCTGCGACTGGTTGCCGAACGGAGCGGGGCCGAGTTCGAAACCCGAGCTTTCGAAGAAGAATCGATAGATCGAATCGGTCAAGCTGTTCGTCGGACGATCGATCCCCAGATCGGCCGTCGTCACTGGCGGCTCGTTGTTCAGGTCGTCGTTGATATGCACGAACCCGAAGCGGAATTCGTTGACCAGCGTGGGGGAAAACAAGTGCGTCTCGCCGATATTCAGGAAGCGCGCGTGTACCGGCGTGTCGAACGGGAAATTCAGCGAACTCGCACTGACCGCGCTCGCCAGGGTCGATCCCAGCGATTCCTGCAAGTCGCCGCCGCCGAACGGGAGCAAGCTCTCTGAGTCTGAGAAGAAGAAGCGCACCGACAATTTGTCCTGGCCGCCGCGGAATTCGCGGTCCCAGTTCGAAGTGAACTGATCGTCGGTATATTTACCCGGCTTGCTGACCGCAAACGCGCCCGTCGTCGGGTCGCCGCTCGGAATCAGGAAGCCGCCCGGCTGCGCGCCGAACTGGTTGCCCTGGAACTGCAACAGTTTCAGCACCACCGGATCGATCGGGGTCGTCGTGTTGCCGAAGAACGCCTGCGAGATCGACGCTTCCGAGCGGTCCGCCGGGAGCGACGGAATCGTCGTGCTGATAAACGTGCCTGGCGAAAGCCCGCTGCGTTGCCGCGTACCCTGATAGTTCACGAAGAAGTAGCCCAGCTTCTCTTTCACCACCGGGCCGCCGAGGCTGCCGCCAAAAATGTTCTGTTTCACCGACGGGCGCGCCAGACCTTGTTGGTTCAAAAAGAAGTCGTTTGCGTTGAGGACATCGTTGCGGAAAAACTCATACGCGTCGCCGTGAAACGTTTTCGTGCCCGACTTCAGAATCGCGTTCACGTTGCCGCCGCCGTTGCGCCCCTGGCTCGCGTCATAGAGGGAGGTCTGTACTTTAAATTCCTGGATTACGTCCGGATTCGGCAGCGGCACATAGGTCGCCTGCGCCACGTTGTAATCGGTCGCGCTGATGCCGTCGATCAAGTAGTTGTTGTTGTCTTCGCGCTGACCGTTGACGAACAGCTTTACTGCGCCGCGCCCCAACTGCGCCGCCGCGTTCAGATCGCTTTGCGCACCGGCCGATAAAGTCAGTAGTTGCTGGTAGTTCTGCGTCGCCAGCGGCAATTCGCGCACCGTCTCGGTGCCGATCGACTGCCCGGTCGTCGCGTTCGACGTTTCGACGCTCGTTACCTGCGCCGAAATCTCAATCTTCTCTGACACCGAGCCCGGCTTCAGCGGGATCGTTACCCTCACCGTCTCGGTGACGTGTACTTCGATGTTTGCGCTCTTCGCCTCCGCGAAGCCCGACTTGTTGACCACCACCGAATACGTACCCGGCGGCAGCAGCGTCACGACAAACGAGCCGTCTGCGCCGGTCGTTACCTTGCGGGCCAGAGCTTCCGTGCGCTGATCGATGACTTGCACTTCCGCGCCTTCGATCGCGGCCCCGGTGGTGTCGTTCACCACGCCTTCCAGTGCGCCTGTCGCACCGCCTTGTCCATACGTGCGGACCCCGGCCAGCGCGCAAACCACAAAAAACACGGCGGCCAGTAGACTTCGAGACTTCCCCCTCATGGTTCCCCCTAGTACCGACCGGCTTTACGGTCGCTTCGAAATAGATCGCGGAAACGATGACAACCGACCGAATCGTTCCGAGGTCTGTTTATATGAATTGGTTCTGCTCAAGGACACTTCGCGAACGTTCGTGGGTTTCAGTTCGGACAACAACACGAACACTGAAGATTAACTCGGACTACTCGCGGATTCTTCACGACCCACCCCAGTTTGAAACTAGCCTTCCACCCCACCGGTGTCAAGCCGACAGGCCATGAAAGTTTTCGCTTTGTCTCATCCGTGTCAAACCGCATCCCTAAACACCCGCGCCTCTTGACGCAGGCGTTCCCGTCACAGAGTATGTAGGAGTCCAGGTGAGGCGTTGGCAGGTGCAACGTCCGGTGTGTCTAATCCGTCTCATAATTGGCAGTGTCCCCGGTAGGGGGTGACCATCATGTTGTCCCGCACGCTTCGTTTCGCATCTTGTTCCGTCGGTCTGTTCGCACTCTTCTTCGTTGCACTATCCAGCGCTCCGTCCGCTTCGGCCGACGCCAGTCATATCCGAATTATTCGCATCAGCTACGTCCAAGGCGACGTGCGTTTCGCCCGCGACGTCAAAGGCGACCCGCTCGCCGGCGCCGAGAACATCACGTGGGAGAACGCGGAGCTGAATCTCCCGATTCGCCAGGGCTTCGTCATCTCCACCGAACGCGGCCGCGCCGAAGTCGAATTCGAAAACGGCTCGCTCGCGCTGATCGGTGAAAACACCGTGCTTCAATTCTTCGATCTGTCGCTCGAAGACGGCTCCAAGACGACGCGACTCATTCTGCGCCAAGGCACCGCATCGTTTTCTATTAATCCCAGCAATGGCGACTATTTCAGCGTTACCGGCGGCGACTTCAGCGTCGAAGCCGACGGCCACTCCACGTTCCGCGTCGACAATTTTGACGACGGCAGCCGCGTCAACGTCACCAAGGGCCGCGTCAACGTCCTGCGCAAGAAAGGCTCAACCGAACTGGCCAAGGGCCAGACCTTCTCGATGAAGGCGAGCGATCCAAAGAATTTCGACGTCGCCACGATGCATTCGCAAGGCGATGACTTCGACAAGTGGGTTTCTGGCCGCATCTATAGCGAGGACAACGGCACCGCCGCGGCGCAGCAATACGTCAACTCGCCGAATTACACATCCGGTTTGTCGTCCCTGTATGACTACGGCGCTTTCTATCCCTGCCAGTTCGGAAATTGCTGGCGCCCCTACGGTGTCGGGCTCGGCTGGTCGCCATTCGACAGCGGCTCCTTCTACAGCGACCCATGGCTCGGAACCTCCTTCATCGGCAATCAGCCTTGGGGTTGGCTCCCGTATCATTACGGCGGCTGGCTCTTCGATCCCACGTTCGGCTGGCTCTGGTCTCCGAACTCCTTCGGCGGCAGCGGCCTTTACGGCGGCTACCCCGGGTATCAGCCCGTAAACGGCACTTGGCTGCGCAACGGCAAGAACGGTCCGATCGGGATCGTTCCCACGCATCCGCTCGATGCCAAGAGCAACGCGCCTCAGAATTTGGCGCGCGGCGTGTTCCCCGTTTCCAACGGCGCGGTTAGCCGGCTCACTCCAGTTGCGACCGGCGAACAATGGAAATCAGTGAAGTCGGTCCCGACAAACACGGTGAACGCGCGCGTCGCCCTCGCAGCCGCTCCAGCTCGCGTCGAGCGTACGATGGCCGGAGGCAATGCAGCGGCACGCAGCGTCTCGCTCGGTAACGGCTCGAACCTGAGCTACGACGCAGCCTCACGCCGCTTCGTCAATTCCGGCGCAAGCGCCGCAACGAACGCCCGCGTCGGCACGATGACCGCCGCGCCGGCATCAACAAACGCGATGCGCACAGCGAATCTCGGCGCGCGTCCAATAGCAACCCCGGCACGCAACTTCTCGATGGCGTCACGCTCGGTCGCTCCGCCTTCGGCGCCGCGCTCCGGCGTCTCGTTTGGCCGCGTAGGCGGCAATTCCAGCGGTGGCAATAGCAGCCGCTCCAGCGGCTTCTCTGCCGCAAACGCAAGCTCGTCGGCTTCGCACGCCTCTGCCGCAAGCTCATCCAGCAGCAGCGGCAGCTCCAGCGGCGCCCGCTCCCACTAACCGTTAGCCAAATATCGACTCAATGAGAAAAGGCCGCCCTCGAGGCGGCCTTTTTGTTTGGACTTGATGTCTCGACTTCAGAGAGTCACGCATAGCCGCGAGTCAGTCCTGGCAGAAAACCGGGCGGAGCGCTTCCCGCACGGCTTCGCAGGTGAACCGCCTCCTATTTCTTATTCTTGTTAGCAGCTTGGGCTGCCTGTTTCAGTTCCTGGTTTGCTTGGTCAAGGAGTTCCTTCGCCTTGGCGGCGTGACCCTGCATGTCCCATTCGTTGGCCTGCTGCGCTGCCGAGATTTTCTCAAAGGCCTGTTGAGATAGCCTTTGCGCCGCGGCCAAATTCGGGTGCCTCTTGCCGCTTACGTTGTCCACGGGCCTTTGAGCTACTGCTACACCCCCCGTGATCAATGCTAATGCCACGACCGCTCCCGCGAGGATCCTGGAAATCTTCATACTCGAATCTCTCCTTTTTAATGTTAGTTTTTGACTTTGGGTTAGGGCCCGACTTGGGATTCATCGACCCGACAGCTCCGGGGAAGTTGTGCCGAATTCTTCAACTTGGGAGGCTACGCGCCTCACCCCTGTTCTGTGAACGTGTACTCGTGTTGGCCGTCGCGGATCGTCAACGTCCGCTTCCCGCCCTTTTCTCCGACGACAAATTCGAACCCGCCCACCGACGGATCGATCGTGATGAACGAAATGCTCCCGTCGTCATTCTTGCGAGAGGCCACGGCGCTCTTCCATTCCCCAAAATCAAACACCGTGCACCCGTTCGCAGTCGTCACATCGATATCGCCCAACTCCTTGCTGTGATATTTCTTCGCCAGCTTAGCCACCTGATCTGGAGCCGCCGGCACGACCAACCGCTCCCGAGCCTTCGCTATTTCCGCTTTGTAGTTCGCGGCCGACGCTTCAATTTCCTTCTCCGCCTCCGGCTTCCCGTCAAACACCACTTCCAACATCCGCCGTGACAGAGGTCCCCGCAGGAGTACACCCGCATCCGAATTCGTCAAAATCACCACGGCAATTCCCGAATCCGGCAGCAAATACCAATTGCTGTGAAACCCCGCGAGGTCTCCTCCGTGGCTCACCACCGGAACGCCATACGTCTTGTCCACGATCACGCCCATGCCGTACCACGAATCTTCACCGAGCATCACCTGTGGTTTTTCTCGGATCGTCAGATTCTCCGCCGATATCAACTGTTTCCCGTCGGGCAATTTCCCGCGGTCCGCTTCCAGTTGCACGTACTTCATCAAATCCGCCGGTGACGTCCACACTGCTCCCGCCGGACGCGCCGAAACCGCCGCGTAGTTGAAATCCATGCTCGAGACTGCCGTCTTCCCGTCCACGTCGTCGCCGTGTGGCGACGCATGATCGCCCACCAGCGCCTTCGCGTAGTCAAACGTCGTCGAGTTCATTTGCAGCGGATCGAAGATCATCGTCTGCATCGCCTTGTCGTACGCCGCGCCCAATTCCAGATTTGGATACGCGATGTGCCCGCTGATGTATCCCGCTGCGGCCGCCATCAAATTGCTGTACTGAAACACTTCGCCAAATTTGCTCGTCGGCTGCATCGTTCCCAGCAAAGCCAGCGCCGATTCCGGAGTTGCATCCTTAAACTCGAAGAGCCATTCCAGATCCTGCCGGGGCAATCCTGTGCACGCGCATACCAGATTCTTCACCAGCACTTTTTTCGTGGTCTCCGCATCGCCCAGCTTGAATTTCGGATACACATCCACGACCGGCTCATCCCACTTCAATTTCCCCTCATCCACCAGTCGCGCCAGCAACAGCGTCGTCATCCCTTTCGTGTTCGACGCCGCCATGAACAGCGTGTTCGCGTCCACCTTTTCCGGCTTGCCCAGCTCTCGCACGCCAAGCCCGCCGGCGTACACCACCTTGCCGTGATCCAGAAACGCCAGTCCGACGCCCGGCACATCCAACAGCTTCATGCCGTTCTGCACGAAATCCGTCAACTGCGCGATGCGCGCCGCATCCAGCGGGTGCGCTTGCCGGCCCGCGAACGTCTCCTTCGAATACCCCTTCGGCCGCAAGGTCTCGATAATCAAACCGATTGGCGCAGCGCGCTTCTCTGCCGTCATATCGGTCGCATCCAGCACGATCACTGTCCAATTTTTGCCAGCTCGCAGCGCCATCACGCCGATCGTGGCGCGCTCGTTTGGCGACGTCTCATAATCCACCGACTGCCGCTCGTCCCACCCGTCCTTCGGCGCATTCGCGGTCACGAGTTTCACGGGATGCGTTTCTTTTCCTTTGTACGCGACCCATGCCGCGGTTGCCGCCGCTTTCGCATCCGCTGCTGCGCCCGCATCAAAAATCGCCACATGCGAGTCCGTCTCCGGCGGCGTGAGCACCACCAAATCTTTTCCCGTCTCCAGCGACCATCCCGCCGGCACCGTGAACGTCGCTCCTCCGGGCGAAACCTTCCCGGTCTGTGCCGACACCAACTCCGCTTTCGATCTTGCTTCCTGAGCCACCGCCGTCGACGCGCCAGCCGCTCCGACCGCTGCCAACACCAACACCCACAGCGCTGGCCGCAGGAAATTGCCCGTCCCTAGACGTTCCGTGCACTTCCTCATAGAATCCACCTCACGCGACAAGTTCAACTGCGCACACTTCACCCGCACTACGCCACTAACTAAATCAGTTCCTGTTTGAAGGCCCCGGGGCATGCTCGTCGGCAAAAGGCCGATGAATCACGCGTCCACAGACGGCTTCGAGTCGGGACTCGCCCAAAACTAATTTGCTTTCTTCGCAGGCCCCGGATCGTCCGGCCCAACGAAATTAACCAAGAAAGGTCCGATCCCGTTCACCTGGAGAACGCAGTCACCTTTGCATTGAGCGTAATGCCTCATTTGCTCGGGGGCAGAGATGAAGCCTCCAACGGGAATTTCTTTCATGGCAGCATCGTCCCATTTCGCGCCCATTCCCACCAGAAATGTGCCCTTGATGACCGTCACGTTTTCTGCTGTTGGATGCCAATGCGGAGCGATCTTGGTTCCGTCAGTGCCGGAAAGCCGAAGCGTGTAGGAGCGCCCGGCAGTCATCGGGTCGCCCTGAAGAATCGCAACCTTCATCGTTCCGCCCATTTCCACGGACGGCGTCCCCACCATCGCTGCCGCCGGAACATCCATCCATTGTTCGGATCCCGGCATGACCGCTCCGCCCGACGCTCCTCCGCCCTTTTTCGCGGGTGGATTCTGAGCCCAACCTGCGAGCGCCAGTAACACGCAGCCAATCAGTAGACCGAGTCGTTGCTTCGTCATGAATCAGTCCCTCCCTGAAGTGAAATTGTTAAACGACGTGGTATTTAGGCAACCCCTGGGGTCGTGGTTCTGTCGCGGCGGAGATTACCACACGGCGGGTCGCTACGAGTACACCGGAAAAGTTTCCACACCGTTGTGCATGCAAGTCCCGACGGTCGCGTTATCGCGCTTCGCTGCCCACTCTGGCGGCAGCGACTCAGGAGTCCTTCGCGCCCGGTCTCGATCGTCACTTCACTACTTCGTTGCTTGCTTCGCTTCTCTCCAAACAATTCCCGCATACCCGACCACCGAACTCAGGTCCCCCGAAACATCCGCGGAAGTCGCATACCGCACCAGTTCCCCGCGCGTCACGCCCATCGCTCGCAGCGCTGTAATCGTCGCTACCGCCGGGCCTAGCCCGCACATCGAAATCTTCTCTTCGCGGCAAACATCGAAGAGCCCGCGTGCATCGAGCGCCAATAACTTTTCCACCGCCTTTGCATCCTTCACGCGCGTCGTCGCGTCATCTTCGTAGTGATTCAAATCCGAAGTCGCCAGCAGCAACACAGGCTCGTTCGTGGCCATCAACACACGCGCCACTGCTTCGCCCACGCTCACCAGATCCTCGAATCGCACCGTCCCCAGCGCCACCGGCACAAACGAAAATCCAGGCGCCATCACCTGCAAAAACGGGATCTGCACCTCGAGCGAATGTTCTTGGCTGTGCGCCACCGAGTCCTCACGCAGTCTCGGGCACGCATCGCGCAGCGCCATAGCCAAATCCGTGTCGATCGGCGCATCGCCCAGCGGCGTGCGCCACGCTCCACTCGAGAGAATCGCCGCCGATTCGCCACGCGGAAAGTGCCGCACGCCCAGGATCACAATCTTCCTCGGCAGCGCGATGCGCCCAAACACTTCGCCCGCAACCCCGCCCGAATACATGTAGCCCGCGTGTGGCACAAGACATGCTGTAACAGAAATTTTCTCGGAGTCTGTAGTAGACGCGGTCGCGTTGGAGCCGCGCGACTCGCTCATCCGTCGCACGACAGACGCCAGCTCATTCGGATTCGAAGGGTAAAACCGGCCGGCAACCGCGGGAAGACGAAGCATCGCACTTCCAGAATGCACAACCCAGCGCCACTTTGAAAACCGGAAATCGCTACCCTGTAGCCGCGATCGTTTCCCAGATCGCGGGGGTTTAGACACAACTCAAACTCCCCGTCACCCGCGCGGACACAACACGTTCCCGAATCTTTCGAAAAACGTCTGACCGGAGGTAAGGAAAAAAGCAGGAGGAAAAACTACAGCGACTTCGAAGCCTTGCCCTTGATCTTCACGGCCTGTAGCGAACTCTGATTGTAGATCACGCTGACCCTGTCGCCGTACTGATAGCCGCCCTTGGCAATCGTATCCTGCATTTTTGCCGACGCCGCTGGCGAAAGCGCGAACGTTCGGATCGACATATCGTTGCCCTTTGCCTTCACCGTGATCTGAACGCTCGTCGCATTCATCACAGTTCCATCGAACTTGGCAATCCCGTTCGGCAGAGGTTTCGGCTTGACCGTGTTCACGATGATCGGCACGGCCGTATCGATCACCGGCACGACCTCGGCGGGAGTTTGCGCCGACGCGGTCGAGCACGACAATCCAGCCAGCACCAGCGCCGGCAAGCTCAACAACGCGATCTTGGAAAAGAGTTTCATGGGGACGTTTTGAAAATTTTGCTTAGCGAAAAACTACTCCATGTCATCGGTCGCGATACGCAGCGACTTCAAAAATCGCACATCCTGAGGCGTCATCGGCATCCGGCCCACCGGCTTGCGCTCCTGATCCTGTTCGAACGATTCCTGGTCGACCTGAATCCGCAGCGACTCCAGAAAACGCTTGTCCTGCGTCGTCAACGACGTCGGTTCCGGCGCCGATCCATCGCGCTTTGCCAGCCCGATCGTCGCGTCCAGCTTCAGCACAATGTCATAGCCATGCGCCCGCACGCCGGCAATCGCACCCGTGATGCGCTCCGACTCGGAAACCGTATCGTTGATTGCGTGGCCCAGTTCACGCAGCAGGTTTTTCAGGTTATCGTCGAGTTGCAAGGTGTTTTCCCCCTACTCTCTACCCTTATTTTAGGCCCGCTCCACAAGCCTGACAAGGGACCTTCGGTACAGTGTCTCCAAAAGATTCATACCTGTACGGGCTTATTGTGCGTTTTGCCACCGCGGGGTCCCTCGCAAATGACTGAATCCGTTACGAATATCTTGTCGCGGTTTCTCAACTGTGGTGAAGTGTTCACCAATAAAAAATTCACAGAGGGTCGAAATGAAAATCCTGTCCCGCGCCAATTTCATCGCACGTTGTTTCACCACGATCGCCGCTGTCTCGCTCTCCATCCTTTTCATCCTGCCCGCACCCGCGGCTGCGCAAGTTTTGTCTCCCACCGAGGGCCGCACTTCGCGCGCCTTCGAATCCATCCGCTCCAATCCTCTCGAACTCGAACTCTTCCTCACCGACATTCCCAAAGGCACCGACCTGCACAACCATCTCACCGGCGCCGTTTACGCCGAATCCTTCATTCGTGCCGCCGCCGAAGACCAACTCTGCGTCAATCCCGCTGCGCTCGCGTTCACCAAGCCGGAACATAAATCCGATGATGCCGCCAAAGGTCCCGCGTGCGAACCCGGTAACGTTCCCGCTTCCCAAGCCTTTAAAGATCAGCATCTCTACGACGAACTGATCGACTCTTTCTCCATGCGCAGCTTCGTGCCCGTCACTGGCGCCACTGGCCACGACCATTTTTTCGACTCGTTCGATAAATTCGGAGGCACCGATCATCGCCACAAAGGTGAGTGGCTCTACGAAGTGGCCACACGCGCCGCGACGCAGAATATTCAATACATGGAGCTGATGGAGACGCCTCCGTTTGGCCGCTCGGCTACGGCCGCTCACGAGGTCGGCTGGAATCCGGATCTGCCCAAAATGCGCGAGGCGCTTCTAGCCAGGCTGGGCAAGGGTTTAGAGCAGGACCGCGACGACGATCTCGCGTTTTTCGCCGAAGCCGAAAAGACGCGCGACAAGCTCGGACACTGCGGCCAGCCTGACGCGCAGCCCTCCTGCCAGGTCACGCAGAAATTCATTTACCAAGTCTTGCGCGGCTTCCCGAACGAGCAGGTTTTCGCGCAAACGCTCCTCGGATTCGAAACCATTTCCACCGATCCCAAGCGCGTCGTCGGCATCAATTTCGTCATGCCCGAAGACGGCCGCGAGTCCATGGCCGATTTCGAAGAGCAGATGAAAATGCTCGATTACCTTCACTCGATTTATCCCAAGGTTCACATCACCATGCACGCCGGCGAACTCGCGCCCGGCCTCGTCACATACGAAGGTCTCTGCTGCCACATCCGCTGGGCCGTCGAACTCGGCCACGCCGAACGCATCGGCCACGGCGTGGACATCATGCACGAGCACAATCCCTACGAACTCATGGATGAAATGGCGAAAAATCACGTCATGGTCGAAATCGCTTTGAGTAGCAACGACCTCATCCTCGGCATCAGCGGCAACAATCACCCGTTCCCCATCTACCGCAAGCACAACGTCCCCGTCTCGCTCTCCACCGACGACGAAGGCGTCTCCCGCATCGATCTCACCCACGAATACGTCCGCGCAGTGCAAACCTACAACCTCCACTACGCCGACCTGAAACAGATGATCCGCACCGGCATGGAACACAGCTTCCAGCCAGGCGAAAGCCTGTGGGCGACCCGCGACAATTTCAAAACGGTAGTCGCCGCATGCGCCAAAGACCCACTCGGTGCCGAAAAACCCACCCAACCCTGCTCCGACTTGCTGAAATCCAGCGAAAAAGCCACCCAACAGTGGGACCTCGAACGCCGCCTCCACCAATTCGAATCCACCCACTAGCTCTCACACTCAGCCGCCAAAACGCGCCGCAAACGCCAGCACCCTCGCGTCCGAACCTCGCGCCGCCGCTAATTGAACCCCTGCACCACCCGCCGCAGGCAATGTAACCACCGGCGCCCCCGCCAGACTCATCGGCGTCGTGTAGCTCAGGATCGCCTTCCGTGCATTCGTGTGATCGGCCCCCGCCTCCAGGCGCGCCACCGGCGAGCACGGTGCCATCACAAAATCAAACTCGCGCAGCAGCGCATCCGTCCGCTCCCGAAACGCCGCATGCCGCGACCGAAATTGCTCGACCTCGCTCACCGGTAGCGCAGCGCCCCACGCCAGCCGCTCCGCAATCCGCGGCTCAAAAACGGAATAGTCGCCGCGAGTCGCCGCAGCATGAATCTTCGCCGCTTCGCTCGCTTGAATCGGAGCGTAAATCTCCCAAGCCTCGCGCCACCACGACGCATCGAACGCGAAAATCTGCGCACCCGCATCGCGCAGCTGCTCAGTCCAATGCGCAACGCCCTGCATCACTACAGGCTCCGCATCACTCACAAAATCCGGCGACGCAACGCCGACCCGAACTTTTTCACCGGCGCGAGTGGAGGCGGCGCCAGCGGGAACACCAGCGCGATTTGAAGCAGCGCCGGGACTTTCCAATCCAAACAGCGCGCTCGCCAGGAATGGACCATCGCTCAAATCGCGAAAGAGCCAGCCGAGCGTGTCGAAGCTCTGCGACAAATGCACGCCGCCGCGCCAAAGTCCGCGCGCATGCGCAAGTTCGATCGACGCGCGAAATCCCGCAAGCCCGCACAACGCCGCCGGAACGCGCACCGATCCGCCCGTGTCCGTGCCGATCGCCGCGATAGCCGAGCCTTCTTGCACGCTCGCAGCAGCGCCGCTGGAAGAGCCGCCCGTCAGAAATTTCGCATCGCGCGGCTGCGTCTCGTCGCCGTAGTCCGGATTCTCCCCCGTGATTCCGTACGCCAGCGGATGCAAATGCGTCTTCCCGACAATGACCGCGCCCTGCTCTTTCAATCGCGCCGCCACCGCCGAATCTTCGCGCGCCGGCGCGTTATGCTGCGCATAGAATCGCGTCCCCGCCGTCGTCACAAATCCCGCGAGATCGAAACAATCCTTCAGCGAAACGGGCAGCCCATACAGCGCAGGCTTTACATGCCCGGCGAAACGGCGCGCCACTTCATCCGCGTCGCGCAAGGCCCGCTCGCGATCGAGCGCAATGTAAACATTGCACCCAGAGTTGGAGTTCACCCGTTCAAGATGCTGCTCGACGGCATCGAGCGGAGAAAGTTCGCCGGATTGCAACGCCGCATGCACCTGCGAGAAGGATGTGAGCCGAGAGTTCACGCGTGCATTGTACCTGTACCGCTTCACTTCAACCGCCAGCAAATCGCTGTGAAGATATTCGGAGTGTGAGCTAGCATGTCCCCGTGAAATATCTACGACGGGCTGTCTGGATTGTGTTGCTCGTGGTTGCTTTGTTCGGTGCTCTACACTCGCACAGCGCAAATGCCCAAACGACAGGCGCGGTAGCGGCGGCGCAAAAGCCTCTATACGCGCGGCTCGCTTGGAGACGCACGTCGCCAACCGATCTCGAACTCGACGGCGACATTCCCGGGGCGACTCGCGAGCAAGCCAAACGCTACATCACACGCGAACAACTGCTCGCGCTGCCGCAAGTCAGTTATACCGTCACGAACGACGCCAATTTTAGCGGCCCAACACAGATTAGCGGCGTCGCGCTCGATGAATTGGTCCACGCACTGGCGGCGAATTCGGAATCCGACATCGCCGTCGCGATTTGCTCCGACGGATACGCGACACACTACGACCACTCATACATCACCGCGCATCACCCTGCGCTCGTACTGAAAATCAACGGCAAGGATCCTGCCGATTGGCCGAAATTTCGCGAGAACGGCGCCTATATGGGGCCGTATCTGATTTCGTCGCCCGACTTCAAACCAAGTTTCAAAATTCTGTCGCACGATGATGAGCCGCAAATTCCGTGGGGCGTCGTGCAACTCAAAATTGAGAGCGAGGCTGCGGTCTTCGACGCGATCCGTCCGCGTTCGCCCAGCGCTAACTCGCCAGAGGTGCAGGACGGCTACCGCATCGCGCAGCAGAATTGCTTCCGCTGCCACAACAGCGGCGACGAAGGCGGCACGAAGGCGCAGCGTCCGTGGACCGTGCTCTCAGCCTGGGCAACCGCGTCGCCTGAATATTTCGCCGCGTACATCCACGATCCAAAATCAAAGAATCCGAAATCGCAAATGCAGGCGTTCCCAAATTACGACGCCGCCACGCTCAGCGCGCTGACGAAATACTTTCAGTCGTTCAGCGACGCCGCAAAGAGCGGGAAGCCGTGATTCTCCGCGCCGCGAAAACATCGCTCGTACTCGCCATCGCGCTGTACTACACGATCGTCGTCTTCAACAACATCACCGACTACGACTCGAATTTCCAGTTCATCCGACACGTCCTGATGATGGACTCTACGTTCCCCAACAACAGGGCGATGTGGCACGCCATCAACTCGCCGGCAATTCATACTTTGTTTTACATCTCAATCATCGCGTGGGAATCGCTCACGACGATTCTCCTCTGGTGGAGTGGCATCAAACTCGCGCGCAACCTCAAAGGGCCGGCGTCAACTTTCCATCAAGCGAAAAATATCGCGATCGCGGGACTCACATTGAGCCTGCTGATGTGGTTCGTAGCGTTTTTGACGGTCGGCGCCGAATGGTTTTTGATGTGGCAATCGAAAACATGGAACGGCCAGGAAGCCGCCTTCCGCATGTTCACAATCGTAGGAATCGTTCTGCTTCTGCTCGTGCAGAAAGACGACGACGTCTAAATCGTTCTGCGTCGACGAAGGAGCGATTGAGATGGACTGTACTTCTGAGATCCTTCGCTTCGCTCAGGATGACAACGCTTTTGTTTGGCGCACGAGGAAATTTGCAACAGGCCACGACGCCGTCGTGCAGTACGTTTCCCGTATTTTCGTTACATCGTTACTTCATTACTTCTTTGCTTCGGTTTTCTCGGGCAGCGAAAACGCGTACATCGTGTCTCCGATTGGCACCAGGAGATATTGCCGACCGGCCAATTGATAGGTTGTCGGCCCGGCAACGACGTGGTCGCCGACGTTGAGATGCCACAACGTCGAGCCTGTCGCGGGATCGAGCGCCAGCAAATTATTCAAATGATCCGCAACGAATAGAAGGTGTCCCGCCGTCGTCAGGATTCCGGAGGTGTCCTCGCCTTCACCGAGCTCGTGATTCCACACGACCTTCCCCGTCTTGTAGTCGAGCGCACGCAACGTTGAGTCCATATATAGGTTGCGATCGCGCCCGCCCCAACCTTCGACTTGTCCTTCCACCGTGCGATAAAACACGCTGATGATTCTTCGCGCCATCACGTAAAACAATCCCGTCTGCGGATCGAAACTCGGCGCCATCCAGTTCGTCGCGCCGTCGGATCCCGGCTCGACGAGCGCGCCGTCGGCAGTCGGAGTCGCTTCGGGCTTCGCGATCGGCCGACCCTTAGTGTCGACACCTTTCGCCCAGTTCTGATCGATGAATTCGCTCGTCGCCAGATGCTCGCCCGTCGTGCGATCGAGCAGGAAATAAAATCCGTTGCGGCTCGCCTGCGCCAAGAGCTTGCGCTTCTTTCCTTTGTAATCCGCATCGAAAAGGATCGGCGTCTGCACCGCATCCCAGTCGTGCAGGTCGTGTGGCGAAGGCTGAAACGCCCACTGCAATTTTCCGGTGTCGGGATTGAGCGCGACGATCGAGCACGTATACAAGTTGTCGCCAAGACGACGATCGCCGACCAGCACTGGATTCGGATTGCCGGTGCCCCAATACAAAAGATTTAATTCTGGGTCGTACGTGCCCGTCATCCACGTCATTCCGCCGCCGTGCAGCAACGCATCGGTGTCGGGCCAAGTTTCCGATCCAGGCTGGCCCGGATCGGGTTCGGTGTACCAGTTCCACTGCACCGCACCCGTGTCGGGATCGACCGAGGTCAACACGCCGCGAATGTCGGTGGAGTCACCCGAAACGCCAGCGATGATGTGGTTGCCAATCACGAGCGGCGCCATCGTGGCGAAATATCCGAGCTTGGCGTCGGCGAGTACGATGTCCCACAAAAGTTTTCCGTCTTTTGCGTTGAGGCAAAGCAGGTGCGCGTCCGACGTCTCGAAATAAAGTTTGTCTTTCAACATCGCGACGCCGCGATGGCCGATGTGATCGCCAGGAACTTTGTGCTCGAAGTGCCAGATCGGCAGGCCGAAGCGCGCGTCGATCGCGTAGACGTTGTCGGGCACGGTGAAATAGAGAATGCCGTTCACTTCCAGCGAACTCGCTTTGATCGCTTGCCCGTGCGTGCGATAGATCCACGCGAGCGTGAGCTGATTCACATTGCCGGCGTTAATTTGATCGAGCGGAGAGTAACGCTTGCCCGAATAATCGCCGTTGTAAGTCGGCCACGTGTCGGTCGCTTGCTTCTGAAGCAAGGCCGAAGGGTCGAGCCCTTGCGCCGCGAGCGACGGCGCGCGCATCGCGAGCAAAAGAAGAAGAACGCTCGCGGCGCGAATCACGTTTGCGAAAGTGTGTGAACGATTCATGCTTTGATCTCGTAACAGGTTCATTGTGCTTTGGCCCCCGTTTCGAGGGTGTGCACGTAGGCATACAGATCGTGCATTTGTGTTTGCGTCAGCTTGTCGAGCAAGGCGCGGTGGGCCCCGAGTTTGTCGGTCACTTCGACTTTAACCTCATTACGCGCGTAGGCATGAAACCAGCCATTCGCGTC
>Ga0209006_10001479_pt1 | contig 21271 bp, 17 predicted proteins | sample JacPin_JW_Ref_O2_FD_188567 | JGI IMG/M metagenome (GOLD analysis project Ga0209006, IMG submission 188567) | Forest soil microbial communities from Algoma, Ontario, Canada - Jack Pine, Ontario site 1_JW_Ref_O2 (SPAdes) (version 2) | ecosystem: Environmental > Terrestrial > Soil > Boreal... | reverse complement strand
CCAAACCGCCGCAAACTACTGGATCCGCGCCCAGATGAACACCTTCTGCTTCAGCGGCCCCAACCCCGTCCTCGACCCCGACGTCCGCGCCATCTTCAGCTACTCCAACACCTCCGCGACCCCCACCTCCGCCTCCACCGACTGGTCCAGCGCGCTGGACCTCGCCGAATGAGATTTCGCAATCGACAAATTCCTGCGCTTGTCTAAGCGTTGACGCCCCGGCGACGCATGCGGCCAGGGTCGGGTGGCGGCCCAATTCCACGGCGCGATCCCGTGCAAACATGAACACGCGGCCGACCCGCAGCAGCGCGGCCGCAATATTCTCATCTGCGGCGCGCAGGGACAGGGCAGCGCAGGGCTCGGTGGGTGCGGTCGCGTCGCGCTGCCAGTGTTCGATATAGGCAATGTCGCGGCCGCTCTCGACCAGCGTGTCGCCTTGCCAGCTCAAAGATCCGGCGTCAGGCGTTGTTGTCGGCTGGTAATCGATCGAACGGGTCCATTCAAAATAACTGCCGTCGAAGCTCAGCTGCCCGGCGAAACCCTGCTGCGCTGCCAGCCCGGCGCATTGTTCGATCGAAAGCTCGCTTCGGTTTCGCGCGCGCTGGAAATCGGGCAACTCGGCGGGTTGACGCAGATCGATGCAGGCACGCTCTGCCTGCAGCCAGTGCACGCGCGTGGTGGTATCGCGGCGGCCATCGGGCCACGCGAACAGTGAGCGCTGCCAAAGTCCGCGCAACCCCGGCAGATCAACGCTCTCATGCACGCAGTTGCTCGACCGCGGCGACGCGCGCCTCGCGGCGCGAGCGCGAGCGCCTGGCCAGCCAGTAATAGCCGGGGCCGGTCACCGCGAGACCGACCAACCACGACAGGTCGATGCCGCCCATCGCGCGCGCCAGAGGGCCGGTATAGAGCGGCGTGGCGACCAGCGGCAGCTGCACCAGAATGCCGACGATGTAGCACTCGACAGCCACGCCATTGACGCGGCCATAGATGCCGCCATCCTGCCGGAAGAACGATTCGACATCGTAGTCACCGTGACGCAACAGGTAGTAGTCGACCAGGTTGATCGCGGTCCACGGCACCAGCACATAGAGCAGCAGCAAAATAAAATCGGTGTAGTTTTCCAGGAACGAGTCCTTGCCGAGCAGCGCACCCGCGAGCGACAGCGCAAACAGCACCAGCACAGTGATCGCGCGGGCCCGGGCTGCCGGCCGCCAGCGCGGAACCAGAGTCTGGCCGACTGTCAGCACCGACAGCGCGCCGCAATACAGATTCATCGCATTGGCTGTGGCGACGCCGACCGTAAAGGCGATCAGCACCAACGGCGCAATGCCACGCGTCAGTGCCGCCAGCCCGGCCACCAGGTTGCCGCTGCTGGCGAGGCCGACCATCGCGCCCAGCACCATCGGCAGCAGCGAGCCAAGCGTGCAGCCCCAATAGCTCGCCCAGAACGCAGGCCGGGCGCCGGTGTCGCGCGGCATGTAGCGCGAGTAGTCGGAAACATAGGGCGCATAGGCGATCTGCCACAACGCCGCCGCGGACACGGTGCCCAACAGGCCGGTCACGCTCACCGAGTTGCGGCGCAGGAAATCCGCCGGCAAGCCGTGTATCCAGATGATCCAGAACACCGTCAGCACCAGCACTGCACCCAACAGGTAGCTCATTGCGCGCGCATAGGCGTGAATGAGGTCGTGACCCCAGATGGCGGCGATTACGCTGATAGCGCCCACCAGCGCGATACCGGGCAGGTCGGACAATCCGACGGCAATACTTGCGATTGCTTCGCCGGCAAGCACCAGGTTCGATGCCAGAAAGCCCAGATACATCACGATGACGATTGCCACGACCAGCAGTGAACCGAGCGATCCGAACTGACCGCGCGTCTGGATCATCTGCGGCACGCCCAGTCGCGGGCCCTGCGCGGCGTGCAGCGCCATGAAAATGGCGCCGACCAGGTTGCCCACCAGCAGTGCCGCCACCGCCCATCCGAACGGCAACGCAAACACGGTCACCGCAAGTCCGCCGGTCACGATGGTCAGCAGCATGAAGTTCGAGCCGAACCACACGGTGAACAGATCCCCGGCGGTGCCATGCCGCTGGTCGAGCGCGATTGGCTGGATGGTGCTTAGCTCCAGGCGCGTCGCCTGCTCGCGATTGTTCACTGCACACCTGCTGAAGCGCGAAGCTCAATAACTTCGAAGGAAGTCTATGGCCGATTCGCGCCCGCGTCGATGCTGGCAGCGGCATTGCGCATCCCGTATGGTAGCGATGCAATGAAACTCGCTTTGTGGCAAACGGCCGGGTTTCCCGCGGATGTCGCCGCCAACCTCGCGGCACTGCAGGCCTGCGCGCAGGCGGCAGCGGCGGCCGGCGCCGCGCTGTTGCTGTGTCCCGAGTGCTGGCTGTGCGGCTACAACATCGGCGCTGAGGTCACGGCGCTGGCCGAAGCTCGCGATGGCGCATCGGCGCAGCGCATCGCCGCGATCGCCCGGCGCAATCACATCGCGATCGCTTATGGGTACGCCGAGCGCGATGCCGGCAGCGGACGCCTCTACAACGCGGCGCAGGTGTTCGGTCCCGATGGAGCCGTGCTATCGCATTATCGTAAGACGCACCTGTTCGGCCCGCAGGAACGTGCTGCCTACCATCCCGGCGATCGATTCGAACCGCCGTTCGAGTTCGGCGGCTATCGCATCGGGCTGCTGATCTGTTATGACGTGGAATATCCTGAAGCGGTGCGAAGCCTGGCGCTGATGGGCGCGGATGTCATCCTGGTCCCGACCGCGCTCACCGATGAATATGCAGCGGTGCCTGATTTTCTCGTGCCGGCACGCGCGATCGAAAATCAGCTCTACCTGGCGTACTGCAACCATGCCGGCGTGGAGAACGGCATGCGGTTCCTGGGCAGCTCCATCCTGAGCGGCATCGATGGCAAGGCGCTGGCCGCCGCCGGTTCCGGCGAGGCTCTGATTATCGGCGAGCTCAGTAAGGATACACAGACGGCGAGCGCCAAGACCTATCCCTACCGTGCCGACCGGCGGCCGGAACTATACGGTCTGGTGATTTCCAGACCCGCCGGTCACTCCACGTAGGAGCCATCCTCGGCATCGAGCACGCTCTTCATCTGCTCGAACAACGCTGCCGCCTGGGCGCCTCCGTCCTCCCACCCGAGCGCGGTCTTCTCGGCCATTTCATCGGACAGGACGCGCAGCGGTCGTCCGGTCGAATAGGCCAATACCAGTGTGCGGCAGGCACGCTCCAGGCTGTACAGCAGGTCGAAGGCTTCGGCCACGGTGTCGCCCACCACCAGTACGCCGTGATTGCCCATCATCAGCACAGCTTTGTCGGCCAGCGCGCGTGTCAGGCGCAGGCCTTCGGCCGCATTGTCGGCCAGGCCGCCGTATTCGGTGTCGATCGCGACGCGCTTATAGAAGCGCGCCGAGGTCTGGTCGATCGGCTTGATCTCGGGGTCGGCGAGACAGGCGAGGGCGGTCGCATAGGGCGGATGCACATGCAATATGCAGCGCGCCCGCGGCAGGCTCGCATGCATGGTGCCGTGAATCGCCCAGGCGGTCGGGTCGAGCGGCGCCGTGATTTCCCGGACATCCGCCTGGGCATCGAGCAGAAGAAGATCCGAGGCGCGGATGCGTGAAAAGTGCCGCCACAGCGGGTTCATCAGAAAATGCCGGCCGTCCGATGAAATCGCCACGCTGAAGTGATTCGCCACCGCCTCCTGCCAGTCGAAGCGGGAAGCCAGACGGCATGCCGCTGCCAGTTCGATGCGCAGAGGCTGTTCGGCTGCAGCTCGCGGGCGCAGTGGCTGAACCTCACTCATGGACATGGCTCCGTCTGAAGGTCGATGCACGATTATGCAGTGTGCGCCCACCGTGCGCTTATAGAGCGGGCGGCACGCCGGCCGCCCCATTGCCGTGCGCGCGGCTCGCGGCGTCAGCCGCCGGCGAAAATCCGTGGCTGAAATTTAAGTCTTTATTTTATCGTTGTTTTTGCGCTTGCCGTGGCGTTTCGCGGCGCGATTTGCTGCGCGGCACGCTGCTTGCAGAAGCAACAATGCAATGTGCGTCTAGGGTTCCGGCTGAATGCGTTCAGTGCTGGTCCGAGAGAGGCAGTCCTGCCCAGGAGAGCGGGTGGGATACACGGCGGGATAAAAGCCCGGGAGATCCGCGCGGGGAGGCGAAAGGCCCTGGGTCGGTCTCTGCTTATCGTTAGGGGACCGCCCGGCAAGTCGAATGTCTTCCTGCAACGGCGCCACTGGCGCTTGAGTTACAGGAGACATCGATGACGACCCGTCCCCGCGCGAAGCAACTCCGCCCCATCACCGCACCACAGCGGCTGCGCCGAACCGAGACTTTGTCTGCCGTCACGGCGGCGGTGCTGACGGCCCTGTACGGTCCGCATTCATTCGCCGACACCGCTATCAACCCGCCCGCGAGCGGCGGCGCATTGGACGAGGTGGTCGTAACGGCAACGCGCCGCGCGGTGCTGGCAGAGGATCTGCCGATCAGCATCACCGCAGTGTCCGGCGCGACGCTCGATCAGGCCGGAATTGTCGACGTCGCGGAGCTTGCGCATTCGATGGCCGGCGTGAACGTGACCGACAAGGGTCCCTTTTCGGTCAACGGCTCGAACCTGATCATTCGTGGCCTGAACAGCGAACAGACAGCGGGTCAGCTCGCGCTTGCGACACCGGTGGTGCCTCCGGTCGCCACCTACGTGGACGATACGCCGTTGTTTTTCAATCTGCGGCTGCAGGACCTGGACCGGGTCGAAGTGCTGCGCGGTCCCCAAGGCACGCTCTACGGTTCAGGCTCGCTGGGCGGCACCATCCGCTACGTGCAGAACGCGCCCGATCCTTCCGGTTTCGATGCCAAAGGAGAGGCGGGCATCAGCGACACGGAGCACACGCATGCTCCGAACGAGGACGCCAACTTCATGCTCAATCTGCCGTTCGGCGACACCTTTGCGGTGCGCCTGAATGCCGGCTGGTCATATGACGCGGGCTTCATCAACCAGCCGAACCTGTTCGTACTCGGTCCAGGGGGCGCACCGGTTTCTGCCGAGCCGGGCAATGTATTCAGCCCACCGGTCATCTATGGACAGGACGGCACGAACTCCTATGACTACCGCAACGCGCGCATCTCCGCGCTGTGGAAGCCGAGCGATGTTTTCCACGCGCAGCTGTCCTATTTCTATCAATTGGCGACCGCCAATGGCTTTCCATATGCGGCGACCGGTACGGCGGCTTACAACATGGCCATCAGCCCGGCCACCCAGGTGCCGTGCTCCATTCCGTGCACTACGCCGGCGCCGGTCGCGCAGCTCTACAACCTGCCGGTGCCGCCCGGCGTCGACTCGCTGTCGAACGCCGACAACAGCCTGGAATTTGCGCACGACGCGGTGGACCTGGTGGCCTTGACGATGGAATACGACCTGGGCTTCGCCACGCTGACGTCGGCGACCTCGTGGGCGCATCACATCAATCACTCGGGCGACGACCTGACGGCGGTCTATACCAACTTCTCGTTCTATCAGAGCATCTATGGCCAGGACCCGCGCTCCTTCATCATCGGGCGCGATGAACTCAATGACAAGCCGTGGTCACAGGAACTGCGCCTGGCATCGAAGGAAGGCGGCTTCATCGATTGGGTGGGCGGCCTGTTCTACAAGAACCAGAAGACGATCATCCAGGAACACGAATTCGAGCCGGGCTATCTGGACTTCTACAACGGTTGCTCCGCGACCTTCGGTCAGGCCACCCCGACGCAGGTGTTCAATAACATTCCTTCGTACTGCGGAGTCGGCGAGACCGCCTACACACCGGGCACGACCACCTATGTCGATGGCATCCCGATCGTCAAGGATCAGACCTATATCGGCGACTTCGAGACCACCTTTACCGACCTGGCCGCTTTCGGCGAGGTCACCGGGCACCTGACTTCGGCCTGGAGCCTGACCGGCGGCGCGCGTGTCTTCAGGCAGACCATTTCGCAATCGCAGCAGACCGGCCTGCTGTTCGATGGCGGTGCCTTCTTCGGTTCGACCCCGCCAATCGCCAACATTTCGCTGAGCGATTCCTGGCGCAAGGCGCTGTGGAAGGTCAATACCTCCTACCAGATCGACAAGAGCAACCTGGTGTATGCGACCTGGTCTGAAGGCTTTCGCCGCGGCGGCGTCAACGCGTTGCCGCCATCGGAACCCGGCGTGGGCTATACGACCCCGCCGGCGCTGACCAAGCTGCAGCCGGACACCGCCGATAACTACGAGATCGGGGCCAAGGGCACGCTGATGAACCGCTTCCGCTACTCCGCGGACATCTACGATATCCAATGGCATAACCTGCAGGAGGGCGTGCAGCTCACGCCGCTGGTGTTGCCGGCTTCGATCAACGTCGGCGAGGCCTTCAGCCGCGGCGTGGAATTGGAACTGTACGCATTGCTGACACCGCAGCTCACGGCGCAGGTGGACTACACCTACGATCAGACCAAGCTGACGGAACTCAACCCTCTATTCGTGTTTCCCAACGTGGTGGCGCCGCCGGCGCCGGTCGGCAGTTCATTGCCCGGAACGCCGAAGAACAGCCTGGCGATCGATCTGGAGTACGGACACATACCGCTCGCGGGCGGCGAGTTGCGTTATGCGATCAATGGCCACTACCAGAGCTCGCAGCTGCCGGCGCTCACACAGACTGCGCCGACGGTGGCGGGCTACACGATGCTGGACACGCGGTTGAGCTACCAGCGATCACACTACATGGCGACACTGTACGTGCATAATCTGACCAACAACCTTGGCATCAGCTCGTATTCGGACCCGGCCATCTATGGCAATCGCTCCCAGGCGGTGGTGTCACAGCCACGCACGGTCGGCGTGACCTTCGGCTATTCGTTCAAGGAGTGGTGAGCAACACGCGGCCGTGCGCCGATGAACAGCGTACAGATTCTCGATCGGCTCATCGGCTTTCCGACCGTCAGCCGCGAATCGAACCTGGCACTGATCGAATACGTGCGCGATTTTCTGGCGGAGCGCGGCGTCGAAGCCAGGCTGTACAGCGATGCCGCCGGACGCAAGGCCAACCTGTACGCCAGTATCGGCCCATCGGATCGGGGCGGCGTGCTGCTGTCCGGGCACACCGATGTGGTGCCGGTGGACGGTCAGAACTGGGGATCCAATCCATTTCGACTGCAGGAGCGCGGAGCGCGCCTGTTTGCGCGCGGCGCGGCGGACATGAAGGGTTTTCTGGCGTGCGCGCTGCGGGCAGCGCACCGCGCCACGGCCCGTCCGCTGTGGCTGCCGCTGCAGCTTGCCTTCTCCTACGACGAGGAAGTCGGCTGCCTTGGCGTACGCTCGCTGATCGAAGACATGGCGCATTGGACCCATCGGCCCCGGTTCTGCATCGTCGGCGAGCCGACGATGCTGCGCACCGCGGTCGGACACAAGGGCAAGACCGCGCTGAAGGCCACCTGCCATGGCCGTGCAGCGCATTCGGCCAGCCCGACGCTCGGCGTCAATGCCATCCACATGGCGAGCGACCTGATCGATAAGGTCCGGCGCCGCCAGGCAAGCATCGAACGCACCGGGATGCGCGACCCAGGCTACGACGTTCCATACACGACGCTGCACGTCGGGGTGATCCACGGCGGCACCGCCCTCAACATCGTCCCGGCGCGCTGCGAGTTCGAGCTCGAAATCCGCAATCTGCCGGCGGACGATCCGGCTGCGCTGGTCGCGGGGATACGCGCCGATGCAGCGGCTATCGCCGAATCGATCCATGGTGATACCGACACGCGCATCGATATCGAACTCATGCATGATTACCCTGGCCTCGAGACGCCGCCGGATTGCGAGGTGGTCGAGCTTGCCGCGGCACTGACCGGTAACCGCGATCGCATCAAGGTGGGCTTCGGCAGTGAGGGCGGCCTTTTCAGCGCCCGCTTGGGAATCCCGACCGTGGTGTGCGGCCCCGGATCGATCGATCAGGCCCATAAACCCGACGAATTCGTCGCCATCGACCAGTTGCAGCGCTGCGATGCGATGATGGATTCGCTGCTCGATCGGCTCGCCTAGGGTCGCAAGTCTGCGACCACGGCAACGGCCGGCATGCCCGTCTCGGGGGCTGGACGCGGCGCCGGTTGTTCAATACTTTGAGAACCGACAGGGGGGATTCGCATGATCCGAACCGGCAGGCAGTATCTGGATTCCATTCGCGATAGCCGCGAGGTCTACATCAACGGCGAGCGCGTCAGGGATCTTGCGCAGCATCCGATGTTCAAGCCGCTGATCGATATCCGTGCCCGGATCTACGACATGCAGCATGAGGCGGCTACCCGCACTGTGCTTGCCTATCAGGATGACGGCGAATGGAACGCGGTGGCGAACAAATTACCGCGTACCCAGGAGGACTGGTGGCTCAAGCGCCGGGCGACCGACGCCGTGCTGGAGGCCATCGGCGGGGTCGTGACGCGCGTCGGCGACGAAACCGTGGGCGAGATGTGGTCGCTGTTCGACGGCCAGGATGTGCTGAACGAAGTCGATCCGCAGTTTTCCGCCAATATCGGCCGGCACATCGAGGCGGTGCTCAAGGCAGATCCGTTCCATGTCTCGGCCAACACCGATCCGAAGGGCGATCGCTCCAAGTCGCCGCAGGAGCAGGATCCCGACATGTTGCTGCATGCCGTGGGAGAAACCGACGCCGGCATCATCGTGCGCGGCGCGAAATACGAAACCGCCGCCGCTTACGCCAATCAGGCGTTCACCAAGCCCACGATCGCCAATTGGGGCAATGCCGCGCTATCGGATTACGCGGTCGGATTCGTGTGTGACCTGGCTTCCCCGAACCTCAAGTTCATCTGCAGAACCGGTTTTGCCGGCCGCGCTCCGGCCGCGGATTATCCGCTCGCCAACCGCTTCGACGAAGTCGACGCGCTGGTGATCTTCGACAATGTGCTGATTCCGTGGGAGAACGTGCTGTTCTACCGGCATACCCGGGCGGCGATGTTCATACGCGCAACGCTGCACCGCTATTCGGCGTTCGCGTTCGTGCAACGCAATCTGAAACTGGCGGATATGATGATCGGCGCCGCGCTGTTCAACGTGCGACAGACCGGGCTGGACAAGCAGCAGGCGGTGCAGGAGAAACTCGCGCAGCTCGCCGTCTACCGCGAGGGCATCAATGCACATCTGACCGCGTCGATCGCGCTGGCGCAAAAGAGCCCGGCCGGACTGCTGATGCCCAATCAGTCGCTGCTTTATTGCGGCCGTGTGCTGGCCTGCTCGCAGCTGCACCAGATGATGCACATTGCGCGCGAACTGTGCGGCGGGCAGATCTGCGTGACGCCCGATAAGGCGTCGTTCGATTCGGTCGAGACAAAACCGTGGCTGGATAAATTCTATTCGGTCAACGAGCGCTGGGTCGCGGAGGATCGCCGCAGGCTGCTGGCACTGGCGCGCGATCTGCTGAACTCGGACTACGCCGGTCATCGTCTGACGTTTCAACTATTCGCTCAGGCCCCGCCGTTTGCGCATCTGGCGGCCGTTTATCACAATTTCGACTGGGATGGGCCACTCGACTTCGTGCGCAGGGCCGCGGCCCTGTCCGGCAGCGTGATGGAGCCGAGCGCGCGCGTGCCCGGGGACGGGGCCGTCAATCAGTGGTTCGCGGAGCACCCCGGCGCCGGAGCCTGAAGGCGAGCGCACGGCAGTTCATTGGAGTCATGCATGCATACCCGTATCCGCAAGTTCAATACGCGCGACACCTACCCTGAACAGAAGCTCGACAATGATCTGTGCCAGGTGGTGGTGGCGCGTGGCCGCACGGTATTCGTTCGCGGTCAGGTCGGACAGGATCTCGACACTTCGGCCAACGTCGGCGTGGGCGATGCCGCGGCGCAGGCCGATCAGGCGATGAAGAACGTGAGACAACTTCTGAGCGAAGCCGGCGCCCGGCTTGAACATATCTGCAAGCTCACGATCTACCTGACCGACGCGCGATTTCGGGAAGCCGTCTACCGCACCATTGGCGGCTGGTTGAAGGGGGTCTATCCCGTCTCCACCGGCATCGTGGTGGCCGGATTGGCGCGGCCCGAATGGCTGGTGGAAGTGGACGTGATTGCGGTGATTCCGGATGAGAGCTGAGCGGTGACGTTCTCGATCGTCGCGCGTACCGCCGATGCGCGTATGTTCGGTGTGGCAATCGCTTCGTCATCGCCGGCGGTGGCGTCACGCTGCGCGCATGCCCGGGCAGGCGTCGGGGCGGTGGCGACGCAAAACATCACCGATCCGTCCCTGGGGCCGGGCATCCTTGGCGCACTTGCACACGGCGAGGGCGCCCGTGCGGCGCTCGAGCAGAACCTGGCGGCGACGCCATTCGCGGCCTATCGACAGCTGCTGGTGCTCGGCCGCGAGGGGCCACCGGCGGTGCATTCGGGTGCGCATGCGCTCGGCATCGTGAACTCGGCGCTCGGCGCCGACGCGGCCGCCGGCGGAAACCTGCTGGCCCGGGCCGACGTACCTGCCGCGATGCTGGCGGCGTTCGCTGCGGCTAGCGGACATCTGGGCGCGCGCCTGCTGCAGGCACTGCGCGCCGGCGTGGCACGCGGCGGTGAGGCGGGTCCGATTCACTCGGCCGGTTTGCTGATCGTGCGCGAAGTTGCGTGGCCGATTGCGGATCTGCGCGTCGATTGGAGCGAAACCGACCCGGTCGCCGCGCTCGGCTCGATCTGGGACATCTACGCGCCGCAGCTCGAGGACTACGTGCTGCGAGCAATCGATCCGGCGCGCGCGCCGCGCTTTGGCGTGCCAGGCGATGACGTTGCGCCCGGCAAGCCGTGAGCGGGCGCCGGCGTGACCGAGTTATGAGCCACGTTGCAACGGCGCCGGCGGCGCGGTCGATCGAGCGCAAATCCATCGACTATGTTGCCGAGAGCGAACGCCACGGCCGCGTGATCGAGCAGGTGCCGTTCTGGTTCCTTGGTAATTTTCACTTCTTCACCATTGCGATCGGATTCGTCGGTCCGAGCATGGGCCTCGGCTTTGGCTATACATCGCTCGCCGGCGCGCTCGGCATTTTGTTTGGCACCTTATTCGTCGCCTTTCACGCATCGCAGGGAGCGGAACTCGGACTGCCGCAGATGATCCAGTCGCGCGCGCAATTCGGCTTTCGCGGCGTGGTGGTGGTCCTGATCGGCACGCTGTTCACGTTCCTGGGTTTCAACGTCGCCGACTGCGTGCTGACCTCGCATGGCCTCAACGGCATTCTCGGCTGCAATGAAAGCGCGGTGACGATCACGATCTCGGCCGCGGCGGCACTGCTGGCGATCTATGGGCACGACTGGCTGCACCGGATTTTTCGATGGTGCTTTCTGCTGTGCCTGCCGCTCTACACGCTGCTGACGCTGGCGATCATGCTGCATTGGATCCCGGCGTCCCATTCCGGCACCGGAACATTTACCGCAATCGGTTTCTTCGGCCAGTTCGCCGCCAGTGCCAGCTACAACATCGCCTACGCACCATCGGTGTCCGATTACTCGCGCTACCTGCCGCGCAATACCAGGCCGCGGGCGATCATTGCGGCCGTCTATACCGGTGCTTCGTCGGCGGCGATCTGGCTGATTGCGGTAGGCGCCTGGCTGGCGACCAGGTTGGGGGCTACCGATGGCCTGGTGGCGCTGTACGACGCGGGCAATATGCTGTTTGCCGGTTTCGGAGTGGCGCTGTCGCTGGCCTCGGTGGCCGCATTGACAGCCGCGATGGGACTCAACGCCTACAGCGGCATGCTCACCGTGCTCACCGCGCTGAATTCCCTGTTCGAGACGCGGCCGAGCGCGCGCCTGCGCGTGATCACGATCATCGCGCTTGCGCTGGCGTGGGTGGCGCTGACCTTTGCTATCAGCGCGAATTCGATCGCGCTGCTGTTCGCGGTGCTCACCATCATGCTGTATCTGCTGGTGCCGTGGACTTCGATCAACCTGGTGGATTATTTCTTCGTGCGCCGCGGACGCTATGCGATCACGCAGTTCTTCGTGCGGCACGGTATTTACGGCGACTGGGGCGGCCGGGGCCTGACCGCATATTTCGCCGGGTTCGCCGCCGCACTGCCATTCTTCGTGCTGCCCGACATCTACATGGGACCGGCCGCACGGGCGCTGGGCGGTATCGACCTTGGCTGGCTGGTGGGCCTGGCGGTCTCAGGCGGCGTGTACCTATGGCTATCGCGCTCATTTGACGCGGCGCGCGAAGCCCCGGCGATCAGAGACAGCGAGCGCATCCTGGCGCAGCCCGACTGAATCGTTCGCAGTGTCGTCGTCGAAATGGCGTCAGATTCGACCCTGGGATGGCCCGGCGTCGCGCTGCAGATATTGGTGGACGAAGGCGATTGCCATGCTGCCTTCCCCGACCGCTGATGCAACACGTTTGACCGGGCTCGACCGCACATCGCCACTGGCGAAAATGCCGGGGACGCTCGACTCGAGAAGATAGGGATCGCGGCTGTGGGACCAGCTGCCATTTTTCACTACATCGTTTCCGGTCAGCACATATCCGCGTGCATCACGTGCGATGGCAGCCGGCAGCCATTGAGTATCCGCGTCGGCACCGATGAAGACGAAAAGGCCGCCGCAGTCGTATCGGCGTACAGCGTTACTCGCGCACTCACGAATATCGATCGCCGTCAGGTGAGTGTCGCCGTGGACGGCCTGAATTTCCGCCCGCAGCTGGACCACTATGTTCGATTTTCCGCGCAGCTGATCAGTCAGATACTGAGACATGCTCTTTTCGAGGGAATCACCTCGTACAACGAGCGTCACCTGGCGTGCATAGTTGGCAAAGTGCAATGCCGCCTGACCGGCCGAATTCCCGGCACCGACGAGGTGCAGGTCAAGACCACTCGTGGCACCGGCCTCGCTGCGCGCCGCACCATAGTAGATTCCCTTACCGATGAGCCGATCGAAGCCCTCAATCGCAAGTCGACGCCATGTGACGCCAGTGGCGAGGATCAATGTACGTGCCCGGACGAGGTCGGTGCCATCGAGCAGGATCTCACGGGTCGTCGGGTCGATGCGAGTGACGCAGCGCGTGACCAGAATCTCGGCGCCAAGTCGTTTCGCTTGCCGCAGCGCTCGACTCGCGAGTTCGTCGCCCGAAACACCACCCGGGAATCCCAGATAGTTCTCGATCCGAGAGGAAGTCCCGGCCTGACCCCCGGGCGCCTCGCGTTCTACCACCAACGTGCGCAGGCCCTCGGAAGCGCCGTAGACCGCCGCAGCCAGGCCGGCAGGACCACCGCCGATGATGGCGATGTCGTATTCAGCAAGGCGCGCGCTCGTCTGAAGACCAAGAAGTCGAGCAAGATCGCGGGGTGTAGGCCTGCTGACTGCCGTTCCGTCAACCAGCAACATCGGGCAATCATCCTCCCGTGGCGGGGTGCCGGGCCAACGTGTCGGCAGGTCCGGAGAATCGAGTGTCAGCGCGTCGAACGGGATTTGGTTACGTGCGAGGAACCGGCGCAGGTCGCCGCAGACGGCATTCCACGGCGGCGCGACAATGATCACGCGGGGCTTCGGCGGCTCGGCACTAATGCCCTGAAGCCCTCCCATGCGCTCGCGAGCCAGCGCGCCCACCTTCGTCGAGACTTCCGGTGATGCGGCGGCAATGACGTAATACTGCCGAACGTCCACGCGCATGACGCGCGATGGCTCCGAAGCCCGATAGCCGCCTGGAAAGGGGGTGCCAAGGGCGAGGGGCACTTCGCCGAAAATGGTCCCGGGAACGCGCCAGCCCAGCCTGCGTTCAATCCCGTCGATCAATTTAATGACCTCGATCTTGCCCGCAAGCACCGCGAACAGCGCCCGCTCGCCGCCCTCATGCACCGCCCATTCACCGCCCCTGAGATGAATGTCTTCTGAAGTGCGCGCCAGATGCTCCAGATCTTTCGACTCGAGCGCCGAAAACAGCGGGATTGCCCTTACTTCATCCGTCGTTAACACCGTGATGCGATAGGGTCTTGTCGCACAGCGCGCAGTGACCAGAAACGTGATTTGCTCGCGCGAGCAACTATCCGCGCGGCTGCGGGACGATGCGGATATAGGGCTTTGGCGACTTCCAGCCTTGCGGGTACTGCTTCCTGGCGTCGTCGTCCGATACCGAGCCCGCGATGATGACATCGTCGCCGTTTTTCCAGTTCACCGGCGTCGCTACCTTGTGCTTGGCGGTGAGCTGCAGCGAATCGATGACGCGGAGCACTTCATCGAAATTGCGTCCGGTAGTCATCGGATAGACCAGGATCAGCTTCACTTTCTTGTCGGGGCCGATCACAAAAACGTTCCGTACGGTTTGATTGTCGGCAGCGGTTCGCTTGGTAGGATCGCCCGACACCGGTGCCGGTAACATCCCGTAGAGCTTCGACACGTTATAATCGACGTCAGCGATCATCGGATAGTTCGGCGCGAAGCCCTGCGTCTCCTCAATGTCCTTGCCCCAGCTGGAATGCCGGTCGAGTGGATCGACCGACAGACCGATGATCTTGACGCCCCGCTTGTCGAATTCAGGCTTGATCCTGGCCATGTAACCAAGTTCGGTCGTGCAGACCGGCGTGAAGTCCTTGGGGTGGGAGAACAGAACAACCCAATTGTTCCCGATCCAATCGTGAAAGCGGATCCTGCCCTGAGTGGTCTCGGCTTCAAAATCGGGAGCGATGTCGTTGAGCGAGAGTGTCATGAGGAGTCTCCAGGTTATCCCGCGCTTAAGCCGGCCGGGGAACAACAAGCGTACCTAACCAGATAGCGACACTTCAAGAGTCTCATAACGTCGATGGGAGTCAAATTCGAACCACCGCTGGTTCCTGGATCTCGATCGTGAGGTGCGAAAGCGCGGGGTAGCGCGCCAGCTTGGCTCGGTAATAGTCCGCGGTGCACGGCTCCTTCGGACATACCGAGACGATCGCCCCGAGATGGCCGGGCCCCAAACGCCACAGATGCAGATCCGCAAGTTTGCTGCCGTCGCCCTCGATTGTTGTCCTCAGGTCCTCGGCTAATCGACGGTCGGGAATGCGATCGAGCAGGATGGCGCCGGTGTCGCGAATCAGCCCATAGGACCAGCTGGCGATCACGCAGGCTCCGACGATGCCAGCCAGGGGGTCCATCCAAAGCCACCCGAACGCACGCGCGAGCAGCAACCCGACAATAACGAGGACCGAAACCGCCGCGTCGGCCATCACATGGATGATCGCTGCCCGCAGATTGTTGTCGCGACCGGTCGCGCCGTGGTGCCCGTGAGCGTGTTCCTCGAACACCGTTGTATACGTCTCCGCGTCCAGAGAAACCTGTACATCGAAAGCATGCGGTTCCGGGATCGTCGCCACCGATTCGAGAAACTCACCGCGCTCCACCAGGGTGAATTCCTGCTTGACGCCGTCTGGCCGTGTTGTCGTGATGCGCGTGGCGGCGGCGCTGGGCGCGCGCCCGCGTGCCGTGCGCAGCCGGAAGCGCGGCGGGACTCCATCCTCAAACACCTCGAGCAGCAGAACACCCGATTGCGTCGGGATGGTATGCGTCTCCTCATGACCGTGGTGGTGTTCTTCTCCGCCGTGGCTGTGACCGTGATGATGGCCGCCACTGCTCAAGAGCCAGGCGCTGGCGATGTTAACGGCGAGTCCGACGCAGGCAATCGGGATGGCTTCCGCGAAATGAATCTGCACCGGGGCGAGAATGCGAGTGACGGACTCGTAGCCAATCAGGAGCGCAATCATTGCGAGCACGATCGCACTGGTGAAGCCGGCGAGATCCCCGAATTTGCCTGTGCCGAAGGTGAAGCTCGCGTTTTCCGCATGTCGGCGCGCGTACGTATAGGCCAGCGCCGCCAACAGCAGGGCGCCAGCGTGCGTGCTCATATGCAACCCATCCGCCACCAGCGCGATCGATCCAAACAGGAGCCCGCCAATGATCTCGACGCACATCATCGCGCCGCACAGCCAGATCACCGCCCAGGCCTTACGTTCACTTTGCTCGTGCCCCTCGCCCAGAAAGACATGCTGATGAAATCGCGGTTCGAAGATGTCGCTATCGCTGCTCATAGCCGCACTCACTTCAGATAGGTGCGAACGACGGCCAGCAACTGATCGGCTGCATCGGTATTGAGAGCGCCCGGGTGTTTTCGCGGATCCACCAGATGCGAGCGCACATGGTCCTCGACAATCTCTGCCATCAGGCCCGCCATGGCCCCGCGTGCGCCGGCGATCAGGTGCATGACCACTTCGCAAGCAGCCTCGTTCGCGAGCGCCCGCTCGATGGCTTCGACCTGGCCGCGGATGCGCCGCACGCGCGACAGTAACCTCTTCCGATCACGGATGGTGTGGCTCATACAGCCAATATAGCATACCCCCCCATCCTATCTAAGGGCGGATCGCGGGATTTACAGGAAGGTCCAGGTAATACCGGCCGACCACAAGCTCGGATTTCCACCGGCTGCATTGAATCGTTCATACTCCGCGCGTACCGCCCACTTGTCGAACCTGTACTGGGCACCAACACCGCCAGCGCCGCTAGTGTTCGTGCGATTCAGTTGGAAAGAAAGTCGACAATTCTGTATGTCGCAGGCGCACGGGGAACAGACGCTGCCGTTGACGGTGCTGTTGAGGCGCGCGACACCCGCCTTCAGGTAAACGTCCACGATTGGCACCGGCAGGTACAGCACACCGAATGCTGCTGCCCCCTTCATCGAGACATCCGCTGGGTTTCCGAACAAGCTGCCGCTTGAGTCACCGAAATCGATGTAGTCGATTTCGGCACCCAGCAGAAAAATCGGGCGCGCGCCTAGCATCGCTTTGAATGCGGCGTGCGTATTACCGATCTCTCCGGTATGCGTCATCGGGAGAATGTCACCAAATACCTCCGAAGCGGTGGCCTCTACTCGCGACTGGCCGATTGCGCCACCGACATAGAGGCCGAGCACCTCCTCCGCAGCAAGCTTGCCGCTGGAAAGTGCCAGCACGATGATGACAAGGGTGAGCGCGTGAATATCGGCGTGAATTCTGCCGGCGGGTATGGGTCGCATGGGAAACACATCCTACGTGCACGTTCGCCCCGAACGACGCCGCTCCAACGCCTGAGCGCCATATTCGTTGACACTAGCAGGGGATTTCGCAGTTCTCGCAATTCTTCTGAGCCACCTGCGCGTCCTGCGAGGCGTAGCTTAGGAATACCACCCTGCCTGGGTCGGTCACGCGCTGAGACGTCGCAAGGATTTTCCGAACACCGGAAACAACATGCCCGCCGCGCAGACGATGCCAGCGTGAAGCAACCAGAAGTTTGTGGCCGACCAATGATCGTAGAGGCCGCCAAGGCGGCCGCTAATCAGGCCACCGAAGAAAATCGCAAGAAAATAGACACCGATCATCATGGCTTTCACGGAAGGGGGCGCCATCCTCGCGAACAACGCTATCGCCACCGGCTGCACGTGCAGGTAACCAAAGCTTTCGCCCATGTCGGTGATCACGATCCACAGCAACGGAACTTGATGAGGGGCACCGAAGATTGATGTAGAAAGCGCATCACAGGCGGTAAAGGCCCCCATGATCAGGCAGCCAAGCTTCAGTTTGCCAATTTCATCGGGTTCCCGTCCAGTGGCGGCGAGCCATCGCCAGAAGAGTAACACCACGGGCACCAGGCCGACCGCTGCCAGACTCGCCAAAGACTGTACCCAGGGCACGGGCATGTGCCAGCCCAAGATTCCCAAATCAACATGATCTCGCGCCCAGATGTTGTAGGTGTTCCATTCCTGTGAGTTGACGACCCAGTACAGCGTAAGCAGAGGCATCAACAGGAGGAGTGCCGCCACGGTGTGTCGCTCCGTCCTGTTTAGACTGCGCTCCTGCACGATCACTCGTCGTGGTGCCCCTTGAGGAAGGTACGGCGCACCGACTACGTAAATAACCAGGCCCACCAGCATGCCAATCCCGGCAAATCCAAACCCATAGTGCCAGCCATAGCGCTGGCCGAGGGCGCCAGTTATCAGCGGCGCCACGAATCCACCCAGGTTCACCATTGAGTAGTAGATCTGCATCGCGTGGGTACTTCGTGCATCGCCGTCCCTGTACAGTCCCCCAACCTGCGCAATCAGATTGCCGCGCAGCAAGCCCGCTCCCAGAATCAATAACAGCAGCGCGAGCAGGAACGACTGATCGAAGGCCATGGAGAAGTGACCCAGCGTCATCAGTACGCACCCGAGGATGACCGCGTTGCGGCGGCCGAGCAGTCGATCGCCAATCAAACCACCCAGTACTGGCGTAAAATAGATCAGACCTATGTAGATGCCGAAAGTCTGCGTTGCGAGCGCCTCAACCGTAAGCGGTCCTGTGATCCTTTCCAGAAAGTGGCGATATGCCGCAAAGCCGACGATCCTTTCAATATGCCCGGGCAATAGCAGTTGGTCAGCCATGTACAGCGTGAGCAACGCGACCATGCCATGGAAGGAAATTCGCTCCCACAACTCCGTGCCCGCGAGCGTTGCAAGTCCACGGGGGTGTCCGAAGATATCCTTAGCCGACGTTGGTGCGGCGGGTAGCTCAGGGTGGGAGGGCATCTTGGATTTTTTATGGCTCACTTGGAAAAGGTCAGCAATACGCTCGGGCCGTACCGGCTACCGCGCGCAATGTAGTAATTCACCCGATCTTAACCAACACTCTAATCGACGACGATGTCCGGCCTTCATAATTCGATCCGGGTGGCCTTTTTCGTTGGCGAGACGCGCAACGTTTAAAATGAGGGCGGCATGATGAATGACAGATCGCTGAGAGTGATGGCTTCGGTCGGGCTGGCTGTGGGCGGAGCCCTCGGTATGGCGGGCACGTTCGCCCCCTCGGCATCGCTACGGGGGCTTGCCTGGGGGATCGACGGCATAGCATTGGTTACCGCGTGCGCGTTGCTCACGCTCCGCTATATCAAGCTCGGACAGGAAGTGGTGGCGGCAGGATTTCTGGTCTTCGGCATTGGCGAGAGTCTGCTGGTCTCGGGTGCGGCGATGGATCTGGCGCGAAGTACCCCCTCATTCGGCGGCGGCGTTGGCCTGTGGGCGGCGGGGCTTGCGTTGATCAGCGTGCCTGGCGCTCTGCCGATCGTCGCACGGCTGCTCGGAATCACGGCGGCGCTCCTGTTCGCAGTGACAGCCTGTTGCATCCTGGCAGGTGCGCCGCTCACACCATTGTCGCAACCGCTGCCGTTCTTCGCCTATCCCGTCCTGGTTGCAACGTTCGTGGGGTGGATCGTCCAGCTGTTGCGGGACGATGTGAGCAAGCCACGCGTTGCACCGGGCCAATAGTCCCGGCGGAGAAATGAAGAACGCTATCTTAGATTGTCGTCGAACCATTTGTTGCCGTAGTACAGGCCGACACCACTTGCAACGCCCCCAAGGATCACGGCGGCCCCGAGGTTTAACTGACTTCCGAGCCACCAACCCAACGCTCCCAGTAGCGATGCACAACCCCAGCCGATGATTGTTCTCAATGTCCTGGTTCCTACTGTGATTGCCAGCGTCTTTGGCCTTTAATTTCAATTTACAACCAACCCCTGAGGCAACAATTCATGGCCAGGATCAAGTGCTTCACTTTAATCTCGATAGCCGCTTCTGTCCTTTCAGTCTGTGGCGGAACTGGCGAGCGATGAGAGTGCCGCAGCCGAAAAGACCGCCCGAGCGGGCTCTACGAAGGTAGCGCTTACGAGGCTCGAAAAGAGCGCCTACGCAGCGTGGAAGTCCAAGGGCGCGAAATTCTGGGACACGTTTCTTTCGGTCAAGTTTGTCGGCTGGGGTTCGCGATCCCATGCTTGCGGTCGAACAGAGCGTATCGGAAGCCTGGAGAGCACACGATGGCAAAAACTCGCAGAGCTGACGGCAGAGAATATTTCCTTTATCAATATTTTTGGCAACTACCTCGCAACCAAGGCCGATGCTTTAAAGGACTGGACGTCGGCCGGTTGCGACGTCAAGAGCGTTAGCGTCACTCAGGCCGCGCGCACGATGCTCTCGCCGACGAGCGGTATTTTGACGTTTATGGCTACTGCCGATGGAATCTCTACGGGCAAGAGGTCAATTCTGTTATCTGGGGCACGTCGGTCTACGTTAAGGATGGCTATGCGTGGAAGTGGACCTTTGGCATAAATGTACCCGCACGCGGAGAGGGCGCTTAGAGGCTGCAGGCGCGTTCGTCCGCTCGATCGTGGCCTGAGACGTAGAGACGCCTTACGGTGCCACCATAATGTTGTTGTGCACTCCTTTAACCCCATCAGTTTCCTTTGCGATCGTTTCGGCACGATCGCTGGCTTCCTTTGTGGGCGCCGTGCCGCTGAGCCACACGATGCCATCACGATCGGTATTGACCTTTACGTTGGTCAGCGTAGTCGGCTCCTTAGCCAAAAGCTTGGTCTTTACCTTCGTGGTAATCGCCGAGTCTTTGACATACATGCCCGGATAGGACGCATCGGAATCTGCGGCGTATAGCGCCGGAGCTGCAATCGCGCCCATAACAGCTAGCGCCACAACGGCCAGGGTCTTCATTGAAGTGTCCTCTCTCGTTAACGCGGAAACATGCTCCGGTTTCCTGCACACAATGCGCAAAATGCGCCGGGCAGTCTGTAGGATGGACGCCACTGTCAGATCAGTATCCGCTCACAATCGAGCATGACCATGGTCAAACGGCCGGTTTGGCTGGGGCCCCGAGAGGCAGAACGACGAATATGCAGAACAACTGAACGGCGTCCAGCTGCGCGCATCCCGGTCGCCGCCCTCGCGCTCGTACAATGCGCTTGCGCACTTGATTTGGTGCGTCCGCAGTTGACCCGAAGCGGCGGTACGTGAATGGCCGCTACCCGGCAGCCCGATCAGACCTTCTGCTTAACGAGCGCCTCGCGCGCTTCCTTGAGCTGTTTCCACTTCGGCGCGAACTTCAGCGCCTCATCGTACTTCGCGATCGCCTCTTTGATCTTGCCGTGCTTTGCTAGCACATCGCCCCACGCCTTCAGTGGATCGGCCCAGTGCGGTCCGCGCTGGTTCGCGTCCTTGAGCTTCGACTCAGCAGCCGCGAATTCGCCGTGCTTCGCGAGCGCGACGCCCCAGGAGTAGTAGGCGGCCGGTAGATCGGGGGCGAGTGCTGTTGCCTGCGTGTAGGCCTTCTGCGCGCCCGCCCAATCGCCACGGCTTTCGAGGATGTCGCCTCGGAAGCGGTAGCAGTCCACATAGGTGCCCGCAGACTTGAGCATGGCATCGGCCTTGT
>Ga0209006_10001478_pt1 | contig 21290 bp, 13 predicted proteins | sample JacPin_JW_Ref_O2_FD_188567 | JGI IMG/M metagenome (GOLD analysis project Ga0209006, IMG submission 188567) | Forest soil microbial communities from Algoma, Ontario, Canada - Jack Pine, Ontario site 1_JW_Ref_O2 (SPAdes) (version 2) | ecosystem: Environmental > Terrestrial > Soil > Boreal... | reverse complement strand
CATCATTCCCGAGGGCTTCGCGGAACGGCTGATCGCGGACGGCCTTCGATCGGCGGAAGACGCGCTGGCGCAGCAGATCGGAACGGGAATCGAGCTCGTTGCGCGGCGCAAGGACGGCGGCGAATTTCCGATCGAGCTGATGCTGAGCCCGCTGACGAGCGCCGAAGGAACCTTGGTGACGGCCGCCATCCGCGACACAACCGCGCGCAGAATCGCCGCGGCCAAACTTCAGCAGACGGTGGCAGAGCTAAAACGCTCGAACGAGGAATTGGAGCAATTTGCTGCGATTGCCTCGCACGACCTGCAAGAGCCGCTGCGGATGGTGGCCAGTTACACGCAGCTTCTCTCCAAACGGTACAAGGGGAAGCTCGACTCCGATGCCGATGAATTCATCGCATTCGCGGTGGACGGAGCGAACCGCATGCAGCGGTTGATCCAGGATCTGCTGGCCTACTCGCGCGTCGGAACAAGAGGAAGCAATCTGCGCGATATCTCCAGTGAAGACGCCTTGCGACAGGCGCTTCTCAATCTGCGTGGCGCCATCGAAGACAGTGGCGCGCTGGTGACGCAGGGTCCTCTGCCGGCCGTCTCGGCCGACGAAACGCAACTGATTCAATTATTTCAGAACCTCATCGGCAACGCCATCAAGTACCAGGGCCCCGGGACCCCGAAGGTGCACATTGCCGCCGCCCGGAGCGGCGGAAAGAAATGGACATTCTCGGTGCAAGACAACGGACTGGGAATTGAACGGCAATACTTCGAAAAGATTTTCGGCATGTTCCAAAGGCTGCACAAACGGGAAGCGTTTGCCGGCACCGGCATCGGATTGGCCATCTGCAAGAAGATCGTCGAAAGGCACGGTGGCGTCATCTCGGTCGACTCCAAACCCGGACACGGTTCCACCTTTCGCTTCGCCTTGGCGGAAAGCGAGAGGGAGGCATGACGACCATCGGAGAAACAGACGTGCCCGTAGAAGTTCTGTTGGTCGAAGACAATCCCGGCGATGTCCGGCTGACGCAGGAAGCCTTCCGCGACGCCAACCCGTCCATCCACCTGCATGTCGCTTCGGACGGCGTGGAGGCCGTGGCCTTTCTGAGACACCAGGGGATCCACGGCAATGCCCCTCGTCCGGATATTATCTTGCTGGATCTGAACCTTCCTAAAATGGATGGCCGCGAGGTTCTGGCTCACATCAAGGAGGATGACAGCCTGAAAATGATCCCCACGGTCATCCTGACCACGTCCGACGCGCATGCGGATATCGCGAAATGCTACCAGCTCCATGCGAACTGCTACCTCACAAAGCCCGTGCAGTTGGGTGCATTCGAAAACCTCGTGAAGAGCATCAATGATTTCTGGCTGACAAAGGCGGAGCTACCGCAGCAGATGGGTGGCGGATGAACATGCAACCGATCAAGACAATTCTTCTGATTGAAGATAACCCCGGCGACGCACGCCTGGTCCGCGAGACCTTGAACGAGCGGGGCCTGTACTACGCAGAATTGATGCATGTGGGATGCATGGGCGAGGCGGAGAAATATCTTGCGGATCATGTGGTCGATATCATCTTGCTCGATCTGGGATTGCCTGATGTGCAGGGACTGAAAGCGGTACGGCGGGCCCGCGCTGCCGCGCCCGGCGCCACCTTGGTGGTCTTGACGGGCTTGGAAGATGAGTTGCTGGCCGCGCAAGCCCTGCAAGAGGGCGCGCAGGATTACCTCGTCAAAGGCCAAATCGAGACGCGCGCACTTCTGCGGGCCCTGCGCTACTCGATCGAGCGCAAGCGCCTGGAACGATTGAAGGACGAGTTCGTCTCGACGGTGAGCCATGAGCTGCGCACGCCATTGACATCGATATACGCCTCGCTCGGCCTTCTCGCAGCCCAAGCGGCCGGCACACTGCCTGATCCGATGGCCCGTTTGCTGGCGATCGCGCATAAGAACAGCGAGAGGCTGGTGCGGCTCATCAATGACATTCTCGATGTCGAGAGAATGCAATCCGGACGGGCTGTTTTCAATTTCGGACGCGTGGATGTCAGATCTCTCGTCGAGCAGGCGATCGAGAGCAATCAGGCGTTAGCCAAGAGCTATGGAGTGCGAATTAGGCTCGAGGGCGCGGATGCCGTCTGTGACGTGCGAGCCGATCCGGACCGGCTTACGCAGGTCGTCACCAACCTGCTTTCCAACGCACTCAAGTTTTCTTCGACGCAGGATGAAGTGGTGGTGTCGATTGGGGAAACAGCCGACGCCGTCCGTATCTCGGTGCGCGACCACGGCGTTGGTATTTCAGTTGATTTCAAGCCACGCATCTTCGAGCGATTCGCGCAGGCCGATGCAACGGACACGCGGCAAAAAGGCGGCACCGGGCTTGGCCTGAGCATCGTGAAACAGATCGTCGATCGGCTCGGCGGCGAGACGGGCTTCACTGATGCGCCCGGGGGTGGAACGGTCTTCCACGTCGAGGTGCCCTGTTGGGGGCAATTCGACGCGCCGCAAATGCTTGATCCGATTATCGGGCCATCTCCGCTATAGCGATGACGGTAAGATTAATCGGCCACTTTTGCCGCAGTTGCTGCCGCGGCTATCCTTGACACTTGCGCCCCATGGCGGCCATGGTCCAAGCCAACGAGGGTCGGCCCGCGCGCCGCGGGCAGCAACGGGGGTGCGCAAGCTAGGAAAGATGCGCTGGTTCCGGTCAAATATCCGGTTTGGCTCGCGCTTGGCCCTCGTGGCCCTCGCGGTCCAATTCCTTTTGACATTCAGCCACATAGATGACTGTGACCTGGCCCCCGCGGGCGCCCAGGTGGTGGCGCAGGTTACGGACGGGTCCGCGGCCGTCCCGCCCGGCAAGAATGCGCCCATCCGCAAATCGGATCGCACGGCCGATGGCATCTGCCCGATCTGCGCGCTGATCCAGCTCGCCGCGACGTCGACGCCGTCGTCCGCGCCGGTCCTGCCGCCGCCGACCATGCTCGGCCTTCACCGGCTCGACCTGCCTGCCGTGGCGGCCGCCGCGGCTTCGCCGCCCGTGCTTTTCCGCGCCCGCGCGCCTCCCCTCGCCTGACGCGATCGCCGGCGGCCGCGCGTCGCCCGACGAAATCGATTTGACACAAGCATCGACGCGCGTCGGACCGCTACGTCCGCGCGCGCCAATTTCCCTTGAAAATTCACGCCCAGACGAGAGAGAGCATGCTCGTCGATCCGAAACACGAGAGCGGTCAAAGCGGCCCCTCGCCCGCGCCGGGTGGTACGCCCGCCGCCGCGCCTGCAACGCGCGAGCCAGAGCCGAGCGCGCGACCGCTCCTCGTTCTCATCGTCGTCCTCGCGCTCGCGGTCGGCGCCTGGCGGCTTTTTGCCGGGCCGTTCGGCCATGCCGAGCCGGCCCGCGAGCTTGCCGTGAAGACGGCCGTGCTGGTGCGTTCGGGCGAGCAGGTCACGGTGCCGGCGAGCTCGCCGGTGCGCGGCCAGCTCACCATCGCACCGATCGGCATCAAGGACGTGCGGCGCAACCTCACGCTGCCGGCGGTGGTCGAGGCCGACCCGGCCCGTCTCATCAAGGTGCTGCCGCCGCTGTCCGGCCGCGTCATGCTGCTCAAGGTGGCGCTCGGCGAGCGCGTGACCGCCGGCCAGCCGCTGATCGTGCTCGAGTCGCCCGACCTCGCGCAGGCCTACGCGGACTACGACCGGGCCAAGGTCCAGCTCACCCTGACGCTGCAGGCCCGCGACCGCCAGCGCGGCCTCGCCAAGATCGGCGGCGCCGCCGAAAAGGACCTGCAGCAGGCCGAGACCGACTATGCGAACGCGGTCGCCGAGTTTCGCCGCTCCGAGGCGCGCCTCAAGCAGATCGGCGTCGATGCCGACACCAAGAGCCAGGCGCGCGACGTGACGGTCCTGGCCCCGATGGCGGGCAGCATCATCGATCTCGAGGTCGCGCCCGGCGAATACTGGAACGACGCGACCCAGCCGCTGATGACGATCGCCGATCTCAACACGGTCTGGGTCACCGCCAGCGTTCCGGAAACCGACACGACCCTGGTCGCCAAGGGGCAGCCGGTCGAGGTCGTCTTGCCCGCCTATCCGGGCGAGGTGTTCAAGGGCAACGTGCTGTTCGTCAGCGACGTGGTCGATACCGACACGCGCCGCACCAAGGTGCGCATCGCCTTCGCCAATCCGGGCATGCGGCTGCGGCCCGGCATGTTTGCCAACGTCACCTTCTTCGCGCCGGCCCAGCAGGTCGCGATGGTGCCGACCAGCGCGCTGGTCCTCAAGGACGACCTCACCCAGGTCTATGTCGAGACCGCGCCGTGGACATTCGAGGCGCGCACCGTCGACCTCGGCTTCCAGCAGGGCGACCAGGTCGCGCTCAAGAGCGGCGTCAAGCCGGGCGACCGGGTCGTCGTCACCGGCGGAGTGCTGCTCGGTGATTGACTGGATCGTCAGCTTCGCGCTGCGCAAGCGCCTCGTCGCCGCGATGATCTGCATCTTCGCGGGCGTCTACGGCTACTATTCGTGGACCGAGCTCGCGATCGACGCCTATCCGGACGTCGCCGACACCGCCGCGCAGGTGGTGACGCAGGCACCCGGCCTCGCCGCCGAGGAAGTCGAGCAGCAGGTCACCATCCCGCTCGAGCGCGAGCTCAACGGCACGCCCGGGATCACCATGATGCGCTCGCGCAGCACCTTCGGGCTCTCGCTCATCACGCTGGTCTTTCGCGACGGCATCGACGACTACTGGGGACGCCAGCGCATCACCGAGCGCATCCAGGGCGTGACCCTGCCGCCCAACCTCACGCCCGGGCTCGACCCGGTGTCGTCGCCCACCGGCCAGATTCTCTATTACGTGCTGCGGTCCGGCACCAAGAACCTGCGCGAGCTGTCCGAGCTCGAGCAATGGACCGTGATCCCGACGCTCAAGCAGGTGCCCGGCGTCGCCGACGTGTCGAACTTCGGCGGCCTCACCACCCAGTACGAGCTTGAGCTCGATCCGCAGCAGCTCATGCGCTTCAACATTTCGCTCAACACCATCACGGGCGCGATCAGCGCCAACAATGCCAATGCGGGCGGCAGCGTGCTCAACCGCGGCGAGCTCGGCTACGTCATCCGCGGCATCGGCTTGATCCAGACGCTCGAGGATCTCGGCAATATCGTCGTCACCCAGCACAACGGCACCCCCATCCTGGTGCGCGACCTCGGCAAGCTCAAGCTCTCCAATCTGGAACGCCACGGCATCGTCGGCATGGACAACATGAACGACGTGGTCGAGGGCACCGTGCTGCTGCTGCGGCACGACAATCCCTCGCAGGTGCTCAAGGGCGTGCACGCCAAGATCGACGAGCTCAACGCGCGGCTCAAGGCCGACGACGTGCAGATCGTGCCCTATCTCGACCGCACGACGCTCGTCAACGCTACCGTCGACAAGGTGCGCACCACGATCCTCACCGGCATCGGCCTCGTGCTCATCGTCCTGATCATGTTCCTCGGCAGCCCGCGCAGCGCGCTGATCGTCGGCGTCACGATCCCGTTCGCCCTGGTGGTGACCTTCATCCTGATGCACCACACCGGGATATCCGCCAACCTTCTCTCGCTCGGCGCGATCGACTTCGGCATCATCGTCGACGGCGCGATCGTCATGACCGAGGCGATCCTGCGCCGGCGCGAGGCGAAGCCCGACGCGCCGCTGACCGAGGCCGATGCGCGCGACGCGGCGCGCCAGGTGGCGGGGCCGATCTTCTTTGCGACGTTGATCATCGTCACGACCTACCTGCCGCTGTTCGCCTTCGACCGCATCGAGGCGAAGCTGTTCTATCCCATGGCCTATGCGGTCGGTTACGCGCAGCTCGGCGCGCTCGCCTTCGCGCTCCTCGTCGTGCCCGGCCTCGCCTATGCGGCCTATCGCCGGCCGCGCCGCACCTTTCACAATCCGGTGCTGGGCTGGCTGGAAAACGGCTATCGCCGCACCTTGCACGGCTCGCTGCGACGTCCGGTCATCGCCTATGTGCTGGCGGCCGGCGCCGCGATCGCCGTGGTCGGGCTCGGCGCCACGGTGTGGCGCGAGTTCCTGCCCGAGCTCGATGAAGGCGCCATCTGGCTGCATGCCGAGATGCCGCCCGGCATCACGCTGCAGAAGGCGACCGACATGCTCGCCGACCTGCGCCGCGCGCTCAAGGAATTTCCCGAAGTCTCCTACGTGGTGAGCCATATCGGCCGCAACGACGACGGCACCGATCCGTGGACGCCCTCGCACATGGAAGCCGCCGTCGGCCTCACGCCCTACTCGACCTGGCCGGCGGGCGAGACCAAGCATGACCTGATCAACCGCATGTCGGCGCGGCTCGACAAGCTCCCCGGCTTCGAGATCGCGTTCAGCCAGCCGATCCTCGACAGCGTGCTCGACTACGTGTTCGACCCGCACAGCTCGCTCGCCGTCAAGGTGTTCGGCGACGACTTCAACGAGCTGCGCCGCATCGGCAACGACATCGTCGGCGCGCTCAACACGATACCGGGCGTCACCGACGCGGCGATCGACCAATACACGCCGCTGCCGCAGATCTCGATCAAGGTCGACCGCGCCGCCACCGCGCGCTACGGCATCAACGTCGCCGACGTTGTCAACCTGATCAGCACCGGGATCGGCGGCGCGGCGGTGAGCACGGTGTTCATCGGCGATCGCCGCTACGACGTCACGGTGCGCTTCCCGGCGGCCGACCGCGGCAGCCCCGACGCGATCAAGAATCTCGTGCTCACCTCGAGCGACGGCGCGCTCATTCCGCTCGCGCAGGTCGCCGACGTCAAGCTGCAGACCGGCGAGAGCATGATCAACCGCGAGATGAACCACCGCTATCTGCTGGTGAAGCTCAACTATCACGACCGCGATGCGCTCTCGGTCGTCGCCGACGTCAACAAGGCGATCGCGCAACGGGTCAAGTTCGATCCGCGGCAGTATCACCTCGAATGGGGCGGCCAGCTCGAAGGCCAGGAGCGGGCCGAGGCGCGCTTCCGGATCATCATCGGCATGGTGCTCGCCGCCATGATGGTGCTGCTCTATGCCGAGTTCGGCCTGCTGCGCCAGGTCTTCCTCATTCTCGGCGTGGTGCCGCTCGCGACGCTCGGCGGGCTGGTCGCCCTGCAGGCGACCGGGACCACGCTCAATGTCGCGTCGGGCGTCGGATTCATCGCGTTGTTCGGCGTCGCCGTGATGAACGGCGTCATCATGGTGGCGAACCTCAACCGCATGCGCGAGCAAGGGATGCCGCTGATCGACGCGGTGCTCGCCGGCGCCGGCGAGCGGCTGCGGCCGGTGCTGATGACCGCCTCGGTCGCGACCGTCGGCATGCTGCCGGCGGCGCTCGCGACCGGCGTCGGCAGCGACGTGCAGCGCAACCTCGCAACGGTGGTTGCGGGCGGCCTCATTCCGGCTACGCTGCTCACCTTGTTCATCGTGCCGACGCTCTACTACGTGCTGGAACGCTGGGCGGCGCGGCGGGCTGCAACGAGCGAGGCAGTAGAGGGCCCCCTCTCCCCGGAGGGGAGAGGGTTGGGGTGAGGGGCTCTCGGAGCTAGAATTGATGCTCCGAGGGCCCCTCACCCGGCTCGCTTTCGCTCGCCACCCTCTCCCCTCCGGGGAGAGGGAAAGTAGTAAGTACGAGGGGCAGTAAGGCGTAACACGATGGCCAGGGGGCCTTTACGGGGGACTGCGGCGGCGTTCGTTGCCGGTGTGCTGCTCGCAAGCTGCGCGCTCGGCCCCGATTTCGCGCCACCGGCAGCGCCGGACGTGCCGGGCTACACGCCCGAGCGCCTCGCGCCGACGACGGCGTCGGCGGACACCGCGGGCGGGCAGGCGCAGCGTTTCGTCAAGGACCTCGACCTGCCCGGCCAGTGGTGGACGCTGTTTCATTCCAAGCCGCTCAACGCCCTGGTCGAGAAGGCGCTCGCCTCCAACCAGGATCTCAAGGCCGCACAGGCGGCCCTGCGCGTCGCGCGCGAGAACGTGCGTGCCCAGCAGGGCATGCTGTGGCCCCAGGTCGACGCCAATGCACAGGCCTTCCGCGGCCTGCCGCCGATCGCCGCGCCGCTCGACAACAGCTTCGTCGCGCCGACCTTCAACCTCTTCACCACGCAGTTGAGCATCTCCTACGTGCCCGACGTGTTCGGCAACACGCGGCGCTCGATCGAGGCGCTGGTCGCGCAGAAGGACCAGCAGCGCTTCCAGCTCGAGGCGACCTATCTGACGCTCACCTCGAACCTCGCGGGCGCCGCCGTGCAGGAAGCCTCGACGCGCGGGCAGATCGCCGCGACCGAGCAGATCATCAAGATCGAGCGCGACACGCTCGACCTGCTGCGCAAGCAGCGCGCCGCCGGGCAGATCGCCGAGGCCGACGCGGTGGCGCAGGAGGCGGCGCTGGCGCAGGTCGAGCAGACTCTGCCGCCGCTGCAGAAGCAGCTCGCGCAGAACCGCGACCTCATCGCCGCGCTCGCCGGCGGCTTTCCGAGCGACCATTTGTCGGCGCGCTTCCTGCTCGCCGAGCTCCGCCTGCCGCGCGACCTGCCATTGAGCCTGCCCGCCAAGCTGATCGAGCAGCGCCCCGACGTGCGCATGGCCGAGGAGAACCTGCACGCCGCGAGCGCCGAGATCGGCGTCGCCATCACCAACCGGCTGCCCAACATCACGCTCACCGCGAACGCCGGCAGCACGTCGGACGCGGTCAACACCATGTTCGGCTCCGGGACCGAATTCTGGGGGGTGACCGCCGCCGTCGCCCAGCCGATCTTCCACGGCGGCACGCTGTTTCATCGCGAGCTTGCCGCCAAGGACGCCTACGACCAGGCGCTGGCGCAATATCGCAGCACCGTGATCGTCGCCTTCCAGAACGTCGCCGACTCGCTGCGCGCGATCCAGACCGACGCGGTCGCGCTGCAGAAGGCGGTCGCTTCCGAACGCGCCGCGCTGCACAGCCTCGACATCGTGCGCGGGCGTCTCAAGCTCGGCGACGTCAACTATCTCGGCCTGCTCAACGCCGAGCAGACCTACCAGCAGGCGGTGCTGTCCCTCGCCCAGGCCAAGGCCGCGCGCTACGCCGACACCGTCTCGCTCTTCCAGGCGCTCGGCGGCGGCTGGTGGAATCGCCAGGACGTCGAGGCCGAGAAGCCGCCGACGATCGGGGATTTCTTTCAGTAGTCGAAGAGCGTTGCTGCTCCCCATAATGGGCGGCGACCGCCAAGGTGCGGCTTCGCTCGCTCTTTCGACGTGTGCGAAATATCACACCCAATCTCTGGATGCAGGCGTAATGTCCGACCACCGCGCATGCACAAACTCGCGCACGAACGTCTTCGCGGCCTCGTTTACCGACCACCAGGGGAGGTTGGAATGCGAAGCAAAATCTCCGCCCTGCGGTTCGCCGCCGTGTTCTGTCTCGCGCTTCCGCGCCGGATCATTCGTCTCGTGCTCCCGCGCTGGATCCTTAGGCGGGTCGCGCGCCGGGTCGAAACCGGCGATCCTGCCGCCACGCTGGACCGTTTCTTCAGCTCGAAGCACGTCAAGGACCTGCGCGCGATCATCGTCATTTCGCTCGCCGCGGTCCTGATCGTGCTCGTCGTCGGGTTTTTGCTCTCGCTCGAGAACGAGGTGCACAAGCTCTTTGCACCTGGTGACAACGCCGCGAACGCGGCCTCGGGGGCGGCCGTCATGGAGGGGCGTACGGCCGCGAGCACGTCGCCTGCCGCGACCTCCGCTTCAACGGACGCCGCCTGGTGGCAATTCCCATGTCACTTTGCCATCGCCGCGCTGCACTTTCCCTTCGCCACGCTCGCGAACTTCCTCACGTTCTTCGGTCCCGTGCTCGGCGTATTCGGCGGCGTCGTTGCCTGGGCCTATCAGACCGGCAGCAGCCGGCTTGGCGTCGTCGACCTGTTCGCATGCGAGATCAGCACGCTCTGCCGGGTCACCACCGTGCTCGATACCGTCACCATGATGATCAACCGGCGTGACGGCGGATCGGTCGCCGCGGACGCAGCGCCATCTGCCACGCCGGGGGTGAATGGCGAGACCGACGCATCCCCGGCGGCGCGGGCCATGCAAGCTAAGAAGTTCGAATCGCAGGAACAGTATTTCCCGGTGTTCGAGAACAACACCAAGGATCTGCAATCGCTCGAAGCGCGCGTCGTCGTCAATATCACCGCCTTCTACACCTACATGAAGACCGTGCGCGACAGCATGCGCGGGCGCGCGGCTGCGCAGGAGGTCATCTTTCTGCTCTATCTCGCGCTGGAGAGCGGGCGCAAGGCGATCGAGGATCTCGTCGAGTTCGAGCCCGAGCAGGCCGAGCGCATCATCACGGTGCTGATCAGCGAGCTCAAGGCCTACGGCTTCCTGCGCGAGAAATTCAATCGTACGGACGACCTCCGCTACGGCCGCCTCAAGCTGCGCGAGCCCGAATACCGCAAGCTGATCTTCCGGCTCACTGAGATCGTCAGGGCCGGTCAGCGCGGTCCGAATTCCGACCAATGGGAACCGGCCGCGCTTCTGGTTTCCGAGGTTCGCAAGCGGCATGCCGATGCGCTGGCGGCGTCCGCCCGCGTTGCGCCGATCGGACCGCGCGAGGTCCCGTCGATCGCGGACAACCTGCCAGCCCCAGCGGCCGCCTGAGGGAGCCCACTAGTGACGCGCAGTGCGTCACCAGATTGCCGCCGAGAAGGCGGTCGGCGCTGCTCGCGTACGACAGCCTCGACAGCTATATCGCTCCGCGCGCCACCAGATAGCCGGCGATGATGAAGGCGACCACGACCGCCGCGATCCCGAACCCGAGCACGAAGCGCACGTGATGGCCGGTGACGCCTTGTCGCGCCCGCACGGTATTCACCACGGTCTCATCGCCGGCGGGAGTCCGATGGGTTTCCGGCCCGCTTCCCATTTCGGGCGCAGCCCCCGGCGTTCGCGTCGTCTCTTGCACCTCTTGCATGGCGTCCTCGTCACACGCAGTCGAAGAACATCTCGGTCGGCCAACGCGTCGCCGCCGATAGAAGTTCCGAGCCGCCGCTGCGCGGAACTCCCTGTCACATCGTCCGTTGAACCAGAACGGCAATGACCTTCCTCGACGCCGCGCGGAGGATACTCATGACGGCCCGCGATCACCGTGTTTCCCGCCCCGGTTCCAGCCGACGCGAGTTCCTCATGGTCGGCGCCTCGACCGTGGCGGCGCCGGCGCTCGCGCGCGCCGCAACCGAGAGCCCGCGCGCCGCGCCAACCGATCCGCGTGCGCCCGTCGCCATGACGCTCGACATCAATGGGCACGACCAGCGGGTCGCGCTCGATGCGCGCACCACGCTGCTCGATGCGCTGCGCGAGCACCTCGGCCTCACGGGGGTGAAGAAGGGCTGCGATCACGGGCAATGCGGCGCCTGCACGGTGCTGCTCGGCGACCGCCGCGTGCTTTCCTGCCTGACGCTGGCGGCGTCGGCGCAGGGGCGGCCAGTCACGACCATCGAGGGCCTCGCCAAGCCGGACGGCGAGCTGCATCCCATGCAGCAGGCCTTCATCGACCAGGACGCCTTCCAATGCGGCTACTGCACGCCGGGGCAGATCTTGTCGGCGGTCGCCTGCATCAACGAGGGCTATGCCGGCAATGACGGCGACATACGCGAATACATGAGCGGAAACCTCTGTCGCTGCGCCGCCTATCCGAACATCGTCTCGGCGATAAAGCAGGCGAAGCGCACCATGGCGACCGCCGCGACCGGATCCGGACAGTGAGAGGAGGCGCGGCATGCAACCGTTCGCATTCGAACGCCCCGCTACGCCGGCCGCCGCGGTGCGTGCCGTTGCGGCGGCGCGCGGCTCCTCGGCGCTGGCGAGCCCTGCGCAATATCTTGCCGGCGGCACCACGCTCCTCGATCTCATGAAGCTCGACGTGATGCGGCCGCAGACCGTGGTCGACATCAACGGTCTCGGCGAAGGCGCGCTCGGCCGCATCGAGGCGACGCCCGCCGGGCTGCGCCTCGGCGCGCTGGTGCGCATGGCGGACGCCGCCGAGCACCCGGCCGTCGGGCGCGACTGCCCGATGATCGCGCAATCGCTCAAGCTCGCCGCGAGCCAGCAGATCCGCAACATGGCGAGCCTCGGCGGCAATGTCCTGCAGCGCACCCGCTGCACGTATTTTCGCGACGTCTCATACGCGGCCTGCAACAAGCGCAGCCCCGGCTCGGGCTGCGCCGCCATGGACGGGTTCAACCGCGACCACGCGGTGCTCGGCACGAGCGAGCGCTGCATCGCGACCTATCCGGGCGACTTCGCCCAGGCGCTGATCGCGCTCGACGCCCGCGTCGAGATCATGGGCGCCGGCGGCACGCGGACGATCCCGTTCGCGACGCTGCATCGCCGTCCCGGCGATACGCCCGAGCTCGAGACCACGCTGCGGCCCGGCGACATGATCGCCGGCTTCCAGGTCACGCTCGCGCCATGGATGCGCCGCTCGCTCTATCTCAAGGTGCGTGATCGCGAATCCTACGAGTTTGCCCTCGCGTCGGCGGCGGTCGCGCTCGACATCCGCGCCGGCCAGGTGGCCGACGCCCGCATCGCGCTCGGCGGCGTCGCCACCGTGCCGTGGCGCGCCAAGGAAGCCGAAGCGGCGCTGCGCGGCCGGCCGATCGATGATCCGACGCTCGACGCGGCCGCAAAAGCGGCGTTCGCGCCGGCGCGCACGCATGCGGACAACGCCTTCAAGGTCTCGCTCGGCCAGCGCACGCTGATCCGCGCGTTGCGCGAGGCCGCGGCAACGCAGATCTGAGCCGGGCATTGGCTCACACCGATAGGATCGACCAACGGAGATACGCCATGGCAAGCGCTGCGACACCCGCACCCCAGGCCAACATGGGCGACCCTGCGCCGCGCCTCGACGCGCGGCTCAAGGTGACCGGCGAGGCCCGCTATCCGGCCGACGAGCCGCTCACCAATCCGGCCTATGCGGCGCTGGTCACGAGCAGCATCGCCAAGGGCCGCCTCACCCGCCTCGACCTCGACGACGCGCGCGCCGTGCCAGGCGTGCTCGACATCTTCACGCAGGAGAACACCGGCGGTCTCAAGCAGCTCAAGTTCCAGGAGGCGGGATCGGCGACCTCGATCCAGTCGCTCGGGCCCGACATCCTCCACGACGGACAGATCATCGCCATGGTGGTGGCCGACTCGCTCGAGGCCGCGCAAGAGGCGGCCCGCAAGGTCAAGCCGAGCTATGCGGCCGACAAGCCGAGCGCTACGTTCGGTGCGCCGGGCCTCACCGAAGAGGACGCCACCAAGGTCTCCAAGGACCACAAGCACGTGCCGAACGTGGGCGATGCCGACGCGGCGATCACGGGCGCCGACGTCAAGATCGACGCCGAATACGCAACCCCGACCCAGCATCACAATCCGATCGAGCTTTTTTCGACCACCGCGGTATGGCGCGACGACAAGCTCACGCTGTTCGAGCCGAGCCAGTTCGTCTACGGCCTGCGCAACGGCGTCGCGCAGCGGCTCGGCATCGACCGCGACAAGGTGCGCGTGGTGAGCCGCTTCGTCGGTGGCGCCTTCGGCTCGAAAGGCGGCATGACGCCGCGCAGCGCCCTCGTCGCCTTTGCGGCGCGCCGGCTCAACCGGCCGGTGCGGCTCGTGGTCAGCCGCGAGCAGGGATTCACCACCGCGACCTACCGGGCGGAGACGCGCCATCACATCCGGCTCGGCGCGCAGCGCAACGGCAAGCTCGTGGGCTATTTTCACGAGGGCTGGGAGGTGAGCTCGCGGCCCGATCCTTATGTGGTCGCGGGCGTCACCGACAGCGCGCGTCTTTATGCTTATGGTGCCGTGAAGACCAGGGTCAACGTGGTGCATGCCGACCGCGGCACGCCGGGCTTCATGCGCTCGCCGCCGGTCGTGCCCTACGTCTACGCGATCGAGAGCGCGATCGACGAGCTCGCCTGGAAGCTCGACATGGATCCGGTCGAGCTGCGTCGCGTCAACGACACGATGACCGACCCGATCGACGGCAAGCCATGGTCGAGCCGCTCGCTGATGCAGTGCTTCGACAAGGCCGCCCAGGCGTTCGGCTGGTCGAAGCGCGCGCGCGAGCCGGGGAAGACGCGGGACGGCGAGTGGCTGATCGGCTGGGGTTGCGCCACCGCGCTCTATCCGACCCATATCGCCACCGCGACCGCGCGCGTGCGGCTGATGTCGAACGGCGAGGCGCGGGTGCAGACGGCGGCGCACGAGATCGGCAACGGCGCCTATACGGTGATCGGCCAGGCCGCGGCCGTGCGGCTCGGCGTGCCGCTCGCCAAGGTGAGCGTCGAGCTCGGCGACACCGAGCTGCCGCCGGCGCCGGTCGCCGGCGGCTCGCGCACCACCGCGGGCACCTGCTCCGCCGTGCTCAAGGCATGCGACGCGATCCGCGAAAAACTCTTCCGCGCCGCCACCTCGGCGAACGACGGGCCCCTCGCCGGCCGCAACGTCGCCGATCTCTCACTCGACTCCGGCCATGTGGTCGCGAACGCGGGCGGCGGCTCGGAGCCGATCGCGGACGCGTTCAAGCGTCTCGGCGCGAACGCGATCGAGGAATACGCCGAGTTCGTGCCGCACGGCCTCAAGCCGCAATCCGTCCAGGCGCTCTACGAGGGCATGAGCGGCGCGACCGGCGGGCCGGAGGGCGACAAGGTGATGTACGCGACCGGCGCCGAGTTCGTCGAGGTGCGGGTCAACGCGGCGACGCGCGAGATCCGCGTGCCGCGCATCGTCGGCGCCTTCGCGGCCGGCCACATCATGAACACGCGCACGGCGCACAGCCAGCTCATGGGCGGCATGATCTGGGGCATCAGCTCGGCGCTGCACGAGGCGACCGAGATCGACCGCGAGCGCGCGCGCTATGTCAACACCAACCTCGCCGACTATCGCGTGCCGGTGAATGCCGACGTCGCCGACGTTGAAGTCATCCTCGTTCCGGAGGAAGATCGCGACGTGAACCCGGCGGGCGTGAAGGGTCTCGGCGAGCTCGCCAATGTTGGGACCGCGGCCGCGCTCGCCAACGCGGTCTATCACGCGACCGGCATCCGCGTCCGCGAGTTGCCGCTCAGGATCGAGAAGCTGTTGACGGCGTAGCGGGGCGCCGCGGCGATACGCGCGGTCCCCGTCCGTGCGATGGAGAGCCCGGTGAGCGCACCGCTGAGCTGCACCTGCGTGGTCGCCGGCGGCGGCCCGGCCGGCGTGATGGCGGGCTTTCTGCTCGCCCGCGCGGGCGTCGACGTGATCGTGCTGGAAAAGCACGCGGACTTCTTTCGCGATTTCCGCGGCGACACGATTCATCCCTCGACCCTGGAGGTGATGGCCGAGCTCGGCCTGCTCGATGAATTCCTGAAAGTGCCGCATCAGGAGGTGCGATATGGCGAAGCCGAGATCGGCGACGAAAAATTCCGTGTCGCCGACCTCACTCATCTGCCGACGCGTTGCAAGTTCATCGCCTTCATGCCGCAGTGGGACTTCTTGAACTTCCTCGCCGCGCAGGGAAAGAAGCTGCCGTGCTTTCGCCTGATGCTGGGGACGGAAGCGACGGACTTGCTGCGTCAAGGCGATCGCGTCGTCGGCGTGACGGCCAATGCGCCGTCCGGGTCGATCGAGATTCGCGCCGATCTCGTGATCGGCGCCGACGGGCGCCATTCGCGCCTGCGCGAGGCCGCAGGCCTCGAGGTCGAGGACATCGGCGCGCCGATGGACGTGCTCTGGTTGCGGCTCGAGCGGCGTCCCGGCGAGGACCACGCGGTGCTCGGCCGGTTCCTCGACGGCCGGTTCTTCATCATGCTCGACCGCAACGACTATTGGCAGTGCGGCCTCATCATCCGCAAGGGCACCTTCGAGGCGATCAAGGAAGCGGGCCTCGCGGCGTTCCAGGCGCGCGTCGCGCACTTCGCCAGGCGCGACACGGTCGACGAGATCAAGAGCTTCGATGACGTGAAGCTGCTCACCGTCGCGGTCGACCGCCTGCCGGAGTGGTCGCGGCCCGGCCTCCTGTTCGTCGGCGACGCCGCGCATGCCATGTCGCCGATCGGCGGGGTCGGCATCAATCTCGCGGTGCAGGACGCGGTCGCGGCCGCGAACATCCTCGCCGCGCCGCTGCGGCGGCGCAGGCTCACGCTTGCCGACCTGCGCCGCGTGCAGAAGCGCCGCGCCTTTCCGACCTGGGCGACGCAGGCCGTGCAGGTGGCGATCCAGAACAGAGTGATCGATCCGATGCTGGCGAGCGGCAAGACGCCGAAGGTGCCGGCGGTGCTGCGGCTGATGCAGCGCTGGCCGTTCCTGCAGCGCATCCCGGCGCGCGTGCTGGGGATGGGCTTCCGGCCCGAGCATGTGCGCACGGAGCCTGCGCCCCCTCTCCCCGCGCTTGCGGGGAGAGGGAGAAGAAAGAAACTCAACTCGCCACCAACACCACCGAAATCGGCGCTTCCCTGAACACGCCGGTGGCGGTCTCGCCGAAGAAAAGCTGGGCGCCCGGCCGGCGGCTCACGCCCATGAGGATGAGGTTGTGCCGCTTCGCCGCCGCGATCACGGCCTCGTCGGGGGCGACGTCGGCGCGGACCGCGGTCGCGATCTTGCGGCCGTACTGCCGGGCGAGCTCGACGACGTCATCGAGGATCGCCTGCTCCTCGCGGCGCAGGCGCTTGCCGCGGCCGCGGCGGCCGGTGCGGGTCGCGACGTAGAGCGCCGTGATCTTCGCCGCGACACCGCGCGCGACCTCGATCGCAATCTCGGCGGCGCGGCGGGACGCCTCGGTCCCGTTCACCGGCACCAGCATGTCGAGCGCGCTGTCTTCCGGATCGTCGAGATGCTCGCCCGCCGCCGCGACGATCGCAATCGGTCCGTCGAAGGCGGCGGCGACACGGTCGACCTCGGGGTGGAAGCCGCCGTCCCGCCCGCGCATTTTTTCCAGCCCGACGAGCAGCAGTCCGTAGCCGCGCTCGGCCTCCTCGGCGATCGCCTCGTGGGTCGGCACGTCGTGGGTGCGCACCGTCACGTCCACCGTATCGGGCCGCTCCTCCTTCGGCTGCGACTTCTTGGTGTCGTCAGCCGTCTCTTTCGCGGTGTCCTCGCCGGCGGACTTGGCTCTGCGCTTGCCCGGCTTCGTCTTGTCGCCTTGCGAGACGAGGGACAGCACCGTGATCGGGATGCCGCGCTGGCCGGCCACGAGGCCGGCAAGCCGCGCCGCGAACTTGCCGTTCGGACTGTGATCGACCGCGAGCAGGAGGCGCTCGAGCTTGGGCACGAAACCTTTCGCTTCCATCTCCTCGCGTTCGAGCCGCTCGCGTTCCGCCTTGCGCATTGGCACGCGCGCGAGCGCCCAGCGCAGCATCGGCGGCATCGCCATGGTGGTGGTGATCGCCATGGCGACGATCATGCTGAACAGATTCTGGCTGATCGCACCCATCGACAGGCCGATGGTCGCGACTATCACCTCGGTCGAGCCGCGCGCGTTCATGCCGCAGCCGAGCGCAAACGCCTCGCGCCAGCCCAGGCCGCCGATCTTCCCGCCGACGAAGGCGCCCGCGAACTTGCCGATACTCGCGATCGCGATCAGGCCGAGGGCCAGCAGCAAGAGCTCATGATTCGCCAGGATGCTCATGTCGGTGGCGAGGCCCGCAAGCCCGAAGAACACCGGCATGAAGAACGCGGCGATCAGGCCGCGCAGCTGCTCGTCGATATGGTCGGTCAGGATCGGGGATTCGCCGATCAAGACGCCTGCGACGAAGGCGCCGAGCACGGTGTTGACGCCGATCGCTTCGGTCGTGAGCGCCATCGCGCCCATGATCACCAGGATGACGGTGATCACGGCAAACTCGCTGGCGAAATGGTCGTTCGACCAGCGGATCAGCAGGATCACGGCGCGGCGGCCGAGCGTGAGGCTGAAGGCGAGGAACGCCGCCGTGCCGGCCACGCTGCGGGCGGCGCTCTTGAGATCGATGTGCCCGGCCTGCGCGAGGCTCAACGTCACCGCGATGATGATCCAGCCGATCGTATCCTCGAGGATCGCCGATGAGATGATCACCTGCCCGAGGTCGCGGCGGGAGAAGTTCATGTCGCGCACGATCGCGGCGACGATCTTGATCGAGGAGATCGACAGCGCGGTGCCGAGGAAGAGCGCGGTGAGCAGGCGCTGGTTCGCCTGCGGCAGGAGCGATTCGGGCAGAAACTCGCCGAGCGCGACACCGCAGGCAAACGGCACCGCGACGCCCGCGAGCGCCACGCTGACGGCGGCCGTCCCGACCTTGCGCACCAGCTTGAGATCGGTCTCCATGCCGGTGAGCAGGAGCAGCAGCAGAATGCCGAACTGCGAGATGCCATCGAGCATGCTCTTCTGCGCCGGCGCATCGGGAAAGAGCGCGTGCTGCCCGTGCGGCCAGAGCGCGCCGAGGACGGACGGGCCGAGGATCACGCCGGCGAGAAGCTGCCCCATGATGGCGGGCTGGCCGAACCGCGCCATGACCTCGCCGAGCAGCCGCCCCGCCGCCATCAGGACCACGAGCTCGGCGAGGAAGAGCGACTCGGAGCCCTTGGCGCCGTCGGCCGCGAATGCGGGACCGCATCCCAGCAACACCAGCGCGGTGACGAAAAGGCCAAGGCCGGCGCACCGGCGCGCCCGTATGCTCAATGTCGTGAAAGCGATCATTCCCCGTGCCTCGCGGCCAACACCCAGGCTGCCGCACCGGTTCCCCGGCGCACGCCGGAGCACGCCGGATCTTGCCTTCCTTCAGGCTCGTTTGAGCAGCGTGGGCAGGTCCGGCAGCTTCTGCCGCACCCGGCCAATGTCGGCCCACGGATCCTGCTCGAGGCCGGAAAGCCGCTTCATCACGTTCAGCACCGTGTACTGATTGGCCGACGTCGTGCGGCCGAGCTCCCGCCAGCTGACCGGGACCGAGACCGGCGCGCCGGCACGCGCGCGGGTCGAATAGGCCGCGACCGAGGTCTGCTCGAGCGAATTGCGCAGATAATCGACGAAAATTTTGCCCTTGCGGATCGATTTCGTCATCTTGGCGACGTAGCGGTCGGGATGGTCCGCCGCCATCGCCTGCGCGAAGGCCTGCACGAAGGTCTTGGTCTCGTCCCAGTCCGTCGGCGCGATCGGCAGCACCACGTGCACGCCCTTGCCGCCGGACAGCTTGACGAAGCTTTGCAGATCGATCGCGGCGAGGCGGTCGTGCACGTCGCGGGCGGCCGCGACGATGTCGGGCCAGCCGAGGCCCTCGCCCGGGTCGAGATCGAAGACGATGCGATCGCAGTGATCGAGGGTGTCAATCAGCGAGCCGCGCACGTGCACCTCGAGCACGCCGGCCTGCACCAGCGAGAGCAGGCCGTCGAGATCCTCGACCGCAATGATCTGGCGCTTGTTGCTGTCGACGACAGTGTGCAGGTTCTGCTCGGTCAATCCGGCCGAGGCATGCTTCTGGAAGAAGCACTGTCCCTTGGTGCCTTCCGGGCAGCGCACCAGCGCGAGCGGCCGGCCGACGACGTGCGGCGCCATCCAGTCCCACACCGCCCGATAGTAGTCGGCGAGATCCTGCTTGGTGACGCCGACGTCGACCCAGTAGACGCGATCCGGATGGGTCAGGCGCACCTTGCCCTCGCGCGGCGGCTTGGCGCTCGCTGCCGCGCCGGCGGCGCGGCGCGCGGGCGCAGAGCGCTTGCTCGCGTTGCGCGCCGCGTGCGCGGCGGCCTTCGCCGGCGACCGGCGTTTGGCTGATTTGGCCGACGACTTGTCCAACGACTTGTCCACGGGCATCTCCCGGACCACCTCGGCGGCGGGCTTGTCCTCCCGCACGCCCTTGAACGCGGCCTGGCGCAGCAGGCGATCCGCTGTCCAACCGCGGAATTCGGATTCGATCACAAGCTCCGGCCGTACCCAATGGGTATCGCGCCGCCGTTCGGTCGCCGGCATCCTGTCGAACGGCGGTTTTGCAATCTCCAGCGGCTGCAGCCGCTTCCACAGGTCGCGCGCGACCGCCTGAGTGTAGCCGGTGCCCATGCGGCCCGCATAGACGAAGCGGCCGCCCTCATGGTAGCCGACCGCGAGCGCGCCGATCGCGCGCGGATGCGCGCTCGAGGGCACGAAGCCGCCGACCACGAATTCCTGGGCGTTGGCGCATTTGGTCTTGATGAAACTGTCGCTGCGGCCCGAGCGATAGGGCGCATCGGCGCGCTTCGATACGATACCCTCGAGCGACATCTCGCACGCGCGCTTGTGCACGAGGGCGCCGTCCTCGCCGAGATGCTCGCTGTAGCGGATGGGACCCTTCTTGGCCGCGTGGCCGACGAGGCGTTCGAGCGCCGCCTTGCGCTCGATCAGCGGCGCGCCGGTGAGATCGCGGCCGTCGAGATGCATGAGGTCGAAGGCGTCGTAGACGAAACGATCGTGCTCGTGCGCCTTGAGCGCCGCCTGCAGGGCGGAAAAGCTCGACACGCCGTTCACGTCCTCCACCACGACCTCGCCGTCGATCAGCGCGGTCGTCGCGTCGAGCTTCGCCACCGCCTGCGCGATGTTGGGAAACTTGTCGGTCCAATCGAGGCCTTTGCGGGTGAGCAGGCGCACCTTGCCGCGGTCGAGCCGCGCTTCGATACGATAGCCGTCGAACTTGATCTCATGCACCCAGCCGGCGCCGCTCGGCGCCTGCGCGCTCAAGGTCGCGAGCGACGGCGCAATGAAATCGGGCAGCGGCTCGCCGCCGTCGGGATCCTTGCCCCGGCGCGCTCGTTTCGGCTTTCTTTCCGTTCTCGTTTCCTTTTTCGCGCCCGCGCGCGTCGCACCGCGCGGGGCCGCCTTCGGCTTCGCGGCCTGCGCCTTGCCGTTCCCGTTGCGGTTCGACTGCCACACGCGACCGCGCTTTGCTTGCGCGATCTCGTCGATGGAGCGGCCCGTTGCAACCGAATCCGGCTCGGCCTCCAGAATGTCGGGATCGCGTTCGCCGCGCGCGGCGTCGTCGCGTGCCTTGATGAGCAGCCAGTTCTCGCGCTTCTCGCCCGGCCGGCCGCGCATGCGCACCAGATGCCAAGCGCCATGCAGCTTGTCGCCGTCGAGCGTGAAATCGAGGCGGCCCTTCTTGAGGCCCTCGTGCGGATCGCCTTCGGGCATCCACGTGCCGCGGTCCCAGATCAGCACGGTGCCGCCGCCGTATTGGCCCTGCGGGATCGTGCCTTCGAAGGTGTTGTACTCGACCGGATGGTCCTCGACAGCCACCGCGAGGCGCTTCTCGCCCGGCACGAGGCTCGGGCCGCGCGTCACCGCCCAGCTCTTC
>Ga0209006_10001477_pt1 | contig 21294 bp, 17 predicted proteins | sample JacPin_JW_Ref_O2_FD_188567 | JGI IMG/M metagenome (GOLD analysis project Ga0209006, IMG submission 188567) | Forest soil microbial communities from Algoma, Ontario, Canada - Jack Pine, Ontario site 1_JW_Ref_O2 (SPAdes) (version 2) | ecosystem: Environmental > Terrestrial > Soil > Boreal... | reverse complement strand
CCCCTGCAGATGGATCGCGCGGCTTAATTGTCTTGCCTCAGGAGAGGCTTTGAACGTCCCGGCGTAGTAGCGACCTGAGGCGTGCACTCCGCGGTAGCCCGGATGAAATCCTTGAAAGTCTTCGTGAATCATTTCCACGAGCTTGGCAGCAATTCGGTATTGTCCGTGATTCATGTGCAGCTCCTATTTCTCAACTTGACGCCGTGTCGAGTAATGCGTCGAACGCAACGCCGATTTTCAGCGCCTTCCAAATCTTTCGTACAGATGCATCTGGGTACGCACTATAAAACCCGACTGCCGTGACTTGTTGCTTGACAATCCAGTCTTTGATCTCAGGACTGTGTATTCCGGGATACCCCGCACATTCATGGAACAGCAGGTCAATCTCATCCGGCAGGATTGTTCCAAAGTCGTTAATGTAGGACTCCCAATCACCGTCAAAGGTGGAAGCAAAAATGACGCGGGTGTCGTTATCGAAGATGACAAACCGCAAGTCATGAACCGTCGCGATGCGATCGGTATTCTTCTGACGTTCGCCCGTAAATCCATCGGCCAACAGTTTGCGCATGCGTTCGGCCCCTCCGGGCTTCAACGCACAAATCAACGTGAACTCGTTGGACTGTCCAGCCTTTGAGCCCGGCCGTAACTTAACCATCGGCTTTGGCGCTTGCATGTCTTTGATCTCCTAGTGTGCTCAAGTAGGGAGTGGTCGGTCTGTTAACGGCTTTCGGCGGTCAGTCGCGCCAACCATTGGAGTGCGCGCAATCCAGGCATGAAGCAGTACTCACCACCTCGCACCACGACAAACTGCGGTAGCCCATGAAGACGGCGCCGAATCGGCTGATTGGGGATGGTAAAGACCCCTTCGCCCTCCGCGTTTCCCACAATGGGGTCCTGCTCGGCGCCGTGGTTGATAAAATTGCCACTCGCAATCCATTGCGATTGCACAAATTCGAATTGCCGCTGCAAATGGGCGCCGATCAACAGGAACACGCCGCCCCGTTGCGCCCCGTCATCTTCTAAAACGCCGTCGGGAAGCGGGGGACCGTAATTCGTGCCTCGCCGCAAGAAGTAGTGCAGATTCACGGCGACGATGTCGTTCTCTAGCGCGTCACGAGGATTCACCCGCCGAATGTGGGCGCTGAAGGGACATTTAAGCCCTTGCAGGTCTTCTTTATAACTAAAACTATTGTTGCGCTCGGCGCCTGCTCCCAAAGACGGATCATCACGCTCCGAGGTCAGCACTAACGGCGCGCCGCTTCGCCATCGGCCAACCATTTTCGCAGCGATTAGTTCCTGCTCATCAACCGATGCAGTCTGTTCGTGCAGATATTGCCGAAACGCTGCGACTCTGGTGTGAAATTTGCGAAACGCAAGGAAAGTACCGTTACGGCGTAGGGCTTCGGGCTCCGGTACTGTCGCCAGTTCACCGCGTTCGTCCGGGTAGCCTAGGATAAACTCCCCGGCTTTGACCAGAGGTCCGTAACCCGGATGCGCGCGTACCTCCGTTCCTTCAATCTGAGGGTTGTGCAACCCGTCCTTGAAGCCAAACGGATTGCGGCCCTCGGGCAATTCGCTGAATTGCATACGGTAGACAACGACGATTTTCGGCAGGTCCTGATGGCTCGCGCGCGCACGCTCCAGCACCAGCTCTAAGCTCTCCTTGTCCTTTGAGTAGATGGCGAGCGCAATATGCATATCGGGACTGCCAAAGGGGTACTCCCAGTTGCTCGGAGCGTTATCGCCGACATCATTCAGAATGGACGCGCGCGCGGCCATGCCTTCGCGGAACTCTTCTGGAAAGGTATCCAAGGATGTCTCAGGCACCCCCAACGCTTTCAGACCGTGATAAGTGAAGGCGATACCCAGCCACCCGGGTAGCGTCGGCACCCACCACTCCTCCGCCGGGGCAACGTGCGGAATCAAACGGCGCAACATCTCCCGCCCTTGCTTTGCGTCGTCTATGCGTAGCATGACGTACTCTCCCTTGTAGGGAGATGGCCGCGGCCGCAGAACGGTGGCTTGGATGTCGCCCACTTCAAGACGAGGAGTCTCCACAGAATTACTTAAGGCCTTCTACGAAGGCGGCAACGTCAGCGACGTCTTGTTCACTGAGGGGCGTGGGAAACAGCTTCGGCATCGGCGCCTTCGGCTGTTTGATGAACGCCACGGCCTCGCTTAGGCTTTTCTTTGCCGACTCGCCCTTAAGTGGCGGCCCGACGCTACCCTCACCCGATGCGCCGTGACAAGCGCTGCAATACTGGGCGAACACCGCCTTGCCATGATCGCCGGGCGTACCACCTGCTGGCGCAGCGTCCTCGGGAACCGAGACGATCTTTGGATCGTCCTTGTCGAGACCGATGCTCAAAATTATGATCTTTGGCGATCCGGTCGTCGCCGAAAAAGTTCCTCGCGAAATATTGCCCGAGGTTGTCGCAAGATATTGCTTGCCGCCGGTCTCGTAAGTGACCACGCCTCCCGCAATGGCGCCGCCGGTGTTGAATTTGTAGAGCACGGCACCGCCCTTGGCATCGAGTGCCATCAGATTGCCGTTTAAGTCCCCCGCGAACACCACACCACCGGCCGTCGGCGTGATGCCGGATACGACCGGCGCGTCGGCATGATATTTCCAGAGCGTTTTGCCGCTATCGCCATCGATGGCACTAATCCAGCCGCTTCCCGCGCCCTGACTGGCGACGGGCGTTTGACTGGTACCGAAGTAGAACTGGCCTTTGATGTATTTTGGATTGCCGGCGACGATCATCTGGCAGAAATCGACCGCACCGACATAGATGATGCGCGAACCGGGATCAACCGCCGGGCCATTCCATTCGACTCCGCCCAGCGGGCCAGGACATGCCAGACCGCCCGGCGGTGGCCGAGTGCCCGCGTTGCTGATGGTAGTCACGGGTGTTTTGAACAGCACCTGATGGGTGCCGCGGTCAATCCCGTAGACGTTTCCGTCTTTGCTGCCGGCCGCCACCATCCCGACTCCGCGTGCATCCGTGTACAGCGAGGGCGCCGCGCCGAAATCGTAGTCCAGTCCATCGTTTGATTCGAACTGGTGATACCACTTGAGTTTGCCCGTGAAGGCGTCAAGCACCACCAGCGAATCCGTATACAGATTCGCGCCAGGGCGCCAGTCTGGCGCGTAATCCGGTGCGGGATTGCCTGTGGGTACGAACAACTCCCCACTTGTCGTGTCGAGTGTGTAAGTAGTCCACAAGGCGCCGCCGCCGTGCGCCGCCGTGGCTGGATTTTTCCACGAATCGGCGCCAGCTTCTTTACCCATTGGAACGGTATAGAAGCGCCACTTTTCATTGCCCGTCTTCGCATCTAGCGCCAATACATAGCCTCGAATGCCCCAGTCACTTCCAGCAGCGCCAATGAACACCAAACCCTTCCAGGCAATGGGAGCCGAACTAAAGAACTCGCCTTTCGTGGGGTCGCCTTTTTTGACAACCCAGAGCTGTTTGCCAGTGTTCGCATCCAATGCAAAGACTCTTCCGTCGCCGGTGCCGCGGAACAAGCGGCCACCCAGGTAAGCGACGCCGCGATTCACGGCATACACCTCTTGTTGAGCGGGCTTGTACACGTGTCGCCACTTGATCGCACAGTTGCTTGGGTTCAAGGCGACCGTGCTGTGCGCGGTTGTGACATATAACGTATCGTTGATAACGATGGGGCCGGAATGAAAAGTCCCAGAATCGCCCAGATTCGTTTCGCACACTCGCTTGAGCGTATTCACATTCGCTGCGGTGATTTGTGCCGCTGGCGAAAATCTCCGACCGTCATAGCCGTTGTTATAAGTCGGCCACGGTGCAGCGGATCCTTCACTTCCGCTCGATGCAATGCTCGGGCGCAGAAGTACTGCAGACAACGCGACCACAATGGCTGGAATAAAGATCAATTGCCTGGTCACCTTGGATACTCCTGTGCATGCGTCCGATCCCACGACGTGGGGCGTATTCACAAATAAACTTCGATGGAAATGCTGCATGGGAGCTAGTGTAAGTACGCGCCACTCGCAGGTGACTCGCGCGTAGCGATCATTAATGTGCGTCGTGTCGTCCCGCATTACTTTGCACCGCGTGCCTTGGATCGCTTGGCGCGCAGACGCAAAAGCCCCATCAGTAATTCGTCGCGTTCCTCGGCGAGTTGCCGCAGTGAGCGGTTGCCGACTTCTTCCAGCACACCGTCAATAATTCTTTGCTGTAACGCCGGCGTCAGGACAGCGTTGCCGAGGTCTTGCCAATAGGCGCTGATGGGGCGCGCCAAGTGCTCCATGAAGTGATGAATGCCGCCCTCCCCGCCGTCTAAGTGGAAAAGCATGTTCGGCCCCATGACTCCCCAGCGCAGTCCGACACCCCAGCACACGACTTCATCCGCTTCGGTCACGTTTACAACGCCGTCGTCTATCAGATGGGCAACCTCGCGGTAGAGGGCAGCCTGAAGACGATCTGCAACGTGTCCAATGACTTCTTTGCGTATATGGATGGGTCTTCTACCGATGGACAGATAGAACGCCATTGTCTTTTCGATGGACTCGGGCGAGGTATTCTGTCCCGCAACCACCTCGACCAGAGGCACGATGTGCGGAGGGTCAATCGGATGCGCGATGACGCACCGCTCAGGATGTTCGCACTTCGACTGAATTCTGCTCATCGACAGACTGGCCGAGCTCGAGGCAATGATGGCGTCAACGGGGGCGGTGGCGTCTAACTCCGCGAACAACTTGATTTTGAGATCAAGGTTCTCTGGCGCGCACTCTTGAATGAAATCTACCCGTGCTGCTGCAAGTGCAACATCATGCGTGAATGAGAGGTGCTCGGGCGATCCTTTGTGCGAGAGGCCGAGCGCTTTCAGCGTCTGCCAGGCCGCGTCGACGAACTGTCGTAATTTCGCCTCGGCGCCGGGGTGCGGATCCGCTGCGACCACGTCCAACCCGCGCGCCAGATACAGCGCAGTCCAGCTCGCACCGATGGCACCGGTGCCGATAACTGCAACGCGCCGCACCGACTTACTCAATGTTCCTGGCCGACACTTAGCGAGTTGCCACGACCAGGGTTTGCCTCGCGCTGTTGTAGATCGCCTGCGTCTTTGGATTCGGCGGCACACCGAGTACCCGCATCAGCAGATCACGGCAGCGGCGGTAAATCTGTAGCACTTCAGTGTGCTCCCCCAATTCCCGATGGCAGATCATGAGTCCGCGGTAGAGATCTTCCGCCATGTCATCGAGTTCGATGCCGCACTGATAGATCTTTGCCGCCTCCTGCCAGAGGCGTTGGCTCTCGTAGACTCGCGCAGCTTCGCGAATCGAACCCAGAAACTTGTCGCGAAGCGATTGGCGCGTCTTCATTGTCCAAGGCTTGTCGGATTCGTGTTCGAGAAAATGGCCGGTATACAGCTGTCGGATTTTCGCCAGACGCGAAGCCGCGTCAGAATTGCTGCTGCCACTTTCGCGCAGTTCCCTTTCGAGGTCCCACATATCCACCCAGAAGTAATTGCGATCGAGACTGACCTTCCTCCCAGCCATGATGACGGCGTTGGGCTCACCGAGCAGCTGGCGGAGGCGGTACAGGCCGCACTCGAGGGCGTGATAACCGCCGTCCCCATCTGAATCCGGCCACAATGCGGCCGTCAACGCCACGGCGCTTACTTCGGTGCCCCCAAATGCGATGAGGGCTTGAAGCAGCTCCAAAGTCCTCTTTTGAATGCGGCGCGAGAAACGCAGCGGTGCGTCTCCTTTGAGCACGCGGAAGGAGCCCATGACATAGACCTTAAGAGGCCAGGGCCACTCACCATCTGCGGTTGCGGGTGCCGGCAGCTGGTGGTGGCGGATCAAAGATCGGACCGACTCAACCGCAATACCGGCGCGCACCGCATCCATGCACAGTTCTGCCATCGCGGAGGGCAAACCCGAAAAGGCTTGCGATGCAACCTTATGGTGCCGCTCAGATTCAAGGGGTACAAAGGGACTGATATGGCAATCGACCTTGGGGGATTGGCGCATAGAAAGGGCTCCCGCGCTGGCAACGTTTTGTTCAAAGGTCGCGTCCGTGAGCGGCTTCAATTCGGGCCACAGCAGGCGCTTCCAACACGAAGGCAGCGTAAGTTCAAGGTTCAGGCCAAGTCGTGATCCTGCGGTAATGGTTCGGTCAGGGATTGATTGCCAGTATTAGCCTGGCGGCCGGGACGGCGCCGGCGATCCATATGAGGCACGGAACAGCCGTCCAAACCAATTCCACGCCGACCTTGCGGTGGAAGTAGGCCGGCTGGTTCGTGCGACGGTAAGCCCAAACGGCACGGTACATCGCGGCAAACACGCCTGCCGCAGCGGTCGCGCCCAACATTAGGAAGAGGACGCGCATATCGGCCTTACGCGCCGCCGCTTGAAGGGGGCGTTGTAGGGTGCACGATTGCCGCGAGATGTTTTGTGAACGCTCTGATGCGCCACGCGGCGATTAGCAGCGCAAAACCGGAAACGATGGAAAATACGGCGAGCAGCTCGAGAATCACCGCGAGCGTTACGGAAGGATTGAGGAAGGCGATCATCGACCCCAATAGACTCAACACGCCCCACATGCAGGTCCCAAGCCAGGAGATACCTGCGTTCTTCATCTGAAGAGACGCATATATGACGACCACCCCATTGCCAGCCAGCAAAAATCCGACCCAGACGGCCATGAACGCTAATGACAATACCGGGTAGAAATAAACGGCGGCCACCCCGAAACAAATGCTGATCAAACCGCTGATGAGCAAAATCCACCATGATCTGAACAGGGCCCTAGTCTCCAGGGCGTGCAGAATTTCGGTTGTGCCACTCACCAACGCCCAGACGGCGACGATGAGCGCAAGCGCGGCCAGAGAATCGCGCGGGTGAGCGAGGATAAGGACGCCGACGGCAAGGGCCAACAATCCACGAACTACGAGCGCCCACCAGGTGCGTCGGTGCTTTCGTCGAAGTGCATTGATCAGGTCGGCACCCTCCATGGCAGCAGCCATCTGTGTCAGTACTTTTCAGTCAGCCCTCGCTGATCGGAGAAGTACCGTGAGAGTTCGCGAATCTGCGTATCGTCGAGCGATTTTGCCATTGCGCCCATAATGGGATTTTGACGCGAGCCCTTACGATACTGTGTCAGCGCCTGCACGAGGTAGTCATATTCTTGGGCGGCCAAGCGCGGCGTTTCCGGCGAGACTGGTTTGTTGCCGCCCGATCCGTGACACGCTTCGCACGAGGCCGCACCTTTTGGCGGACCAGCTCCTGGATCGGCGCCAAAGGCGCTTGGATGTAATCCGGCTCCTGTGTCTTTGTCTGCGTAGTAAGCGGCGATGGCGGCGACCTGCTCATCGGTTTGCAGGGCAGCGATACTTCGCATGGTGGCGTGACTGCGAAGACCTTGCTTGTAGTCTAGTAATGCCTTGACCACGTAGGCCACCTGCTGCCCGCCGAGTTTAGGCACGGAGTAAACCTCCGGATAAGCGTTGCGGTAGTGAGCAATCCCGTGGCACCCCCGGCACATGGCCATGTTGACAGACGCAAGAGCTTTTCCGTCATCGGCCACGACGCGAGCTGAACAGGCAAACGTCACCATGGCGAGCATCACAACGCGAGTCCTCGGCCCACAACGTGGCAACCGCCTCGATAACCCGTTTTTGAATGTCATAGGCAGTACACGACGATGAACACGATCAGCCAGACGACACCGACGAAGTGCCAATACCACGTGGCTGCCTGAAAGCCGGAGTGATGAGCAGCCGTGAAGTCGCCGCGCAGAATTCTGGCGAGCATCACAATTAAGAACACGGTCCCGATTGCGACGTGCAGCCCATGCAGCCCGGTAAGAATGTAGAAGGTTGCACCGTACACGCCCGTGGCCAGAGTGAGGTTAAGCGCCGTGTATGCATGATGGTACTCGCTGGCCTGCATTCGCAGAAACAGCATTCCTAACACAATCGTCGTTAGCACCAATATAGCCAGCCGGGTTCGCTGACCCCGATTCAATGCGACGTTGGCCAATGTGATCGCCACGCCGGAACTGAGCAGCACGATCGTATTGAGCGTTGGGATCAACCAGGGCTTCATAGCCGTGAAGGATCCTTCAACAAGAGGACCGCTTGCCGGCCATCCGTTTTTGAAGGCCGGCCAGAGCAGCATGTGAGTATCCCCGGATGCAAGGCCCGGCACCGCAATAAAGCGTTCGTAGAACAGCGCCGCAATGAGCGTGCCAAATACCACAACCTCAGAGCCAATGAACCAGGCCATTCCACTGCGAATTGACCCTTCGACTTGATAGCTGTACAGGCCGCTGCGACCTTCGCTAATGAGCGCTGCAAACCAGCGGAATAACATGCCGCCGAGAAAGACCAAACCCAGTGCAAGAGGGAATCGTCCGGCGTCGGCGCCGTTCAACCACGCCGCAGCGCCGAAGGCTATCAGCAGCAACGCGCCGGCGATGAAAATCGGCCAAAGCGCAGGCAACGGATCAAAATAACGAGAGCGCCCCACTCCACTCACGTCGTGTTCTCCTTCGCCGGCGCTTGTCTTCCCGGAACTTCGAAGAATGTATAGGACAGAGTGACGGTTGAAACATCACGCGGCAATGATGAATCGATAAGGAAAATGACCGGCATTTGTCTGACCTCATGCGCTGCAAACGTCTGAATCGAAAAGCAGAAGCATTCGAGCTTGCGCACGTAGGCTGCTGCGCCCGCGGGCGCATAGCTGGCAATCGCCTGGCCGCTGATGGCGTGATCCGAGTTGTTGCTGACCTCGTAGGAGACCTGCACGAGTTGTCCGGGGTGGACCGGAGCCGTCGCTTGCGTAGCTCGAAAATTCCACGGCAGGCCGTCACGCAAGTTGGAATCAAATTGCATCAATACTGTGCGATCCGCATCCGGTCGGGCGCTCCCAGATACGCTATCCGCGCTTTGCAGCTGGTTGAATCCCGTCAGTTGACACACTCTCGCGTACAGCGGTGGGAGCACATATCCGAAGCCGAACATGCTTGCCGCAACGGCTATCAGGATCAGGAAAACCCTTCGTTGGCGCGTTGCGATGCTCATACACAAGCGACTATTTGATCACCGGTGGAATTTCGAACGAATGCTTGGGCGCTGGCGAAGGCAATGTCCACTCCAGCCCTACGGCACCCTCCCACACGCGGCCGCTGGCCTGAGTGCCACGGCGCACGCACTTCACGACCACATAAAGAAACAGCAGCTGCGAAAAGCCGAAGCCCGCGGCGCCGATGCTCGCTATCATGTTGAAGTCGGCGAACTGCAGTGGATAGTCGGGAATGCGCCGTGGCATGCCGGCCAACCCTAGAAAGAACATGACAAAGAAGGTCATGTTGAAGAACACGATGGACAGCCCGAAGTGCCAACGAGCCAGCGTCTCATCGTACATGCGTCCCGTCCACTTGGGCAGCCAAAAGTAGGTGGCCGCAAACAAGGAAAACAGCGATCCGGCGACCATGGTGTAGTGGAAATGCGCCACCACGTAGTAGGTGTCCTGCAATTGCACATCGACCGCCGCCACTGCCAGCACGACTCCCGTGACGCCGCCGACCAGAAACACCAGAATGAAGCCAACGGCAAACAACATCGGCGCCTCAAACGTTAAGGAGCCCTGCCACATGGTGCCGATCCAGTTGAAGAGCTTGACGCCAGTGGGGACGGCTACCAGCATCGTGGCGTACATAAAGAAAAGTTCGGGCCCAACGCCGAAACCGACGGTGAACATATGGTGTCCCCACACTAGGAAGGCCAGCACCCCAATCGCGCAGGTGGCGAGCACCATGGAGCGATACCCGAACAGCGGTTTGCGCGAAAACGTCGGTATGACTTCGGAGATGATCCCGAACGCCGGCAATATCAGAATGTAGACTTCGGGGTGCCCAAAAAACCAGAAAATGTGTTGGAACAGTACGGGATCGCCGCCGCCCGCGGCATTGAAGAAGTGGGTGCCGAAGTGTCGATCCGTCAGCAGCATGGTCACGGCACTCGCAAACACCGGCATCACTGCGACCAGAAGAAACGCCGTGACCAACCAAGTCCACACGAACATCGGCATTTTCATTAAGGTCATACCCGGAGCGCGTCGATGCAAAATCGTGGTGGCAATATTGATAGCACCGACGATCGAGGAAATACCGAGCAGGTGAATGGCGAAGATCGCCATGTCCATGCCTGGGCCCATTTGCACCGACAGTGGCGCATAAAGCGTCCAGCCGGCGGCCGTTGCTCCGCCGGGCGCAAAAAATGACCCCATAAGAAGAATCGCGGCCGGCGGCAGGAGCCAGAAGCCGAAATTGTTGAGCCGGGGAAACGCCATATCCGACGCGCCGATCATCATCGGCAGCTGCCAGTTGGCGAACCCCACGAACGCGGGCATCACGGCGCCGAACACCATAATCAAACCATGCATGGTGGTCAGTTGATTGAACAGCTCCGGTCGCAGGAATTGCAGCCCCGGCCTGAACAGCTCGGCGCGGATGCACAGAGCCATCGATCCGCCGACCAAGAACATGGCGAAGCTGAATATGAGATAGAGAGTTCCGATTTCCTTATGATTGGTCGAGGTCAGCCATCGCATGATGCCGCGCCGCTCCTCCACCGGCTCGTCCACCGGGCTAACCGCCATTTCTTGGATTGTGTTCATGGGTTTTGCCGCGCCGTTGCGATGTCTTTGGGTTCGACCAAGTCACCGGCGGAATTGCCAAAGGAGTTGCGCACGAAGGTGATGACGGACGCCAGTTCCAAGTCGGATAGCTGACCCTTCCAGGCCGCCATGGCCGGGTTCTTGCTACTGCCGTTCATGACGATATGAATTGTGCCGGCAACCGGTCCCGTTGCCGTCTTGCCATTCGCCAACGCCGGAAATGCTGGAGGTAAACCTTGGCCGTTCGGTTGGTGACAGGCGATGCAATTGTGCGTGTATATCTTCTCACCGCCCGACTTCAATTCCTCGAGGCTGTAGGTTTTAGCGCCAGCGGCATCGGCGCCTTGTGCTGCGATTTGCTTGGCTGCGTGCTGGTCGGCGATCCAGGCGGAAAATTCGCGCTCGGAGACAGCATTGACGACAATGGGCATGAATCCGTGCTCCTTGCCACAAAGCTCAGCACACTGGCCGCGATAGACGCCCGGTTCGTCGACCCGAAACCACGCGTCGCGGATGAAACCGGGTATGGCGTCCTGTTTTACGCCGAATGCCGGGACAAACCAGGAATGAATGACATCATTGGCGGTTACCAGAATGCGTATCTTCTTTCCCACCGGAACGACCAGCGGATGGTCCACCTCCAGCAAATAATTTTCTTCCTTTGCTTCGCGATTCTCGATCTGCGCTCTGGGTGTCGACAGCGCACTATAGAATCCGATGTCTTCCTGCAAGTAGTCGTAACGCCACTGCCATTGGTAGCCTGTGATTTTCACCGTGATGTCCGAATTGGACGTGTCCTTCATGGCGAACACGGCGTGGGTGGCAGGAATGGCAATGACGAGCAAAATCAAGACAGGAACGATCACCCAGGCGATCTCGACTGGCTTGTAGCCTGTAAATTGCATTGCTGTTCGACGGGAAGATTTTCGAAACCGCGCAATCGCGTAGAGCAGCACCGCGAATATTACAACACAGATGCCCACGCAGATCGCTTGCACAAAGAAATGCAGATCGTAGATTTGGTGGGCGATCTGAGTTTTCGGCGGCTGAAAGTTGGCCCCACTCTGTGCCCGCGTCAACCTGCAGAAAGACACGAGCGCTGCAATGGCAAGCAGGTGTGGAGCTTTGCGGATCATGCATTGCGAGTCCGTTGTCAGATCCTCATCAGATTGGCCCTAGAGTATTGGATGCGCACTCGCCGCTAACTCACCGATCCGCTGTTCGGGACCCGGCGCCCGCCGGGACGCCATCCACCAAGCAAGGCCTAGGTAGGCGGCGGTCATCATGAGCAGACGGATAATTTGCGGTGTGGTCTCGAGCCACGTGGCGCCCATCTGATTGAACTTGAGTAGTGCCTGGATCCCGTGCGTACTCGGCAATAGAAAGGACAGCCAGATCATCGGTTCAGGAATGGACTCAATCGGGAAAGCAAAACCGCTGAGGAACAGCATGGGGATCGACACTGCACCGATGACCTGAAACGCCCGCTCGCGGTCGGCCATCCAACAGCCGAGCGACACGCCGAGCGCGGCGATTGCCAGAGCGTACAGCGCACCGACAGCAATCGCGGCGCCTAAGTTGCCTGCGCGCGGCAGGTCGTGAAACCAAAAGACGAATCCTACCCAAAAGAGAATCGCGCACCAGGCCAGAAGCCAAAAAGCGAGGATGATTCCGCCGAATGCGCCGACGGAGAGCCGTCCCTGCGAGGCAACCGCCCAGCTTCCGCGCTCGATCCAGGTACCCATGACCAAGCAGATGCCGATGATCAGAAGTTGATGCACGATGAGCCCCGTGGATGCCGGTACAACATAGCTGTCGTACCCTTGAACGGTGTTGAACAGCGGTTGCTTTATAAACGCGGGACCGGCATGCGCGGCTCGCATGACCACGGCCGGCGGCACGTCGGCCTCGATGAGATGCGCGGAAAGGGGCGCAGCCGCTGTCGAGGCGAGAACCTCGGCAGCGGTCTCAAGGATTGTCCCGTCTACGACGATGTAGCCGCCATTTCCCATGACGATGACGCCGGTCGGTGTCCCTCGCAAGACGTCCCGATGAAATTGCGGGGGAATTGCCACGATCCCGCCGATCTCCCCCACCTGAAGCAACGGCACGGCCTCTTCGACCCGCCTCACCACCCCGGTCACCCGCACTTCTCGAGTTGCGTCCAAATCGCGTTCGAACTGCCTGGACAGCGAGCTTGAGTCATAGTCCGCAACGATCACGGGGACATTGCGCACAACCTGCGGCAAATATGGCAGCGGATAGAAGAAGCAGTAGACAATTCCGCCGAGAACTGCGGGTACCACAGCACCTTTGTCGAGAAGTACGCTCTTGAGTGTGTACTTGAAAGCATCCCAGGCATTCATCGCAAACCCCATTCTGACGGGTCGCGACAACGCTTCTCTAGGCGGGGCAGCGCAATGGCAAGCGGTAGGATGGTAAACACACCCAACAGCACCGCAAAAGGAATGAGGGAACGAGTGATGGGCGCACCCGCGTTCCATTGCTGCTGTTGGATCTCATAGAAGTAGTGGAATGGCAGCAGCTGACTCCAGATCTTTGCGCCGGTAGTCATCGAATACAAAGGATAGGTGAACCCCGTGAAGGAGATGGCAGTGATGTTCGTAATGGCGCACACCGCCAACGCAACGCGCAGTGTGCCGGTGAGGCCGATCAGCAACGCCGGAATGGCGCAACAAGCGAGAATCAGGCTGACGAGGCCCGCATACCACGCCAGCAGGCTACCGTTCGCCGTCCATCCGCGATAGCCAGCAAGCCAGACGATGACAGTAAGCGCAAGCAACGCGAAGCAGCTGAGCAGCGGCAGCAACTTACCGAGCAGCGCCGCATAGACATTCCCGCGGGCGGATGCCAACCAACGGTCCGCGGTTCGATCCCGAAATTCGCGTCCGATGGCGAATGCTGCTCCGCCGAGCACGAACAAATGCAGCGTCGTTGGAAGAAACGCACCAGTCAGCGCTCGTTCGAACGAAAGCTGCGGCCCGTACAGACTACGCAGCTCCGCATGCACGAGGTCCGCACGCCTTTGCGCGCCCACTAAGCCACCGCCGAGCGTAGCTAAGGAAGCCAGCGCTCTGCCCTCAGCCACAGAGCCCAAGGCGCCGATGACGTCGGTGGTGATCGAAGACCCCGCGGCATGGAACTGCTCGTTGGTATAGAGCACGATCGGAAGCGGATCGCCGCGTTGCGCGCGTCGCCCCCAGTCGTGCGGTATGTGTAGAACTGCATACACGCGGCGCTGACGTGCGAATGACCAAGCCTCGTCGAGACTGGTCGGGCGAGCGGCTACCGCCGTCGAGCGAGTCGCATCGATCGCAATCGCCAGATGCCGGGACTCCGCAGAATGGTCTTCATCGACCAATGCCATGGGGAGCTTCGTATTAACTCCCGCCGAAAAGATCGCCCAAATCATCGTCAACGCCACCGCGGGTACCCAGCTGATCAGTGCCAAATCCCAGGGATGGGACCATAGGTATCGAATCTCACGCGTACAGGCACCGCGGACGTCCGAAATGAAAGTCTCCTTAGCCACGCTCGACCAGAACGGACATGCCCGGTCGCAGTCCTTCAACTTTTTCAAGCGGTCGCGCGCGTATCTCGAAGGTCTTGATGTCATACCCGCTCGACTGACGTGTCGCACGCCACGTCGCGTATTCACCTTTCGGACTCATGTAGTACACGATCAATTTGACCGACCGACCGCCGAGCGCCGGCACCTTTCCGGTGATCTGCGTTCCGATCTTCACGGCTGCCAGTTCGTCCTCACGCAGGTTGAACACCGCCCACACATCGTCGAGATTGACCAGTGTCAGAATGGGAAAGCCCGGCGGCGCTAGCTCACCTTGCTGCAAGACAACCTTGTCGACCTCTGCCGAGATCGGCGATTTCAGAGATATATCGGCCGCAAGCGCATCGATTTCGTCAACGGCGGCGCCCGCGCCGCGTGTTACGGCGGCCGCGGCTACCCGCTCCTCACTACGAAAGCCGTTTACGGTTAGGTCATATTGTGCTCGTGCCGCCTTGACCGCTTCGGTGGCGGAATGGTATGCCGTTTCGACCTCATCGTTGTGCTGTTGCGACGTCAGCCCTTGGGCATAGAGCGCGTTCACTCGCTTGAAAGTCTTCTCCGCGAGCAGAGCCCCCGATACCGCGCGTTGCCATGTGGCCTGCGCCGTACGAACTTCCTCATGACGCATCCCGGCATCGACCAGTTGCTGCCGCGCTGATGCGGCGGCCAGTACAGATTGTGCCTCGGAAACCTTGGCTTGAACCTCGGGGCTATCGAGCAGCACGAGCGGTGTTCCGACCTGTACCTCATCGCCTTCGTGAACTTGAAGTTTGGCCACACGCCCGAGAATTTTCGGCGACACATCGATGTATCTCGCATCGATCTGACCTTGCATCGGGGCGACGACCGTGCGATTGGCGAGATACAGACCATAGATGAGGACCGCGGCTACAGCGAATACCGCTATGAAGGGCAGCCGCTTGTGCATTCGCGAAGTCTGTTTGTCATCAGCTGAGTGGGATTCGTTCATGGGGATAAATGGATGTCCGCTTGATGAATGAAATCCGGAAATGTTTTGGCCTGTCCGGACGCTTGCAATAGCTGCACCAGCGCAATGACAAAGTCATAGGCTGCAAGGGCGCGAGCCGTTTGCGATCTTGCCAAGGCATTGCGAGCATCGCTCACGTCGAGGGTGGTGGATTGACCTTCCTCAAAGCCGCGCGCACGCAGACGCATGTTTTCCTCGGCTAGGGCGATCGTGGAATTGAGCAGTTTAAATTGCTCCCTCGCCTGCTCCACCCTGCGATATGCGGCTTCGACCTCGGTCGCGATTGTTGTGCCGGCCGCCGCCTCCAGCGACTGGACCTGTCGCAAGGTTGCTCGCGCGGCATCAACTTTGTTCGTCCGGTCCTCGCGTGAAAAGAGCTTAAAATTCACGCCGATTCCGGCGATCCAGTCCGGCTCAACCAGCGTTTGATACTTCTTGATGAAGCTGTAGTTTCCGAAAGCGAATATTTCGGGTTTCCAACGCGCTTCCTCAAGCGCGATCCCCTGCTCTGCTTGATTATGCCTCGCCGCAAGTGCCTCCAAGGTCGGGTTGCTCCGCTCGGCGACATCGATCCAATCATCGAGCGGTTTCAAGGGTTTGGTGGAAATAAAAAGTGGTGTACTCACACCAAGCGGGTCGCTTCGATGTAGTAAACGACGCAGACTCGCTTCAGCGATTTCGCGATCGCGCTGCGCGCCCACCTGCTCTCTAGCCGCTTCGTCTCGAGCGACCTGCGCGCTTAAGCGTTCCACACGCGGTATCACGCCCTGCTCCTCGAAGCGGATTGCGCGGTCAAGCTGTCGATCCGCCTGCTGCAGCACGGATACGCGCGTACGTTCCACGTCGGCGGCCAGCACGAGTCCGAAATACGTCTTTGCCAGCAGTACGTCGAGATCCTCTCCCGTGTGGTCCAGGTCGGCGTTCGCAGCGTCGATTCCGGCGGCTAACGCCTTTTGGGTGGCGGAGATCCGGCCTCCCGAGTAAATCGACCACGTGCTGGTGACCGATGAGCGGGGTCCACGAAGATTGTCGCGGAAACTGATGTCGCCCAGTGGCGTTCCGTCCAGGGTTCCGGTCTTTTCCCCGAAAACCTCGGTTGCATTCACCGATAGATCTGGTAGACCGAGCGAAGCCGCCGCATGCGCTTCATCTTTGCTTCGACTAACCCCGGCGGACGCGGCCTTGAGGCTGTCCGATACTTCGCGCAGCGTGGTCCTGGCATCCTCGTACGACAGTAGTTCCGGCTCGGCGCGCGCATCCGCCAACAGGACGCCAGCAAGCAAAAGGACTGGCAAAAAGATGCGGCTGCAGATCATGGATGCGCCGCACATCAGGTGCGGGCCAATTCCAAAAAAAGGCGCGGCGGGGGTCACCCGCCGCGAGAAGCCCGGAATGACACCGGGGGGTCGGCAAAGCAAATGAGCCCGCACCTGATTTCATGCCTCTGATGTGTGAAGAGTTCCGGCTTGGCAGCTACGATAGAGCCGCGGCACTCTCCGGTGACTCGCGGAAAGCTATTACTGGGTTATCATCAGCAATGGTTGCTTCTTCTGCCGAGGCAGCGCCCAGCGATGCGAAGATCGAGCGTGTATCTTCGCTAGGATACTATTCGCCAAAGCTTTGGGCACTGTTGCGTGCTCCCGACAACGGATGCCCATGAAAGAATTTCCGCCCTTTAAGCTCGACGCATTGAATCAGTGTCTGTGGCGCAGGACGGATTCTGGCGCCGAAGATCGGTTGATGTTGACTCCGAAGGCCTATGCGGTCCTTAGCTATCTGGCGGAGCAGCCGGGGCGATTGGTAACGCAAAGGGAACTGATTGAGGCCGTCTGGCCCGACGTCGTCGTCCAACCGGAAGTATTGAAGAGCCAGATCTTGGACGTCAGGCGGATGCTGGGTGACGACGCGAAGAATCCACGGTTTATTGAAACCCTGCATCGACGCGGCTACCGATTTATCGCGCCCGTAACAGATCACGCGATCACGGAAGCCAAGGTCTCGGCGCAAACCAATCTTGTCGCTCGCGATCAAACACTTCACAGACTGCGTGACTATCTGCGCACCGCTCTGAAAGACCGGCGACAAATCATTTTTGTGACCGGCGAACCCGGCATCGGCAAGACCACGCTGGTGGATGAATTTCAGCGTCAGACAACCAACACGCATTCAAGCATACGCACCGCTCGCGGCCAGTGTATAGAAGGATACGGCGGCACTGAGCCCTTCTACTCCATCCTCGAGGCCCTGGGCCAACTGCTGCGTGAGCCCTTCCGCGACGAACTCGTTCGAATTCTGGAATCGCAAGCACCGACATGGCTGGTGCAGTTTCCCGCGCTCCTCACCCGAAAACATCGCGAAACACTGCAGCGCGAGATCTTAGGAGCGACACGCGAACGCATGTTGCGCGAAATCAGTGTAGCGTTGGAATCGATTGCTGCAAAAACCCCGCTACTTCTTGTGCTGGAGGATTTGCAGTGGGTCGATCACTCCACCGTGGATCTCATCGCGGCACTTGCTCGCCGCCGCGAGCCTTCCCGATTAATGCTGCTGGCAACCCATCGCGTTGACATTCCTGCAGACCATGCATTGAGGGCCATCACGCAAGAGTTGGTGACGCATCAGCTCTGTCATGAGATCGATTTGCAACGGTTCACTCAGCCGGAAGTGATCGAATACCTCGCGGCTGGTTCCCCACGATCGGGACTACCGGCGGGCTTGGCCGATGTAGTGCATCGGCACACCGAGGGTAATCCCTTGTTTATCGTTGCCTTGCTGGAACATTTGACACGGCGGGGCCTCGTCTCGCGGGAGAACGGGGTCTGGCAAGTCCGGGTTCCTTTGGCCGAGATTGACCTCGGTGTACCGGAAACGCTGCGACAAATGATCGAAACGCAGATCGAGCGCTTGAGCACGGAAGAACAGCGAGCGCTCGAAGCGGCAAGCGTCCTGGGCACGAGTTTCGAACCCACGGCGGGCGCCGCTGCAGCCGGCATGGATATCGACGATTTTGAGAATCTCTGCCAGAGCCTGGCGCGCAAGCAGCACATCTTGCGAGTTGCTAGAGATCCCGGTGCGAGTGGTTCCTTTCAATATCAATTCGCGCATGCCCTGTATCGAGAGGTGTTCTACATAAGACAACCCCCATCGCGGCGGATGAGAATTCATCTTCGATGTGGCGAATGGCTCGAATCCCATGACCCCGAAAACATGGACGTCGCACCGATCCTGGCGCATCACTTTGAGGCATCCGGATCCTGGGAGCGCGCTGTAAAGCATTTGCGCATCTCTGCAGACATCGCCAACAATCGCTTCGCGCATAGGGAGACGGTATCGATTCTGCGCCATGCGTTGACAGTCGTGGAGAAGCTGCAGCCATCCCAAAGCCGCCCGCTTCAGGTCGGCGTGCTGCGCTCGCTGTGTGCGATTCTTGAAGCTGATCTTGATGATCGCGCAATGGAATCCTTCGAGCTACTGTTGGAAAAAACAGAGCAGTACGGCCTAATCGAGGAACACGTGCGCACGCTCAACGACATGGCGGGCTTTGTAGCCCGATCGGACAATCAGCGCTGCATTCAGATATTGAATCGCGCCATCGAGCTGGCGCCGCAAATCTTGGATCCTGTCTTAAGGACACGGGAATTGGCCACGAGCCACATCAACCGAATTGTTCTGCGGGGCTGGTCCAAAGCCGACGAAGCAGAATGCAGAAGTTGGATCGATCAAGCACGCCCACAGATAAGCTCCAGGGAGCTGGCGCCGCTATTGCTGCAATTCTCCTGGGTGCTCGTGCATCTTTCCCGCTATCGCGAAGCACTGGCGGTCGCAGAGGAAGGGCTGGCGAACTTCGATGCGTATTTTCGCGGCCAGCGGAATTCATTGGGTTATATCGCCAAGCAATTCGCTCTCGAGTTTCTCGGTGAGTGGGGACGCGCATTGCAGTGGTCCGAAGAACTTGCAGCGTTGATGAACAAAACGGGTTACCCGAGTCGCGCGGCGTCATTCATGATGATTCGCGCGAGAATCTGCATTCACGCCGATGACTGGGCCTCGGCTCAGACCTTCCTAGAATCAGTGCTTCCGTTGTGCCTCGAATCAAAACTCGTGCCGTTGATACGGTCCTGTCGGGCTTGGATGGCACTCAGCAGCGCCAGGCTGGGTAATGTCGATCGTGCCATGGACTTACTGGCCATGCTCGAGGAGGATCTGTCGCGCTTGCCGCTGCCGGCGGACATCACGTTCCGGCCCGCACTGGAGTGGGGCTTTGTTGAGGCATTCCTGGCTGCCGGCGATATGACCATGGCGGACTTACATCATCAGCGCTGGGTGACGGCCGCTGAACGTATCGGCGAAGTCACGTTGCAGGGCCTCGCTTGGGAGGCCGGCGCCCGTATCGCCTTGGCAAAGAAAGACGCGATCGGGGCGAAACGGTGTCTGTCATCCGCTTTCTCTGCGATCGAAGGCTATGAGGCTCCGGTGGCTGCCTGGAAAATCCATGCGAGCGCCGCCGAGGCGGAAGGTCTTCTCGGCGACAACGCCATTGCCGAAAGTCATCGCCGCCTGAGTGCCGCAATAGTACTCGAGCTCGCGCGGTCACTAGCGGAAACGGATCCGACCCGAAACGCATTGCTGAGTTCGCCGCGCACCAAGCGCGTACTGCTGCCGCGATGAGCCGACAGCAGTGTCGTCTGATCGGCTTTCTAGCCGTGCTGGCGCTGCCCGCATTGGCTGAGGAAGTCGCGACACTCGAGAGCGTAACGGTCACTGCCCAGAAATTCGAGCAGGGGCTGCAGGATGTGCCACTCGCGATAACTGCCATCGATGGGCAGGAGTTGCAGAGGAATCGAATTACCACAGTCGGTGAAGTCTTGGGTTCGGTGCCCAGCATCACGATTGCGCCGTATGTGAATTCGACTAACACGTTTTTTTTGTACATGCGGGGCATCGGATTCAGCGACCCCGGCCAGATCAGTACCGACGGGGCAGTCGGGCTGTATCAGGACGGATTCTATATTTCCAGACCACAGGGAATTAACTTTGATCTTTCCGACATTCAGCGCGTTGAAGTGCTGCGTGGCCCGCAAGGGACACTCTATGGCCGAAACACCATGGGCGGCGCGGTTAATATGATCAGTCGTGCTCCCAGCGGTGAGGCAGACGTTCGGCAAGAACTCGAATTGGGAAATCGACAGTACTACAGGGCGCTCTCGGTAATCGACTTACCGGCGTGGAATTCGCTTTCAGCGAAGATCTCACTGCTCGCGCGCTCCGTCGAAGGATCTGTCGCCGACCCGGGCCAACCAAACGGTTTCGGCGCCGATTCGCAAAAAGGGGCTAAGCTGCAGTTGCGATGGGCGCCCGATGCGGCGTTCAGCGCAGACTATTTCGTCGACTATGCGAGGATCGAGTCCACAGCCAACTACGGCTCCAACACAGCGTTCAACGGCGTAACGATTGTCCCGGGAATTCCCTATGTTGCATCTATCGAGCGCCCGGATGCCGCATATCGTTCCATCAACTTACCCCTGAGCGATACTCGTTCGTCGATGCAGGGGCTCACGCTGACGTGGTTGCCAAATTCCGACCTCACGCTCCGATCGCTTACCGGGTATCGATGGCTAGATGCGGATACGTATCAAAACTACAACGAGATATTTGGGCTTCAAGACTTTGCAAGTCACAACGTCATCCCAGATCATCAGTTTTCCCAAGAACTGCAGGCGATAGGCCAAGTCCCATCGCTCGCGCTAAATTTTGTTGCCGGGATCTACCATTTTAACGAAGAAACATCGAATCATCTGGATGGCGGCGCGGCCGGACTGGGCGTTTATTCGATGATTGACGAGCACGAGGAATCACAGTCAAACGCCGTGTATGGCCAAACGACGTGGGCGCCTAACTCTCGAGTCGAGGTGACGATTGGCGGGCGGTACACTCACGACAGCAAACATGGCGAGCGGACCCGAATCAATTTGTTGATCCAGCAAGCCGAGTTCGACGCGCTCAGCGAATTGCACTATGGCCGATTTACTCCTTCGATCACGACCATGCTGC
>Ga0209006_10001476_pt1 | contig 21303 bp, 17 predicted proteins | sample JacPin_JW_Ref_O2_FD_188567 | JGI IMG/M metagenome (GOLD analysis project Ga0209006, IMG submission 188567) | Forest soil microbial communities from Algoma, Ontario, Canada - Jack Pine, Ontario site 1_JW_Ref_O2 (SPAdes) (version 2) | ecosystem: Environmental > Terrestrial > Soil > Boreal... | reverse complement strand
AGACGAAGCGCCCGAACCTGTATCGTGTCCTGATATTGAACGACGACTATACGCCGATGGAATTCGTCGTTCATGTTCTGGAGAAGTTCTTCCAGAAGGACGTCGAAGCCGCGACCAAGATCATGCTTCACGTCCACCATCACGGAATCGGGGAATGCGGGGTATTCACCTACGAAATCGCCGAGACCAAGGTGACGCAGGTGATGGATTTTGCGCGCAAGCACCAGCATCCCCTGCAATGCGTGATGGAAAAGAAGTAGCGCCATCATGAAACCCGCCAAAACCGGAACGGGTTTTGCATCGAAAACTGTGATCGACCAGACTGACGCCGTTCCCGGCGCGCAATCGGCGTCGCATGGGTGTAGCGTATGCGGTCAGGACGTAACCGAGTCGCCGGAACCGGTCTTTCGCCATGATCGGATGTAACTATATATGACAAAGGTTGTTGTTGCCTCATGGGGTAACGGCGATCATGATGGCGGGGGCCAACGAGGACGCGAATGCCGACTTTTTCCCAGAGTCTTGAACAATCCCTGCATCGCGCGCTCGCGATCGCAAACGAGCGTCATCATCAATATGCGACGCTTGAACACCTGTTGCTGTCGCTGATCGATGATTCGGATGCCGCGGCCGTGATGCGCGCCTGCAGCGTCGATCTGGACAAGCTGCGCACCAGCCTCGTCAATTATCTCGAGACCGAGTTCGAAAATCTGGTGACCGACGGGGCCGACGATGCCAAGCCGACCGCCGGCTTTCAGCGCGTCATCCAGCGCGCGGTGATTCATGTGCAGTCATCCGGCCGCGAGGAAGTTACCGGCGCCAACGTCCTGATCGCGATCTTCGCCGAGCGCGAAAGTCATGCCGCCTATTTCCTGCAGGAACAGGACATGACGCGTTACGACGCGGTGAATTATATAAGCCACGGCATCGCCAAGCGGCCCGGGGTGTCGGAGGCGAGGCCGGTTCGCGGTGTCGACGAAGAGACCGAGACCAAGGGCAATGAGGACTCCAAGAAAAAGGGCGAAGCGCTCGAGACCTATTGCGTCAACCTCAACAAGAAGGCGCGCGACGGCAAGATCGACCCGGTGATCGGGCGAAATGCCGAGATCAACCGCGCGATCCAGGTGCTGTGCCGCCGCCAGAAGAACAATCCGCTGTTCGTCGGCGAAGCCGGCGTCGGCAAGACCGCGATCGCCGAAGGATTGGCCAAACGCATCGTCGACAGCGAGGTGCCGGAGGTTTTGGCGGCGGCAACGGTATTTTCGCTCGACATGGGCACGTTGCTCGCGGGCACGCGTTATCGCGGCGATTTCGAGGAGCGGCTGAAGCAGGTGCTCAAGGAACTGGAGGCGCATCCCAACGCCATCCTGTTCATCGATGAAATTCACACCGTGATCGGGGCAGGGGCGACGTCCGGTGGCGCGATGGATGCGTCCAACCTCTTAAAGCCGGCGCTGGCCTCCGGCACCATCCGCTGCATGGGCTCGACCACCTACAAGGAATATCGCCAGCATTTCGAGAAAGATCGCGCGCTGGTGCGCCGGTTCCAGAAGATCGACATCAACGAGCCGACGGTGGAAGACGCGATTGCGATCCTCAAGGGCCTGAAGCCCTATTTCGAGGACTACCATCGGCTGAAATACACCAACGAGGCCATCGAGGCCGCGGTGCAATTGTCGTCGCGCTATATCCATGACCGCAAATTGCCTGACAAGGCGATCGATGTGATCGACGAGTCAGGCGCGGCGCAGATGCTGGTTGCCGAGAACAAGCGCAAGAAGACCATCGGCATCAAGGAGATCGAGACCACGATCGCGACCATGGCGCGGATTCCTCCCAAGAGCGTGTCGAAGGACGATGCCGAGGTTTTGAAGCATCTCGAGCAGACGCTCAAGCGCGTGGTGTTCGGCCAGGATAAGGCGATCGATGCGCTGGCGGCATCGATCAAGCTGGCGCGCGCCGGTCTGCGCGAGCCGGAGAAGCCGATCGGCTGCTATCTGTTCTCGGGGCCGACCGGCGTCGGCAAGACCGAGGTCGCCAAGCAGCTCGCATCTTCGCTCGGCGTCGAGCTGATCCGCTTCGACATGTCGGAATACATGGAGCGGCACACGGTGTCGCGCCTGATCGGCGCACCGCCGGGCTATGTCGGCTTCGACCAGGGTGGCTTGCTCACCGACGGCGTCGATCAGCATCCGCACTGCGTGGTGTTGCTCGACGAAATCGAGAAGGCGCATCCCGATCTCTACAACGTGCTGCTGCAGATCATGGATCATGGCCGGCTCACCGACCACAACGGCAAGCAGGTCAATTTCCGCAACGTGATCCTGATCATGACCACCAATGCCGGCGCCGCCGATCTGGCGCGCCAGGCCTTCGGTTTCACCCGCAACAGGCGCGAAGGCGACGATCACGAAGCGATCAATCGCCAGTTCGCGCCTGAATTCCGCAACCGGCTCGATGCCATTGTCTCGTTCGCGCACCTCAATGCCGAAGTGATCGGCATGGTGGTGGAGAAGTTCGTGCTGCAGCTCGAAGCCCAGCTGGCCGACCGCGACGTCACCATCGAGCTGTCGGAGCCGGCCAAGGCCTGGCTGATCCAGCACGGTTATGACGAGCAGATGGGTGCCCGGCCGATGGCAAGGGTGATACAGGAGCACATCAAGAAACCGCTGGCGGATGAGGTGCTGTTCGGCAAGCTGAAGGGCGGCGGCCACGTTCGCGTCGTGCTGGTGAAGGATGAGGCGGCGGCCGAAGCCGATCGGGAAAAGATCGGATTCGAATTTGTCGAGGGCCCGGTGACACCGAAGCCGGAGAAGCTGCCCGGCACGCGCAAGCGCACTCTGCCGCGCAAGCCGAAGCCTGGTGGTCCGAACGGCGGGTCCAAGGGGCCGGCCTCGCGGGGTCCGCTGGTCAAGGTCTGAACCGGGATTTGATTGATAAACGGGGCCGGCAAAGCAGTTGCCGGCCCTTTCGTTTGCGCCATAGCCGGGAATGCGGATCAATCCGTTCATTCGATCGTTTTGATAACGATAATCTGATGGAAAAATGGGTCAACTGAAACGAAATTGAGTTTGGGAGCGACGGCGGCAAGCGGCCCGCGGCGATTCTCTGCATCTGTCTCGCGGTGCTTTTCGCGCAGGCGATTGCGATCCGTTATCCGACAGGAGGACACAGATGGACGAGAGAACTGAAAACTGGTCCGATGCAGCCATGAATCCCGTGAGCCTCATCATTCGGCAGAAAGACCCGAACAATCTCGAAATGCCGTTCGATCAGCTCGACGGTTTCATCACGCCGTCCGACCTGTTCTACATCCGCAGTCATTTCCCGACGCCGGCGCTGGATCCTCTCGCATACCGGCTGTCCATTCGCGGCGCGGTACGCAGGGAACTGAGGCTCAGCTATGCCGATATCCGCGCGATGCCGTCACAGACACGAACCGCCACGCTGGAGTGTGCCGGCAACGGTCGGGTATTCATGGTGCCGCCGGTGCCGGGCGCGCAATGGCAGCTCGGTGCGGTCGGCAATGCCGAGTGGACCGGGGTCCCGCTTTCCGTGCTGCTGGAACGCGCCGAACTGGCCGATGACGTCTGCGACATCGTTCTGGAAGGCGCCGATCGCGGCGTGCCGGCCGAGGGGCCGAAGCCACCCGGTGAGATCGCCTATGCCCGCAGTATTTCGAGGGTGCGCGCGACGCGGCCCGACGTCCTGATCGCCTACCAGATGAACGGGCAGGATCTGACGCCGGATCACGGATTCCCGCTGCGCGCCATCGTTCCCGGCAATTACGGCATGTCATCGGTCAAGTGGCTGACCGACATCGTCGCGGCCACGCAGCCGTTTCAGGGTTACTGGCAAACCAGCGACTACGGTTATTGGGATGACACCGAGGGGACGCCGGTGCGCCGGCCGCTCTCGGAGATGAAACTGAAGTCGCAGATCGCACGACCCCGTGTTTACGAGAGGCTCGAACCCGGTCGCCCCTACACCATTTTCGGAGCCGCCTGGGCCGGGACGACCGATGTGGCCGAGATCTGGATCAGCTGCGATGGCGGCAAATCGTGGGTTCAGGGCGATTTTCTCGATCCCGTCAACCGGCACGCATGGCGCCGCTGGAAATACGATTGGATCACCCCGGCACAGCCGGGCCGCTATACGCTGCTGGCGCGCGCAAGGGGTGCAGACCAGACGGTTCAGCCTGATGGTCACGATGCAAACTTTGGCAGCTATGTCATCGATCACCCGCTGCCGATCGAGATCTTCGTAACTGCACCTTGACTATCGAGGGTAGCGGCGTTCGAACGGTATGATCGTCGAAGATGCGTCGCGCTTCGTCGGCACACCGGGCTGCGGCAATTCCATCTGCAAATAATCTCGGCGGTTTCGTCCGGCGGAAGCGCCTCGCGCTTGAACCGGGAGACATCCAAATCCACCCGCAAAGTCGATTGGTTCGACAATGACAACTTGTTGGATAGGCCGGTAACGAAACCCGAAATTGAGTTGGAAGCCGATGGAGCCAACTCATGAAGTTCGTTTCGAACATCCGATCTATTCGACAAGCGAGTCGGATTATTATTTTGCTGAGCCATCATGTTGAAGCGTGCGACCTGGATGTCGCGTTTACACTCGCTTGCGTGACTCTTTTTAGCGTGGCGGTTGTGTCTGCCTGCCAACTGCTATCAGACCTGTTACATCTCGATCAACATGGCTTCGGTCCTTGGTCGGGAGCATCGATTCACGGAATCGTGCAGGCCATGGCCGCATCCGTCCAGAACGGAGACAAGACCGGTGAGTTTGCGACGCTTACCAGGATAACGCGCGTCATGCTTCTGACGCCGATGGTCACCGCGCTTCGAGCGCGGGCGAGCCGCGTTATTCGTTCCCTCGAACAGCAGCGACGCTAGAGCCACAAATCATCTGCAGAAGCTCGGTGGCCACCCGGCTGGGATGGCGTTCGGCGTGTTGCAGCACGTGGAAATGCCGATCCGGAAGTTTGAGCGGTACATGAAACAGCAAGCCGGCCTCTATGCTCGGCGCCGCCACCGACGCAGAGATGGCGGTAGCACCCATGCCGGCCTCGACCGCCGACCGGACGGCCTCGTTCGAGGGCAATTCCAGCGCAACACGCAGACTGCTGGGCGCAACGCCAAAGCCGGTCAGCGCCTGCTCGAAGACCGAGCGTGTCCCCGAACCCTGCTCCCGCAAAACCCACTCGGTGTCGACGAGTTCTTCCGCTGTCACTTTCTCGCGTCCGATCCAGGGGTGTTCGGGTCCAACGACGACAATCATCTCGTCGCGGGCGATCGGACGGCTTGATAGCGCCGAGTCGGTGACTTCACCTTCGACAAAGCCGAGTTCGGCGGCGCCGGCATGGATGGCGGCGGCGACCTGGGCGGTGTTGCCGATGGAAAGCCGCACATCGATCTGGGGCCAGGTCCGGCGAAACGCAACGAGGTGGCGCGGCAACCAGAAGCTTGCAATTGTCTGGCTCGCGTGCACCGCGAGGGTTCCGCGCTTCAGGCCGCCAAGTTCCGACAGCACCAATTCCGCGGCTTGCGCGCGCGCCAGAACCGCTCGCGCCTCGACCAGAAACAGCGAACCGGCCTGCGTAAGTTCGATACCGCGACCGACCCTGTCAAACAGCTTCGCTCCATGCCGTGCTTCCAGCCCCGCGATTGCCGAACTGACGGCCGACTGAGTCAAATGCAGCGCCTCCGCCGCCCGCGTGACATGTTGGCGTTCGGCGACAGCAACGAAAATGCGAAGCTGTTCAAGTGTCATCGGACATAGGTAGCAGGCTCGCCGTCGTCGGAAGTATAAATTATTGTATAATCGGCCTTCTCTGGATGGGACCCAACCTCCATTATATTCGGGTTCGGACTTTGCGGATCATTCGTCCGGCGTTCATTGCCTCCAATCGCTCGGGTAGAAGACGATGTCAGATAGTCCCAATCCATCGAACCGATACCGCCTGCCGTCGCTGGACGACAGAAGCGGGCTTGCCCGGCTGGGAATCATCGGAATCGTCGTTTTGGCCGTGGTCGCATGTTTCGCCTATGTCGCCGGTTGGCTCTCGCCGGGCAGCTTGACGCAGGCGCGGATGATCGACGGATTCCAGGAGGTCAATGGCGTACACCCCGGCTTTCGCCGCAATCACGCCAAAGGGGTTTGCATCGCGGGCGCTTTCGAGAGCAACGGGCAAGGCACGCGCCTCTCCAAGGCCATCGTTTTCCAGGCCGGCCGCACGCCCGTCGTTGGCCGATTCGCGATCGCTGTCGGCAAGCCCGACGTGGCTGACGGTCCGCAGGCCGTCCGCAGCATGGCGCTCAGCTTCCGACCACCCCATGGCGAGGAATGGCGCACGGGCATGAACAACATCCCGGTCTTCGTGGTCAACACGCCGGAGGCCTTCTACGAGCAATTGCTCGCGTCGCGGCCTGACCCTGCGACGGGTAAGCCGGACCCGGCGGTGAGGAAGGCTTTTCTCGCCAGCCACCCCGAAACCGTCCGCGCGGTTCAAGCCATTACCGCAAAGCCGTTTTCGACGGGCTTCGCCAACGCCAGCTACAACAGCCTCGACGCATTCCGCTTCATCGACGCGGCCGGTGTCTCCACGCCGGTTCGCTGGTCGATGGTGGCGGTCGAGCCATTCGAGCCGGAAAGGCCGGATCAAGCCGCGGCAACGGAAAAGAACTATCTGTTCGACGACGTTATCACGCGGATCGAACGCGGGCCGCTGCAATGGCATCTGATCGTTACGATCGGCCGGCCCGGCGATCCGACCAATGACGCCACGGTCGCCTGGCCGGAGGATCGCGAGCGCGTCGATGTCGGGACGCTGACGATCGATCACATCGAGGGCGAGGCGCCGGGCAACTGTCGCGATATCAATTTCGATCCGCTGGTGCTGCCTTCCGGTATCGCGCCCTCCGACGATCCCTTGCTCAGCGCGCGATCGGGAACCTATTCGGAATCTTTCACGCGGCGTGAGGGTGAGAAGAAAACGCCGAGCGCCGTGCAAACCCCCAACGCGGGCAAGGGGTCGTGATCATGGCGCAGCCAATGCAATTCACCATCCTTTCGCGGGTCCTGCACTGGACGATGGCGGCGATGATTCTCGCAATGCTGTTCATCGGCGTCGGCATGGTCGCCTCGCTGGCGGACTATCACTGGCTGGTCTCGATTCACAAGCCGCTCGGCGTGCTGATCCTGATCCTGGCGGCGATCCGCCTGCTGAACCGGCTTCTCAATCCGGCACCGCCCTTGCCGGCGGGAATGCCCGCATGGCTACGTTTTGCGGCGCATGCTTCGCATGTCGTGCTTTACGTGCTGATGTTCGCACTCCCACTTGTCGGTTGGGGGATGCTGTCGGCGGCGCGCTATCCCATCGTGCTCTACGGTTCGCTGGAATTGCCGCCGATCCTGCCGCAAGACCCGGCGCTTTACGCTGCGCTGCGAGAGACCCACACCATCCTGGCGCTGCTGCTGTTTGCGACCTTCGCCGCCCATTTGGGCGCGGCGCTGATGCATGCGTTGATCTTTCGCGACGGCGTATTTCAGAGCATGGCGTCGGTGGAGAAAAGCTGAAGCGAAGGCCTCAGCCTTTCGCGCAATCTGGCGTTCTGAGCGTTTGGCTCGCAGCCGGTCAGTCACCCCCAAGACGCTGGTCCTCGTGGACCCGCACCCGCTCGATGCCTCTGGCGCCGGCCGGTGATAGCCGGAGCATGCTGAGCGCCGCGGCAAACCCGGCAAAGCCGACGCCGGCCAGCAGCGAGACATGCGTTCCTTCCGCCGGATAGCGCGCCAGAAAGAAAGCCACGAGCGCAGCGCCAATGGTCTGGCCCAACAGTCGCGCCGTACCCAGCATGCCGCTCGCGCCGCCGCTGCGCTCTCGCGGCGCCGCCGCGATCATGGTGCGGTTGTTGGGGGTCTGGAACAGGCCGAAGCCGGCGCCGCAGACCGCCATCCGCCAGACGACGTCGGAGATTGCGGGATGGTCGGGCAACATCGCCAGCGTTCCGAGGCCGGCGGCGAACAGCAGAAGTCCGAGGCCGCCGAGCAGGCCGGCCGGATAGCGTTCGACCAGCCGCCCCGCCACGGGCGCGGCGAATGCCACCGCGATCGGCCATGGCGTGATCAGAAGTCCGATTTGCACCGCCGAATAACCGAAACGGCTCTCGAGATAGAAAGGCATGGCGACGAAGGCGAGCATCTGGGCGCAGAACGAGGCAATCGACGTCCCGATCGACAGCGCGAAGATCGGAATGCGCAAGAGATCGATCGGCAGTAACGGCGAAGCCGTGCCGGTCTGCCGGCGCACCAGCAGAACGGCAGCGACGAAGGCGATGGCGAATTCCAGCAAGCAGATAAACAACGCCTCGCCATGACCGCCGCTGTCGATCGCCGCGATGCCAAAGCCAAAGGCGACGGCGCTCAGCACGGCGCTTTGCCAGTCGAAAGCGTGCGGCGCGGGGTTGGTGTGCGGCAGGCAGCGCCAGCCCAGATAGAGCGCACCGATGCCGACCGGGATATTGACGATGAACAGGTATGGCCACGTTCCCACCGCGAGAATGGCCGCGGCGAGCGTCGGTCCGACCGCCGCAGAAACCGCCACCACCAGCGCGTTGAGGCCGATCCCGCGCCCGAGCTGCGCCCGCGGGTAGGTGTAGCGCACCAGCGCCGCGTTGACGCTCATGATCCCGGCTGCGCCGAATCCCTGGACGATGCGCGCCAGCGTCAAGAGCAGCAGTGTGGGCGAAAGCGCGCAGAACAGCGAAGCGAGCGTGAAAACCAGCAAGCCCGCCAGATAGACGCGGCGATAGCCGACGATCTCGCCCAGGGACGCGAGCGGCAACAGCGAGATCGTGATCGCCAGCTGATAGCCGTTGACGATCCAGATCGAAAACGCCGGGCTGGCGTCGAGATCCCGGGCGATCGTCGGCAACGCGACATTGGCGATGGCGCCGTCCACCACGGCCATGACGAGGCCGAGCGCAATGGTGAAGATCGCCCAACTGCGTTGCGGTTGCGGCAAGCCGTCGGCATGCTCGATGATAGCGGACGACATGGGGTGAACGCGCCTTGGATTTAACCCTTCGATCTGGCCCTTGGATTTAGCCTTGGGCTCGACGTCGACGGGCTAACCTATCCCGGAACGGCCGGTCATTTGCAACTTCGAACCGTCGGAGCGGTTCCGGCGAGCGCCGGGCATGCCTGAAGCGACCGGGTTCAACCCTCGCCCAGAAGCTCCTTGATGCGGCGCTGCAGCTGGCGCTTCTTCCGCTCGCTGCGGCGCAGCCGCTCATCGAGATCGGAGCCAGGCTGGTCCGACGTCATGATCCGGAACGCGAGCCCGACCTTGTTGGCCTGCCGCCAGATCATCCGCGCCAGGAACGAGCGGCCTTTGCGCGGGATCGCGAGATTGATTTCGTCGGGCAGGTTCGCGGCAGGATCGAATTCGACGCAGGCGCCGCGGTCGCTGAAATTGCGCACCACGCAATCGACAGTTGAGCCGGTTTTGTTGATGGCGGCCGTGCCGCCGAAGATCACCTTGTCGCGCCCGTTCTGACGTCGGTCCAACATCGAAATACCTCCACGATGACAGGGGGACCCTACATGGCTTCGACCGGAAGAGAAGATCGGGGCGGCGCGATATGTCGCGTTAACGTAAATCGATTCTGGCCGGCGTGTGCCCGAGCGGAGCTATTTCACCCGATAACCTTGCGCTGCGGCGGTTCGACATGGGGACGAAAAGTCGTCTTATCGGTCCCGCAATCCGGGCATCGCCAGTTCGAAGGTATCGCCGTAAACGGCGTGCCCGGCGCAATCGACTGATCGGGAAGGCCGACGGACTGGTCGTAGATGAAATAGCAGCCGCCGCACATGAAGAGCTGGCGGCTGGCGTAGACTGCGCCGGGAGGCGGTCGCGTCACCACTTCCGCGCTCCGCGGACTGTGCGTGACAACCGGATCGCCCACGGCCACGCGGGCGTTTTCCTTCGCAACCAGGTAGATTCCGAGATCCTTATGCCCGAACGCTGCGCGCAACGAGCCGGGCAAATCCAGGTCGCGTCGGCCGGTCTCGGGATTGACGTTGGTCGCCCCGCAACGGCCATTGCGCCGATCGACGCGAAACAGCCCGTCGCCGATCCGGATGTCGCTGCCGACCCAATCGAATTCCTCCCAGGGGCCGGCGCCGTCGATGTAGAAATTGGCCCGAAAACGCAGCGGATCGATCTTGTATCCCCACTGCTCCTCGAGGCTTCGCAATGTCGCGAGGTTGATGAGGGAGATCACGTTGTCGGGCTTGTCCATGAAATGCCCGTCACGCGAGCGAACCAGCTTGGGCGCGCCGCGAAAGGCGGGAACCAGCTGCCAGAAAAAGTCCTCGACTTTGGCGTAGGCGTCTTCGTCCTTCAGGTCGACGGCAAGCAACTGGCGGTTATCCTGCCGGATGGTGAATTGCATGGTCTCGACGTCCAAATGGGTCTGCACGCGTGCCAATGCTTCCTCCAGCATCAGCATCACGAACAGGCCTTTCTTGCCCCACCTGGGATCGCTGGTATCGAATGGCGCCCCGGGGCGCACCATGGCGAACACCCGGTCGTGCGGGAACGGTTTTTTAGCTTCGATATCGACGCGGGTGACGGGCTGTGCGCTCAATCCCTTGATCGGATAGCGGTAGATGTTGTTCAGAACCGGCATCGGCGCGCCGCCTTGTCGTGAGATCGATCGCCCTGAAATTGCACGATAAGGGATCGGACTGCGTAGAGCCGGTCGCTGCCGATGTGCTGGTGCCAGCGGTCTTGACGTCGTCAGGCGCTTTGCCGCAGGCAGCGCCGGCGGTTTGGCCAACTGGTCCGAGAAGAATGCCGTCATATCGGTCGAGGGGTCGTCGATGGCGTCGTCGATCGCATCCGACAGGCGCGCAATTCCCTTCTCGATCTGTTTCCACGACAGCGCGGCATAGCCGAGAACGATCGCGCGGCGGGCGAGGGGGCTTTGCCGATGGAAATGCACCCGCGTCGAGGCGAGCGAATAGATGCCGACCCGGGCGCGCTGCGCCAGCGCTTCGACGGTTGCGGCATCGGGGATGCCCGGCGGCAGATGCCAGAGCATGTGCAGCCCTCCCATGTCGCCATCCAGCTGCACATCGCCGAAGTTGCGACGCAGTGCCGCGATCAGGCAATTACGGCTCTCCTTGTAGTGGGAGCGAACCCGCAGCAGATGGGTCGAATAGCTGCCGGTGCGCATGAAGTCGGCGAGCGTCGCCTGCTCCAGCCAGGGGTTGCCGCTGTTGAGCAGGGTTTTCTCGCTGGCCACGGCCTCGGCGATCTGCTCCGGCACCACCATGAAACCGAGCCGCAATCCCCCGCCGAGGGATTTTGCGAAAGTCCCGAGATAGATCGTGCAGTCCGGCGCCAGCGCCGCGATCGGCTGCAGGTGCGAACCCTCGTAGCGAATGTCGCCATCATAGTCGTCCTCGACGATGTAGCAGCCGTATTGCCGCGCCCACGCAACGATGTCGTTGCGGCGCGGCAGGGACAGCGTCGCGCCGGTCGGATACTGGTGCGACGGCGTCAGATAAAGCAGCGACGCCGTACGGCGCGGCAATTCGCTGGCGACAAGCCCGTCGCCATCGACGCGTACACTTGCAACTTCGGCGCCCGCGGCCTCGAAGGCGGAGACGGCGGCCTGATAGCAGGGATCCTCGACGATGCTGAGCGCGCCGCGCGCAAGAAAAAGCCGCGCCGAGATATTAAGACCTTCCTGCGCGCCTGACACGATGACGATGCGGCTCGGGTCGGCAACGATGCCACGCGACGCCGCCAGATGGCTGGCGATGGCGGTACGCAGTGCTGGAAGGCCGGCCGGATCGCCATACTGGGTCAGACCCGCAGCACCGCCGTGGGTGAGGTTTGCCTGCAGCAGGCGGCGCCATGTCTTGAGCGGGAACAGCTCCACGCTGGGCCGGCCCGGAAAGAAGTCGAACAGCAACCGGTTGCGGGCGGAAGGCGGCGAATGTTGCGCGCGCGCCTGACGCAGCGGCGAGGGCATGCGTATCTGAATGGCGTCATCGCGGAAATCCGATGCCGAACGGGCATGCACGGGGTTGGATATCGATTGCTCGGCGACGTAGATTCCCGACGCCGGACGGGCCTCGACAATTCCTTCCATCAGCAGTTCGTCATAGGCCCGCACGACGGTGTTGCGTGAAATCGCCAACTGCTCGGACAGCCGCCGGGACGATGGCAATCGGGTGCCCGGCGTGATCCTGGCGGAGCGGATCGCCTCGCGGATTTGATCGGCCATTTGGGCCGTGAGCGACTCCGGTCGCGATCGATCCAGGAGAACCGAAATCTGCATTTCGCCGTGTGTCCAGTCTGCCTCGAGTCGGGATTGCGGAGCAAGGGCCGGGCCAGTTGCCCGTCCGACGGCTTCGATCTTGATCGGTTTTCCGCCTTTGTCAGCCAGTTTATCGCTTTAACTGGACTGGACCCCCGGCTTTGCAAGCAACTGGACTCATCTCGGCCGGTCCGCGCCGATGCTTGCCTACGCGCGATGCAACAACTGCCTGAAATCTCGCAATCACGTCCAACGGCTGGGCAGGGCGATCAAAAGCGCGCCGACCGCGCGGCCTGCCGGCGGTGCCATTGCATTTTCCACCGGTGGCACTCCGCCTGTCCGGTCCCGGATGCGAGGCTTTGGGTACGGACTGCGACACAAGGGGCGCATCAGGAGGCTCCCGTTAATCCGAAGTCCAACGTCAAACAACAGGAGATGTCATGAAAACCGCGCGACACAGCTGGCTTTACGCCGCCGCCGTCGTTCTTGTCGCCTTTGCTGCCGGCGCCAGGACCGCAAAAGCCGAAGACACGATCAAGATCGGAATCCTGCACTCGCTGTCAGGTACCATGGCGATCAGCGAGACGATCCTGAAGGATCTGATGCTGATGGAAGTTGCCGACGTCAACGCCAAGGGGGGCTTGCTCGGAAAGAAGGTCGAGCCTGTCGTGGTCGATCCCGCTTCGAACTGGCCGCTGTTTGCGGAGAAGGCCCGCGAACTCCTGACCAAGGACAAGGTCGCCGCCGTGTTCGGATGCTGGACCTCGGTATCCCGCAAGTCGGTGCTGCCGGTGTTCGAAGAACTCAACGGACTATTGTTCTATCCGCTCGAATATGAAGGCGAGGAAGCTTCCTACAACATCTTCTACGGAAGCTCCGTCCCCGACAACAAGGCCGTTCCCGCCGTCGAATATCTGATGGGCAAGGACGGCGGCGACGTGAAGCGCTTCGTGCTCGAAGGCACCGACTACGTCTATCCGCGCACCAGCAACAAGATCATCCGCGCCTTCCTGAAAACCAAGGGCGTCAAGGATGAGGACATCATGGAGAACTACACGCCGTTCGGCTTCTCGGATTGGCAGACCGAAGTGTCGGCGATCAAGAAATTCGGCTCCGCCGGCAAAAAGACGGCGGTGATCTCGACAATCAACGGCGACGCCAACGTTCCCTTCTACAAGGAACTCGGCAACCAGGGCGTCAAGGCCACCGACATTCCGGTGATCGCGTTCTCGGTCGGCGAGGAAGAACTGGCCGGCCTCGATACCAAGCCGCTGGTCGGACACCTCGCCGCATGGAGCTATTTCCAGTCGGTCGAGACGCCCGAGAACAAGGCGTTCATCGCGAAATGGCGCGCCTATACCGGCAACCCGAAGCGGGTGACCAACGATCCCATGGAGTCGGCCTACATCCTGTTCCACATGTGGGTGCAGGCGGTGCAGCAGGCCGGCACCACGGATGTCGAAGCCGTCCGCCAGGCGATGATCGGGCAGAAGGTCAAATCGCCGTCGGGCTTTGAGGTGGTGATGGGAAGCAACCATCACATGGCCAAGCCCGTGATGATCGGCGAGGTACAGGCCAACGGCCAGTTCAGCATCGTCTACAAGAGCAAGGCGCTGCCGCCCAAGGCATGGTCTCCTTACGTGGAAGCCAACAAGGGCAAGGTTGCCGACTGGTCCTGGCCGTGGGTCTGCGGCGGCTGCACCTCACCACGCTTCGCGGCGAACTGATCTCCCTCGCTCGCAGCAGTAGTGGTGGTTTGTCCGGTTACGTCGACATTGTCGGTGTAACCGGACATCGTTTTATGGAAGCGGCATTCCGGCGTTGACGATCAGGTTGTCGGTGTCGACCGGCGCCAGTTCGCTGGCATTGCCCTGACCCAGGAACTCATCGAGCGTGGCTTGAATTCTCTCTTTCACGCTATCGGGGCCGCGGTCGCTCATCCAGGTGTGCTGGAATTGCGTCTTGATGATATCGATACCGTCCTTCTTGGACTGCTGGGCAGTCGGCAGAACGCCGGGGTCGGTCTGGAAGTTCGGATCCTGCGAACGGAACGACAGGATTTTCATCTTGTCGCTGAGCACAAAGGGAACCCGCAAATTATCGAGCGTGACGACTTTCGATACCAGCTCCGGATGTTGCTTGGCGAAGTACATGGCGGTATCGCCGCCGTTGGAATGTCCGACCAGGGTCAGATGATCGTAGTCGGCGTTCGGTTGCAATTTCTTCAGCTGCTGCAGCACGAACAGAATGTTGGCTTCGCCTTTTTCATAGACTTGAAGCCGGCCGACATAGGGCAGGCCGACTTTGGTCACCAGCGGCGGGTCGGTCGGATTGTCCTGCTGGATGCTGGCAACGAGATATCCCCTGGCCGCAAAGACGTTGGCCAGAAATGAATATTCGGTGTTCTTGACGGTATTGCCGTTGCTGATGATGGCGACCGGAAGTTTCCACAAGCCGGCCTCCGCCTTCATCTCGTAATCCTTGCGCACGGCAAGATCGACGGTGATCGGCCGCTGTCGCGTGGTATCGAACAGATTTAGCGTCTCGTGCGCGATGCCCCATTTGCTGATGGCGAAATAGGCCATGCCGGCGATGGCACAGACGCAGGCCAAAACCGTAAACCCCCTTTTCATGGTTTCCCTCTCGATCACTTTTGTTCAATAGATGGTGTGGAAACGCGGCGAAGACCAGACTGGTGCCACGGGGCCGGAATTAAATTTAGGAAATCTTGCCGCCCTGCAGCAAAACGGCTCCGCCGGCTGTCAGGCAGTCCCCTCGGAAGAACTGAAAGACGAATGCGAACGGTCATCGGTCTGTATGCAGCGCTTTGCATTGGCGTCATCACGCTGTTGCCGCGATGGGCAATCGCGCAAGATGCGGCGCCCGCGGCCTCGGCCGGCCGGTTCGTCAGGCCCAGCGTCGAGGAGCTCGCAATCCCGCCCGCCGGACCCGCGACGGATGCCGACACCCGTGAGGCGATGTGCCTGATGATCGAATCGGCGGCGAGAGCACAAAATCTGCCGCTGGAGTTTTTCGCGCGCGTGATCTGGCAGGAGAGCCGTTTTCAATCCGATGCCGTTGGACCGCCGACGCGTAACGGCGAGCGTGCGCAGGGAATCGCGCAGTTCATGCCTGGTACCGCCAGCGAGCGCCGCCTGCTCGATCCCTTCGATCCGGTACAGGCGCTGCCGAAATCCGCGGAGTTTCTGGCCGAGCTGCGCAACCAGTTCGGCAATCTCGGGCTGGCCGCGGCGGCCTACAATGCCGGACCGCGGCGGGTGCAGGAATGGCTCGCCGGCTCGGGCTATATGCCGGAGCAAACCCGCAACTACGTGCTCGCCATCACCGGGATCACGGTCGACGACTGGGCAAAGGCGGGCGGCAATGTCAGGATGCCGGACCGCGCGCCGACTTCCGGTTGCCGCGAACTGATGGCGCTGCTGCGGCGCGCGCCCAACGCCTTCGTGACCGAGCTTGAAGCCCATGTGAAGCTTGCTGCCGCCAAGCTGTGGGGCGTGCAACTCGCCGCCGGCTACGATCGCGAACACGCGCTGGCGATGTATGCCCGTGCCATCAAGCGGCTCGGCGCGGTGATCGGCGACCAGGACCCGAGCCTGCTGAGCTCGGTGTTGCGCAGCCGGGGTAATCATATGTTCTATCAGGTGCGGATCGGCGCCGATACCCGGCCCGCCGCCGACGATCTGTGCAATCGCATCCGGCGCGCCGGCGGCGCCTGCTTTGTGCTGAAAAACACCATCGTAAGGTGATGACCGGGTGGTTCATCGATCTGTCCCGCCCCGGTGTCCTGGCTGACGCGCATTTCGCAATTTGCGGCCAGCGCTTATTTCGGTAGTGTCGGCGCGCAAGCACGGTTCACTGGAATAAAGCGATGGTCAGAGAGAGCGAAATCCGCGAAGGCGAACTCGCCGTCGAGACGCCGGCGGCGCGCGATGCCGGCCTTGTCTTCATCGGCCGCATCCGCACGCCATGGACCTCGCGCCTTATGACCCCGCGGCAGGGGCGTCACGACGGCCCGGTCTGCCGGCTGGAGATTTTCGAGCCATGGGTGCCGGCGCTGAAGGGGGTCGATTTCTACAGCAATCTCGAAGTGATCTATTGGCTGCACCAGTCGCGCCGCGATCTGGTGCTGCAGAGCCCGAAGGACAACAAATCGACCCGCGGCACGTTTTCGCTGCGCTCGCCGGTCCGGCCAAATCCGATTGCCACTTCGATCGTGAAGCTCGTCGGAATCGAGGGCAACACGGTCCTGGTGCGCGGCCTCGATTGCCTCGACGGGACGCCGCTGCTGGATCTCAAACCCGATCGCTGCGAATTCACGCCGCTGGCGCCGCCGCAGCCGGGTGACTTCGAGACCGAGTGATCGCGGCCGGTGAAAATCGGAAAGCCAGGCGGCGCACGCGCAGTTTCGAGTGCGATCCGCCGATCGAGGCGGCGCAACAAAAACTATGGGGGAGGATAAGGTTCGTTTTTGAACGCTGCCGTAGCGCACAGCAGCCGATAACCGCCGGTCAAATTGGTGATGTTGTAGCCGAGCCCGGTAACGATTTGCGGCCATTTGTAGAACAGCTGAACGATAACGACGCTTCCGGGACCTCCCGGATTGTATTGCATGCTGTTGACGAACGTTCCATTGCTGATCGGACAGGTCGCGGTCAAGGTTTCGAATGACGAAAAGCTCTGTACGTTGACGTAAATATTGCTGCAGCTGAACAATGCCGAGACCTGGCTGCAAATATAGGTCTGGAACTGCGACTGGGTATAATTGCCGTTCTGCGCCTGACCGGTCAGGATCATGCGCGCGCCATCCTGCGTGAGGGTTTCCAGATACTGATCGGCGAAGAAGATGATTCCGGTTTCGAGGATCGCGAACAGCAGTCCGAAAAACACTGGCGCGACCAGGGCGAATTCGACGGCGGTCGATCCCTTGCGGTTGCGGCCAAACCGCCGAAACAATTTTCTAGCTGCACTCGAAACAGCACGCGAAGACATGAGCGCCCCAATAGGCAAGAGATGCAGGCCGACACTATGTGCAAAATCATTGTAGAAATCTTTAGCCGGTGCGCCGCTGCAGGCCTTCGCCATTAACACGGCGTTAATATTGCCTGGATCGAGGTTAATATTGCTTGGATCGAGAACGTCCGATCGGTGAGCGCCGCATCCCGTCGAAGCGTTTAAACCGGATAGGGCCGACTTTCAGGGATCGCGGTAAAGTCCGATTAACGGCCACGCAATAGGATTTTCCCGGCTTCATCGCAGATCCTTGCCGGCGCTCATATCGCGAGCGCCGTGCCGGATCGATGACCAAGGTGTCGCCGCCGGCTTATGTTAAAGTTGCAACACGGGCGATCGATTCGCTTCAACGATCGAGATCGCTCCGCGCAAAAAGGATCATTCGACGATGCCAAAGCGCCGATTTTCGGGTCGACTCGCGAAGCTGTTTTCGCGCTTCGCGGGCAACAGCAAGGGTAACGTCGCAGTCATTTTTGCCATTGCGAGCATTCCGATTCTGACGGCGATCGGCTGTGCCGTCGATTATTCGCTCGCGGTCAGAATGAAATCAAAGATGCAGGCCGCGGCGGACGCGGCCAGCGTTGGCTCGATATCCCAGAGTTCTCCGGCTTACGCAGCGGCGGAAGCGATGTCGGGCAATGGCACGGTTAGCGCCGGCGTTACCGATGCGTCGAATATCTTTAACGGCAACATGCAAAATGTAGCCGGCTACTCGAATCTGACGGTTACCCCCACCGTTACGAAAACCAACTCGACGCTGAATTCGGTCGTGACGTTCAGCGCCCAGGTGCCGACCAACTTCCTGCAAGTGATCGGATACCAAAGCCTCACGATTAACGGCACCTCGACATCGAACGCCGCGATGTCCACCTATCTCGATTTCTATCTGACGCTGGATGTTTCGGGATCGATGGGATTGCCGTCGACCGCCGCCGAAATGACCCGTCTCTCCGCGGTCAATCCGGACAATAAAGTGCAATATCCGACCGGCTGTACCCTGGCCTGCCATTTCACGCCGCAAAACAGCGCGTGCACCGATGATTCTAATGTCACTCCTCCTACTAATTACCCCGCCGTTCCAACCACGACTACCTCGTTTACCCAGCAATACAGTACGAACGGTTATTGCATGGGCTATATTTATTCGCGCCTAAGTCAGAGCGCACTCACGACCATGATCACTGCTGCGTCGAGTGCCACCGGTACTTATGGGCTAAAGCAGGTTCCTGGCTTGCCGGACAAGATGCTCAAAAACTCCAGCAACCAGCAGATCCTGAACAACTCACTTAGTGGCCCGAATTCGCTGCTTACCGGCAACTCGAACAGCCTGTCGTACAGTCTGACGGCGGCTACATCCTGCCCCACCGACGGCACCGACGCCTGCATCCAGTTGCGCCTCGACGCCGTCGGCTACGCCGTTACCCAACTGCTGGCCACAGCCTACAATACCGAGTTGTCCACCAACGTTCCCAACCAGTTCCGGATCGGACTCTACCCATTCATCGAGCAACTCTATTCCTATTTTCCGCTGACCACCAGCATCAACGGCTCGACGACGAATTCCTCGACCATCAACTACGCGGCCGCGAACCTCGCCACGCTGCTCGATACCAATATGAATTCAAGTCTGGGCTCCGGCGGCACCCATATCGACGTCGCGCTCAACTCGATGAATTCGACCATCACCACCGTCGGCAACGGCACTGCCTCGACCAACACGCAGCCGTTCGTTTTCCTCGTCACCGACGGCGCACAGGACCCGCAAACCAAGGGCGTTCCCAATGGCGGCTGGTCCGGAAGCAACCACGCCACCGTGCTGAACAACGCCTCCCAGGTCACCTATCCCAATGCCTGCCAGACGCTCAAGAACCGCGGCATCATCATTGGCGTGCTGTATATTCCCTATCAGACGATCTCGCCGGTGAATGCCAGCTTCGCCAACGATGAAGACGACGCGGCCAACAACAACATCGCGAATATTCCAGCCAGCCTTCAGGCCTGTGCGTCGCCGAACTTCTTTTTCACCGCAAGCTCGCCGGCAGCTATCACCGCGGCCCTCCAGCAAATGTTCAACCAGTCGCTGATAACCGCGCATATCACGAACTAGGATTTCCGCTTCGGGCGGTTTTCCCGCGGATGTTTGCCGACGCTTTGTCTGTCGACGGTTAACAAAGGCTTTTCCCGGTCGAATAGATCCGGGCGATCCGCAAGCATCGGATGAAATTGATTGTTAAGGCGCAAACGGTAGTTTTGCGCCATGTCGGCATACAGCGGCTGAGAACATCGATGACGATCACAGCAGCATGGCTGCGGGCACGCACCCTGGCCACAGCTCTATCGGAAAACACCAGCGGGATAGCGGCGGTCGAGTTCGCCATGGTCCTGCCGATCATGCTCGTGCTGTTTTTTGGAACCGTCGAGATATCGAACGGTGTAGCCGTCTATCGCAAGGTCACGATGATGGCCCATACCCTCTCCGACCTGACGTCTCAATCGCAAGAGGTTCAGTCGGCGACGGACCTGCCGAACTTTTTTGCGGCGAGCACCGGCGTGATGATGCCGTATTCGTCGTCGCCGATCACGCAGAACATCGCCGAGATCTGGGTCAATGCCAGCGGGCAGGCGCGGGTGCAGTGGAGCTACCCGACGGTGGTTACTCCGGGGACCGTCGTGACCATCCCATCCAATCTTGCCGTCGCCAACACCTATGTGATCTACAGCCAGGTCAGCTATATCTACACGCCGGTGGTCGGCTACATCATGTCGAGCGCCGGTGTCACCCTGAGCGACTTTTCCTATACCCGCCCGCGCGTGTCGACTTGCGTCCTGTACAACCCGTCAATGCCGCTGTCGTCGCCGCCGCCGGCCTGTCCAACCTCCTGACGCAACTCTCTCTGTCTTCTCCCCCCGCTCGGGAGCACCGCGGGGTTGCGGCGCTTTGCTCAGGCACTTGCCGAAAATCCGATTGAAGGCATAGTTGAGGGCAGCCGCTGACGCCGAAATCTTCGAGCGTAGCGACCTGAAGCGGGGGCGAAAGCGTGGACCGGGTGTGGGCGGAATACGGGATATTCCTGCTGCGTGTGGCAATCGGCGTCGACTGGATCGTGCACGCGTTCCTCAAGACCTATCGCGGCATGAACACGCATGAGGCGCTGCTGGCGAAGAACGGCATCACGCCGTTGTTGGCGTGGCCGACCTTTGGCCTCGAGGTCATCGGTGGGGTCTGCATCCTGCTTGGCTTCTATGGCCGTCAATGGGCGGCTTTCCTGCTCTGTTTCCTGGCGGTCGTGGTCTGGATCAAATGGCCGGTCGGCTGGCTCTATTCCAACGCCGGCGGCGGATGGGAATATCCGCTGTTTTGGCTGTTTGCCCAGGCAGCATTCGTGCTCTGCGGCGATGGCGCCTTTGCGCTGCGCCGTGGCGCGTTGACACCCGGCAAGGGATGAGATCGCGCAAGGGCAGGGGCCGTTCAAGTCTCCTTCAGCGCCGCGATCAGTTTTGCGGCGTCGGCTTCCAGCACCTCGGCAGTTTGCTTGTGGCTGGCCGGCGGCAGCAGTGCCACGCCGTTGTGCCTGGGCATTACATGCATGTGCAGGTGAAAAACCACTTGCCCGCCGGCAGTTTCGTTGAACTGTTGCACGGTGATGCCGTCGGCCTTGAAAGCCGTCATCGCGGCGCGGGCTATTTTGCGGGCGGCGCGCGCGACATGGGCGAAATCATCCGGGCTGATGTCGAGGATGTTGCGCGCAGGGGCCTTGGGGATCACCAGCGTATGCCCGGTCACCCGCGGCATGATGTCGAGAAAGGCCAGCACGTGGTCGTTCTCATACACCTTGTAGCAGGGAAACTCGCCGCGCAGGATTTTGGCGAAGGGGTTGTTGGGGTCATAGGCGGTCATAACGGCTCCTTGGCAACTCCTGAAGCGTTC
>Ga0209006_10001475_pt1 | contig 21309 bp, 19 predicted proteins | sample JacPin_JW_Ref_O2_FD_188567 | JGI IMG/M metagenome (GOLD analysis project Ga0209006, IMG submission 188567) | Forest soil microbial communities from Algoma, Ontario, Canada - Jack Pine, Ontario site 1_JW_Ref_O2 (SPAdes) (version 2) | ecosystem: Environmental > Terrestrial > Soil > Boreal... | reverse complement strand
CTTCCTGTACGATTGATTTTGCATGGGGCGCTTAGCTCAGCGGTTAGAGCGTTCGGCTTACACCCGAAAGGTCGAAGGTTCAAATCCTTCAGTGCCCACCAGTGACGATTCACCTTCAGTGGGGACGTAGTTCAGTTGGTTAGAACGCTGCCCTGTCACGGCAGAGGTCGCGAGTTCGAGTCTCGTCGTCCCCGCCATTCCTTTTTGAAAACCAAAGCGTGTTTCTGTTGAGGAATTTGTTCAGCCCTCAAACACCAGCCTTAGAGCGATTGCCTTTGACACGAAAGGTAGTCCATCGCTTTCCGTTTTCCTCACACTCCTGGGTTCCGGAAAGCGAATTGTGATCGCTGCTGAACTCAAATGTTGTGTGACACGTCGTGGGTTGTCCTGCCGGGTTCTTCGATACGCTTTCTTCGGTCACTGTATTGTCTTGAAAGCTTGCGGTTAGATTCCAAGTGGACCCGTCATCGGAAAAGCCGGAACTCACGTGAGCTTTTTTGACCGGGTCGTACGACAAAATCTCGAGCGCATGGGATTCCTGACCGTTTCCTTTCCACACCTGATCGACCTGCATAAAAAACCCGCCGAGAATCCAACGCTCGTGCAGCGACCAGTCAACTTTGTACTGGGTTGCTGATGGCGCATCCTGAGCGACGCCGGACAAATTCCAATCGCCGGCGAAGATGTCCCATTTTCTAACTTCCGGCGAAGGCGACGGTGGAGGAGTCTGCGCTGCCGCAGAGGCGATCCCAACGAAGAAAATCACGAACAAGACTGCAAACTGGACCGTGCTGGCATTCCTTCTCATCGACGATTTTTCCTTGCGAAGCAGGGATGTGGCGCGAGTTCTATCCTTCGCCCGCTATTTGCGCTAACCGTAAGTTCTGTGCCGCTGATGCGACTGCACTATCATCGGACCAGACGATTGGTGCAACGCGGCGCACCAGGAGCAACCAAGCGCCGGCGCCGCAAATGGAGACCGCGCCCGTCACAAGGAACGCCACACTGTATCGTCCCGTCCAATCGATCAGCGCGCCAGTGACAACCGGCGCCACAATTCCAGCAAGGTTGCCAATCGCATTCTGAACGCCGATCCACTTGCCGGAAGCTCGCGGCCCCGCGAGCGTCTGACCAATCGTATAGAGGTTGCAGCCGCCCAATCCCATCGCTACGGAAGAGACTACGAGTCCGGCGATCGCCAGTCGCGCACTTCCCAATCCGCAAGCCGTCATGCACAGAAGCCAAGTCAGATGCACCGAGCAGATCATCACCATTCGGACATGACTGGCATTCGCGCCTGCCGCGATCCACCGATCCGCCAGCCAACCACTGCCGAAGCAAACAATCGCCGCCAGCGCGTAGACCACTCCGCAAAGTTGCGCCATCGCGGTAATGGAATAACCTTGCGACTTCACCAGATACAGCGGCAGCCAGGAAAGCACCATGTAGAACGGATAGTTCGAGCAGAAGTGCCCGATGCTGGCGCCCCATAGTTGCCGCTTCGCGAGCAATTCGCGAAACGGCGGCTCCGCGGCACTGACCGCAGTCCGTGTTTCGCCCGACAGGGCGCTCGTGCGCATCTTCCAGGGAATGAGCCACAGCAGTGACAGCGCTCCGAACCCGATAAAGAGCAGACGCCAGCCGGCGTGCGCGATCAAGAGTCCGCCCACGAACGTGCCAAAGGCCGGCCCAAGATAAATTCCTGAACTAACGAGTCCGTTAGCTTCCCCGAGGCGCTCAGGCGCGAGGTGTTGCGCCAACAGTTTCGAACTGGCAGGGAAGCCGGCGCTTTCACCGATTCCCAGGATCACTCTGAACATCATCAGCGTCGCGAACCCGCTTGCCAGCCCCGACGCGATGGTTGCTGCCGACCAAATGGCAAGGCCGATGGTGAGCGTTCGGTACGCGTTGATCTTCTGAATCAGCCACGAAGCCATAATCTGCCCCGGCACGTAGATCCAGAAAAAGGCCGACACCAGCCACCCGTACTGAACATTGGTGAGCCGCAGATCGCTCTTGATCAGCGGTGCAGCCGTCGCAAGGTTCCCGCGATCAACGTAGTTGATGAAAATCGCCAGGGCCAGCAGCGCGAGCACAGTTCCGCCAAGTTGCGACTTGCCCGATTCGATGGCGCGTTCATTTTTGCTCATAGTTGCAGGGGTGAGGGCATTCCGTTTCGCGAGATTGTACCGTTCAAGCCAAAAATAGCCAGTAGTTCTGCGAGCCTAGAAAATCCTAGGAATCCGTAGGCTCTTGCATTAAAGAACGAGTTGCTCCAACGGCCAAAAGACCCTCGATCCGAGAGGAGACTTCTGTGTCCACACAAAGCGCGGCTTTCCCTGCTCCCTTGGAGAGGCGAGCAATCGCGACCAAGCAACTCAAGAGGTTCTTGAGCCGGTACTTCTATTTCGCAATGTCGCTGGTGATGGGCGGCCTCGCGGTCTGGGCCTTCAGCAACACAGTCGATGTCCGTCTGCTACATGCCAATCCGCCAAGACCACCCCTGCTGTGGTTTCACGGCGCGATCTTCTCGGCCTGGATCGTGTTGTTCATCGCTCAATCCGCGCTGGTGCGAGTGCGCAAGGTCACCATCCATCGCACACTGGGCTGGGTTGGAGCGGCATTGGCCGCCACCATGGTCGTGTCTGGCTTCATCGTGTCGGTCACCATGCTGCGATTTGAGATGACGCTGCTTCACCGCCCATCTGTCGCGTCTTTCCTATCGATTCTCTGGGCCGACATGATCATCTTCGGCGCATGTATCGCCCTGGCAATCTACTTTCGAAAGAAGCCGGAATATCATCGCCGCTTAGTTTTCATGGCGAGTTGCCAGCTGATGCAAGCCGCCTTCGTCCGGTTTCACTACATCGGCTACCACAATCTCTTCTATCCGGCGCTCGATCTCTTGATCGTGGCTGGAATGTTGCGCGACCTCATGGTGGATGGTCGAGTGAACAAGATCTCTCTCTACGTTTTCCCGGCAATCATCGTTTTGCAGGCATGGGCCACGTACTTGGAGCGCGTGAATCCCACGTGGTGGCAGGCGGCAACGCACGCGATCTTAGGAGTATGAGTGTCGTTGTGCTCGCCGCAAATTCAACCGACCTCTAGTCTGCGAAACAGTTTGTCTACCTTTGAGAGCTGACTCACCCACCCAGCGACGGCGCGCTGCGTCCATTCGTCGCTATGCATCGCGTCGAGGTTAATGACCATGCGAACGCGGTTCCGTTCGGCGTGGAACTCGACGACGGTTGCGATGTCATACGCCTCGACCCCGGGAATGAAATCGACCGAATGAACGTAGGCCAGGCGCTCCATCGGAGTGACTTCCGTATACGTCACGCGGGCTTCGGTCGTGAGGGGCATCCCGGCCTGCTCCATGAATGCGATTTGCGGCGGCGCGGTGGCCGTCATTGCGTAGAGCAACTTGCCTCCCGGACGGAGATCGAGCTTGCGCACTTCCGTCGTAAAACCTTCCGGCCCCCACCACGACTCCAAGCCTCCCTTCGTCGTCCAGAGATTCCAAATGTCTTCAAGCGACGCCTCATAGGTGCGTGTGAGAGTCACCTTTCTCCGGTTGCCCTCCGGTGCCCCGTCGATGTGCTGTTGCTTTGAGCCGAATTGCGTCATTTGCTTCTCTCCTTTTTCGTCTTCCGATCCAAACGATCTTTTTGACTTGCCTGGAGCGCGGCTCCAAATCGATCGAGCCGCTTCTCCCACGTCTTGCGGTAGGTCGAGATCCACGCATCAAGGTCTTGAAAGGGTTCAGGACGGAGAGAGTAGAAGCGCCTTTGGCCTTCGGGGCGCATTTGCACGAAGCCCGCTTCATGCAGGATCCGCAGGTGTCGCGAAACTCCCGATTGGTCGATTTCGAGGTTCCCAACGATTTCAGTGACCGGCAACTCCCCGTCGCGAAGGATTTCGACGATTTTGAAACGCATCGGGTCGGCCAAAGTCTGGATCGATTCAATATGCATATATATGCATATACACGGAGGCGCATATACGTGTCAACAGGAAATTCAGGGGCGCGCCAGCCGAACCCTTACACCAATCCGTCTACCGTCTGCTGACTTATCGAGCAGGAATGCGAGCAGCCAACGCCGAAAGGGAATAGAGCCAGACCGGGAGAGACACGACAGAAGCAAGAGTGGTCAGCGAAATCGTCGAAGCCACCATCATTTCCTCGCAGTGATGCTCCCCCGCAAGGATGTAGACCGTTTTTGCCGTGGGCACCGCGGCGCAGATGACGGCGGCAATGGCATAGAGAGGATCAAGGTGCAATGACAGGCTCAATCCGTAGACAATCAGCGGCATGATGACGAGCTTGATGGCCGAGAGTAGCGACGCCTGCCCAATGTTGGCGCGTAACCCATCCATCGACAGCCCCAGTCCGATCGCGAACAGCGCACAAGGTGTGAGTGCATCGGCAAAGATCCCCAAATAAGCGGCCACCGGCCCGGGCAGTCGGAGGCCGATCACCGACAAAAGCATTCCTATCAGAGTCGATACCACCAGCGGATTGAGCACGACATGCTTCGCGGTAACCCACGGAGATTTCGCCGCACCATGAGCGTCGCGCTGATCGAGCTCGAGCATCACTACCGCGATCGGAAACATCACGACCGCCACAAACACCGTGGCGATTGCCGCCGGCAACACAGCGCGCCGACCGTAGATCGCCTGCAACACCGGTAGGGCCACGAAACCGGTATTCGTCATCGAAGCCGCCATGCCAACCATTGTCCGGCTCGCAAGACTTCGAGAACCAACGATGCTCATGACGCCGAACACGAGCGCGAAGCAGAGCAGGGAACCACCGCCAAACGCAGCAATAAAACGCCACGCGAATAGCGAATGACTTGGCTCCTGCGCGATGGTGACGATCAGCAGCGCCGGCATCGCGATGTTGTAAGCGAAATGAATCAGCGCTTCGGACAGCGTCCGCGACAAGTAGCCCGCGTAGCCGACGATCCATCCGGTTACGATGACTGCAAATACAGGCAGGATGAGGTCAGCGATCCGCACAGGGAGGTCTCGGTTTTGGGTTTCGCCGGGAATGGTATCATCCGCGCGGCGAGTTTCTACGTACTGTCGATCTTAAACACCTGCGGACTCTCGTCCGCGAGGGGAATAGGGTGCCTTCTTGATCGAGAATCTTCTCTTCGACCTGCGTTACGCCGTTCGCATGCTCCTGCGAGCTCCCGGATTCTCCCTCATCGCGATCGCCACAATGGCGCTCGGCGTCGGAGCTACCACCGCCATCTACAGCGTGATCGACGCGACGCTGCTGCATCCTTTGCCGTACCCAAATCCCACTGAGCTCGTCCACGTCCAGGACGACCTCCCTGGCGTCGGCGCGCAGGATGTTGGCACGTCCGTCCCGGAGTGGAAAGACCTCGAGCGCTCCGGCATTTTTCAGGTCGTGGCGATCGACGGCTTCGCATCGGTCAACCTCACCGGAGGTGCTCGGCCCGAGCGCATCTCCTTTAAGAGTGTCACTCCGAATTACTTTGCGCTGCTCGGTGTGGACGCACAGCTCGGTCGCACATTCGATCCGCACGATCCCACGCCCGGTTACAACCTCGAGGTCGTGCTGAGCGACGGTCTCTGGAGGCGCGAATTCGCAGCCGACCCGCACGTTCTCGGCAAAACGCTTCTGCTCGACAACGACCCGTATCGCGTCGTCGGCGTCATGCCGCGCGGTTATCGCGACCTGGGCTCGAATGGGGAAGAGCGCAACACCGAAACGTGGTTGGCGGCCGGACTTTCCGGTCTACCGTATCCGCCACCGCAGCGCGGCTTGCGTCTGCATCGCCAGGTGAATGCGCGCTTGAAGCCGGGCCTCTCGATTGCGGCCGCCCAATCGCAGCTCGACGCGCTTGTCGAGTCACTGAAGGCGCAATTTCCAGGCGACTACCCGGCACAAGTCCAATGGACGGTTCGCCTGACTCCCCTCAGCGAAGCTATCGTCGGCAACACGCGCCAAACTCTCATTCTGCTGTTCGGCGCCGTCGGACTTGTCCTTCTCATCAGTTGCGTCAACGTCGCCAACCTCCTGCTTGCCAGAGCCAGTGGCCGAGGACGCGAGATCGCTGTGCGTCAAGCCCTCGGCGCGCAGAGCCCGCGGCTCATCCGCCAACTTCTGACGGAGAGCCTGCTGCTCTTTCTCCTTGGCGGCATCGCTGGTTTCGCCATTCTCTTCAGTGCAAAGAGTCTCCTGCTGCGCCTCGTTCCAGACAGCCTGCCGACCCTCAACGACATCACGGTGAGCTGGAACGTTTTCGCGTTCGCCGTCGCCGTCTCGGTCGCAGCCGGAACCATTTTCGGCCTCGCTCCCGCCTGGCTGACAAGCCGTACCGATCTGATCGAAACGCTCAAGCAGGATGGGCGCGGGTCCAAAGGCTCCAAAGGACGTTCGCGCGCGCGTCAGATTCTAGTCATCGGTGAGTTGGCGCTCTCGCTGGTGCTCATGGTCGCCGCGGGTTTGCTGCTGCGGAGTTTCTGGGACCTGTACAAAGTCCAGCCCGGATTCAATCCCGACCGCGTCATGTCCCTGCAGACCTGGTTGCCCGGGCCCAACGACCCGAGTGCCGATAAATATCGAAGCGCCACTCAGGAAGCGCCGTTGGTGCGCGAGATTCTCCGCCGCGGCCGAACGCTGCCGGGCGTAGAGCAAGTGGCCTTGGGTGACACGAGCGCTCTTCCCTTGGGTCATGACAGCAGCGCTCTCAATCCGATGCCGCTGGTCCATGAGGGCTCGCTCCTCACAGACACTCAAGCTCCTCGAATCGACGGCTCGACCGTCTCCCCCGAATACTTCAATCTGTTGGGAATGTCGTTATTGCGTGGACGCCTCTTCAACGACCAAGACGTCGAGGGCACGCCGGATGTCGCGGTCATCAATCAAGCCGCCGCTCGCACCTTCTGGCCCAACGAAGACCCGGTGGGCAAACGCGTTCGTTTGCGCACCGGAAATCTCGGCAACCGCGAGCTGTTGAAGAACAATTCTGTCTGGACCACGATCATTGGTGTGATTGCGGACGCCCGCACGGAATCCTTGGCCGACGCGGTCGTCCCGCAGCTTTACCGCACCGTGTATCAGCACGCCTCCAAAGATCTGACGATCTATCTTCGCGGACAAATCGATCCCCGTGCCATCACGGCGCAAGTGCGCGAGCAGGTCCAGGCCGTCGATCCCGAAATTCCGGTCTTTCATCCCGAGACGCTCGATGACGTGCTCTCCACTTCGCTTTCCGTCAGGCGATTCTCGATGGAGATGGTCGCACTCTTCGCCGTCACTGCATTGCTGCTCGCCGCGCTGGGAATTTACGGAACGATTTCTTATGTCGTGAATGAACAAAGACGCGAGATCGCGATTCGCCTGGCACTAGGGGCCGAAAGGGAAGACATCCTCAAATTGGTTTTGCGCAGGGGACTTACCCTGGCCGCCGTCGGCGCCGTGCTCGGCGTGGCCGGCGCGCTCATCGTCTCGCATCTCATGGCCGGACTACTCTTCGGCGTGTCGCCGAACGATTTCGCTACGTTCGCCGGCGTGACCTTGGCCCTCACGACCGTCGCTCTCGCCGCCAGTTATGTTCCGGCGCTGCGCGCCATGCGGCTCGATCCCAATACTGTGCTTCATTCAGAGTAGATTCCGGGTGTTTCCGCTGCTGATCGGATTATCATCCCGCCAGGCGCGACCGCGCGGCGCGGACATTCATTCGGGGACGCGCCGCGTCCGTTGCATACCCGCTAGCTGTACAGCTCTTTTTCGCTCACAACAGCCTCAGCGCTCGGATTGGCGCCAGCGCGTCGCGCAGCTCCGAACATTGGACCTCGTGCAGGTGTTACCGGCGCGAACTTCATGAATCCGATCGGCTGCGGGAGATCGTCAAAAATAGCTTCCATCCCGCCGCGCATCAGGTACGTCTCATGCCAGAACCCCGTCCCGCCGGAATCGCGCAGGAAATTCTGCCACCAGGTCCGGTGGGGTTCGGAACGCGACCACGTGAGCAGCGCACCCATGTCGCGCCAGTATTGACGCATTCCCACGTGCATCGGAAACATCGAATAAATCATCGTCTCGTGCACGAGCAATCCATCCGGTTGAGCCGCCGCCGAATCCGAAATCTTCGGCCCAAATCCGAGCAACGTCTTGAGCCCCGTCAGCCGATTGACGCGCATCCCCAGATAGATCACGACAAGATCGGGATACGAAGACAAATCGACAGTCTGGCGATTCACTTTGGTCGGCATCGCTGGCCCCCTACACAAACTTACTACGGAGCCGCCACCGACTCTATTTCGATGTAGGAGGGTCAATCCACCGATTGAAAACTCGGCCACGTAGACCAGTTTGTGACCAACCCAACCGTCGTTCTCATCCGTCAAAAGGGTGAGGCCAAAATGTCGAAAGATTCGCTCAGCAGCGATGTGCAGCAAATCCGCGCACTCATCGATCGATGGGCCGAAGCCGTTCGCAGAGAAGATCTGCCGGCCATCCGCGCCGATCACGACGCAAACATTCTGATGTTCGACGTCCCGACGCCGTTTCTCTCCCGTGGAATCGAAGCCTACATGGCCACATGGCAGCTTTTCCTGTCGAACGTAGAAAAGCCCGTCACGTTCGCTTTCGACGATGTTGAAATCACCGCAGGTGCCGACGTCGCCTTCGCCACAGCCAAAGGAAGATGCGTCAACATCGATCGCGCCGGGAAAAGAGAACCGCTCGAATTCCGCCTGACGATGGGCCTAAAGAAAATCGACGGCAAATGGCGCGTACTGCACGAGCACCACTCCCTCCCCTCGTTGGATTAAAACCACCGACCTGCGACGCGGGCTCCCGTCGCAGATCGCCTTAGCTCGGCATTTGCAGGTATTCGTGCAGCGGCTCCCAATAATTAGCCTTCCACCCCGCGGCAAGATGTTCGCCGCTGCCGTCAGGAAATCCACGGTGATCCAAAAGTACCTTCGTCCCGTCTCCGTCTTCGACAAGCTCGAACTTCACGATCGAATACTCGCCCGGTTTCCAGGTTTGCGGGCGCCACGCCTGGACGATGCGGTCGTCTGGTACAAGCTCGATCTGGCGTCCCGAAATATATCCGCCAAAAATCGAAAATGCCCCGCCGGCACTACGATCGATCTCCGCCCGCTTTGTCCCCGTCGCCATCGACCGCATCGCCTCACCGAGCCGCATCACTTTGTCGAATTGCTGAGCGTCGGTGAGCGCCTCATACACGCGCTTTCGTTTCGCATGGAACACGACTTCTTGGTGAATCGATTCCGCGCCATGCGAAAGCCCGGACCCATCCACAGCCAGCGCATTTGCCGGACGCACCGCAAATCCCGCAATAACCACCGCACCACCCAGAATGAGTTGCCGCCGTGTAGCTTCCGTTCGGCCGTCCTTACTCTCACGCATCTTCAAGACTCGCCTCCGTATGTTTCCTTCAGGACCACCGGGTGGTCCAAACTGTTTGTCGCCGTCATCCGACCATGCAGGTAAAATATGTTCAACATAATATTTTCGCGATGGGGTAAGAGACGGGGTAAGAAAGGAAGCGAACGCCATGCCTTATCCAGCCGGTCATCGTAGTGCCGTACGAAAACGGATCATCGACAGCGCACGCGGCCTGTTCAATCTCCACGGCTTCGAAGCCGTGTCCATCCAGAAAATCATGGCGCGCGCTGGCCTCACGCACGGCGGTTTCTACAGCTATTTTGAAAGTAAGAGCGACCTTTACGCCGAGGTCCTCAGTTGTTTCTTTACCGACCCGACCTGGAAAAACAATTGGAAGGGCGTTGTCATCGACAAGTCCAAAAATCTCGGCCCGCAGGTCGTCCGCGCCTATCTTTCTCGCCAGCATTTCGAGGACGTTGAAAACTCTTGCCCGATGGTCGCGCTGCCGACCGATGTGTCACGCAGCGGCAAGTCCGCGAAAGCCGCCTTCGAAAATGTCTTCTCCGCTATGGTCGACTTACTGAATCGCAGTTCTAGGAAGAAGGGAACTGCCGGTTCGACGGAGGCCAAGGCGATCGCCGCCCTATGTATTGGTGGCATGGTTGTGGCCCGAGCAATTGAGGATCGCGCCATCGCGGACGATTTGCGCACCGCTTGCATGTCCGTCGCACTCGAACTCGGCGGTTGGGCCGAAGCAAACGCCGCCTGCGCGAGGAAATCTACGAAGCCAAGTACCCGTTACGCAATGTAAAATTCCGGCGTGAACCCCATCGACTGGCTACTCGACTCCGACCCTGCGATCCGCTGGCAAACACTGCGCGATCTCACCGAATCTGAGCCATCCATCATCGCTGCGGAACGCGCGCGCGTCACACGCGAAGGTTTGGGTGCCGCAATTCTCGCGCATCAGCAGCCCGACGGCTCATGGCGGCGCGAAGGCGCACCAACCTGGCTGACGACTCTCTTCACGTTGCAACTTCTACGCGCAACGGGCGCCGACCCTCTCGATCCTACCGTCGCAACAGCGATTTCACTCCTCGAATCCACCCTCCGATGGGACAGCACCCCCGGCAACTGGGATCTCCGTCCCGTCAACGAAACCGGCAATCCGTTCTTCCAAGGCGAAGTCGAACCCTGCATCAACGGCGGCGTCCTCGCACTCGGCGGCTACTTCGGTCACCCAAACGAAAAACTCGCGCGCCGCCTGCTGAGTGAACAACTCGCTGACGGCGGCTGGAACTGCGATGCACCCAAAAGCCAGCGCTCCTCATTCCACACCACAATTTGCGTCTTGGAAGGACTACTCGAATACGAACGCGCAATCAGCGCGCCTTCAGGCAAATTGCAACCGCAGAGAACGCAAGAGCAGCGTCAAGCAAATGCGCACGCAAATGAAATCGCCGCCGCCCGCCACCGCGCCGAAGAATATCTTCTCGCCCGCTCTCTCTTCCGCCGCCGCTCCACCGGCGAAATCGCCAATCAAGAGTTCCTCGAACTCGCCTTCCCGCCGCGCTACCACTACGACATCCTCCGCGCGCTCGACTACTTCCGCTCCGCAAGCCTCCATGCGAGCGTTGACGCCGAATCCAAACGCAAACTCGGTCCGCGCCTCAACGAAGCCAGGCAACTCGTCGACCGCAAACGCCAGCCCGACGGCCGCTGGCTCCTCGACAATTCCTACACCGAGTCCCTCGCCCTCCCACTCACCGAATCCATCGGCCAACCCAGCCGCTGGAACACGCTTCGCGCACTAAGCGTTCTGCGTTGGTTCAACGGATAATCCGGCGTGATCAAAAGTCGTCGTGAAAGGCCACCTCACCCTTTACCGCAACCTGATACGCCGACACGCGTCGCTCAAAAAAGTTCGTCAGCTCTTGCACATCCTGTAGCTCCATAAATCCGAACGGATTCTTCGACATAAACACCGGCGTAATCCCCAGCGCTTCTAGCCGCCGATCCGCCACATACCGCAAATATTCCAGCATGTCCTTTCCCGACAAGCCGCTCACGCCAAGACTCAGCACATCCTCCGCAAACGCCATCTCGCAATCGACCGCCTCCTTCAGCATTTCCACCACGCGCTCTTCCATCCCGCGATCAAAAAGCCCCGGCTCCTGCTCCCGCACCGTTCGAATCACCTCAAACGCAAACTGAATGTGTGCGCTCTCATCGCGAAACACCCAATTCGTTCCCGTCGCCAGCCCATGCAGCAACCCGCGCGACCTCAAAAAATACACATACGCAAACGCCGCAAAGAAAAACAGCCCCTCGATGCAGCACGCAAAGCAAATCAGATTCAGCAAAAAATCGCGCCGCTCATCCATCGTGGTAATCCGATCCATCGCCTGAATCGAATCGATCCACTTGAAACAAAAATCCGCCTTCCGCCGAATCGATGGCACCGTCTCCACCGCATCAAACGCCTGCTTCCGCTCATCCGGATTCGCGATATACGTATCCAGCAGCGTCAAATAAAACTCGACGTGCTGCGCCTCCTCAAACAACTGCCGTGACAAGTACATTCGCGCCTCAGGCGAATTGATGTGCTTGTAAAGATTTAGCACCAGATTATTTCCGACGATCGAGTCGCCCGTCGCAAAAAACGCCACCAGCCGATTGATCAAATGCTGCTCCGCCGGCGTCATCCTCTGCCGCAAATCGCTCACGTCAGTAGAAAAATCAACTTCCTCCACCGTCCACGTATTCTTAATCGCCGCCTTGTACTGCTCATAAAACACCGGATATTTCATCGGCCTCAGTGTCAAATCAAATCCTGGATCAAGAATCATTCCGTCTCCTCTTTTCCCCTAATCTCAATTTCAGCCGCATTGGTGCCGCACTCTAGGTTTCTGAGGGTGCGGTTTGTAACGTGGAATCGCCCAAATCGAAAATTCCCCGCGCGCCGTTCTTCCTACTGACACGCCTCGCACGAGCCCGGATTTTCCAGCGAACAAGCGACAGCGTGATTCACATCGACAGAAGTGGTAGAGATCGCCGACACCGTCGTCTTCGCAATCTCCGTCGCCGGCCGCGACCTCAAGTAGTACGTCGTCTTCAACCCCTTCTTCCATGCATACATGTACATCGACGACAGCTTCCCGATATTCGGACTCTGCACAAACAAATTCAGCGATTGGCTCTGATCAATGAACGCCCCTCGTTCCGCCGCCATATCGATCAGCGACCGCATCGGAATCTCCCACGCCGTCCGATACACCGCGCGAATCTCCTCCGGAATTTCGTCGATGCCCTGAATCGATCCATCCGACAGCTTCAGCCGATTCCGCATCCCCTCATTCCAAAGCCCAAGCCGCTTCAACTCCGTCACCAGATAACGATTGATCTGCACAAAATCCCCTGAGAGCGTTTCGCGCTTAAAAAGATTCGAAACCTGTGGCTCGATGCACTCATAGCAGCCGACAATCGACGCAATCGTCGCCGTAGGCGCAATCGCAATCAAAAGGGAATTGCGCAGCCCATTCGTTCGAACACGTGATCGCAAATCCTCCCACCGCAGCGCATTCTCCGGACGCACATCCCACGCATCAAATTGCAGCACGCCCTCCGCCGCCCGCGTGTCCGCAAACGCCGGATGCGCCCCATACTCCGCCGCCAGCGCGCACGAAGTGCTCAGCGCGTTGAAATAAACCTCCTCCTGAATCCGCCGCGAAATCTCCCGCGCACGCTCGGAATCAAACGGCAGCCGCAGCATGAAAAACACATCCTGCAATCCCATCAATCCCAATCCGACCGGCCGCCACCTCTTGTTCGAATCCGCCGCCTGCCCGATCGGATAAAAATTGATATCGATCACCCGATCCAAAAACTTCACCGCCGTCCGCACCGTCTGCGCCAGCTTCTCGAAATCAAACCCCTCCGCGCTCACATGCTTCGCCAGATTGATCGACCCAAGATTGCAAACCGCGGTCTCCTGCTTCGAACTGACCTCCGTAATCTCCGTGCACAAATTGGAAAGATGAATCACGTTTACCGCCTTCGCTGTCTGATTCGATTTCAAATTGCACGAATCCTTGAACGTCATCCATCCATTGCCCGTCTCCGCCAGCACTTTCATCATCCGCGCATACAATTCGCGCGCCTTGATCTGCTTCGCAAAAAGCTTCTCGCCTTCTGCCTTCACATAGGCCTTCTCAAACGCCTCACCCACTAAATCGGGGAAGTGCGGCACGACCTTCGGATCGAACAGCGACCACATCTCGTCCGCCTCGACCCGCTTCATGAACAAGTCCGGAATCCAGTTCGCTAGATTCAGGTTGTACGTTCGCTGCGCGTTATCTCCCGTGTTCTCCCGCAGCTCCAGAAACTCCTCGATGTCCGCATGCCAGCTCTCCAGGTAAACGCAGCACGCCCCCTTGCGCTTTCCGCCCTGATTCACCGCCGCCACCGACGAATCCAGCGTCTTGAGCCAAGGCACGATCCCTTTGCTATGGCCATTGGTCGCCCGAATCAGAGACCCGCGCGCTCGCACGCGGTGATACGCCAGCCCGATGCCGCCCGCAAACTTCGACAGCAGCGCGACATCCTTGTACTTTTCGTAGATCGCCTCAAGATTGTCCGCCGGCGAATCCAGCAAATAGCACGACGACATCTGCGAATGCTTCGTCCCCGAATTAAACAGCGTCGGCGAGCTCGGCAAATAATCGTGCGCCGAGATCACGCGATAAAACTCCACCGCCTCCTGCACCGTGCGCGACAATCCGCAGCTCACGCGCAAAAAGAATTGCTGCGGCGTCTCGATCACCTCGCGCGTTTCCGGATTCCGCAGCAAATACCTGTCGTACACCGTGCGCAATCCGAAATACTCAAACAACTCCGAGCGGTTATCATTGATCGCGTCATTCAACTTGCGCGCGTTCTCCGAAACAAACAGCGCCAGATCCTTCGACACTAGCCCGTGCTGCTTTCCCGTCGCCACCGACTGCGAGAACGAATAAATGTTCTGGTTCGCGACTTCCTTCGCGATGAATCCATCCAGCAGCCGTGCCGCCAGCTTCGAATACTCCGGCTCCTCCGCGATCAGCGAAGCCGCCGTCTGAATCGACAGCAAGTCCAGCTCCCGCGTCGTCGCCCCGTGAAACAACCCGCCAATCGTCTTGCTCGCAATGCGAATCGGATCGACCGACTCCAATCCATCCGAGCACCGCTCGACCGCGCGCACAATTTTGTTCACGTCCGCCGGTTCCAGGCTTCCGTTCCTTTTGCGCACCTGCATCTGCGAGTGATGTGTTGTTGGGGCGCCCGAAGAAGGGCCCTGTGACGGAAATGTTGCAACCGATTCAGTAACGCCGGCACGCGCGGGAGTTGCCATCTCAAAAACCTTTTCCGCCAATACGCAAGGGAAGGCGCACGAAGAGACAGCACGCGAATGCGTCGGATCGTCGCCAACCTCCCCGCGGAGGCTCGCTTGAAATTCACGCCAGGATTGGCGTGGCTGCTGGCAGGTCTTCGGACTTACAGGCGCGCCCACTCAATCGAGGTCAATCGAAGTTCGATCGCCCTTCAGCTGAATGGCGTTTCTACTAACCCATCTTCCCGGTTTTTTGGATAACCAGTGGTGCTTGGGTGTTCGTTCCTGCTTACCGCTGCGGGGCAGTTCCGGTTTCACACCGGATTCCCTTTAACGTTTCCCTGGGAAACGTCACCAGCAATCGCACCACAACATAAGGTGTCGCCCCACCCATGTCAACCCAAATGTTGCGCTTTTTTAATGAACCCGCAACAAAGTCACCGACACTATTCCTCCGCACGCCCAAAAAAAGCGCTGCCGTCCTGAGCGAAGCGAAGGCTCTCAGACGTCAACCGAGCCAAGATCGATCCGTTTCGCACTGCACTTGCTAGGGCGCACATCCTCAAATTGCTTGAGGGAAAATCAAAAAACGCGCTGTCATCCTGAGCGCCATCCGCAGGATGGCCGAAGGATCTCAACGTAAAATCCAGGCACTATCGCGCCACCACTACAGCGACTGCCCCAACCTCTTCTCCAACCCCGCCCGATACGTCCTGCTAATCTTCGACCTCGTCCCGCTCTTCATCACCACCTCAAACTCCCCATGCGAAATCGGCTGCAAACACGAGACGCTCTCAATATTCACAATCGCCGACCGATGCACGCGCACAAACTTCATCGGGTCCAACTTACGCGCCAAATCGTTCAACGCCGCCCTATACAACACTTCCTTCGTCCCCACATGCAGCGTCACATACACTCCCGCTGCCTCGATCCACTCAATATCCGCCACGCGAATAAATCGCGTCGTCCCCGCAGCCTTCACCACCAATCGATCCAGCCTCTGCTCCCGCTCCGGTTCGCGCGAAACCATCTCCAGCACGCGCTTCCCAAACTCCCGCATCCCGCGCTCGTCCAGCCGCGCTTTGATGCGTCCCATCGTCGCTTCAAATCGTTCGTCGCTGAACGGCTTCAGCAAATAGTCCAACGCATTCGCCTCGAACGCCCGAATCGCATGCTCGTCATACGCCGTCACAAATACCGTCAGCGGCATCTCGTTCGCGCCAATCGCATCGACAACCCCAATCCCATCCAGTTCCGGCATCTGCACATCGAGAAAAAGTATGTCCGGCCGCTGCGCCCGAATCATCTCCACCGCGGTCGCACCATTCTCCGCCTGCGAAATCGTCCCAACCGCCGCGTCTTTGTGCAGCAAATCGAGCAATCGCTGCCGCGCCGGCAATTCATCGTCCGCGATCAACACGCGAATCTTCTCCGCCCGGTTTGTAGGGGCGGGGCTCGCCCCGCCCTCTCTCCCCGTCACAATCGTTCTCCGTTCGCCACTCGATAAGGAAGATCGACCTCAACTTCCGTCCCGCCGCTTTCCCGATTCCGAATCTCAAATCGACTCCGCGCATCGGAATAGATCCCCGCAATCCTCTCCCGCGTCGCCGCCAACCCCAATCCTTCCGACTTTTGCAAATCCCATCCCACCGGCAATCCCACGCCATCATCAGCCACGCGAATCTTCACGCGCCCATCCACACGCGCCGCCGAAATCTCCACCGTCCCCCCGCTCGCCCGCCGAGAAACTCCGTGCCGTATCGCGTTCTCCACCAACGGCTGCAAAAACAACGACGGCACCAAAGCAGTTCGTGCCTCCGGCGTCACCGCAACCTCAATCTTCAAATGCTCTCCAAACCGAATCTTCTGGATCGCAACGTAGTGCTCCAGAAATTCCATCTCCTCGGCCAGCGGTACTTCCTGCTTGTCCTTCGACTCCAGCGACAACCGCAGCAAATCTCCCAGATGCTCGATCATCGCCCGCGCCAGGCGCGGATCGCGCTCCACCTGCGACGAAATCGTATTCAGCGCATTGAAAAGAAAATGGGGATTCAACTGCATCCGCAGCACGTTCAACCGCGCTTCCGAAAACTGCTGCTCCAGCCGCGCACTGCGCAACTCACTCGAAACATAGCTCTGGTTATACCGATACGCCTGCCAGCTTCCCGCTATCACCCAATAGATCAGTAAATTCCACAGAAACATTCCGCGCAACGCATTCGGAAATAGATGCGGATTCGAGAACGTCGACCAATGGTCCAGTCCCAACAACACGCGCACCAACACCAACACATAAACAAATAGGGAAGTGAACACCAGGCTGAGAACGACATGCGCCGCAATCCGCCGCCGCAGCTGCACCGCCGAAAACGGCAACCGCGCATCCACCGCAATAATCACAAATGCCAGCAGCCCCCACGCCCACCACAGCGCCAACCCGGACAGCAAAACTACCTTGCGCGGCCCCATCCCAAAATTCGGCAACGCAAATATGATCCCCAACGACGTCCAAAGCCCCGCCGCAAACAAAATCCTCCCCGCCCACCGCTTCACCTTCGTTGTCTCTTTTCCACTCATCTCGATCTATCTTCCCGCAATTTCACCATCGCCACCCTGTAGCCGCGATCGCTTCCCAGATCGCGGGGTTTAGATTCAACCTCCCCCAGGTCACCCCGCTTCAGCCACTCCCTATCCGATTCTTCCCCCCACACAAACAAAGACGCAACCACCCGGCAATCCGTGTCCGGCAGGTTGCGTCCTTCAATCGTCAATCAGTGACCTATTTCCCCGCCAACTTCACCCCCTCCACCGAATCCAACCTCCAAACCACCCCCAACCCATAAAAATTGCTCGCCACCGCGATCGCAACTTCATTGCTCCCTGCATTGAGCGGTAGATCAAACGAACCATTCGTCAGCGCCAATCGCCCTTCCGGACTCTTCCGTGCGCTGGGAGGCATGAACAAATTCTTATCCGCATAAACCTGCTTCCCATTCACAAACACCCACACCTCACGCACCCACCCCATCGAAGTGTGAATCGTCTGCGCCTTATCCGAATCAATCGTCGACTTGATCCACGCCATCGACCGTTTCGGTCGATCCATCGGCAATCCGTACTCCCGCGTAATATCGATCAGTCCGCCAAGCTCCGCCGAAATCGGCTTCCATTCCACCGAAGCCGCTGGCATCTCGCCGTAACTTGGATCTTTGCCTTCCCCAAGTTCCGACGCCGCCGACAACTGCCAGTTCCGCACAAAGCGCGCATCGGAAGCCGTCGGGTCCGCCTCCGGCTCCCCCGACAATCCCTCCGTGGCACCCGGCGTGATCACAACATTCGCGAAATATCCCGGCCCCGACAATCCCACTGAGCCTTCGCTCGCATCGCCTTCCAACCGCCCAACCTTCAGCGTTGGCGTCGAACTGTGATTGACATACATATTCATCCGCTTGCCCGAAATCACCAGCTTCACGTGATTCCACTCGCCATCGCGAATCGGCGCCGGCACTTGATACTGCGGAAAAACGTCCCACAACAAAATGTTGTGCGTCTCCGGTGCGTACTGCAAACAAAATGGACTCTCCGAGCATTTCCCATTCGGCCGAAAATAAAACATCTCGAAATTCTTATCATCGACTCGCCGAAACACCATCCCGGTCCCCATCACCATCGGCTGCACATCGAACTCAATCGTGCCGTCCTTCAGGTTCACATCCTTGGCGATTGCCGTGCCCCCTTCGTGCAGCGCGATTGCATCCATCCCCTGAATCTTTTCAAACGCCCCCGACTCCGTCTGCCAATGCTCCGCCGTCATTGGCACCTTGATCGGAGAAGACGCCGCCGGATCAGCCGCCAACGCGGAGCCTGCCAGCCCCGCAAAACCCGCCGTTACCAGCAGGAATGCCGCCCGCGCAAATCGAAGTCTAAAATTCGAGTGAGTCGAAGTCTTGGTTGAAAGGGAACTGCGCACACCGAAAAGTGAACGATGAGTTCTAACGGAAGAGCTGGGAACTACAGTTTGGTGTCTCATGCCCGCAGCCTAAGCACCACGCCAACCACCGTCACCAAAATTGTTCCCAACCGGACTCCGTCGTTTCAAGGCGGATAACCATTCCTCCGAACTAAAAATAAAAACGTGTCATCCTGAGCGAAGCGAAGGACCTCAGACGTTAGCAATCCCTCCGAATCAACCCGCCGGGCACCTGTCTGCATGAGCACCCAATCCCTGTAATATTCAAAGCCGCCACCGCGTATACACGACATGGCAACACTCGACACTCAAGTTCTGATCTCCGGCGCCGGACCCACCGGCCTCACGCTCGCCTGTGATCTCGCGCGTCGGAAAATTCCTTTCCGCATCGTCGACAAAGCCTCCGCGTATTTCATTGGCTCCAAAGGCAAAGGCCTGCAACCGCGCAGTCTCGAAGTCTTCGACGACTTCGGCATCGTCAATGAGGTCCTCCACACCGGTAAATTCCATGTTCCATTTCGCGCGTACGATGGCCGCCAGGTCCTTGGCGAAAAAGACTTGCACGAAGGCCGCAACCCGACGCCCAGCACTCCCTATGCGAGCACTCTACTCACCCCACAATTCCGAACCGAAGAACACCTTCGCAATTTGTTTCTAAAGTTCGGCGGCCATGTCGAACTCTCATCGGAACTCGTCTCGCTCGCGCAAGATGAAGAGGGCGTAGTTGCGACAGTTCGCCGCGGTGATTCAACCGAGCAGATCCGCTGCGCGTTCCTCGTCGCCTCCGACGGCGGCCGCAGTTTCGTCCGCCATTTCCTCAACGTCCCTTTTGAGGGCGAAACCTGGAAAGACGAGCGCATGTATGTCGGCGACGTTCGCCTCCGCGGACTCGACCGCGATTTTTGGCATTCGTGGCCGAAGCACCCCGACGGCTGGCTCGCGCTGTGTCCGTTACCTTCGACCGATCTCTATCAGCTCCAGGCCCAGATTCCTCCGACCGAAGAACTGGAACCGTCGCTGGAAATTTTTCGCCGCATCGTCCGCGAGCGCACCCAACGCGACGACATCGAACTCACCGACGCTCCCTGGACTTCTCTCTACCGCGTGAACATTCGCATGGTTTCCCGCTATCGCATCGGGCGCATTGTTCTCGCGGGGGATGCCGCGCACGTTCATTCGCCCGCAGGCGGGCAGGGAATGAACACCGGAATTCAGGATGCGTACAACCTGGGCTGGAAACTCGAGCGCGTTCTGAGAGGCGCTCCGGACAGCCTGCTCGACAGCTATGAAGAAGAGCGCCTTCCGGTCGCAGCAGCCGTTCTGGGTTACAGCACCAAACTCTACAAAGTGATTTCCGCCACCGACGAAAACCAGCGCCGCGATGCCATCGGCCTCCAGCTAGGAATCTCGTACAAGGAAATGTCGCTGAGCCAGCACTCCGCCGAGACCCAGCTAAAACTTTCCGCCGGCGATCGCGCTCCCGACGCTCCCGGCGAAGACGCGAACGGCAAATCGGTTCGTCTCTTCGACTACTTCCGCGGCCCGCATTTCACGTTCCTGCGCATCGGTCCTTCGAGCGCTAGCCCGCCGAACTTCGATTCTCCCGCCATCAAACAGGTGAGCATTAGCCCAACTCGGCCCAGCGGAAATTCGCGCGGCGACTCCACAGTTTTCGTAGATTCCGCCGGTCATTTTGCCGCCGCCTATGGCGGAGCCCCCGACGAATTTATCCTCCTCCGCCCCGACGGCTACATCGCCTGGATTGGCAACAAATCTTCTTTCCCCGAATTGCGATCCTACTTGGTCGATCGCCTCGGTCTAACCGCGTAACCACTTATGTGGCACAGACACTCCTGTCTGTGCTCTCTCGCTCTTCGCTTAACGCCAACCGCTCGTTTGTAGGGCGGGGCTTGCTCCCCCGGCGTCAACGCAAGCATGATCCATCCGCTCGAGCACCCTCCCCTGCGCCAAAATCTTTCGAATCACGCTCGCCCGCAAGCCTCGTAGTTTGAATGACTTCCCCATTCCCAGAATCCGACAGTCCACAACCCCAACAAGCGCAATCACTTGCGCACTCTTACAAAAACAACGGGGGGTATAGGGTACCCCTCTCCAATTTCCATTTTGGGAATTCCTGACTCGGGAAAGTAGTGGTAACGACGCAACAAACTGGGCTGCGGGAATTAGTGCTGAGGACGGCGTTCTTCGGGCGCGGTTGCGATGCCGAGACGGCGCAGCTCGTCGACGTAATACTTGCGATAGAGCACGTCCCACTCTTCGCTGCCTTCGAGAATTTCTTTCTTTTGCGACGTGATTTTCTTGCGGACTTCAGCGTCGGCCTTTTCTTCTTCGCGCAAAGTCGCCGTCAAAATCGCCACGACCTGTTGTCGAATTGTGTCGCGGTCTTCGACGAATTCCACCTCGTCGCTGGACACAAGCACTTCCGTGATCTGATGCGAGAGCTTGATAATTTTTTCGCGGCTGAGTCGCATGCAATAGAGGCCGGCGTTAGCGCAAAACAAGCTTGCGGTCGCGAGCGAGCTGTCCTTTCACCTTTTTGTACAT
>Ga0209006_10001474_pt1 | contig 21311 bp, 19 predicted proteins | sample JacPin_JW_Ref_O2_FD_188567 | JGI IMG/M metagenome (GOLD analysis project Ga0209006, IMG submission 188567) | Forest soil microbial communities from Algoma, Ontario, Canada - Jack Pine, Ontario site 1_JW_Ref_O2 (SPAdes) (version 2) | ecosystem: Environmental > Terrestrial > Soil > Boreal... | reverse complement strand
TCAAGAAGTTCGTCGCCAATGAATCTGGCGCCACCGCCATCGAATACGCCCTTATCGCCTCGCTGATCGCCGTGGCGATCATCACCGCGCTGACCGCCCTGGGCACCCGCCTCAGCACCACCTTCGGCGAAGTCTCCGGCAACCTGAAGTAACCCCGGCCGAGGCGGTTTAGCCTCGCTTGGTCTGGCGCGCCGCCGGGGTCCATCCTGGGCGGCGCGCTCATTTTGTGAGGGCCTGTATTGAGGGCCCGGGCGATTGAATCGCCGACCGACATTTCTGGCGGCGCGGGACGCCACCCGACAGCAACCTGACGTTAACCGTTTCGACTGCTAACCTCTGAGCTCCAACACACGCTCAAACCATTGCGACGGGCCATGGCCGCCAATCTTCTCTTGTTTCTAACGCTCGTTTGGTTTCCGGCGCTGATGGCTCTTTGCGCCTCGTCCGATCTCTTCACGATGACGATTCCGAATCGCCTCTGCGTCGCCCTGGTGGTCGGATATCTCGGCTTGGCTTTCGCCGTCGGACTGCCGCTGGTCGCGATTGCGATCGATCTTTCTTGCGGCCTGGCGGTGCTCGCCCTGACGTTCGCCCTATTTTCCCAGGGATGGATTGGCGGCGGCGACGCCAAACTCGCCGCCGCCACCGCGTTATGGCTGGGTTGGTCGCAAATACTTGACTATAGTTTGGTTGCCTCCGTGCTGGGCGGCGTTCTGACGCTGGCGCTGCTGTTCGGCCGCAAGGCGAATTTGCCATCTTGGGCGGCGCGTCTCGACTGGGTCGCACGCCTCCATCACCCCGAAACCGGCGTTCCCTACGGCATCGCCCTTGCGGTCGCGGGTCTCGCTCTCTACCCGCAGACGCAGATCTGGCGCGCGGCGGCCGGAATCTCGTAGCGACCGTTCAACTTGCATATTTGCTCCCCGCGCCGGTCGAAAAATGCAGCCCAAAGCCCGGTTGCGGCTCATGCCGTTAACGGGCCATTGGCGAATCGGAGCGATGATCGCTCCGCACGCGCGGGGCTTGGCGCGGCAGTTTCGGGATGACGCGATGACGCCGCCGGCCGGGATCGATGAGGTCGCCAAGGGCTCGCGCGTCGCCGCGGTCGACGGCCTGCGCGGCATGCTGGCGCTGGTGGTGGTCGCATGGCACATCGGCGGACCGCTTGGCGCGAGCTGGCTGCTGATGCCCGCCGATGTCGCAGTTGCGATTTTCTTCGTGCTGTCGGGATATGTATTGACGCGCGGCTGGAATGGGCGTGTCGGCGTGTTTCTGCTGCGTCGGTTCGTCCGCCTGTGGCCGGTTTACGCGCTTTGCCTCGGCGCCGGCTATCTCATCGCCGGCATTCATCCCGTTTGGTCCGAATTCCTCTGGTATCCGATCATCGGCGCCAATGCGAAGCCTTTCATTGATCCGCCGATATGGTCGCTGTTCCTTGAGGCCTGGGCCATGCCGTTCATGCCGATCATCGTCTGGGCCGGCGCAGGCTCGACGACCCGCGCGGCGCTGTGGATGCTCGCCCTGATGCTCGGCGCGTTGGCGGTCCCCGAATTTTCCATTGGCGGGCTGTTTGTCGCCGGCGCCTTCCTGGCGCGCTCTCAATATCGGAACCGCTTCTTCGAATCGGCCATACCGCAATGGTTTGGGAAGATATCCTACAGTCTCTATCTCACGCACTGGCTGGTGCTGACGCTGGCGACGCGCGCTTACGGACCTTGGAGCGCGATCGCGGCGCTGCCGGCGGTTTTCGTCGTCGGGTGGCTGGTGTGGTGGGGCGTCGAACGGCCCAGCATTTGGGCGTCGCGCCGCATCGGCCGCACCGCCGCCGCCGCCATCGACCGCCTTTCGCCGGCCGGCAGCGCGACGAAAGCCCCCTCGGCGCCATGCGAGGGGCGCGCGCTTCCCGAAATTCGCATTTGACTCGGGGATCGCGCGCAACCCGTTGCGGCGCTTTTCTCCCGCGGCCGGCATGTCGCGTCCGGTCCCTTTATCCAAGAGCCGAAAACCCCTGCGCCGGGGAAGCGGTTAATTTCCCCTCTCCCGTTCCTTTGAAGAGATTGGATACGTCTGGTTAACCCTAATTTGACGTTTGACTGTTCATATCAGGCTTGCGTTGCGCGAAACGGCGCGATGAGGGCTTGGCGTCATGAACAGAGTTCAAATTGTGGTCCTGGGCGTCACGGTCCTCGCCTTTGGCGGCGCCTATATATTGTTCAACTCTGGGCAGGCGCCGCCTCCCCAGACTGTTCAGGTCGCGCCGAAGATCGATACCGACGAGGTTCTGGTCGCCGCGCGCGATCTGCCGATGGGCACCCAATTGTCCGAGGCCGATTTCACCTGGCAGAAATGGCCGATGCAGGCCTTGTCCGAACTTATGATCAAGAAGTCCGAGGGTCCGCAGGCCATCGAGATCGCCAAAGGCGCGGTGACGCGCAATTCGTTCCTGCAGGGCGAGCCGATGCGGCGCGACAAGCTGATCAAGGGACCGAATTCCGGCTTTCTCTCAGCCATCTTGCCCTCGGGAATGAGGGCGGTCGCGATCAATATCGATCCGGGCGGCGGCGCGACGGCCGGGGGCTTCATTCTTCCAAACGATCGGGTCGACGTCATCCGGGTCTATCGTGACGAGGAGCAAACCAAGGAGCGCGGCGTCGAGGTCAACGGCGCGCAGACGATCCTGACCAATGTCCGCGTCCTGGCGATCGCTCAGAGCATTCAGGAGAAGGGCACGGACAAGGGAACTGTTCTTGGCGCGAACGCGACCCTTGAGCTCACCCCTGAGCAAGCCGAGCTCATCATCCTCGCTCAACGCACAGCCGGCACGGGGAACCTGCATCTGACGCTGCGCAGCATGCTGGACGCCTCCGGCAAGACGGATTCGGTGAACGATTTGGGAATCAGCAAGACCGGCGGCCTGACTATCGTTCGCGCCGGCGCCCCGCAACAAGCCGCCCGGTAAGGAATCCTCGTGTCTCGCGCAGCGCAAAATTCTCATGAGAGCCGGTTGATGAAACCTCATCGCAAAAGACCTCTGACATCCTTGTGCGCGGGCCTTCTCGCCGGCAGCCTCGCGGCCGCGCTTTGCACGTCTTCGCCGGCCGCCGGAGCTGACGCCGTCGATGGGCCGGCGGCCCCGAGGGCGGCGATCGGCGCCGTCCGCCACCTGCAAATGGGCGTCGGAAAGTCGGTGATCGTCGATCTGCCCGCCGACGCCAGCGAAATCTTCGTCGGCAATCCGGCGGTCGCCAATGCCATCGTGCGTTCGGCCCGCCGCCTCTACATCGACGCGATCGCCAACGGCCAGACGAGCATTTTCGCGCTCGACAAGGATGGCCATCAGATCGTCGTCTTTGAATTGTCGATCGGCCGCGACATCGGCGAATTGCAGGAATTATTGCGCACCGCGCTTCCCGGCAATGACATTCAGGTCAAGACCGTCGCCGATTCGGTTATCCTGATGGGCTCGGTCGGCTCGGCCGGCGAGGCCCAGAAGGCGCTCGACATCGCCAGCGGATTCGTCGGCATTTCCGTTTTGGGCGGCGCCACCGGCCCAGGCGGCGCCGCTCCGTCAGGCGGAGCGGCGGCGGCCTCGGTGAGCATTTCCCCGGCGGGAACCCCGGTCAGTGGAAAGGTCATCAATTCATTGACCATCCGCGGGCTGGATCAGGTTTCGGTGCGGGTCACCGTGACCGAGATCCGGCGCGAAATATTAAAGCAACTCGGCGTAAGCTTCGCGGGCGTCGGCAAGACGCCGAATGCCGTCACGGTCGAAAATCCGTTCGCCATCAACGGCACGCTGGCGACCAGCCAAGCTATCCTTGGATGGCAAAACGCCAGCGGCACGGGCTTCTCGGCGACCTTGCAAGCCTTCGAGCGCCAGGGCGTGGCGCGGACGCTGGCCGAACCGACGGTGACGGCGGTCTCAGGCGAAAGCGCCAAATTTCTGGCGGGCGGTTCGGTGCCCGTGCCATCGGGAGAGACATGCGGCACCAACGGCACCAATTGCCTGTTGAGTTTCGCTTACCAGCCCTATGGCGTCACCTTGAACTTCACGCCAGTGGTGCTCTCGCAAGGCCGCATCCAGCTGAGGGTGGCGACCGAAGTGACGGATATCGACAATTCCAAGCAGATCACGGTCCTTGGAACGGCGATTCCCGCCTTTCGCACCCGAAGGAACGAGACGACCGTCGAACTTCCCTCAGGCGGCTCCATCATGTCGGCCGGGCTGATCTCGACCGAAACGCAGCAGGCGATCAACGGCGTGCCCGGACTGATGAACCTGCCGGTTCTGGGCGCCTTGTTCCGTTCGCGAGACTATCAGCGTGACGAGACCGAGCTGCTGATCATCGTAACGCCTTACATCGTTCACGCCGTCGATCCGCATGAAATCGTCAAGCCTGACAGCAATTATTCCGACGCCAGCGATCCGCAGACCTGGCTCCTGGGCCGCGTGAACCGCCTCTACTCCAGCACGGGCAATTCGCAACCGATCCAGAATTATTCCGGCAAAGTCGGCTTCATCAACGATTGACGAGGCGATGCCGGCCGCCCTCGCGGCGCAACAGTCAAAGAGAAGCAACCATGTCCCCCAGATCGACTCATTCGCGGCCCAGAGCGCCCACCCTCCGGCTGATTTGCCTGACCGCCGCCACGGCCATCGGCCTGGCCGGCTGCATGACCGATTCATCGCAGACGGCGTCGATCGCGCCGGACGATTATCACCAGCGTCATCCCATCGTATTGACGCAGTCGCCCACGACGCTCGACGTTTTCCCGGTCGGTCGGCAGGGCGCGCTCGATTCGGCGTCCGTCGCCGATATCCGGGCGTTCGCGGTTCGCTATCAAAGCATGGGAGGCGGCAGGGTCGTCATCCTCTCCCCATCGGCCAGCGGATATCGGACGCGGCCGGCCGTCAACGAGATCCGCCGCGTGCTGGCTTCGGCGGGCCTTACCGGACCGATCGGCCTGGGCTCCTATCCGGTCGGCGACCCCTCTCTCGCCTCGCCGATCCGACTTGCTTTCAGGGGCCTGAAGGCCGAGGTCGCCTCGCGTTGCGGTCAGTGGCCGCAGGACCTGGCGTCTGGCGGGTCGCTCGAAGGTTGGAAAAACGAGAATTATTGGAATTTTGGCTGCGCGACGCAGTCGATGTTGGCCGCTCAGGTCGACGACCCCCGAGACCTCGCCCGCGCCCGCGCCCTTGGGCCGTCCGACGAGGAGATGCGCTTGCGGGCGATCGCGGCCGTTCGCCAAGGCCAGGATCCCACGACAAATTGGAAGGTCGAACTCACCCCGATCGGTCAAGTAGGAGGGAACTGACCGATGCGCGCGCAAGCAGAAGACGACGCAGGCGTGGCGGCCAAGGAAACGCCGAGCGTGCAACAGATCAACCCGGTGCCGCGGATATCGATCCAGGCCTTTTGCGAGACGCAAGAGGTCGCGGCGATCGTTCAGGCCGCGATTTCGGACCGGCGCATGAACAAGGCTCATGTCAAACTGCACATGGGCGGCGCGCCGGCCGCGGTCGAGGCCTATCGAAGCGCGCCCACGCCCAATCTGATTGTGCTGGAGGCGACGCATGACCGCAACGCCCTGGTCGGCCATCTCGACGAATTGTCGCAATTCTGCGACGCCGGCACCAAGGTTATCATCTGCGGCAAGGTCAATGACATCGTCCTTTATCGCCAATTGATGTTGCGAGGCGTCAGCGAATATCTGGTCGCGCCGTTCGGCGTGATCGAATTCGTTCAGGCGGTCTCGAACCTCTATACCGCGCCGGGCGCCAGTCCTGTCGGGCGCGTCGTTGCGATCATCGGCGCCAAGGGCGGCGTCGGATCGTCGACCATCGCTCACAATGTCGCTTGGTCCATCGCCAGCGGCCTGGACGTTTCGACGATCATCGCCGACCTCGATCTCGGCTTTGGCACGGCCGGGCTCGATTACAACCAGGATCCGCCGCAGGGCATAGCGGAGGCGGTCTTTGCGCCGGATCGCGTCGACGCCAATCTCGTCGACCGGCTGCTTTCCAAATGCAGCGACAATTTGAGTCTCCTGGCGGCGCCCGCCACGCTCGATCGCCTTTATGATTTTCCTGAGACGGCCTTCGATTCCATTATCGACGTGGTGCGCGCCTCGACGCCATGCATCATTCTCGATCTGCCGCATGCCTGGACGGCCTGGACACGCCGAATGCTGGTCGGGGCCGACGAGGTCATGATCGTCGCCGCGCCCGATCTCGCCAATCTGCGCAACGCCAAGAACATGCTGGATAACATTCGCAATGCGCGCCCCAACGATCATCAGCCGAAGCTGATCCTGAATGGCGTGGGTCTGTTAAAGCGGCCGGAGATCGCGGTCGCAGATTTCACCAAGACGGTGGAGTTGGAGCCGTTGGCGGTGATTCCGCACGACGCCAAATTGTTCGGCGCGGCAGCCAACAATGGCCAGATGATCGCGGAGATCGACGCCAATGGCAAGATCGCCGAAATTTTCGGCGATCTCGCCCGCACCATCACCGGCAAACATGAGGCGCGCAAGGCCAAGCGCGGCTTGTTCGAGCCGCTGATGTCCAGATTGGGGCGCAAACGAGCATGAACGCTCTCCTTCAATACGCTTGCGCTTCGTCGCGGAGCCAGCCGGGCACCAGGGAAATTTCTCCCTTCAGCTTGACGCCGGCAACCGGCGAGGCGCCCGTTCGAGCTGAAGGGACGCCTCAGACCTATCCGCACTCTTGGACTGACGGCGTAGGGACCGATCGAGATGTTTGGTAAGCGTTCGACTCAGGGCGTTAGCACGCAGGCTGTCGTTTCGGCCCGGCCGCTCGAACCGGCTGTGATGAAACTCGAACCGGCGCTCCCCCTGTCGCCTTCGTCCTCGTCCTCGTCGCAGAACACGCAGGAGGTGCGCCCCGACAGTTACTATCACACAAAGAGCATGATCTTCGGGGCGCTGATCGAGGCCATCGATCTGTCCGCGCTGTCGAAGCTCGACCCCGAAAGCGCGCGGGAGGAAATCCGCGACATTGTCCATGAAATCGTCACGATCAAAAATCTCGTCCTGTCGATTGCCGAACAGGAGGACCTCCTCGAGGATATCTGCAACGACGTCCTGGGCTTTGGCCCGCTTGAGCCCCTGCTGGCGCGCGACGATATCGCCGACATCATGGTCAACGGCCCGGCCAAATGCTTCATCGAAGTCGGCGGCAAGATCCAGTTGACCAATATCCGCTTCCGCGACGCCGCCCAGTTGATGAACATCTGCCAGCGTATCGTCAGTCAGGTCGGCAGACGCGTCGACGAAGCTTCGCCGATCTGCGACGCCCGGTTGATGGACGGCTCCCGCGTCAACGTCATCGCGCCGCCTCTGGCCATTGACGGCGCCGCATTGACGATTCGAAAGTTCAAGAAGGACAAGCTGACGCTCGATCAGCTCACCCGCTTTGGCGCCATTTCTCCCGCCGGCGCCGAAATATTGAAAATCATCGGCCGCGTGCGCTGCAACGTCGTCATCTCCGGCGGCACCGGCTCCGGCAAGACCACGCTCTTGAATTGCATGACCAACTACATCGACGTGGACGAACGCGTGATCACCTGCGAAGACGCCGCGGAATTGCAACTTCAACAACCGCATGTCGTTCGTCTTGAGACGCGTCCGCCAAATCTCGAGGGCACCGGCCAGGTGACGATGCGCGATCTCGTCAAAAACTGCCTGCGCATGCGCCCTGAACGGATTATCGTGGGCGAGGTGCGCGGCCCCGAAGCGTTTGATCTTTTGCAGGCGATGAACACCGGTCACGACGGCTCGATGGGGACGCTGCACGCCAATTCTCCACGCGAGGCGCTCAGCCGCATCGAGTCGATGATCACGATGGGCGGCTATTCGCTGCCTTCCCGAACGATCCGGGAAATGGTCACTTCATCGATCGACGTGATCGTGCAGGCGGCGCGCCTGCGCGACGGGTCCCGGCGCATTACCCACATTACCGAAGTGATGGGCATGGAGGGCGATGTCATCGTCACCCAGGACCTGTTTGTTTACGATTTGTTAGGAGAGGATGCGCAAGGAAAGCTGAAGGGGCGCCATCGCTCGACCGGGATTGGGCGCCCGCGCTTTTGGGACCGTGCGCGCTACTATGGCGAAGAGCAGCGGCTGGCGGCGGCTCTCGACGTGTCCGAAGTTCCAGAGGGCGCCTGACGGCGCCAGGCGAGGAATTGACCCTTGGTGAGTCATCCGCTGATTTTGGCAGGCTTCGTCGCCGTAGCGCTGGGCGGGCTCGCGTTCGCCCTGAGCTCGGGCGATTCGAAGGCCAAGAAGCGGCAGGCGGCCTTGCAGAAGGGCGCCGTGAAGACCAAGGACAACGCGGTCGAGAAGGTCGCACGAAAGAAGCAGATCGCCGACAGCCTGAAGGACCTTGAAAAGAGAAGGGGACAGACGCGCCTCACGCTCGAAATGAAAATTCAGCAGGCAGGCCTCTCTCTCAGCCGCCAGCAATTCATCATCTTTTCCGTCGTCGGCGCATTGATCTTCGCCTTCATGGTGTTTCTGGCGTCTAATTCCCTCTACATCGCCGGTCCGGCCGGAATCATCGGCCTCCTCGGATTGCCAAATGTCACCCTGGCGCAATTGCGCAAGCGACGCATCAACAAATTCATCGCCGAATTTCCCAATGCGATCGACATCATCGTGCGCGGCGTCAAGGCGGGGCTGCCGCTCGGAGACTGCCTGCGCATCATCGCCAATGAAGCGGCGGAACCGGTGCGCGGCGAATTCAAGGTAATCACCGAAACACAAGCGATGGGACTTTCGCTCGGGGAAGCGGTCGACAAGCTGGCCCAGCGGGTTCCGATCACCGAAGCCAATTTCTTTGCCATCGTCATCAACATTCAGTCGAAAGCCGGCGGCAATTTGTCGGAGGCGCTGGGCAATCTTTCTCGCGTCTTGCGTGAGCGCAAGAAGATGAAGGGAAAAATAGGCGCGATGTCGATGGAGGCCAAAGCGTCGGCGGCGATCATCGGCGCGGTGCCTTTCGTCGTTGTCGGCCTCCTATACGCATCGAGCCCGACCTATGTCAGTCTGCTTTGGACGACGCACCATGGCATGATTGTCACCGGCGGCGCGCTGATCTGGATGGGGATTGGCATCGCCATGATGAAAAAGATGATCACTTTCGACTTCTGAAGGGATGCGAAGCGATGCTTGATCTTCTTATCGCCAAATTGAGCGACGGGCATTTCGTGGCGGGCATATTGGTCGCGCTCGGCTGCGCGGCTACCATATTGACCGTAGCGATGCCGCTCCTCCAGACCGACAATCTCGGCCGCCGCATGAAAGCGGTGAGCAGCGAGCGGGAAAAGATCCGCCAACGGGAGCGCGAGCGCCTGGCGGTCACCCAGAACAAGGCCAAGGTCTCTCTGCGGGTCTCGCCCAGACGCCTATTCAAAGATGTCGTCGACAAGTTGAATTTGACGAGTTGGTTGGGCACGGAAAAGGCCAAGCAGCAGCTCGCCATGGCCGGCTATCGCGGCGGCGGCGCCGAATATACATTTTTGTTTTTCCGTCTTGTCACGCCAATCGTGCTGTTTCTGGCGACATTGCTGTACGTGTTTGTGATCCTTCAGTGGGACAAGCCGTTTCTGATCAAGTTCGGCGTCGCCATCGCCGCCACCTATGTGGGCATCAAGGCGCCCGAAATGTTTCTGTCCAACACCATCGCCAAGCGCAAGAAATCGATGGAGCGGGCCTATCCCAATACACTCGATCTTCTGCTGATCTGCGTCGAATCCGGCATGTCGATCGAACATGCTTTCCGGAAGGTCAGTATGGAGGTTGGCGTCGAATCGATTGCTATGGCCGAGGAGACGACGCTCCTCGCCGCGGAAATGTCGTTTTTGCCGGATCGACGGACGGCGTTCGAGAATTTGGGCATCCGCACCGGCCTGGAGTCCATTCGCGCGCTGGTGACGGTTCTGGTGCAGGCGGAACGTTACGGAACGCCGCTGGGCTCTGCGCTACGCGTCCTGGCGCAAGAAAGCCGCGATGCGCGCATGACCGCCGCTGAAAAGAAAGCCGCCTCGCTGCCGCCCGCACTGACGGTGCCGATGATCCTGTTTTTTCTGCCGGGCCTGTTCGCCGCCATCCTGACGCCGGCGGTCATCCAGATCAACCACTGGACATAAAAGCGCCCGGTCGCTTGCGCGGCGCGCCAAAGCGACGCGGCGGGACATGCCCAATCCTCGTGCGTGATATGCTACGGCTGGCCGTGCGAAAGCGGCGCGACGCGGCGGAGCAACGAAGGCAATATCGTTCGGCTCCTTAGCGCTTGCCGCCGCCCTCGCGCCACGCGATCGCGGATCATGAGAGATGACTGAAATATCCCTGAGGATCGGCACGCGCGGCTCGCCGCTCGCCCTCGCCCAGACGCACGAGGCCCGGCGGCTGCTCGCTGTCGCCAACGGATGCGACGAATCCCGGTTCGAGATCGTCGTCATCCGCACTTCGGGCGACATGATCCAGGATCGTCCGCTCTCCGAGGCCGGCGGAAAGGGGCTCTTCACCAAGGAAATCGACGCCGCCATGCTCAATGACGAGATCGACGTCGCCGTCCATTCCTCGAAGGATCTGCCGACTTTCCTGCCTGAAGGCGTGACGATCGCGGGCTATTTGCCGCGCGAGGACGTCCGCGATGCGTTCATTTCCGCGCGGGCCGGCAGTCTTGCCGCCTTGCCGCGAGGCGCCACCCTGGGCACCGCTTCCCTACGCCGCCTCGCCCAGGTCAAGCGGCTGCGCCCCGACATCAGGGCCGCGCTGTTGCGCGGCAATGTGGAGACGAGGCTGCGCAAGGCCGAGGCAGGCGAAGTGGATGCGACCCTGCTGGCCTATGCCGGCCTGAAGAGGCTCGGACTGGCGCAGCGCGCGACCGCTCTGCTCGATATCGATGATTTTCTGCCGGCTGTCGGCCAGGGCGCCATTGGACTGACGGCGCGCGCAAATGACGCGGCGACGCGCCTTGCGCTCGGCCGGATCCTCGATGTGCAGACCGGAGCCGCGCTCGCCGCCGAACGCGCCTTTCTCTCCATCCTCGACGGATCCTGCCGTACGCCGATCGCAGGACACGCGCGCGTCGTCGCCGGGCGAATAGCGTTTCACGGCATGGTCTTGCGCGCTGATGGTTCGGAGGTCTTCGAGGTCAAGACCGCCGGCGCAGCAGTCGACGCGCAGCGTCTTGGCGCCGAGGCAGGGCGCGATTTGCTCGGCCGACTTCCCGCCGGGGTGCTGGCCTGAGCGCCGGCGGGGCTCTCGCAGGCAGCCCGCCGGCCACGATCGCGGCGCTTTCTTCACAAACGGGCCCCGAACCGCCAATATTGCCGCACTTGGACTGAGCGAATGGATTGTGTATGGGATCGGCGGGCCTAGATGCGGCTGTTTGACCCGTATTAAACGATTGCGGCTTAAGCAATACTGCCTAGGGGGCGATGTGAGGCGCCTGGCGATGGATTATCAGCAGGTATTCGAGCGTTCGATCGCGCGTCTGCGGGCGGAAAACCGCTATCGCAGCTTTGCCGACCTTGAGCGGGACGCCGCCCGCTTTCCTGTTGCGCTGTGGCGGCCCGACGGCGGCGCCGAGGCCCCGCGCGAGGTGACGATCTGGTGCTCGAACGATTATCTTGGCATGGGCGGCCATGGCAAAGTCATCGCGGCGGCGCTCCGCGCGGTGGAGCGCCATGGCGTCGGCGCCGGCGGCACGCGCAATATTTCGGGCACCCATCACCCGATCGTCGAGCTTGAAGCGGAACTCGCCGATCTCCATGGCAAGCAGGCGGCCCTCGCGTTCACGTCCGGCTGGATCTCGAATCTGGCGAGCATTTCGACCATCGCCAGCCTGCTGCCCAATTGCCTGATCCTGTCGGACGCGCTGAACCACAATTCGATCATCGAGGGCGTGCGCCGGTCAGGCTGCGCAAAGCAGGTATGGCGCCATAACGATGTCGCTCATCTCGAGGAACTGCTAATCGCCGCAGGTCCCGAGCGGGCCAAGCTGATCGTCTTCGAAAGCCTCTATTCGATGGATGGCGACATCGCGCCGGTCGCTGCGATCGTCGCCCTCGCCGAGAAATATAAGGCGCTAACCTATATCGACGAGGTCCATGCCGTCGGCATGTATGGTCCGCGCGGCGGCGGCGTTTGCGAGCGTGAAGGCGTGATGGACCGCATCGATATCGTCGAGGGAACGCTGGCCAAAGGTTTTGGCGCGCTTGGCGGTTATATCGCGGCCAATGCCGTCATCGTCGACGCGGTGCGCTCTTGCGCGCCATCGTTCATTTTCACCACCACCTTGCCGCCGATGGTCGCGGCGAGCGCCTGCGCGGCCGTGCGCCATCTCAAAGAATCAGGCGCCGAGCGCGCGCGCCATCAACATATGGCGGCGCTGACCAAACATGCGCTGCGCGCCGCCGGCCTGCCTATCCTCGAAAATCCCTCGCATATCGTGCCGCTGATGGTCGGCGACGCCGGACGTTGCAAGGCGGCGACCGACCTTCTGCTTGAACGTCACGGCATCTACATCCAACCGATCAATTATCCGACCGTCGCGATCGGAGGCGAGCGCCTGCGCATCACGCCGACCCCTCGCCATACCGAAGCCCATGTCGCCGAACTGGTCGAGGCGCTCGTCGACGTCTGGCGAACGCTGGGCCTGCCTTTCGTCGAGGCGAGAGTGCTGCCGCTCCGTCAGATCAATCCGACGCCGGAAGCGCATTGCGCCTATCCCGAGCTAAAGCGGGCGGCTGAGTAGAGACGGGCCTTGCGGCTTTGGGCAATCGATGAGCGGCCGGCGGTCGGATAGTGGCGGCCAAGGTCCAGGAGACCGCGCATGAAAACGACGGGATTGGTTTTGATCGCAGCGGCCGCTTGGGCTGCGTCGACCGGCGCGGGCCTGGCGCAAGACGCCGCCGCCGGCGCTCATGTGTTCCTGAAATGCAGAGCCTGCCACCAGATCGGCGACAACGCCAAGAACATGGTCGGCCCGGCGCTGACCGGCATCGTCGGCCGCCCGGCGGGAACTTATCCCGATTACAATTATTCGGACGCCAACAAGAATTCGGGCATCACCTGGGACGAAGCGACGCTGAAAGTCTATTTGAAAGATCCGAAAGCCAAGGTGCCGGGTACGAAAATGACCTTTCCCGGTCTTTCGTCCGATACCGACATCGACAACGTGATCGCCTATCTCAAGACCTTCCCGGCGCCGGCGAAATAGAATTGCCGGTTTGCGCTGGCCTAAACTTTCAGGCTAACCCGGACGGAGCGGCCTCGCCATCCGCGGGCCGCCGTTCCTGCCGCCTCGGAATATCCTTATGAACGCCGCGACAGCGCTGCCCAACAAATTTCTGCAAACGCTTGGCGGCGCCCTCCAGGCGGCTCCGCCGATCTGGCTGATGCGTCAGGCTGGCCGCTATCTCCCCGAATATCAGCAGATTCGCGCCACGGCGCCGACCTTTCTGGATTTCTGCTACACGCCGAGGCTGGCCACGGAAGCGACGCTGCAGCCGATCCGCCGCTTCGGCTTCGACGCGGCGATTGTCTTTAGCGATATTCTGGTGGTCCCCGACGCGCTCGGCCAGGCGGTCAGCTTCGAATCCGGCGGAGGGCCGCGCCTCAAGCCGATCGAATCGCGCGCCGATTTCGGCGCGCTGCGCGATCATCTCGATTTCGCCCGGCTGGCGCCGGTGTTCGAGACGCTGGAGCGCGCGCGGGCGAGCCTGCCGGACGAGGTCGCGTTGATCGGCTTTTGCGGCGCGCCCTGGACCGTCGCCAGCTATATGATCGCCGGACGCGGAACGCCCGACCAGGCGCCGGCGCGGCTTTTCGCTTACCGCAATCGGGACCTGTTTGCCGAACTCATCGCTTTGTTGGTCGAAGCTTCCGCCGAATATCTCATTCGCCAATTGCATGCGGGCGCGCAGGCGGTGCAGATTTTCGATAGCTGGTCAGGCGTCCTGCCGGCGGCCGAACTCGAGCGCTGGTGCCTGGCGCCGCTTGCCGCCATCGTCGCCAAGGTTCGCGCCGAGGCGCCAGAGGCGCCGATCATCGCATTTCCCCGCGGCGCGGGCGCCGCGCTGGCGAAATTCGCAGGCGTCGAAGGGATCGCAGCGATCGGCCTCGACACCACGGTCGAAGCAAGCTCAGCCGCCGCGGCATTGCCGGGCAAGCTGGCGTCGCAGGGCAACCTCGATCCGCTTGCGTTGCTCGCCGGCGGCGACAGCCTCGATGAAAGCGTCGAGCGAATATTGGCGGGCTTTTCGGGCCGGCCGCATATATTCAATCTTGGTCATGGCATTTTGCCGGAGACGCCGATTGCGCATGTCGAGCAACTCGTCGCTCGGGTCCGGCGGGCGCGCTGATGGGCGTTAGCGACCGCGACCGCGCAGGGACGACGTTGATAGTCCGAGCGAACGGGATTGCGACAAGAGAAGACGATGAACCAGACGCCTGCTCACGAACCCAGAAAGACCGCGGCGCGCCATTGGTTCGAAGCGCTCCAGCAGGAATTGATCGACGCGGTCGAGAGCCTCGAGCGCGATTGTCCCGGCCCCTATGCGGATGCGGCGACGCGGCCGGGCAGGTTCGAGATCAAGCCATGGGCGCGAACAGACCATAGCGGCGAGCCCGGCGGCGGCGGCCGCATGGCGATGCTGCGCGGCCGCGTCTTCGAAAAGATCGGCGTGCATAGCTCGACGGTTTTTGGAACATTCGCGCCGGAATTCGCCAAGCAGATTCCAGGCGCCGAAGCGGACCCGCGCTTCTGGGCGTCGGGGACTTCGGTCATCGCCCATCCGTGGAACCCCCATGTTCCCGCCGCCCATATGAACACAAGATTCGTCGTGACCTCGAAAGCATGGCTCGGCGGCGGCGCCGATCTGACGCCAATGCTTGACCGGCGCAGGACTCAACAGGAGCCCGATACGCGCGCCTTCCACGATGCGATGCGTGAGGTCTGCGCACGCCATGGCGATATCGCGCCTTACGAGAAATACCGGGCGTGGTGCGACGAGTATTTCTTTCTCAAGCATCGCAACGAAATGCGCGGCATCGGCGGCATTTTTTTCGACTATCTCAACAGCGCGGGCGACAAGGAAAATTCCGCCTGGGACGCCGACCTCGCCTTCACGCGCGACGTCGGCCGGAGTTTCCTGGCCGTCTATGCGGAAATCGTGCGCGGCAATTTCGCCAAAACCTGGACGCCGGCCGACCGCGAAGAACAGCTCGTGCGGCGCGGCCGCTACGCCGAGTTCAACCTGCTCTACGATCGCGGCACGATCTTCGGGTTGAAGACCGGCGGCAATGTCGATTCGATTCTGTCGTCGATGCCGCCGCTGGTGCGCTGGCCGTGAGCGGGCGGTTTGCGCTTCGACGTCATTGCGAGCGGCAGCGAAGCAATCCAGACGAAGGCTTTCAGAAGCCTAGCTTGGATTGCTTCGTCGCTTCGCTCCCTCGCAATGACGGAGAGTGATTCCGATAGAAAGCGGCACGCTCTATTAGGCAGTATCATTTAAGACGAAGAACGCTCAAGAGTATGGTGATCGGATTCCTCCATTGATTTCTTGGGCGGAGCGGGGCGCGGAAGGAGATTGAAGTCAAGGACGAGCGCAAAGCGCTCGCCGCCTCCGGCGGTCGCCTGAAAGGCGATCCTTGAGTTCAATCTCCTTCCGCGCAAGATGACCGCCAAGAGATCAATGAAGGTTTGTCGCCGCGTGCCGCGTCGTACTTCCGCGTCGAATCAATTGCAAAACACCCTCAGATATGAATCGCGCTGCCGATCGCGCGCAGCGCAGCCTCGCCAAAGGCTTCGCTCAAAGTCGGATGAGCGTGGATCGTACCGGCGATATCTTCGATGACCGCGCCCATTTCGATTGCGTGGACGAACTCGCCCGACATTTCCGAGATATGCGCGCCGACCGCCTGAACGCCGAGGATGCGCCTGTTGTCGGCCCTGGCGATAACGCGCACAAAGCCATCGTCGCTTCCCGCATTCATCGACAGCGCGCGACCGTTCGCGGCGAATGGGAATTGCCCGACGATAGCCTCGATACCACGCTCGGCAGCCTCGCGCGCCGACAGCCCCACGCTGACGATTTCCGGCTCGGTGAAACAGACCGCCGGTATCGCCGCCGGGTCGAAAGTCCGGCGCTTGCCGGCGATGATTTCAGCGACCATCTCGCCCTGCGCCGAGGCTTTGTGGGCGAGCATCGGTTCGCCGACGAGATCGCCGATCGCCCAGACGTTGCGGACCGACGTGCGGCATTGGTCGTCGATTTTGACGAAAGGCCCGGCGAGGTCGACCGCCATCGCCTCCAGGCCCCAACCTTTCGTCAGAGGCTTGCGGCCGACCGTGACCAGAATGGCGTCGGCGGCAAGTTCGCGCGTCTCGCCCTCCCGCGTTTCGATCGCCAGCGCGGCGCCGTCATTTTTCCGCACAAGCGCCTTCGCCCTGGCCCCGGTCAGAACATTGACGCCGGCACGCGCGAGCCATCTGCCGACCGGCGCCGCCAGTTCGCGATCGAAAGCGGGCAGGATGTCGTCAAGCGCTTCGACGAGCGTGACCTCCGATCCCAGCTTGCGAAACGCCGTGCCGAGCTCGACGCCGATATAGCCGGCGCCGACGACGACGAGACGCTTGGGCGGCGCATCGAGCGAGAGCGCTTCCGTCGAAGAGATGACCGGGCCGCCGAAGGGGAGAAACGGCAGTTCGACCGGCTCCGAACCGTTGGCGAGAATGACATGTTCGGCCGTGATGGCGAGGCTGCCCTCGGCGGTCTCCACCGCGCAGGTCTTCGCGTCCGAAAAATTCGCCCAGCCGCTGACGACATTGACCTTGGCCCGCTTCAGCAAGGCGCCGACGCCATTGCTGAGCTTGCCGACGATGCCGTCCTTCCAGCGCACGGTCGCGGCGAAATCGAGGCTCGGCGGCGCGGCGAGGCTGATCCCAAGCCGATTGCCGCCGACCGCGCCCGCCATCGCCTCGAATTGCGCCGCCGCATGGATCAACGCCTTGGAGGGAATGCAGCCGCGCACGAGGCACGTGCCGCCGAGGCGGATTGCCTCGACGAGCGTCGTCTGGAGCCCGAGCTGCCCGGCACGGATCGCGGCGACATAGCCGCCGGGGCCGCCGCCGACCACGAGAACTTTCGTCGCAATCGTCCTCATCGGGGCTCCGGCATGAACAGGAGCGCCGGCTGTTCGAGGCCGGCCTTGATCTCCTGGATGAACGAGGCGGCGTCCCAACCGTCGATGATGCGATGATCGAAGGACGACGACAGGTTCATCATCTTGCGCACGACGATCTGGCCGCGCAGGACAACCGGCCGCTCGACGATTTTGTTGACGCCGACGATCGCCACCTCGGGCGAATTGATCACCGGCGTCGACATGACGCCGCCGAGCGCGCCCAGACTCGAAATGGTGATGGTGGAGCCGGTCAGTTCCTCGCGCGTAACCTTGCCGTCCCTGGCGGCGCTCGCCAGCCGCGCGATTTCGCGCGCGCTTTCCCAGATGTCGAGCGCCTCGGCATGGCGCACCACCGGCACGACCAGACCCGAAGTCGTCTGCGTGGCGACGCCGATATGAACGGCGGCGTAGCGCCGCACGATGCCGGCCGCATCGTCAAAATGCGCGTTGACCTCAGGGAATTTGGCGAGCGATCTGACCATCGCGCGCATCAGGAAAGGCAGCAGGCTCAGTTTGCCGCGCGCCGCGGCATGCCGCCCATTGAGGTGGTCGCGAAAATCTTCGAGCGCGGTGACGTCGATCTCCTCGACATAGGCGATATGCGGGATACGGCGCTTTGCGTCCTGCATGCGCTCGGCGATCTTGCGGCGCAGGCCGATGATCTTGATCTCCTCGCCGCCATCGTTGCGCCGCGCCGCGCTCGCGCCATTATTGGCCGTCCCTCCCTTGGCGGCGACGAAGGCGTCGAGATCGTCGCGCAGGATGCGGCCGCCCGGCCCTGTGCCGGGGACGAAGGCGAGCGCGATTCCACGTTCGGCCGCCTCGCGCCGCACGGCCGGCGAGGCCACCGGCTTTTCGCCCGGCGTTCGCGTCGCAAAGGCTTGCACGCTTTGCGGCGTCGGCGCAGGTTCGGGCCGCTCGATGACAGGCGCGACTGGCGGCGGCGCATCCCTTGTCTCGGCCGAGAGGGGAGCTTCATCCCGCGCTGCCGCTGCGGTCGACATGTTCTCGCGCGTTGCGCTCCCCTCAGCGGGCCCGTCGCCCGCGATGTCGAAGACGACCAGTTCGGAGCCGACCGCCATTGTCTCGCCGGGCGCGCCGTGCAGCGAGACGATCGTTCCATGCACCGGCGACGAAATCTCGACCGTCGCCTTGTCTGTCATCAGATCGGCGAGCGGTTGATCCTCGCGCACGAAATCGCCGGGTTTGACGCGCCATTCGACGATCTCCGCCTGCGTCGTGCCTTCGCCGAGATCCGGCGTCTTGAACACATATTTCATGCGCGCGCGTCCATCGTCCTGACCAACGCCTCGCCGACGCGTTTGGGCCCGGGAAAATAGTCCCACTCGAACGCGTAAGGATAGGGCGTATCCCATCCCGTCACGCGGGCGATGGGCGCCTCCAGTGCGTAAAAGCAATGCTCCTGCACCAGGGCGGCGAGCTCGGCGCCATAACCGCCGGTGCGGGTCGCTTCATGGACGATGACGCAGCGGCCGGTTCTGGCGACCGAGGCGGCGATCGTATCGAGATCGACCGGCACCAGCGTGCGCAGATCGATCACTTCGGCGTCGATTCCAGTCTCCGCCGCGGCCGCCAGAGCGACATGCACCATCGTGCCATAGGCGAGCACCGTCACATCTTTGCCCGCGCGCGCGATCGCCGCCTTGCCGAGCGGGACGCTGTAGTGATCGTCGGGAACTTCGCTGGCGGGATGGCCCGCCCAGGAGGTCGCGGCGCGGTCGTGATGGCCGTCGAACGGCCCGGCATAGAGGCGTTTTGGCTCCAGAAAAATGACCGGGTCGTCATCCTCGATCGCGGCGATCAACAATCCCTTGGCGTCATAGGGATTGGAGGGAATGACGGTTTTCAGGCCGCAGACATGGGTGAACAGCGCCTCCGGACTCTGGCTGTGCGTCTGCCCGCCGAAAATGCCGCCGCCATAGGGCGTGCGTACGGTCAGCGGCGCCCAGAACTCGCCGGCCGAACGATAGCGCAGTCGCGCCGCCTCGGACGCGAGCTGATCGAAAGCGGGATAGGCGTAATCGGCGAACTGGATCTCGACCACTGGCCGCAGCCCATAGACGCCCATGCCGAGCGCCGCCCCGACGATGCCGCCCTCGGTGAGCGGCGTATCCAGAACGCGCCGCGCGCCATATTTGCGCTGCAAGCCGTCGGTGCAGCGAAACACGCCGCCGAAATAGCCGACGTCTTCGCCCATGATCAGCACGTCCGGGTCGCGGCCGAGCATCACGTTCATCGCCGAATTCAGCGCCTGCGCCATGTTCATCCGGGCCATCGTCAGAATCCCAGTTCCTGGCGCTGGCGGCGCAGATGCGGCGGCATGACCTTATAGACATCGTCGAACATCGTCGCCGGACTATGGCCTTTGCCGCTGCCGAGGACGCCGATCGCTTCGGCCTCTTTCACCGCGGCGAGCACCGTTTCTTCCGCTTCGGCCGCCAGTTGCACATGACGCTCGGGCGACCAATGGCCGGCGGCGATCAAATGCCCCTTCAACCGTTCGATAGGGTCGCCGAGCGGCCAATGTTCGGCTTCGTCGGCGGGGCGATATTTGCTCGGGTCGTCGCTCGTCGAATGGGCGGCGGCGCGATAGGTGACGAGTTCGATCAAGGTCGGTCCAAGATTGCGGCGCGCCCGTTCGGCCGCCCATCGGGTCGCGGCGGTGACCGCAAGAAAATCATTGCCGTCGACCCGCAGTCCCGGCAGTCCATAGCCGATCGCGCGCGAGGCGAAAGTGGCGGTCTCGCCGCCGGCCAGGCCGTTGAAGCTCGAAATCGCCCATTGATTGTTGACGACATTGAGAATGACCGGCGCGCGATAGACCGCGGCGAAAGTCAGCGCATAGTGAAAATCGCCCTCCGCCGTCGAGCCGTCGCCAATCCAGCCGGCGGCGATGCGCGTGTCGCCCTTATAGGCGGAGGCCATCGCCCAGCCGACCGCCTGGATGAATTGGGTGGCCAGATTGCCCGAAATGGTGAAGAAGCCGGCTTCGCGCGCCGAATACATCACCGGCATCTGCCGCCCTTTCTTGTGGTCGCCGGCGTTGGCGTAGTTTTGGCAGGCCATATCGAAGATCGGCCAGTCGCGCGCGATCAACAGGCCCTGCTGGCGATAGGTCGGGAACAGCATGTCGTCCTTGTCGAGCGCCATCGCCTGCGCTACGGCGACCGCCTCTTCGCCCGTGCTTTTCATATAGAATGTCGTCTTGCCCTGCCGTTGCGCGCGCAGCATGCGCTCGTCATAGGCGCGCGTCAGCATCATTGCGCGCAGGCCCTGGCGGAGCCGGTCGGGTTCAAGCCTGGGGTCCCAGGGGCCGATCGGCTGGCCGTTCTCGTCCAGCACGCGGATGAGACTGTCAGCGAGATCCCGAAATTCGGCGGCCGGCGCATCGACCGCCGGCCGGCGCACTTCGCCGGGCGCCGACAAGCGCAGATCGCTGAAATCGGGCTTTTCGCCAGGGCGAAAGCGCGGTTCGGGAATATGCAGGCTGAGCGGAGTGGGCGCCATCATGAGGGCTCCAGCGCGGGTTCGGTCGGATCATCCAGAATATGGCATAGCTTGCGCCTCGGCGCGCGCCGGGCCTGGCCATTCAGGGGCATCGGCGGGATGGTCTGCCGCCCGTCAAAGGCGGCGCGCCGACCCCCACCCACCCCGGGCGAAATGGATAATATCGGAGTTAACGCCGCTCCCGGGAAACATCGCCACCATTTAAACTGTTCGCAAGTGTTTTGCCTTAGTTTCGAGCCGGGATGAAAAGCGTCGCTGACGCCGAGGGCTTGGGAAGAGACCATGGCTGACCGAATCAAGATGTTTCTTGCAGACGAGTCCGGCGCCACTGCGATCGAATATGCGCTGATCGCCGCGCTGATCGCGCTCGGCATCGTCGCCTCCCTGAACTTGATAACCACCGGGATCGATCACACGTTCACCGAAATCACCGGCAATCTGAGCTAACCTTTCCTTCCCCCGCTGCGGGCAGGGCTGTCCGGGGAAGCGAACGCCTGCGCGAAAAGCGGCGGGGTCTTACAATTGCACAACGGCGGTCGTCTTGGCCGGGCTTGTCCCGGTCA
>Ga0209006_10001473_pt1 | contig 21313 bp, 20 predicted proteins | sample JacPin_JW_Ref_O2_FD_188567 | JGI IMG/M metagenome (GOLD analysis project Ga0209006, IMG submission 188567) | Forest soil microbial communities from Algoma, Ontario, Canada - Jack Pine, Ontario site 1_JW_Ref_O2 (SPAdes) (version 2) | ecosystem: Environmental > Terrestrial > Soil > Boreal... | reverse complement strand
ACGACCAAATCGATAACAATCCCTACAATCTGGGTGTTGCCCCCGGAGAACCTGTTTTATGTCGGCTGGGTTGAGCCGGGAGAATGGTTCAACATAACCGTGCGAGCGGAGCCGACCGGCGTATATACGGCCGATCTGCTGTACACCTCGAGCGGGGGCGGAGACATCGCGTTCGACGTCAACGGAAAACAAATCGGTGGGCCGGTCACGATTGCGTCGACCTACAATGCGTCGACCCGATCGCCTGGCGGCAATGCATCACGGGGGACTGGCAAAGGATTTCGTCCAGATCAAACCGCGAAAGGGGTGCAGGTGTTGACTCTGCGGGTGTCGACGAAGGGGCACATGAACTTCGCTTATCTGGATTTCAAGCCGGAGCCGAAATAACTGTTTGAATTGTTGACTTCGCGAAGACGCATCTACATTCTTCATTCTTCTGGAACCCTTTTTCTCGCACTTCTCCGCCGCCGGAGTTCCACTTGAGGGTGAAGAGGAAATAAGAGGTTTGGCAAGAGCTCCCGGAATGGAAAGGCACCAGTAGATGGGCGAAAAACGGCGGATCGCAACCGGAACCTCGAGCCTGAAAAAACTGGCCGCCCATTTGGGCTTGAATCCGGCTACGGTTTCGGTGGTTCTGAATGACGTACCCGGCCGTTCGATTCCCCAGGTTACCCGCGACCGGATTAAAGCCGCGGCGCGAGAACTCAACTACCAGCCAAGCCTTCTGGCGCGTTCCCTGCGCAACCGCCGTACGTTGACGGTGGGCATCCTGGTGCCGGACCTGAGCGAGGCTTATCACAACCAGGTCGTGAACAGCATCGGCGATCATCTCATGGAGGCGGGATACTTTTATTTCACCGCGCATCATCGGCGCAGGAAACATCTGACGGAAGAGTACAGCCGCATGCTGCTCGGACGCGGGGCAGAAGCTCTCATTGCCATCGATACGCCGCTGGAGCATCCGTTTTCCGTGCCGGTGGTTGCGGTCGCCGGACACCGCCCGATTCCGGGCGTCACGAATGTAATCCTAGACCATCGCTTCGCGGCGGAGTTGGTGCTAACCCATCTGCATTCCCTGGGGCACCGGCGAATTGTGTTTGTGCGCGGCCAATCGTTCAGCGCGGATGCCGCCGAACGCTGGCGTTACACCGTAGATGTGGCGCAGGAGATAGGCATTCCCATTCGGCCGGAGCTTATCGTGCAACTCGACCGCGATCTGAGTTCCCCGGAGTTGGGATATCCCGTCATCCAACAACTGCTTTCAAACCGGGCGCGATTCACCGCGGTGGTCGCATTCAACGACTTATCAGCAATCGGCGCAATCCGCGCGCTGCAGGATTTTGGGATTCGCGTGCCGGGTGACGTTTCGGTCATCGGGTTCGACGACATCGATGCGGCCGCGTTCAATAACCCAAGGCTTACGACCATCCGCCAACCCCTGGCCGAGATGGGACGACTCGCGGCACAATGCGTCCTGAACCGGTTGCACGGAACCAAGAAGTTTTTGGAACAGATCACAGTGGAACCCCAGCTCATTGTGCGGGAGTCCACGCAGGCGATCCGCCATCTCTCAACCGGTAAGAGAAAGAAAGGATCTCGCTAGGAGCTCGACAATCTCTCATGAACATGGAAAGTGCAAACATTTGCCGGTTACATTGCAACGGTTCGCACGCGATGCCGCAAGGAGGGTGATTTGTCACAATCACGCCGGGATTTTCTAAAATTGGCGGCTGCTGGCGTAGGGGTTTTTAGTCAGGGCCACCTGTTCGGTTCCGCAGCCGTCCCCAGAAGCGAAATCAGCGTTCGCCTCACTTCCGAATCTGCGAGATTCGCTGCGCAACCCACGATTCCGTGGCAATTCGCCGGCGGCCTCTCCAGCGACACCGTCGTGCTCGATCCTACCAAGACCTATCAGGAGGTTCTGGGCGTCGGTGCCGCCCTCACCGAGGCGGCCTGTTACATGTTCAACCAGCTGACGCCGGATGCACGCGAGCCGATCTTTCACGAACTCTATCACCCGTCCGCGATGGGCTTCGGCGTGTGCCGGACATGTATCGGCGCCAGTGATTATGCGACGGTGGCGTATAGCTACGATGACGGGGATCCCGATCCCGATCTGTTGCGGTTTTCCATCGACCACGAACGCGCCTACGTCCTTCCCATGTTGCGCTTGGCTCGGAAAATGAATCCTGAACTGTTTGTATTCGGCGCGCCGTGGAGTCCGCCGGGCTGGATGAAGGCGAATGGGTCGATGTTGGGTGGAAGCATGCGGAAACGGAATCTGGCCGCGTATGCGCATTACCTTGTTAAGTATCTGCAAGCTTATGCCGCGGAAGGAGTGACCCTGGATGCAGTCACGTCCCAGAACGAGGTCGACACCGACCAGGATGGGCGCATGCCGGCATGCTTCTGGGCGCAGGAAACGGAAATCGAATTTGTGGGGAAACATCTCGGGCCGGCGTTAGAGACGAACCGGCTGGCCACCAAGATATGGATTCTCGACCACAACTGGGACTTGTGGGGACGAGCGATGTGCGAACTCGGGAATCCGGACGTCATGAAATATGTCGATGGCATAGCGTGGCACGTGTATGGCGGCAAGGACACGGCCATGAACAAAGTACACGATGCTTATCCAGAGAAGCATGCTTACGTCACAGAATGCAGTCCTGATTACACCGATCCCGCCTACATGACGAGCTGGGCGAGGTGGTCAGAACAGTTTGCCGGAATGTTTCGCAATTGGAGTCGCTGCGTCACCAGCTGGAACATGGCCTTGAACGAAAAGGGCTGGCCCAACATCGGACCGTTTACCGCGGGTGGTGTTCTGAGCATCGATTCCAAGACCCACGAAATCGTGCGCACCGGCCAATACTGGGCGTTGGCGCACTACGCTCTCGCGGCCCGGCGCGGTGCCCGACGCTTCGATTCGCAGGGGCAGGTGGAGAAAGTTTCGCACGTCGCTTTTGTCAAGCCGGATGGTAGCCAGGCTCTGGTTCTGACCAATACCGGTGCGGAGAGAAAAATTCGTCTGCGCCTGGCGAACATGTCAGCCGATGTCAGTTTGCCGCAAGCCTCCGTGCTGACCCTGACTTGGAAGTAAATGAGGAGTACGCCGGCGGGTTCGCGGGTAGCGCTCAGCCGGCGAAAGTCGTTCATCGCTGATCGGGATCGAGCATCGATATGAATATTTCCCCACGGAGTGGTTGGGCGGCGGTATTGGTTCTGGCCATCGCGGCAGCGCTCGGACGGGCACAGTCGCAGGGCTCAAGCGGAAATAGTTCGGCCTTGGCGCAGCAACCGGAGAGTCAACGGGCACTTCGTACGCGGGAGTTTTTGGGGTTGGGCAGGCAGCCCAATCCCGAACTTGCCAGTGACGGTCAGAGGATTTTCGGACCGACATGTGGCTTTTGCCATGGAGTTGATGCCCGCGGGGGACAGGGGCCCGACCTGTTGCGCTCACCTTTGGTCCTCGACGACGACAACGGGGAGTTGATTGGGCCGGTGATTCAAAACGGCAGACCGAGCAAAGGCATGCCTGCCTTCGTTTCGTTACCGGAGGAGCAGGTTCGCGCGGTCGCGGAATTTCTTCACATGCAGGTCGAGTTGGCAGCGAACCGGGGCACGTATCAGGTCCAGAATATCGTGACTGGGAACGCGCAAGCCGGGGAAGCGTACTTCAAGGGTGAGGGCAAATGCTATACCTGCCACTCCGTGAGCGTGGACCTCGCCCACATCGGATCGAAGCTGGCCCCGGCTGATCTGCAAGCAGCGGAACTTTATCCCGAAGCGCGCAGCAACGAATTCGCCGCGCGCCCGCCGCGGCAAGTGACGGTGACATTGGCAAGCGGAAAGAGGCTCAGCGGTTCGCTCAAGCATCTCGACGATTTCTACGTCTCGCTGGAGGACGCGCAGGGTCAGTATCATTCGATCGCAATTGACCAAGGCGTCAAGGCGGTCGTCGAAGACAAGCTGGTATTTCATCGCCAGATGCTGGATCGGTACACCGACAAACAAATCCACGATCTCACGGCTTACCTGGTAACGCTCAAATGAAATCCTGTCCGCTGATGTTGTTGTTGCTGCTGGTGTTGCTGCTGGCGTTGCTGCATGGGGCTTCCTTTGCGCAACTACTCGATCCGCACAAGCTGCGTGAAGCTGAGCCAACCGACACGTGGCCCACCTACAACGGAGATTATTCGGGCCGCCGCTTCAGCCCGCTGACGCAGATTCATGCTTCGAATGTCCCTGGCTTGGCGCTGGCCTGGATGTATCGGGTTAAGGTTCCAGGACCGATGCGAGGGGCTACAAATCCGGATATCAAGTCCACTCCGATCATGGTGAAAGGAATTCTTTATTTCAGCGTGCCCGACCATGTTTTCGCCGTAGATGCGCGTACAGGCCGTGAACTTTGGCACTACGACTGGGTCGACCAGGGCGGTCACCTGGTCGGCAATCGCGGAGTCGGAATGTACGGCGATTGGCTCTACTTCATGGCGCCGGACGGATGGTTTATTTCGCTGGACGCGCGCACGGGTAAAGAGCGTTGGAGAAAAAAAGTTGCTGACGAAAAGATGCAATACTTCACGACCATGGCCCCGATGGTCGTTGGCCACCACATTCTGATCGGCGTGGGCGGCGATGCGATTGATGTTCCGGGTTATCTGGAGGCTCGCGATCCGGAGACGGGGGAACTGCAATGGCGATGGAACACCGAGCCGCGAAAAGGCGAACCCGGGTCAGAGACGTGGCCAAACGACGCTGCCATGGTACATGGCGGAGGTATGACCTGGCTGCCGGGAACCTACGATAAAGACCTCAATCTGGTGTACTGGGGAACGGGGAATCCGAATCCCGTGATGGCGGGCCAGGGGCGCCAGGGATCCAACCTTTGGACTTGCGCGATTGTTGCCTTGAATCCCGACACGGGGAAGTTGGTTTGGTTTTTCCAGGGGTCTCCGCATGACACCCATGATTGGGACAATGTGGAAACTCCGGTTCTATTCGATGCGACGATCAATGGCAAACCGCGGAAGTTGCTGGCACAGGCGGCGCGCAATGGATATTTCTTCGTGCTCGACCGAATCAACGGCCAGAATATTGTCTCCAAGCCATTTGTTCCGCTGAACTGGTCGAAGGGCGTCGATGCCCGTGGCCAGCCTATTCCCGATGAGGCAAAAGCACCCACTGTGGATGGTTCCTACCTGACCATAAATTGGGGCGGCGGAACGAACTGGATGCCCCCAAGTTTCAACCCGCGAACCGGGCTGTTTTACGTAAATGCAACACTCGGTTACTGCATCGTTTACCTGACCGACGCGAGCGACCGGCCGGAAGGATACGGAGGCTTCGGACAGCCGCTGTGGTCGCAGCATGTTCTGGAAGCGATCGATTACCGCACCGGCAAAGTGAAATGGAGTCACGCCTACACCACCGCCGACGGCATGCCAGAGGGTTTGGGGGGGCCGGGAACTTTGACGACCGCAGGCAATCTGTTGTTTACCGGCGACTACAACGGCAACCTCATCGCGTTCAACGCAACCACTGGAGCAATCCTGTGGCATTTTCCGGCGTTGCACTCACTGAGTAATGGACCCGAGACCTACCTGCTGGATGGCCAGCAGTATCTCGTCGCGGGAGCGGGCGATACGCTGTATGTTTTCACCTTGGCTCCGCGGCGTCCGTAATACTTCGAGATTTTCTAAGGGGAAGCTGTGAGAACAAAATCGTGGCGTGTATGGTCCTCAGTTCTGATCGCGGCTCTTGTCCTCTGCTTTGGGCCGACTTTCGCTCAGCAATCGGCGCAGCAGGGCCCACCACTCTGGGGACAGAATCCCAACGGCATGCATATTTATCTGCGCGCCGGTCTGAAGACTCATGGCCCGGGTCTGCACGACTATCCCCAGTTTCTTGCCGATTGGAGCAAACTCCTCACCGACCATGGCGCCGTGGTCGATGGTTCTTTACATGCTCCGAGCGCTGCGGAGCTCGAGCATGCTGACGTGCTTGTCATCTATAAGGGAGACAGCGGCTATATGAGCGAAAGCGACAAGGCTGCGCTCGAAGGATTCATCAAACGTGGCGGTGGCATCGTCAGCATTCATGACTCGCTGTGTGGTCCCGACCCGGAATACTTCGCGACCCTGGTGGGCGGAGGAAAAAAGCACGGCCAGATCAACTACACGCTGGAGGCCGATATTCCCTACAGGATCGTGGACAAATCAGATCCAATCATGCAGGGGATGTCGGACATTACGATTTCCGACGAGGCTTTTTTCACTATGTCCTGGGTGAAAGATCCACCCATCCACGTGCTGGCAACGTCCGTGATTGCGGGAACTCCTTCCGCCGGCGCTCACAAAGGAGAGGTCGTACCCCAAATCTGGGAGTATGAACACACACTTTCCGGTGGCCAGCCGGCTCGAGCATTCGTGTGGATGCAGGGACATGTTTATACGAACTTTGCCAATCCTCAGATTCAAACCATGTTGCTTCGTGCCATCGCCTGGGCTGGGAAAAAACCGATCAAGGAGTTGGTAGACTACGTGCCCCCTGCTCGTCCCGGCCTGTGATGATCGTTCTTAATCTTGACTGGTCGGTCATGCCATGGGTCGATCGCATGTCTTATGCCATTACGGGGTGATCGTTGAGGCCGTCAGCGAAACACACTGAATGCGGTAAATTTCGAAGGCGATGAAGCGGGCCAGAGGTAGACGTTCGATCAATCTTAACAAGCGTCGCCTCAAGGCAGCGTGGTATTACAGGGGTCGACAGGGGTGGAAGGATCCAACTGGCAGAGCCCTCTTTGATCCCGACCGTTCCTGGCTGTACGTGGTGGCACGCGACCACAGCCAGGGATATCGCAGCGCGCCCGCGGTCTTTGAGGAGGGGCGGCAATACATAGGTGGCGTACCCTTCCCGGCCGGCGATGCAGCGGGTGGAGCGAATCGGAATTTTGTGCTGGCCACTGATACGACGACCGGCGAGGTGATGTGGAAGTACCCGATCGTTCGCGGCTCTTTTGCCGCGGGCGTGCTGCGCACCGGCGGTGGCATCGTGTTTGCCGCCACGGCCGCTGGCGACCTTGGTCGCAGTCGATTCTGGATCGGGCAAGCCGCTCTGGTTTTTCCAAACCGGAGCTACGATCGCTTCTTCTCCGATAAGCGATTCGGTAGACGGAAAGCAGTTTGTGGCGATTGTCCGGCTGCAGGCGCCCGGAGGTGCACGGAGCAGGTGGAACACCGAACGATGAGGAAACAGCGCTCGCCGAGCGTTATTTGGCGGTCCACCCTCCGTCAATCAGAATGTCAGTTCCGGTGATAAAGCCTGCATATTCGGAACAGAGATAACAGGCCAGGTTGCCAATCTCTTCGACCTCGCCCCATCGCCCCACCGGCAGGCTGGCCAAAAATTGAGCATTGGCTTCGGGATTGTTCAGGACCGAGGCATTCATCTCCGTTGCAAACGGTCCCGGGCTGATGCCATTCACGGTGATTCCCTGGCCAGCAAGCTCCAGCGCCAGTGCACGGGTCAGACCGAGGAGCGCAGTTTTCGCTGAGGAGTAGGCGGTTCGTCCGGGCAGAGAAACGTGGCTCATGATCGAGGTCATGTTCAAAATGCGGCCGTATCCCGAGCCCGTCATTCCGGGCACAAAAGCGCGGCACATCAGGAAGGTCGAAATCATACTGCTGTCGATCACACTACGAAACTCCGCGAGAGAGAAATCCACCAGAGGCTTGCGGATGTTGGTCCCGGCATTGTTGATCAGAATCTGGGGAGGACCAAACTTCTCTGTCACCGCGCGCGCCACGGCAGCCACATCGTTTTCCTGTGTGACGTCCCCGGTGAAGGCGGCAGCTGTCCCGCCGTCGGCGTGGATCGCATCCCGTACCGACTCCAGACGCTTTTCGTTTCGAGCTACGAGGGCGATTCTGGCTCCGGCCCTGGCCAGAGCTTTCGCCATGGCCTCGCCGAGACCTCGGTTTCCTCCTGTAATGACAGCCGTTTTGCCAGTCAAGTCAATTTTCATATCCGTTTCCTAGGGTACACATGATTGTAGGTGGTTGTTCAAGCCTCCAGGTCTTCCGCGCTGATTTGCGCCCGAGACCCGTCACGGTTTGTCCCCCGTTTGCGGCGACCGCTCTCGGGGTCGAGATATAAATCCACGATAGAGCTGAAATCATGGCGGCACCGACCATTAGATATTAGATAAATGAGCGGATTTCAGTCCCCGCCGGTCCGCTGTAGAATCAGGCCTCCCAGCACCGGAGCGACGAAGCGGGCGAAATTACCCATCATGTTCATCGCGGCGGCTACCGTCGCGGTATCGGGACCGCGATTTCCACGCAGGCGTCCCAGGAAATCGGCATGGTCAGATTGCTGCAGAAACTGGCGAGACCCATCGCCACCATCGCGGGCAGCACTGAGCGAATGCGAGTGAAGGTGAACAGCAAGATCGCCGATCCCAGGAAACCACAGAAAGCGATGGCCCGGCCCGGAACGCGAGTTGCCACCAGTCCGGTTGCGATAGAACCAAAACCGCCAAACAGCAGAGGCAGCGCCGCAAAGGCCGAGAGCAAGACTGCGACCATCGACCACTACAATTTCGGAATTGCCGCCTTCCACGCCGATGCCTCGTCCGCAACATCGGCGGTTCCTTCCCGCGCATTAATTCCCCTTGACTGTTCTCAGGAGAAGGTTTATTGTCTCGCCGTGCCTTGGAGACAATCGATTGTCTTACTATAGCAGGCCAGGCTGCACAGGCTCGAGCGCTCGGAGATTTGGGTGATTTCCATGCGAGAGTGCGGGCAACGTTCAGATTGCATCCGACGAACGACTTCCGCACTGACTCGCCTGAACCGGGGAGGAGGCTTTGTAGTCCATCATGGCTGGTGATGTGCTTCCGCTGCGGGGTGTGTATTCCCCCACCATCACTGCGTTTGAGAAAGACGAGAGCGTCAGCCTCAGCGGCACTCGCGCCTTCGTGAGGTTTCTGCTTTCCCAGGGCGTCGACGGCCTGGTCCCGTTGGGCAGTTCTGGAGAACCGCTTGCGTTGACGATGAACGAGCGCAAGGCGGTGCTGGATGCGGTGATCGCGGAAGCGGCGGGCAAGGTTCCGATCCTGGCCGGCATTGTGGAGTACAGCACCCGGGCAGCGCTTGAGTTTGGTTTGTATGCAAAATCGGTCGGGTGCACGGGGCTCATGGTCATGCCGCCATACGGCTTCCGCCCGCCGAAGCGCGACGTTTTCGATCATTTGCGGAGAATGCGGGAAGTGGGTCTTCCCGTCATGCTCTATAACGTTCCGGGCACAAGCGGTATCGACGTTACGCCTGAGGAGGTGCAGTTGCTGGCCGAAGAAGGTGTGGTGCAGTCGGTGAAGTGGTCCACCAATGATGTCGGTAGAATCCGTGACACCAAGCTTCTTTGCGGCCGATCGTTCCCCGTATTTGTCGGAAACGATTTGATCGCTTTTGAGGGGCTGGCGGTGGGAGCCGACGGATGGATCAGCTGTTTGCCCATGATCGTGCCCAGACGCGCGGTACAGCTGCACCGGCTGTTGGCGGTCGAGCAAGACCTGAAAGCTGCGCGCGAACTTTTTTATCCGCTGGTGCCACTCATCCGACTCGAGTTTCGAGCTTCCTCCTCGCCCGACAACGATCCACACTGGCTGGCCGTAACGCGGGAGTCTGCGTTGCTGCGCCAAATTCCCGTGGGACAAAGTCGAAGGCCGCTTTCCGCAATCTCTCGGCAACATGCCGAGCAATTGAAGGAATTGCTCGTGGCCTTGGGTGAGATTGAGGGTGCAGGGCCGGAGCGCGCGGCCGCGGGTTCGCGCTCACAACAAGTTGGACGATGAAAGCCCGAGAACTATACCGCAAGAAAAATGAAACGCTTTCGCAAGCTTTTCGCACCGCAATTTGGGTTGCGCTGAGATTTCCCAAATGGATCTAAGCAACCGGACAATTCTCCTTACCGGCGCTGCCCAGGGCCTGGGATTGGGGATTGGTCGCCGACTGGCTCGAGCCGGCGCCCGCATGGTTTTGGTGGATTGTGATCCCGCGGTCAAGAACCACCTGCAGGATCCGGTTTTTGCTGGATCATAGAGATGCTTCGTTCGCGGTCAGAAGGGACGAAGTAAGGCTACACCTTGACCAAATTGGAAAATGCGCCCGCAAGCATGGCAGGGCAACGGAAGAAGTTCTGCGCACATGGTCTGCAACACTTACCCAATTCCGTTCTCTCCCGGATTGCCCGTGATGCGCCAGCAAATGCAGCTACGCTGCAACCGGGAGACTTCAACCGCGTCCAAAGCACGGTTCCGGCTCGCACTTGACTTGCTATACTCGAAATGGCGTATCGGACGCCGCCGGGTTCGCGGGTAAGGCTGAGCCTACCGATCAGAACTGATGTTCACAATTTGAAGACGAATCTTCTTTCGCCTGTTACGCGAACGCCAGGCAACGCTCGAAAAGGAGATCGTCATGTTCGAAAGACCTGCCTACGCAGCGCCAACGCGCCGTCTGCCGCAGCACCCCAACCTAGAGCAACTGCGAAAACAAGCGAAAGACTTACTCGAACAGTATCGGTCCGGCGATTTCGCAGCGAGTGCAGAGGTGCAACGTTTCGAACGCAACCCTGATCCCTCCACTTTTGCACTAAGTGATGCACAACGGATACTGGCGCGGGCTTACGGCTACGATAGCTGGCCCAAACTGAAAGCCTTTGTCGATGGGGCCAACATGGCGAGGTTCGCTGAATCGGTGAAAGCCGGGGATCTTAGCAAGGTTCAGAGCATGCTCGCCTTCCGCCCCGAGTTGGTCGGTATGGATATGGCCGGGAACAACGAGCATCGTGCGTTGCATTACGCGGTGTTGCGCAACGATGTGCCGATGGTACGTTTGCTGATGACCGCAGGTGCAGACGCCCGAAAGGGCATTTGGCCGCACCGTGATGCAACATCCGCCCTGGCCATCGCTAGAGACCGTGAATATCGCGAGGTGGTCGCCGCGATCGAGGAAGGAGAGGATCGCCGCCGGAAGGAGATGAGCTGCCCCAACGCCACAATCTCCCCGGTGCAGGACCAGATCAACGACGCAATCTCGAACGGCGACAATAAGACGGCCATTCGTCTGATGGATTCGGATCCCTCGCTGATTCATGCTTGCGATCGTAACGGCGCCACGCCGCTGCATGTCGCGGCGGAAGAGACCAATGCCGAACTCATAGCATGGTTGCTGGACAGAGCAGCCGATGTCCGCAAGCAAGACTTGAATGGCTTGACTCCCCTTGACCATGCCGCACTTGCCGCCGATCCGCGCAACCAGAGCGCGCAAAGATATCCGGCTGTCGCCAGACTACTGCTGGATCATGGTGCAGATTTTACCGTCCGTGCCGCAGTTGCCTTAGGCGATGCGCCGCGTATTCGAGAATTGATTCATGCCAAGCCAAGTCTATTGCGGGAGATCGGTCCGAGCGGCGGGTTTCTCACCCTTGCCGTAAATCATGTCCAGATTGAAGCGGTCAGGCTACTGCTGGACTTGGGCGCCGATGTGGACGAGCGCATCGTGTTTAAAGAACTTGAAGAGCAAACTCCAAGTTGGGGTATGCCCCTGTGGTACGCAGCATTGGCAGGGCGGGCCGATATCACTAAGCTTCTGCTGGATCGCGGGGCTGATCCCAACGCCAACGTATATGCCTCAGGATGGCCTCTCCGCAACGCCTGGGTTCATAAGCACGAAGCGGTGAAGCAACTGCTGCTGGAGCGGGGCGCGAACATACATCCATATATGGTCGCGGAGTTTCACGACATTGCGGCAGCAGAGCGTCTGCTTGCGTCAGAGCCGAGCGAAGAAGTAGTGCACGAGCTAGTCTGGTCCGCAGGCGATCATGGGTGTTCGAAGATTGTCGAATTGGCGCTGCCGCACCTGGGTTGGCCTGCTGGCGACCCGCGCTGGCATTGGGTTCTCATTCAACCAATCCGTGGTGCGGGGGCTGACACCTCGGAAAACGCGGGCTACTTCGGGAGCATGGCCGTGCTGCTGAGGCATGGGATTGACCCAAATGTGAAACGTTTCGGTCAGACCCCCTTGCATTTCACGGCCGCTCACCACGGTCCAGTAAGAGATGAAGATCGTGCGCGGTTCGCATCGATGTTGCTCGACCAGGGAGCCAAATGGGACTTGCGAGATGATCTGCTCAAATCTACACCGTTGGGATGGGCATGCCGTTGGGGACGAAGAAAGCTGGTTGAATTGCTCATCGAACGTGGAGCACCCGTCCATGAACCCGACGCGGAACCTTGGGCGACGCCGGAAGCGTGGGCAGCGAGGATGAAACAGGACGCCATAATTGCAACTTTGCGAGAGCGCTCGTGACAACAGGAGAAACGCGTCGAGAGCCATCCGGTAGGCATCGCGAGCGAGTAGTCGGCCATTGGAAAGGAGATACTACCCTGTTGTGGACTCGACTGGCCTGGGCGAGACCAAATTTGCGGCGAGAACCCGTATTCGAAAAGTACTGAATTCCCCCTCAGAAAACGTGCTAAGTCGATCGTTTGCTTCCATCAAAGCGCAGGACCGCATATTCATTGGCTCCAGCGAGGTATAGCAGCGTGTCACCGTTCTCTGGCGTGCAATAAGCATGAGGTTGCCGAAGCTTAATGTTGAGAGGCGAACTAGGTTGTCTCTCGGCGGGCAGGCAGCGTAAAAACGAGGGTTTCACCAACTAGGGATCAACGTATTCAGAGCAGATCCTAAGGAGGCACAAAACACGTGAGTAGTAATGGGGGCCGCAACGTAGAGCCGTGCTTCCTACGCCCCTATGCTATGGATCGCGGTGCGGGCGAACTCTGGACCGGTGCCCAGCGCCGGCGCATGAGCACTTGGTAGGATGCTCGCTGTGACGGGAATACCTATCGTGGACTGCGCCACCGGAACCTGCGTGCCATGCTCCTGCAGAAGCCACAGCAGACGAACATTTTCTTCGCGTAGACGCTGCACCTTCAAGGGCAGATCGCAGAGCCAGGAGTTCGGGATCAGAATCTTTCACACACCGTCATCATTACCTTACCTTCTACTGCCAGATTCCTCGATCTCGATCAAGGGATCATCTGACAATTTGCGGCCATGTCCGTCAGGGACAATGCGGAAAGCAGGTTGCGCAGCACGCCTTTTTGGGGGATTGTCAGTTCGTTTGTCGCAGTGGGAGTATCTACCGCCCGCGTTCATATCGGTAAGTTCGCGGATTTTCCCCCGGGGTTCACAAGCGTAGTCTCCCTCCCGGTCGCATTCGCAAGCGACTCTCTAAAAGAGAAGAGCGAACTCTCTCCGATACGTTCGACTGTGTCACACCGGCGTCACAACTTTCCTTTCTCGCGGGCGCACACACGGTTCGTCGCGAGACGGCTGCAACGCGGGTGTCAGCCCCTATTCCGAGTCCGGTCAAGGAACGTTCGCAAGCGCATAACTTGTACTGCGGCCTCCTTCTGAACTGCGAACCAGAATGCCCTGCTTAACCAGATGCCCGTAATCGCGCAGGGCCGTGTCCTGCGAAGACTTTGTGAGTTTTGCATATTTGGTTGTCGTGAGCATGCCTTTGAAACCGTCAAGGAGCCTGTTAAGCACAAGTCGCTGACGATCGTTAATGACAACCCCCTTCATGCGCTCCCCAGATCGAGCCTTGGCGAGGACAGTGCTGAGCACAGTTTGCGCACCATCGACGGCGCGGCCAAGGCATCCCAAGAACCACTCCATCCACGGCGTAATATCCATGTTCGCTTTTTGCGTTGGTTCAGGAATGAGGTAATAGGCCGCGGGCTCCTGACGGATCTGCGCCGACATGCTGCAGAAGCATTGGGAGCTGTTTTCTCAGCGCGTCAGGGCCATGTCGGCGATAGCGCGAGCAATGCGGCCGCCGACGGGGGTGGCGAGATACACATGGAAATGTGTAATAATCTACATATGGCGACAAACTTGGCATTGGATGACAAGCTAATCGAGGAGGCGCGGAGGGTGGGCCATCACAAGACCAAAAAGGGTGCAGTCACTGCGGCGCTGGCCGAGTACGTCAGGCGGCGAAAACAGCAGCTCATCTTGGAAGCGTTCGGTACTTTTGAATTTGATCCAGCTTATGATTACAAGGCGGAGCGCCGCCGCCGGCGCCCATGAACGTGTTGGTAGACACTCCGGTGTGGTCCCTGGCCCTCCGCCGCAAACAAGTCGACTTGAGCGCGCGCGAAAAGGCCATAACGGAGGCGCTGGCAGAGCTGATTCGTGACGGGCGGGCGCAGTTGATGGGAGCGATTCGGCAGGAGTTGCTCTCTGGAATCCGCGAAGAGGAGCGATTCAGCAGGCTCCGGGATTACCTGCGTGCTTTTGACGAGCCTCGGCTGGAAGTGAGCGACTATGAGGAGGCGGCGCAGATGCACAACCGCTGCCGCGGGAAGGGAATTGCCGGGTCAGCCATTGATCTTTTGATCTGCTCGGTAGCCTATCGACGTAATTGGCAGATCTTCACCACCGACCGGGATTTTGGAAGGTATGCGAGTGTGCTGGCGGTGAAACTCCATGAGGCGGTGTGAAGGGAAACTCTTTAGCCCTGAAAGGAGAACAGGAGACCGGCGTGAAAGGGTAGCGCGCTGGTCAGAGTAAGCTGCCGGGTATGGCCACCAAGCCCTCAGGCGCGGCCTTCCATAACAGGAACTGGAAGGCTCTGGGCCCAGGACACTTTGGCATTGTTGAGGTAGGTGGCTGCGGTTGCGGCCGCAGCGGCACCGAGAAACTGGCGACGAGAAAGTACGGAGAGAGAATGGATTGCCATAGTTTTCCTTTGCACTCCTGAATTCTCAAAGAGTACTTTACTCCCTGATCCCATCCAGGAAGATTGGATCGCGCATCACTGCCTCCACCGTCCGCAAATCCGCTCGTAACCGTCTTAAGTACTACTCACCGGGGACGGCAGGTTTCACCTGGTCGTAATCCGGGTCCTTCCACAGTTGACTGCGATACTCCGTGAAATCGGCTGCAGCCTCCGCTACTTCTCGCCCGTAATACCTCTCCACCACATGCAAAGCGAGATCGATGCCCGAGGTCACTCCCCCGGCGGTGGCAATCTTGCCATGGTCCACAAAACGGGTACCACTGAGGAAATGCACGGCGGGATATTGCTTCTGCATGTCGCTCCAGGCGAGGTGATGCGTCGTAGCGGTCTGGCCATTGAGCATGCCATAGCCGGCAAGCACCGATGCTCCTGTGCACACGGACATGGTGATATCGGCTGCGGCCGAATTCGCCAGCAACCACTTTTTCTGGGCCGGTGTGCGCCCACGTTGCGCTGGAATCACGATGATCTGCGGCGTGGGAGCCGTATCGAAAGTGTAGTTGGGGACGACACTCAATCCCTCCGCGCGCCTCGGTTGCTGAGAATCGGACACCGTGTACGTGTTGAAGGGCATGATCATGTCATCGCCGTCAGAGACATGCCAGGGTTTGCCGCTGGCAGTGAACATGGTATCGTTGAAGACCTCCCAAGGGCCGGCGATGTCCATAAGGTCTGTGTCCTCAGAGATGACGAATGCCACGTTGATCTTGCCTTCGGCTGGTGGTTTGAGTGGTTGCAACTGCGTTGTGGTTGCCGACGCTACAACCGGCGCGTCGATGTGACTTAGGTGAGCGGCCGCAACAGCGACACCCGCGATCGCGAACACAATAGAGATTGCCTTAACGAACTTCTTCATAGCAGTATCCTCCTCGAAAATAGCCTTTCTAGGAGGGAGCGTACACAATCGCAGGCACGTCGCAAATGACAATTAACCGGCATTTTAGGACATCTCTGGTACATGTCCTAAATCGTCGGACGATTGTCGTTTCAGATGTTAGAACTTTCTTCTATTCTGAAAACGGCACGCTATGTTACCCAAGCACATTGTCATCGCCGGCTATCACGACATCACCTCGCTCGATCTCTCGGGGCCATTGGAGGCCTTCAGCAGCGCCGTCCTCGCAGATTCGAAAGGCAGGCCGCAGCCTTGCTACAAAGTGACGATCGCGGCGATTGGTGCGAAGACCTTCCGTTCCGAATCCGGACTGGTCATGACCGCCTCCTGTTCGCTCAGTTCGTTGCGCGATCTCGACACGCTGATTGTCCCTGGCGGCAGAGGCATGCGAACTTCATCGTCCGCTACCAAGCTCGCAAAATGGATCACCAGCCGCGCCGGCTCCATCCGCAGGATCGCCTCGGTGTGCACCGGCATTTATGGCGTCGCTCCCACGGGGCTGCTTGACGGTCGCCGGGTGACGACCCACTGGAAATATGCCGCCGACTTGGCCGCCCGATTCCCGGAACTGAAGGTCGACGCCGACGCACTCTATATCTGCGATGACAAGTTTTACACATCTGCCGGGATTACTGCGGGAATCGATCTTTCGCTGGCGCTGATTGAAGAGGACTACGGGCCGCAGGTCGCACTTAGGGTGGCACGCGAACTGGTGGTGTACATGAAGCGCCCCGGTGGACAGGAGCAGTTTTCCGAACCCTTGAAGTTTCAGGTTACCGCGACCAGCCGCTTTGCCGATTTGGCATCATGGATATTGAGTAATCTCAATCGGAACCTGTCGGTCGAGGTGCTCGCGGAACGCGTGCATCTCTGTCCGCGGCAGTTCTCGCGCCGCTTCCGGGCGGAGTTCAGTGACAGCCCCGCTGCATTTGTACAACGCCTACGCCTCGACGAAGCACGAAAACGGCTGTCTAGTTCCGGTTGCTCGGTGGTGAGTGTCGCCAACTCAATAGGGTTTAACGATCCCGACGGCTTTCGCCGTGCCTTTGTACAGCGCTACGGCGTAGCACCTCAAGAGTATCGTAGCCGCTTCCGCGCTGACGCGCGCAGCTAAGCTCCGGTGGCTGGGATGTTCTGTGCGACTGGGCACGCACCGCGCACAGCCCGACGCATTATAAAAGGGCGCCCCTTTGAGGTAGGTTTTGAGTGCGAAGCAAAACTCTACCGAAAGGAACACCCCTATAGACATTAAGAAGTATATCGGCTATGTCGAGACCCAGATCGCCGATATTGGGCTAAACCGCGACGCGGTATGAATGGCGCCGAGGTCCGTTGATAAATGTCCGGAAACACCTCCTGCTCCCCAGTTCCAATTAACTTCGTCCTTTCCCACGTACGTTCGTTTGCGAAAACATGGGGTGGCTGGCTCCTTAATCGATCTATTCAACCTTGGGCATCTCTTTGCATTCTTCTATCCGGGAGCTGGACGGCTCGACTCGGAACGCGCTACCTTCTCCGGACGGTCCATCTGTTTTCGAATTTTCGTAGTACTCTCTTAGCGATGCGGATCCTTACTACCTTCTGCCTTTCAGTCGTGATTGCGTCCTATCTGCTACTAAAGCCGGTCAGCACTGCGCAATACAATCCTGCACCAGGCCCGACTGTAATAACGCACGCGACCATCGTCAATCCGGATACGTCATCGGTTCAGAGAAATAAGACAGTTGTCATCACCGGCGATCGCATCACCTCTGTTTCTGATACGGAGAAATTCCAGTTGCCCAAGAACGCGCGGGTCATCGATGCCACTGGTCAATATCTTATCCCCGGGCTTTGGGACATGCATGTGCACTCCGCTTTCGGTGATTGGTTCCCCGGCGGACGCGACATTATCCTGCCGCTTTTCATCGCCAACGGTGTCACTGGCGTGCGCGATATGGGGGGAGACATTCCGGTTCTCCTGGAGTGGCGCAAAGAGATCGCGTCCGGCCGAATCGTCGGCCCGCGCATGGTCATCTCTGGCCCCATGCTGGACGCGTATCTACCGAATGGGAAATTGCGCTTCCCCAGTTCTATCGCTATTAACACTCCGGCCAGTGCGGTTGCTGCCGTGGACTCGCTCAAAGCGCAAGGCGTGGACTTCATTAAGGTACAGTCCGTCATTTCGCGCGATGCCTACCTTGCCGCTGCCGCGGAAGCGCACAAGCAGGGCTTGCCCATCGTCGGCCATGTTCCTGATAAGGTTCGCATTCGGGAAGTTGTCGAAGCGGGGCAGAAGAGTATCGAGCACCTGATGGGCATCTTCGAAGGCTGTTCTACTGAAGAGGACAGATTCATCAAGGGCGAAGGCAGCCTGAAACTGCTGCTCACCACACAGGACCGGCAAAGATGCGACTCGCTCATCAAACTGCTCGCGCAGAACCAGACCTGGCAGGTACCCACGCTGGCTTGGCAACGTGGCGGAACATTTCTCGACCAGCGCGACCTGAAGCACGATCCACTCGACAAGTACGTTCCTGCCTACTGGCGCGATGTAACCTGGCGCCGCTTCAGCGATGAAATGATGCCAGATCTTCTACGCGATCCGCTGGCGCTACGCCAGGAGTATTTCGCCGACAATCTGCAAATGGTCGGCGCAATGCACCGCGCCGGAGTGCCGTTCATGGCCGGAACGGACACCGCCCCCGGCGTTTACATCATGCCGGGCTTCAGCTTACACGACGAACTCGCCAATTTTGTCGAGGCCGGTTTCACGCCCATGGAATCGCTTCAGACGGCGACCAGCAACCCGGCGAGATTTCTTGGGATGGAAGCGAGCCTTGGTTCGGTCGAACCCGGCAAGGTCGCGGATATGGTGTTGCTGAGCGCAAACCCGCTCGAAGACATACGGAACACCCGAAAAATCAGCATCGTGGTCGCGAACGGCCAGGTTCTTGATCGTGGGGCGCTCAATCAGATCCTGATGCATGTTGAGGCCGCGAAGCGGCAGCAGTAATCAGCCTCCGCGGCCTGATTTCCAGCTTCCGGTAATGCCGACAATACACTCGGAATCGCCGGACCCACTGCCGCACTGGCGAAATTCGAGTTGCCACACACGCAATTTGCCAATTGTGCCCATCCAACTATGGAATGATGACCGCTCTCCGACCTTGCTGATCCCGTTGCCAGGCATTCTCTACTTCGTCTAGCGGCACCCGCTCGGTGTCGATACGCAGTGCGCCGCAAGCAACATTGGACATTAGCTGCCGAACGGCTTCGATCCATATCTCGCGTGACGCAGCGGCGTTGCCAGATCCGGCTCCAAGAATTTCCAACCGTGAGCTTCGTAGCACCGCGGCGGCGAGCGAAATAGTAGCTCCCGCGCTCTCGCCAACCTCAACCAGCCGTATTCTGGATGACGCTGGTTTCAAATCTCTTCGTGCTATGGCGGCAAGAAGAGCTTCGGTAGTAGGACCCCAAAGGTAGTCGATGATGACGTCGAAGCCGCTGTCACCAGCTTCGCGAACGAACGCTTCGGTGAGATCCTGGTCGGGCTTCCCGAGGTTGATGGTCGTGTCGGCTCCGAGGCCGTGAAGGGTATTCAGTACTTGTTCGTTCCGTCCGACCGCAATCACCCGCCCAGAGCCGAGGAGCTTGGCCATTTGTATGGCAAGCTTGCCCGTGACTCCGGTTGCACCGAGGATTAAGACAGTCTCACCCGGAGCAAGTTGCGCACGCCAGACAAGCGCACCCCAGGCAGACAGGCCGGGGTTCACCACGGCTGCGGCGATATCGTCGTTAACGTTGTCGGGTATCGGAAAACAGCGCGACCGCGACACGACGGTGCGTTCCGCCATGCTACCGTAAGGCGGCCGGGGGCCACCGAAGAACACCCGCGTACCGTCGTCAAGGCGCCCAACTCCATCCATACCGCACACGGCGGGCAGCTTCCCGTACGCTGCGTAGTGCAAGCCGCTGGCCATTTGCTTGTCGATGGGTTTGAGCGCAGCAGCTAGAACGTGAACGATCACCTCGTTTTCTTCCGCGACCGGTTCAGGAAACTGCTCGAAGTGAGGTGGCTGATTGATGGTGTGTAGCACGGCAGCGTTCATGCTTGCGTCCTTTCACAATGACTGAATTTATTTCGATCCGTACATTCTTCGAACCATGTCATTGGTTCCCTTTGTTGCCTTTCGCTCATCTGCCCCGTACTCTAGCTACATTCGTCTTGTCCCGCTAACGAGAAAGTGGCGATTTTTATCGGGAAAGGGTCGATCTCGCACATTTCATGTTCCCAGTCCCCCAGAATGTGGAGGAACTGCGCCGCCTCGCCGAGAGCGACGTACCAGTACTCGCATTTGCCTTCAAGAGGCGCGCGGCTGAGGATTGGGCGCCCGAGCACAGTCACGCACGTGGGCAGTTCTTCGCATTGACTCGGGGACTGCTGGTTGTCGAAGCGGGCAGTGAACGGTGGATGTTTCCCTCCCAGCGTTGTGCCTGGATTCCTCCTGATTGCATGCACAAGGCTCGTTCCGTGGGAGGCGCGGCGGGCTCCATGGTTTACTTGTCGGCGGCGATGTGCCGTGGGCTGCCCAGGACGCCGTGTCTGTTTAGCTCATCAGGGTTATTGTTTGCGATCGTTCAGCGTGTTCTGGCATGGAATCCTCGGCACCCGCTCAACCCAGCGCGGAAGCGCCTGATCACAGTTCTTCGGGATGAGATTGCACAGCCTGAACAACAACCTTTGAGGTTGCCCCTGCCCAGAGACGAGAGGCTGGCTAGCGCTGCCCATGCTCTGCTGGATGATGTTGGCGACGACCGCGGGTTGGACGACTGGTCCCATTTTGCCGGTATGTCCCGCCGAACTTTCATGCGTGCTTTTTCCTGTGAGGTAGGTATGTCGTTTGGCCGCTGGCGGCAGCAGGCACGGCTGTTCGCTGCGCTTGAAATGCTTGCCCAGGGAAAGTCTGTAACGGAGGCGTCTGTTGCGGTTGGTTATGACAGCGTGAGCGCCTTTATTGAGATGTTCAGGAAGATGCTGGGAACCACGCCACAGATGTACTTCCGAAATACCCAGGAACCCGTGCCTAAGTAGTATTTGGGAATCACGAGTGGGCAATCCCAATTGCTGTCACGTTGGCTATTCCTCTTGGGTGACCGGCAACCCTTCCCCAATCCGGTTAGTTAGCGTAGCTCTGGCACAGGCGGGTTTTGCATTTTTTTCGGACGACCGCACCTTCTGTTCATGGCGAAACGGTAAGCTCTCGGCGTGGGGCCTGGCCACCACTCTTAAATTACGTGGCGATGCGCAAGCGCATTTTAGAGAACTCCAGAGTAAACGGCCGACCGACCTTCAGAACGGTGAACCGAGCTTTCGACTCGAACCGGAGTCCGGACTCGGCCTTGAGCGCGCCAGACGCTGCAAACCACGATTGCTGGTCTTTCTGGAACGAAGCGAGAGTCCGATGTTCTCGCTGACCGATATGTCTTCGGAGGAAGCAACGGCGCGTTATGAACATTAGAACTTGGGAACAGATCAGGTCAGGGGAAAGCTCGCGC
>Ga0209006_10001472_pt1 | contig 21324 bp, 10 predicted proteins | sample JacPin_JW_Ref_O2_FD_188567 | JGI IMG/M metagenome (GOLD analysis project Ga0209006, IMG submission 188567) | Forest soil microbial communities from Algoma, Ontario, Canada - Jack Pine, Ontario site 1_JW_Ref_O2 (SPAdes) (version 2) | ecosystem: Environmental > Terrestrial > Soil > Boreal... | reverse complement strand
CAACTGCCCTTCCGAATCCCTTACCACCAGCCGAACCAGATAGCTTCCCGGCTTCACGTCAAAATTCGTCTTCAGCGTGATGCCGGAGGCCATCTTGTGTTCCAGCGTGTCGTCTTTCAAATGCATGGTGACGACTTTTTGCGTTCCTTCCACGAAGTTGCCGTTGCGATTGAATAAAGCCGAAACGCAGGTCAAGACGTCCTGATTTCTTCCGTCGACCTTGCGGAAGTGTAGTTGCTTGACATCCACATGGGCCAGAACACTGAGCTTGGCTTCCTGATCGCTGGCTTTGAAGAACTGCGTATGCAGGGTCACAGGAAGATTATGCAGCTCTTCCTGGGAATACATTTCATCTTCGATTTCCTGCTTGGCTTGCTCATTCGCGTCGGCAAACTTCTTGGGAGCATAGTAGCCGCGGCGGGCTTGCAGGGTCAGTTTTTGCGAGTTGTTCAGCTTGACCTTCAAGGCGTGGAAGCTGCCGTCGGGCTTGAGATCTTGCGGAGTGAAGCCAAGAACGTAGGAGTACTCGGGAGTGTCGGCAAGCCTGCGGAAGCCCTCATTGAAGTCGTTGTTGTTGTGAAAGAACATTCCACCGGTGCCATCTGCCAGAACCGCGAGCAGATCTGCATCCGCGGCAGCCGCGTTGGTTTGCATCACGGTAATACTGATCGGCGGAGGAGATTGGCTGAGCACGCTGTCTCCGGGCAAGACTGGAGGTTGGTGACTAGCATCGCCGAATGGAATTATTACGTACAGCCCGCGGGCGTCCAGCGAGTTAATAACCACCTGCGAGCGCACCGCATGATCGATGATGTCGCTGTATTGATACTCCATGTCTGGGGTGAGAAAACCTGGAGAGGCGAGCACTACGATTCGCTGCCCGGGCATTTGCGAAACCCTGCGGACCACCGCGTTCAGTGAATCTAGAGCGACGTGACTTTCATGCTCCCCTGCGCTGAGCACGCCGGCGGCCTGGGTTGCTACAAGCGTGGAGGGGTTCCCAAGCGGCGCTGATTGGCCGTGAGGAAGCGCGAGCTGTGGGCCGCACTCCCCCGCTTCGATTATGGCGACCTGAAGCGCGTCGTTATCGTGTTTGTTAACGATCAGATCGGCCTGGTAGTAGCTTATTTCCGGACAAGTGCCCTTCGTTGTGTAAGAAGATATGGGATGGGGGCGCAAAGCAATCAGCGTTTCGCGCAGTCTGCTCTTGTCGTCGGTGAAATCCAGACTCGTCAGGCCCGAGGTGGTGAAAATGGCGGCGCGATCTGTGGGCAGTAACGTCTCCAAGTGGTGCTCGGCAGCCTCTCTTACGCGGGCGAGGTCGGGGAACTCCAGATGGACATCGTCGAACAAGTACGCGACAAAATGTTGCGGGACAACCGAAGCAGTTACTGCGCCAGAATCGGCTGAATCGGCCCCAGGGTTCTCTTGTGGCTTCTTTGGAGTCAGAGTTCCGGCGTGCTCGACGTCGAACTGAGTAATCGTCTGCGGCTTGCCTTTATCGAAAACCTGGAAGTCTTCTTTATGCAGACCTTCCACGGCATGTCCCTGAGAGTCGCGCACTACGACCCGCACCTGCACCAACTTTACGTTGACCTGAAACTTGGCTGGCTCGTCGTGAGACGCCAGTTCGGCGGAGTCCTGATCGATTTCGGGTTTAGTGATGCTAGTCGCTGGAGTTCCAGAGGCGTTCTGCGCATGGAAAAGTGGCGGGCGGGTTAAGGCGCACACAGTAAAAAGGAAAACGCAGACAAATAAACGGGAAGCAAACGATGAGGTGTTCGGGGCGCTGCCAGGCAAAAGTTTCTGCCCAGCCAGAAAACAATTTTTCATACGGCCTCAGCAAGTGCCGAGCGAATGGTACGTTGCGACGAGACTTATCGGCCGAAATGTCTCGAGTGTTCGTTCGCCGCTTGACAGTTTACTCCTTTCAAACTGGGTTCCAGCATCTTTCGGTGTCGCCTTGGGCGTACCGGTTTTCGCCCCGGGACGCATGCGCCGTTATACTTCGATCCGGCCGGGCATCTTTTTCACGGGTTCCCCGCTTCTAAACGAACGGGCGGGCAAGCACCCGGTTCTAACCTGCGCCAGTCCGGTTAAACCTTGCTTTCGGTCCCAATAAGGGCCTAGAATAGTTGCACTAAGGTATCGTGTGGCAGGAGTCCCCTTCATGCTTGGCGTTGGCTCGCGTCCCAGACTTTTTCTTGTTTTGATGATCGCGGCTGGGCTGGCCGGTTCCCCGGCTTCGGCCCAGGACCCCAAGCCTGCCGAGAGTGCGGCCGGTACCGCTTCCGCATCTACGCCCGCTCCGCCAGACCAGGAATCCGATCCGCTGAAGAAGCCGCTCTCCTCCAAGCAGAAAAAAAAGAACGAAAAGGCTCTGAAGCAGGAGTTGCGCGGGCCTTATAAGAAATGGCTCGACGAGGACGTGGTCTGGATCATCACCGACGAAGAGCGGCAGGCGTTTAAGCAGCTTTCGAACGACGAAGAGCGTGACCAGTTCATCGAAGCGTTCTGGCAGCGGCGCGATCCCACTCCCGACACCGAAGAGAACGAGTACAAGGAAGAACACTATCAACGGATCGCTTACGCGAACGAGCATTTCGCCGCGGGTATTCCGGGCTGGAAGAGCGACCGCGGGCGCATTTATATCATGTATGGCAAGGCGGACGAGGTCGATTCCCATCCTTCCGGCGGAACTTATGAACGGCCGATTGAGGAAGGTGGAGGCGAAACTTCCACCTATCCTTTTGAAGACTGGCGCTATCGCTATCTCGAAGGCATCGGACAGGAAGTCATTATCGAGTTTGTTGACACCTGCATGTGCGGCGACTTTCACATGACTCTCGACCGATCGGAGAAAGACGCGCTGCTCTATACGCCAAATGCAGGGTTGACGATGTATGAGCAGATGGGAATGTCGAGCAAGGCCAGCCGCTTCAGCGGCGGTGGACTGGAGAGATTGGGACTGGGTCCGGACAGCAGTTCGCAGGCGGCCAAGGAATTTGACCGGCTGGAGCAGTATGCCAAGCTGCAAGCGCCGCCTCCAGTGAAGTTTAAGGATCTGGAAGAAATCGTCAACACGAAGATCATCCTGAATCCAATGCCGTTCGATGTGCGCTCCGATTTTGTGAAGGTGACGAGCGACACGGTGCTGGTTCCCGTGACGATTCAGATGAGGAATCGCGACATCACGTTTGTGAATAAAGATGGCGTGCAGAGGGGTACGGTTAATATTTTTGGACGTGTCAGCACGTTGACCGGCAAAGTAGTGCAGACGTTCGAAGATACGGTGCAAGTGGATGTCCCGGCGGAGTTGCTGCCGCGCACGGCGGAAAATGCATCGGTCTACTGGAAGGCGCTGCCGTTGCGTCCCGGCCGCTACAAGTTTGAAATTGCGGTCAAGGACGTGAACGGCGATCGCAAAGGGCTATGGAGCCGCGGAGTTGTGGTGCCGGATTTCTCCGACGACAAGCTTTCGACTTCTACGTTGATTGTGGCGGATCAGATGGAGCCGGTTGCCACCAAGGCCATAGGCACAGGCAGTTTCGTGATTGGGGCGATGAAAATCCGGCCGCGAGTTGGTTCGGCTAATGGCAAGCCCGCGGTTTTCAAAAAAGATCACGATCCCAAGCTGAATTTCTGGATGCAGGTATACAATCTCGGCGTGGATGAAAAGACGCACAAGCCTTCCGCCACGTTCGAATACAACATCACCAACGTCGCCACAAACAAATCGGTGGTCCAGAAAGTCGAGTCCACGGACACGATGGCGAACGTTGGCGAACAGGTGACGCTGCAAAAGTCGATTGCGGCAGCGAACCTTCAGCCCGGCGTTTATAAGATAGAAATCAAGGTCAACGACAACATCTCCAAGCAGACTATTGATCCATCCGCGATGTTTGCAGTAGAGTAGCGGGCTGCTTGATTCCCCCGGAGGTGGGTGGATGCTGCGCAAGTTTGGTACTTGGGCAGTCATTTTCGGATTATCGCTTCCCTTATGGGCGGCGGACGGAACCGGAGTCATCTCCGGCCACGTGAGCAGCGCCTCGGGAACACCGCAGATGGGCGCTGTGGTCGAAGTTCTGGGCGCCGCCAATTACACACTAACCGTATTTACGGACGAAGCCGGTTTCTATTCGGCTGGCGGACTTCTACCAGGACTCTATTCCATAAAAGTTTCAGCTCCTTCGTTTCTTCCTGCGCTGCGCGAGCGAATCGGATTGCGGCCGGGGAGCAGCGTGAAGGTGAACCTCACGTTGAATACGCTCTTGGGTGCGATTCAACTGGGGCCGATTCGTTCCGTTCCCGACGGCGACGATTGGAAGTGGACGCTGCGATCGGTGGCGAATCGTCCCGCGTTGCGTGTTTTTGACGATCCCATCACTACCGCTGAGAAGCAGGATCATCAGACCAGCGGCCGTCTCTCTTTCCTGGCGGGATCTGCGGCTGAGGGCTACGGCAGCGGATCGGACATGAGCACCGGATTTACGGTGGAGCGCTCTATTTTTTCCGCCAGCCGGGTGGGATTGAGCGGCAATGTAGGCTATGGCGATGGGCTGCCCGCGGCTGCATTGCGAGCGACGTATTCTCACACCCTTGCCGACGGATCGAATCCCTCTTTGGGTGTGACGGTGCGGCGCTTTGCGCCATCCGATCCGAACCTTCACAATGCCGCTTTGCAGGCGGTGGCGTTTTCGGCGGGCGACGATTTTTCGGTTGGCGATGTGCTGGAGTTTAAGGTTGGCAGCGAATTGCAGAGCGTGCAGTTCCTGGGACGAGTCACGGCTTTTCGTCCTTATGGATCGGCGGATGTCCACCTTTCACCCAACACCGTGATCGAATACGGCTATGCCACGTCTCGCCCCGACGAGCGCGGTGAGAAGGGCTTCGACTCCTCTCCTGCGGATTTGAGCGAGGCCGATCCTCGAGTCAGCTTGCAGGGATTCTCGCCGAAACTGGAGCGGGCTCATCATCAGGAAGTCAGCTTGTCCCGCCGCATGGGAAAGAACAGCGTGCAGCTTGCAGCGTTTGCCGACCGGGTAGGGGATACAGTTTTGACCGGCACTGGCGAAGTGAGCGCGGCCGGCGGATTTGTGTTGCCCGACATGTACTCGGGAACGTTCAGCTATGCCGGCAATAATCTCGATACCAAAGGCTTGCGCGTAGTCCTTGAACACAAGTTCTCCTCTGACCTGGCGGCGACGCTGGATTACGCCTACGGCGGTGCGTTGGAGCTTTCTCAGCCGGGTGTGGCGTTAGAGAACGCGCAACAGTTTGTCGGCAAGCAGCAGCGGCAGGCGGTTGCGGCCAAGTTGAAAGGCATTGCCCCTCGCACCCACACGCGCTGGATCGCCAGCTATCGCTGGGTTAACGGTTCGGCTCTGACGCCGGTCGATATGTTCAACGCCTCGCCGGGTCAGAGTGACGCCTTCCTTAATCTCTTCCTGCGCCAACCAATTCCCAGCATGGGTTTTCTACCCGGTCACATGGAAGCCATCATCGACGTGCGCAACCTGCTGGCTCAGGGTTATGTGCCGGTGGTGGGACTGGATGGACAGACCGTCTATCTGGTCCAGGCTGCCCGGTCGGTGCGTGGCGGCGTTGCATTCACGTTTTAATACTGATCGCCCGATCGGTTAGGATGCGACTCCAGATGGGCCTCGAAGTCTTCCGATTTTTTCCCCATGAGACAAACGGCGAGTTACGAAAGTGTTCCACGAGAACCCGCATCCCGAGCGCCCTTCGCGAAATTCCCGGTCCAAATTAGCCGGTCCTTGGTTGACTGCGAATGCGGGGATTCGATAAGGTCGGAAGTACCTAAGCGGAACGTCTGTACGCCGTTGCGTCCGTGAAGGCCGTGAACGGTTCCTTTCGCTCCGGGGCATGATTTTCTTCCAAATCAATTGAAAACTTTCTTGAGGAGATAGCTATGAGAGTGCGCGCGATCCTAGCGTTTGTGTTGTTGGCCGCGGTCAGCCTGTCGGCACAAACCTTCCGTGGAGCCATCCTCGGTACAGTCACCGATCCTTCGGGCGCGGTTGTGGCCGGAGCCAAGGTCAGCGCGAAGAATGTGGGCACGGGACTGGAGCGCACCACGGACACCAGCGCCGATGGCAGTTTTTCCCTGCCGGAGCTTCCTATCGGCACCTACGACGTCACCGTGACTCAGGCTGGCTTCGAGACATTCATCGCCAGGGGCGTTGCCGTCGACGTGTCAAGCGAGCGCCGGGTAGATGCCGCGATGAAGACGGGCGAAGTCTCGGCCCGAGTAGAAGTCACCGCCGACCAGTTGCCGCTAGTTGAAACTACAACCAACACGCTGGGCGGAGTGCTTACAGCCCAGACGGTTGAGAACATGCCAGTGAACGGGCGCGATTATACAAAGCTGATCTACATGAATCCGGGCGTGGCGGGTTCTCCGGACCAGATATCCGATTCTCCCGGTTCTTTCGGCGAATTCTCGATGAACGGAGCGCGTGGCCGCTCCAACAATTATCTGCTGGACGGAACCGACATGAACGACGGTTACCGGAATGACCCGGCTATCAATCAGGCCGGAGTTTTTGGAACTCCGTCGACAATCCTGCCCATTGACGCGGTCGCTGAAGTGAACGTGCTTTCCAACTTCGCTCCGGAATACGGCCGTAACGCCGGTGCCGTGGTCAACATCGTGACCAAGAGCGGTACCAACAAACTACATGGAAGCGCGGCGGACTATTTCCGCAACAACGCGCTTGACGCGCGGAATTACTTCAATCCATCCAACCTGCCCAAAGCCCCGTTTCACAATAACCAGTTCGGCGCTTCGCTGGGCGGGCCGATTGTGAAGGATAAGACGTTCTTTTATCTGGACTACGAAGGGCAGCGGGAACCGGTGGGAGTGGTAACGATAGCGGATGTGCCGACGGGCACCGGCGCGGGCGGAGCTCTTAGCCCTAACGACGCTGCGAATCCGGTGATTGCCGCGTTGCTGGTGCGGAATCCGTGGCCTGCTCCGAATCTTTCAAACCCGAATCCGGGCGTGGTTTCCACCAACGGTGTAGCTTCGGTAGTGTCGCCTTCGTTCAACGATCTGACCAGCTTCATCGCAAAGATCGATCACAGTTTCAATGCCAACAACATCCTTACCGGCCGCTATTTCTTTGGGGACAGCGTGCAGTCGTTCCCGCTGGCTCTTACCGCAAGTGGAGGCCAGTTGCCGGGTTTCAACACATACACACCGACCCGCGTACAACTTGTTTCTCTTTCCTACACGCATACAATCGGATCGAACAAGATCAACGAACTGCGCTATGGCTGGAATCGTTTCGCGGAAGGATTCTTTCCCGCCGATCAGAACTTCCACCCCAGCTCGATTGGTCTCTGCGCGGCGACGGATGCGTCCCAGTGCAACGGTGGAGCCTTTGATTCCGGCTTGCCTATCATCCTGGTGAGCGGCGTGGCGCAACTTGGCGCTACCAGCAGCGTTCCGCGGCATCGCTTCGACAGCAACAATCAGGTTCTTGATAACTTCTCCTGGAAACTGAACAAGCATGATGTAAAGTTTGGCGTCGATTTTCACCGGACATCGGTCCAGCAATATTTCGACAAGTACTTCCGCGGACGGTTGAGTTTCGATGGAAGCGGCAACGTCGCGGGAGATGCGCTCACGGATTTTCTGAATGGAACCGTGGACGACGGCTTCCAATACTTCGGGGATTCGACGCGGCACACGCACGAAAACAACATCGGCCTCTATGTCCAGGACAGCTTCCGTGTCACCCAGAAATTGACGCTTAACTACGGGTTGCGCTGGGATTATTTTGGCATCGTGAAGGAAGAGAACAACCTGCTGAGCAATATCACGAATCTTGATGCGGTTGGAGATACCTTCACGCTTACCCAAGTCGGACAGCCCGGCCTGAGCAGTTTGTATAACCCCGACAAGAAAGACTTTGCCCCGCGCGTGAGCGCGGCGTGGGATGTAACTGGAAAAGGCAGGACGGTGGTGCGCGCCGGTTTCGGTATGTTCTACGACGCCTTCTCGCAGGATATGGTTATGGGCCATCTGCCATATTCGCCATTCTTCGACCCGGGTCCGGCCTACAACAACGTTGGGCCTGATCCGATTCTTTCGACCAGTGCGGCGGGTGGAGCCATCGTGGCAGGACAGCCTCTGTTTGCGCCGACCACGACTTGCGCCTTCGAGTGCGATGCCTTCGGTTTCGATCGCAACATCAAGACGCCGTACATGGAGAACTACAACCTGAATTTGCAGCAGCAAATCTCCAGCAAGGCAGTGTTGCAATTGGGTTATGTGGGGTCGCAGGGACATCGCCTGTGGCGATTCTTTGACATCAGCCAGCCGAGCGTGGCCCAGATTACGGCCTCAGACTGTCCCAACGGAATCGCAACCTGCGCGACGACGGGGGCGATTACGGGCGCTTACGGAGTGCCTCGCAACTACGAGGACAATCCTTACGATGCCTTCTACATTCTCCAGGAAAACTCCAGCGGCAAGTCGAACTACAACGCGCTGCAAGCGAGTCTTCGCATCACCGGATGGCATGGCATTACTTCGATCGCAAACTATGTTTGGTCGAAGTCTCTCGACAATTCAAGCGACGGCGAAGACTTCGAACCCAATGCCGCGCAACCCAACGACAGCAACAACCCTCAATTGGAGTATGCGCCCTCGAATTTCAACATTCCAAATCGCTTTACCTGGAACTTCGCTTACGAGCTTCCGAAGATGGGCGGCAACTGGCAGAAGCTGAAGAATGGTTGGGGCATCAACAGCATTGTGACTTTGCAGGATGGACAGCCATTCCAGCTAAACTATAACTTCGAGGACGACTACAGCGGCAGCGGAAATGGATTCGACCGGCCGGATGTTGTTGGGCCGATCAAATACAACCCTCGCGATCCGTTCAACTATCTCGACATGACTTCCTTCGCTATTCCATGCACCATCCAACCTGGTTTGACGTCGAGCACGATAACCGGCTCGGCACAAGATTGCATTCCCGGAACGCGGCACTTTGGCGACGAAGGCCGGAACTCTCTGCACGGGCCGGCGTTCAAAGAATGGAACTTTGCATTCTACAAAACTACGCCGATTACTGAGCGCCTCACCATGCAGCTCCGCGCCGATTTCTTCAACATTCTCAACCATCCGAACTTCGCGAACCCGTTCCTCCCGGCATTCATCGCCGATGCTGCCGGTCCCAGCAGTTCAATTTGTAACGGGGGTGCTGGATGCGGGTTCGTCGCCAATGGCGCAGGCCGCGAGGTCGGCAATGGGGGCTATCACATAACTGCCACGGGCGATGTGGGCATCGGCAATCCGTTCATCGGCGGAGGCGGTCCGCGCGGCATTCAATTGGCGGCCGTGTTCCGCTTCTGATCGCGTAAGGGTTGCTATTTCGCCCCTGCCGCCACGGTCGGCGGAAGCTTCCCCTTACCGCGGCGACGTAGGCATCGGCAATCCGTTTCTTGGCGGAGGAGCGCCGCGAGGCATTCAGCTGGCAGCTAAGTTTACTTTCTAACCGAGCTACGGTTCTACCGAAGCTCAAAACTCAAGACGGAGCCTGATCGCTGCCCCGCAATTTTTCGCGGGCGCGGATTTGGAAATCGCATAGCAGCACGTGAAAAGCCCTGATTTCAGGCTCCATGCATTCCGCCATTGCTCCGAAGGCACATTTATCGCGGGTTGCCTCAATCCGCATGCTTGACTACCGACCTTGGGTTTGGATAGAGTTGCCCACCTTGAAAACGCATTCGGGATCGTCGGAGGCCGGCAAAGTCGCGGTCGAAGAGGTTTGAGAGTATCAAGGTCATTTCTGAAGTACCAATTTCCATATCAACTCAGCTGACGATCCTACATATCATAATTTGATTTTTTCGGCGGGATTACTAAGTGCTTACTGGCATTCAGGATAGAGTCACACGGAGTTTTGGCTCACAACCTGCTTCGGAGTGACAATCCGGTTTTGACTGTATTTTGCTGACAGGCTATTTAGAGGTTTGAGACTCGCGAATTCCGAGGAGAATCATGAGACGCCTACTGGGAAGCATGTTTGTACTTGCGTTGCTTGGGGCTGCAGGATACACGCAAACGTTCCGTGGAGCGATCAACGGCAACGTAACGGATCCGTCCGGTGCCGTGGTGGCAGGAGCTACAGTCAAGGCGACGAACGTGGCGACGGCTGTCACGATTGATACCTTAACCTCCAGCGATGGAGAGTTCGCCTTCCAGGATCTGCCGCTGGGAACGTACAAGATCGAGGTGTCGGCAGCGGGGTTTCGGTCGGTGGCGGTCGACAAGGTCGAGGTGACGGCTGGCGGTGCGTATACTCTTCCCGTAAAACTGGCTGCGGGATCGGCGGGAACGACTGTGGTCGAAGTATCGGCCGCCGCTTTGTCGCTGGATACAACCACGGCTGCGCAGGACAACATTCTCCCGACTGAGGCAGTGCAGGACGTGCCCATGAACGGGCGTGACTTTACGCAGTTTGCCGCGGTGCAGCCGGGCTATGGCGGGTACTCGGTTGGCGGTTTCGGTTCGCTGAACGGCACGCGCGCGAATCAGATGAATTGGCAGATTGACGGCGTGGACAACAACGACTTTTGGCACAACATTCCTGCCGTCAACCAGGGCGGCGTGTCGGGCATCGCAGGCGTGATTATGCCGCTGGATGCGATTGACGAATTCTCCGCGCAGACGGAATCCAACGCGGAAGGCGGACGCAATGCGGGCGGCATCGTGAACGTCGTGCTGAAGTCGGGCAGCAACGATATTCACGGGAGCGCGTATTACTTCAACCGCAATACGGCATTTGGCGCGGCCACGCCATTTTTTAACCCGGGGCTGTTGGCGTCGGAAGGTTTGCCTAACAAGAAGCCGGCGCTGCGCAACGAGAACTTCGGGTTCTCGCTGGGCGGGCCGATAATCAAAGACAAGACCTTCTGGTTTATTTCGTTTGAGAAGCAGAAATACACGATCGGTCTCTCAGGGCTCAATACCGAGCCCTCGGGCGCCTATTTAACCGACGCGTTGACCCTGCTAAATGCCAACGGCATCTCGGAGAGTTCCATCTCGAAACAGATGGCGGCTAATTTTTGGCCGAGCTATATTGCGAACCTGCCGGCACAGCCAGGCAACTACTTCGCCACCAACCCTTCGATTGGCTACAGCTATAACGGCGTGGCAAAGCTCGACCACAATTTCAACGACAAGAATCATTTTTCCATTCGCTGGTACGGCGGCCAGGGTGACCAGATCGCACCACTCGGCGGTAGCGCGGCTCTGGCAACGGCCAGTTCCAATCTGTCGTATTACTTTGAAAAGGCGCCGATCCACGTTTACAACTACGCCGTCACGCTGAATACGGTCATTAATTCCAAGATGACCAATCAGATTCTGTTCGGCGTGAACTACTTCAACCAGGTATTCAATGACGCCAATCACAGCTTCGACACCAGCGCTTACGGTCTCGACCTCAGCCCCGACGCTCTGATTAACGGAAAGCCGATTCTAGGCGCGCCGAATCTTCAGATCAGCGGTTTTGAGCAGGTGGGCATCACACCTCCGGAAGGCCGCAACGACATCACCGGAATGCTGGCGGATATCCTTTCCTACAATGTGGGCAAACACCAGTTCCGGTTTGGCGGCGAGTTCCGCCAGGGACATGTGGATGAATTCTATTATCGGCACTCGCTCGGCGAATTCACCTTCGATGGGACGCAGGGGCCGTGGGCGGCGTATTGCGCGACAACTCCCACCCCGGCAGGCTGCACGAATGCGCTGGGCGCTGTCGATCCGAACATCTTCGCGCTGGCCGACTTTCTGGCCGGCGATATTGCCTCGGGTGGCATAGCAGTAGGCGACGCCGAACGAAAGGTTGTGGTCAACGGAATCGACTTCTTTGGCCAGGATTCGTGGCAGGTCACGAAAAGATTCAACCTCAATTGGGGCTTGCGCTGGGACTACTTCGGACCCCTGCATAGCACCGCCAAAGATCTGGCGGTGTTCATCCCGTCGGCCGGTGGAATCAAGGTTCAGGGCAACGGCATAAGCTCGATCTTCCCTCCGGATAAGAATAATTTCGCGCCGCGTCTTGGTTTTGCCTACCAACCGACGGAGAGGGCGGACCTGGTGATGCGTGGCGGCATCGGCGTGTTCTATGACCAGATCAATATGAATCCGTTCCTCGACTTCCGTCCGCCAAACAATGCCGATGGATTGGAGGACAATCCGGCCGGTCCGCACCCGGTTTCGACTTACAGCCTGGGCGCGGCCCAATGGCAGCCGGGTGTGCCGTTGTTCCCCGGTGTATCCACTTGCGTGACGGGGAGTGTGGCCACGGACCCCAACTGCGGAACCTCTGTGTTCGACGTGTTCTCAGTGAACCAGAATTTCCGCACGCCGTATTATTTCAATTACAACCTGAATATCCAAAAGAGTTTCGGGAACGGTACGGCAGTATTTCAATTGGGGTATGTGGGCAGCGAGGGCCGCAAGAGTTCGATCATGCTGGATATCAACCAGTTCGGCCAATATGCGACGGCGTTCCCCAACTACGGCAGCATCAACCAGCTCAACAGCATCGGCACCTCCAACTACAACGCTCTGCAAAGCACGTTGCGGCTGCGCTCCTGGCACGGACTGACTACGCAGATTGCTTATACCTGGGCGCATGAACTCGATGAGATCAGCCAATACCGTGGCGCTATCCCCTTCAACAGTACGTGTCTTGCCTGCGAGTACGGCAATGGTGACTTCGACACGCGGCAGAACTTCTCCGCCACTCTCACCTGGGATATTCCAGGGTCGGAGCATGGACCGAGATGGTTGACACACGGATGGTCGGTCAACAGCTTGATGACCTTCCACGGCGGACAGCCTCTTGATGAGATCCGCACAGGCTACGACCTCATTGGGGATCCCTTCGCGGGGGTTTCGCATAGCTTCCAGAAGTCGGCAAGCTTCACCGGTGTGCACTGGATTAATCCAGCTGCGTTCTGCATCAACGATGTGACCGCCGGTGGACCCGGACTGGGAACTTGTCCGGGTGGCGGATCCGGCGTTTTCGGCGGCGACCTGCGCCGGAACCAGATTTCCGGTCCGAGCTTCTCCGACGTAGACATGTCCGTCTTCAAGAACATTCCCATTACCGAGCGCGTCAAGGCTCAGTTCCGGGTCGAGTTCTTCAACCTCTTCAACCGGATCAACCTCGCTTCGGGCGTAGGCGCTACCGGCCCAGGCAGCGGCAACATCACCGACACCATCGGCGACTTCAACGGCGCGCCTGGCATAGGGCCCGGTGAAGCATTCAACATGCAGCTGGGGTTGAAGATACTTTTCTAGTGGCCGAGGGTCCTTCCAGGCTCCTGCTTCGGCAGGAGCCTTTTTGCGCCCGTAACGACCCGGCGTGCGCGGTCGTTCAAGCCCCTTCGTCACTTCGTTCCTGGTTACTGCGCTGTTACCCTTTTAGCTGTTATTTCTCCCCCAAAGCCTGTTATCGGAGATTCTGCATGCGTCGCTCTACCTGCGCCATTTTCATGCCGGTTTGCACTTCTATTATTCTTTCGTTTTTTTCCACGTCGCCCGCGTATGGGCACCATCTTAAGAAGGCCGCGACGACTTACCTGGAAGTGACCACTTCCTCGCCCAAGGCGCGCGCTCTCTACGAGAAGGGCGTTGGGGACTATGAAAATCTTTATCTGGAACGCTGCAACGAGGATTGGCGTGCCGCGGTGAAGGAAGATCCGAATCTGGCGTTGGCTTGGGCCTGGATAGCCTTTAACAGCGGCAATCCTGAAGAAGTCAGCGATGCGCGAGCCAAGGCGAAAGCGCTGGTGCCCAAACTGACCGCGGGAGAGCAGTTGATGGTCGGCTGGATCGTCAAGGTGCAGGAGGGCGACAATATTGCGGGTATCGCTCTGATGAACGATCTGCTGGAACTTTATCCGCGGGACAAGCATGTGCTGTATCTGACCGGTAACTGGTTGTTGCTTGAAGATGGAGACGAGCAGTCGCAGAGAATTCTGGAAAAAGCGCTGGCCGTAGACAAGAATTTCCCGCCAGCCCTAAACGACCTAGCCTATCTCTACGCACGCCACCGCGAGTTTGCCAAGGCTTTCGCCGCCATGGATCGTTACACTGCGTTGCTGCCGCAGGAACCGAATCCGCAGGATTCTTACGGTGAACTGAAGCGCATGTCGGGAGACTTTGAAGGTTCGCTGCAACACTACCGAGCGGCGTTGAAGATCGATCCCGATTTTGTGACTTCGCAGGTTGGGCTGGGAGACACCTACGCGTTGATGGGCAATCAGCAGCAGGCTCGGGTCGAATATGACAAGGCAATTCAATCGGCGCACACTGAAGCGGATCGTTTGGGTTACCGCATGCAGCGCGCTATGACCTGGGTGCGCGACGGACAGTACAGCCAGGCGGACAAGGATTTCGTCGAGATCGCCGCAGCCGCGCACGTCAAACAGCAGGAATTGCAGGAGGCGCAAGCGTTCCGCCACGAGGCTGAGTACCAGAGCGATGACGCCGCCGCGCTCCAGGATTTGAAACTGGCCGAGGATGCGCTGCACCATCGCAACACAATTTCCGCATCCGACCGCGATGAGGAATTGGCGAGGATTTTGAGGAATCGCGTAGTGCGGGCCGCACGCGCCGGCAACCAGCAACTGGCCGACCGGTCGCTGAAGCAACTGGAAACTCTTGCCCACGGCAGCCCCAGCCGCGTGATTCAAAGTTCTTACAGTGGAGCCTCCGGAACTCTGTTGATGGACCAGAAGAAATTCGACGAGGCCATCGCGCAGTTGGAAGAAGATCGGGATAATCCTTTCACCATGCAACTTTTGGTGCAGGCTTACTACGAGACCGGAAAGACGGAACAGCTATACGAAATCGAAGAGAGACTTCGCGGAACTAACGTGCCGACGATGGAGCAGGCGCTGGTGGTTCCGGCGGTCCGGGCGAAGCTTCCGATCATGTAATACCGGCGATGAGGCGGCGGTTCCGCCCTCTTAAAGGGGGCTTCTCCTCGTGCAAACTGAATCTTTGGTGTAGAGTGGACTCGCCCATGAAGACCAACGGTGAACGCCGCTCCGCCAGCAGAATAGCCAACAGCGTGCCCGCCCGGGTGCGCACCGCGCAGGGGATCGAGCATGCGGCCCAAACCCGCGATGTCAGCGCCAGCGGTATTTTTCTCTACACCCAATCGCGAATCGAGCAGGGAAGCGAGATCGAACTGGTTCTCATTCTTCCGCCCGAGCTGACTTCTGGCGAGCGCTGCTGGGTTTGCTGCCTGGCCACCGTGGCGCGGGTGGAGGAATCGGGTTCGCAGTTCGGCGTGGCAGCGCAGATTCGCCGAATGGACTTGCTGCCCGAGTTGACCGCCTGAATTGATGCGGGGTGAGAAATTCGTCTCCAGTGGAAAGGCGGGCAAACAAACAAGGAAGTAGAAGTTTCCTGCACTCTTGACCGTGGGATTTCTCTAATTCGGGGTCTTCGTGGACCCCGGTTTTCCACTCTTTTCCGGCGTTAATTGCCCTCCAATCTGTTCCTTCCGAGCGTACAAAATTCATTCTTTACATAGGCTTGGCTAAAATCTGTGAAAAAAGCCTTTCCCTTGCATTGACTTTGGTGCAATAATAGCGGCCCCGGAATTGCTACGAAAGATTAGAGATTTGTGGGTGGGAACAAATTTTATGTGGATTGATAAACTTGCGGACGGGGTAGTGAGAGTGCAAACCCCAATCGGTCCGCGCTATGTGATGCCTTCGTTTCGTCAGCGGCTATATCTGCTGTGGATGTTCCGCAATTTTCCAATTCTTCCGCACGCGGTGCTCAGCGCACGACAGCAGCGTTTGATTGACCGCATGTGCGCGGAGCAGCGGTTCGCTTCGATGGCGTATGCGGACGGTATGGATGAAGCTCCCGTGATAGGCACCATCGAGCGGCGTCCGCCAGTTCGCAGTGAGTTGCCGCCTCGTCGGCCCGCAGCCCGAGAAGGTGGTTTGGCCGCCGAAGCGAGTCAACAACCTTAGCCCGATAGTTTTCTGCTCGATCCGGCGAGTCAATTCGCGTCTTCGACTCTTTTCGCTGAACTCTTCTTATCTTTCTGCGGAAGCTGGTTGCGTTCTTCACACGCCAATTTGCCGTCAGATGTTCGGTATCCTCTCCCTTCATCGAAAATTGTTTTGGAGAGGCTTCTGAACGTCCAGAAGTTCGATCCAGTTCAGGTTGAACTGACTTCAAGGAAGGATTTGGAGGCGCGGGTCGGAATCGAACCGACGCATAAAGGTTTTGCAGACCTCTCCCTTACCACTTGGGTACCGCGCCTCTGACCACTACATCCAATTTTCCATGCGGAAAAACACCAGCCGCCGGGGAGCAACCGGTGCGAAAACCCAGAATCTGGAGCGGGAGACGGGGGTCGAACCCGCGACATCGACCTTGGCAAGGTCGCGCTCTACCACTGAGCTACTCCCGCTCGTCACCACATTCTACAGCATTGGCTACGCGCTGCCAATTTAACAGTTCGTTCCCAGGGTCATGGCCGTAAGCTACTCCGGTTCGCCAATATTGCGCAGACTCTTGTCTCCGCTCGGCGTGGCTTCGCAATTTCCTGACCGGGGCGCCCGCCGTTGTTCTGCCTCATTCTAGTTTACTCTCTAGTAATAACGTAAACCCTGTATACCGCCCCCTGCAAGGACTTGAAATGATACAGCGCCTTGAGTTTACCTTCACCTCCATTCCATGAGTTGCCGACGGAGCCTCGCACCCAAAGGGTGCTTTGCGTAGATGACGACTTTGACACCCTGAAGGTCAGAAAAGTAGTGCTTAGCTCGGCCGGATATTCCGTGCTGACGGCGATCTCCGGGGCGGACGCGCTGAAAATGCTGGCGGAAGGAATCGAAGTCGATCTGGTGCTGTTGGATTATCGGATGCCGGGAATGAATGGCGATGAACTCGCCGCGAAATTGCTCGAACGTAATCCCCACTTGAAGCTCATCGCCGTTTCGGCGGTCGGCCAGTTACCGCCGGCCTTCTTGCAGATGGTAGACGCCAATGTGCAAAAGGGACACGACCCGGAGACTCTCCTCTCTACTATTTCGACGGTTCTGGCACGGTCGCCGGCCCTGCGCACAAATGTGCTGTCGGAGTCGGCCAAGGTCGTTCTCTGCGTGGAAGACGAGAAGATGCAGCTTCAACTGAGAAAAATGTTATTTGAGTCGGCAGGGTTTGTGGTGCTGGAAGCGCAGTCTGCGGCTACGGCCCTGGAACAGTTTCGCTCGCAGCGAGTCGACGCCGTCGTCATGGACTACTGGTTGTCGGGCACAAACGGGACTGCCGTCGCCGAAGAGATGAAGCGCATGTCCCCCCGGACTCCGATCGTTATGCTGTCGGGCTTTTCATCGTTGCCCGGCGAAACCGCCATCGTGGATGCGTGGCTGCGAAAAGCAGAAGTCGAACCAGAGGAACTCATCGACGAAGTCAGACGGCTCATCGATCGTGGCGTCGATTTGCGGCAACCGCCCACCTCCTGAATGAAAACTGCACGCGCCAAGCTTTCGTCACGCATAGGACGGTTTGTGATCTGCGTCGTCCTTTCCTCGGTGATGCTGGGCTCTACTCCGACAGAAGCTTCTTCGTCGGCTGCTCAAGCTTCGGGAAATCCCCTGAAAGAATTAACTCTGGAGCAACTGGGAAATGTGCAAGTGACCACGGTTTCCAAGTCGCCCGAGGAAGTCTGGAAAACTCCGGCAGCCATTTTCGTGATTACGCAGGACGATATTGCTCGTTCGGGAGTCACCACAATTCCCGATGCATTGCGGCTGGCGCCGGGAGTGGAAGTCGCGCGAATCGACAGCAGCACGTGGTCGGTTGGCATTCGCGGCTTCGGGAGCAACCTTACGCGCAATGTTCTGGTGCTGATCGACGGCCGCACGGTCTATACGACATTGCTGGCGGGCACCTATTGGGATGTGCAGAACGTGATGCTCGACGATGTCGAGCGCATCGAGGTCATCCGCGGTCCCGGAGGCACCATCTGGGGCCCGAATGCCGTGAATGGCGTCATCAACATCATCACCACGCCGGCCAAGGATACGCACGGGGAAATTGTTACCGCAGGTGGCGGGAGCGTGGACCAGGGATTTTTCAACACTCGTTACGGCGGCGGTAACGGAAGGACTTTAGATTATCGTGTGTACGCTCTGGGGTTTGACCGCGGTCCTGAATACCACCCCGATGGCAGCAACTTCGACCGCTGGCGCGCGGTGCAGGGAGGATTCCGCGCCGACTGGAAGCGGAGTGATCGCGACAGTTTTACCTTCCAGGGAGATGCGTATGACGAAGGAGCAGGGCAAACTCTTACTGCGACCAGCTATACGCCACCATATTCCCAAATCATCACCAAGACGACGCCGCTTTCCGGGGGCAACATCCTGGGGCGCTGGACGCGGGTTTTCGGCGAGGGAAAGGATTTTCAACTTCAGGCTTACTACGATCGAACCAACCGCCGCCAGGCGAACTTCACCGACCTTAGAAATACTTTCGACTTCGATTTTCTTGACCGCTTTCGTCTGCCGTGGCGGCAACAGATTTCGTGGGGCTTGGGGGCGCGGGCAAGTCAGGGTGACAATCCGGTGGTGGTGTCGGGTCTGACGTTCACTCCCAACGAGAGAACCGACAAGCTCTACACAGCGTTTCTGCAGGATGATATTGGGCTGATCGAAAACCGGCTCAGCTTGGACCTGGGCACGAAATTTATTCGAACAAATTTCAGCCCGGTGCAACTGCAGCCGACGGCGCGGCTGCTCTGGACTCCCACGGACAAGGAAACGCTGTGGGCCGCATTCACGCACGCGGTACGCACGCCGTCCGACGCGGAACGAAACTTCAGCCTCCTGGGATTCATCGGCATTGAGCCCGGCGGAGTGCCCTTCTTCGCGCGGTTCAATCCCAATCCGAACTTCAGATCGGAGCAACTCAACGGGTATGAATTAGGTTATCGCCGGCTGCTGGCGCACAAGCTCTACTTTGATCTGGCCGGCTTTTTCAATCACTACAGCGATTTATTCAGCGAAGATATTGTCGGGGCGCCATTTGTTGAAACCAATCCCGCACCCACGCACATTCTTCTTCCCGCCGACTTCGGAAATGGTCTGCTGGGCACGACGGAAGGCGTTGAGATTGCTCCGGAATGGCAGCCGACGAAGTATTGGCGCTTGCTGGGAACCTATTCGTTCCTGGAGATGCACATAAAAAGAAGTCCCGATTCTCTGGATGTGGGAACGGCGCTCAGTATTCAAGGTTCCAGTCCTCAACATCAAGCGACGTTCGAATCCGATGTGGACTTCGCCAGGCGTTTCAGCGTCGACCTTATTTATCGTTATGTCAGCTCTCTCGTGGCGCAAAGAGTTCCCGCATATTCTACCGGGGATGCACGCTTTGCCTGGAAGGCGAGCCAGCACTTTGAACTCTCGGTCGTCGGACAGAATCTTTTGCAGCCGCATCACGAGGAGTACGCGGGCGAAGATAACGGGCCCGTGGTTGGGATCAAGAGAAGCGTCTACGGACAGATAACGTGGAAACCGTAAAGACCACGGACATTCGCACGTCGAGGCCAACGGGGTTCGGTCGGACCGAACAAGGCTGGCGCGCCACAATCTCAAAACGCCGGGCCCGGCATTTCTTCGATTTTCTCATTCTGGTTTTGTTTGTAGCCGCAGCCGTGTGTTCCTCCGCCCAGCAAGGGCATTCCACCGAGTCACAAGTAAAAGCCGCTTACCTTTATAACTTCGGAAAATTTGTGCGATGGCAGACAGACCGCGTCGGAAGCCCGCAGACGCTGACGATTTGTGTTTTGGGGAAAGATCCGTTCGGCGCAGTTCTCGACGCTACCGTGGAAGGTGAAAGCATTGACGGGAAAAAAATTACCGTAAAAAGACTTTCCACGATTCAGGATTTGGCCTCTTGCAGCATCTTGTTCGTTGCTACGTCGGAAGAGAGCCGCCTGGGGCCGGTTCTCACCGCCGCCCAGCATCAGGGATTGCTCACGGTCAGCGACATACCGCATTTTGCCGAACACGGCGGCATCATTGGGTTCGTAATGCAGCAAGACAAGATTCGCTTTGAAGTGAACCGCGCCGCCGCCGAACAGTCCCATTTAACGCTCAGTTCTGAACTATTGAAAGTCGCCAGCAGAGTGATCGAAAAGACAACGCCGCAGGGCTAACGCATGAGTGCAACGCGCGCCAGATCGATATCGACGAAGCTCACCATAATGAATGTGCTGGTGAGCGGCGCCGCTTTGCTGCTGGCCTGTGTGGCATTTTTCGCCTACGACCAGATCACATTTCGCCAGGGATTGCTGCGAACACTTTCCGCTCAGGCGCAAATCGTGGGTTCCAACAGCGTTTCGGCATTACTGTTCAACGATCCCCAGTCGGCTTCGAACACGCTGGCAGCGCTCAAGAATTCTCCGCATATCGCTTCGGCGGGAATTTTGACGGCTGAAGGGCGTCCATTTGCGAAATACGCGCGCCAGGGCGAAGGAGAAATTCTGAATGTCCCGGCGCTGGGGAATGAGGAAATCGAAGCCTATCGCTTCGGGAGCACGCACGCCATTCTGGTCCGCAAGGTTCTGTCGGAAGGAAAACTGGTTGGCTTTGTCTACATTCGCGCGGACCTGGGCGAGATTGACGAACGCTTATGGCGATACGGTCTTATCGCTGCCGCAGTGTTGCTGCTGTCCCTCGTGTTCGCCCTGCTTGTCTCATCGCGTTTCCGGAGATCGGTTGCAGAGCCCATCATTGGGCTGGCGGAAACGGCGCGAAGTGTATCGCGGAATAAGAATTATGCGGTGCGTGTTCCTGGCAGCGGAACGGGAGACGAATTAGCGACGCTGATCGACGCGTTCAACGAAATGTTGCGCGAGATTCAACAGAGAGACGGCGAACTTCAGAAAGCTCACGACGAACTGGAGCATTGGGTCGCGGAGCGTACCCGCGAGTTGGTTTCGGCCAATCGCGAGTTGGAAGCATTCTCCTACTCGGTCTCTCATGACCTGCGTGGTCCACTCGATGCCCTCAGCGGCTTCAGTTACGTGTTGTTGAAGAACAACGCCGCGCGCCTTGACGAGAGCGGCAAGGAAGCTCTTTACAGCATCCGCGCGGCGGCCAAGCGTATGTCGGAACTGATCGACGATTTGCTGAACTTGTCTCGCGTTACCACCAGTACCATGCATAGGGAGAAGGTCGATCTGAGCGTGTTTGCGCGACTGAGTATGGAGGAGCTCCGCCACGAGGCACCCGAGC
>Ga0209006_10001471_pt1 | contig 21330 bp, 13 predicted proteins | sample JacPin_JW_Ref_O2_FD_188567 | JGI IMG/M metagenome (GOLD analysis project Ga0209006, IMG submission 188567) | Forest soil microbial communities from Algoma, Ontario, Canada - Jack Pine, Ontario site 1_JW_Ref_O2 (SPAdes) (version 2) | ecosystem: Environmental > Terrestrial > Soil > Boreal... | reverse complement strand
TCGCCGGGTCGGGTACCGTCTGACTGGTGGTAACGCTGCCCTGAATCAGGCGGCGCCACTCCATGTTGTAAAAGAAGAAGGTCTTCTTGCGGTCGCGGTTGTAGAACTTGCCGAGGGTCACCGGGCCGCCCACGTTGAAGCCGAAGACGTTCAGCCGAAGTTCAGCCACGGGTTGAGGCGCAGCATTGAAAAAATTGCGGGCATCAAATGCGTCGTTGCGATTGAATTCCCACGCGGACGCGTGCAGCGTGCTGGAGCCGGACTTGAGCACCATCGTCATCGTGCCTGCGGAAGACAACCCGTAGTCGGCGCTGTAGTTGGACGTGAGAGCGCGGAATTCGGCGATTGCATCGCTGGACGGAGCGATGCTCATACCGCCCGCGCCCCCACGATCGTCGTCTTCGCCGCCATCAAGAAGATAGATGTTGTGATTCTGGCGCAAGCCGTTGAATTCGACGCTGTTGTCGCCGCCGACCGGAGTGTTGACGACACCAGAGGACATGCCGCCAGCACCGATTGAGCTCGAAGCGCCGGGCGTGAGAGCAGCGAGTTGATACATGCTGCGACCAGCGACGGCAATCTGGGAGATCTGCTGGCCGGTGATGACGTTGCTCTGTTCACCGGAGTCGCTTTGCACGCGAATGGCGTTGGCTTCCACGGTGACGGTTTCCTGAGCGCCGCCGAGTTGCATCTGGAAGTCGACGCGGGCGCGATCGCCTACCTGGAGAACGACGCCCTTCTGTTCGGCGACTTTGAAGCCGGAGGCTTCGGCCTTGGCGTCATAGTGACCGATTTTGAGTTCGGGAAGAACATATTGACCGGCGTCGTTGGTGACGGCTGAGTGAACGAGGCTGGTTTCGAGGTTGGTGAGAGTGATTTTTACGTTAGGAACGGCGGCGCCGGAGGGATCAGTGACGGTGCCGACGATGGTGGCGTCCTGTGCCATAACAGACGATGAGAGGCAGAGAAACGCCAGAGCCAGAACTACAAGGTAAAGCGAACGGATGTGTCTGAGAGCATCGAGGCCCTTGACCACCCGCAAAGATGAAGCCATTCTTTTCCTCCACACCCCGACAAAGTTTGAAATGCTAACCATTCGAATGCCGGCCTCTCGCGCGACCGGCGGGTTGAAACCACGGTAGGGGTGGAAGTGGTCTGTGGCAATATCCACTTGATTGAAATCTGATATAACCACTAAAATATCGTTCATGCCACAAGTACAGAATGTTTCGAATGGGGTCGCGCCGGTGCTGGCGATCGACCGAAAAGAAGCGAAACCACTACACAAACAGATTTACGACGGGTATCGCGCGGCGATCGCGGTGCGGAGTTTGCGCGCCGGGCAGCAGATACCGTCGACGCGGGATTTATCGCGCGAGCTGAAAATTTCGCGGATACCGGTGCTGACGGCGTATGCGCAGTTGCTGGCGGAGGGATATTTCGAAACGCGCGTGGGGGCGGGAACGTTTGTGTGCAGTTCCCTGCCTGATCAGCCGGCGCGGAGAGATGCGAATGGCACGGGGCGTGGGCGCGGCGCGGCTGCGACAGCTGCTGCGAAATCGGGGCCGCGGCGGATTTCGAAGCGCTCGCAGCTCATGCCGAAGCATGAGATCGACCCGTGGCTGCGCGGAATTGGCGCGTTTGGATTGAGTCAGCCTGCGTTCGACGAGTTTCCAACGCAGATCTGGTCGTCGATCGTGACGCGGCATAGCAGGGTGAAGGGGCCGACGGCGCTGCACTATGGCGGGCCGATGGGATTTGAGCCGCTGCGCGAAGCGATTTGCGTTTATTTGCGGACGGCGCGCGCGGTGAAGTGCGAGCCGTCGCAGGTGATGATCGTGTCGGGATCGCAGCAGGCGCTGGAGATTTCGTCGCGGGTGGTGCTGGATCGGGGAGACGCGGCGTGGATTGAGGAGCCGGGATATTGGCTGACGCGGAGCGTGTTGCGAGGCGCGGGCGCGAAGATGGTGCCGGTGCCGGTGGATGAAGAGGGATTGAATGTGACGGCAGGAATGAAGCTGAGGCGGAAGGCGCGGGCGGCGTTTGTTACGCCGTCGCATCAGTATCCGCTGGGCGTGACGATGACGGCTTCGCGGCGGATGCATTTGCTGGATTGGGCGCAGCGAGCGGGCGCGTGGGTGATTGAGGATGATTACGACAGCGAGTACCGGTTTGAGAATATGCCGATCGCTTCGTTGCAGGGGTTAGATAGCCATTCGCGGGTCATATATATAGGTACGTTTAGCAAGACGCTGTTTCCCTCGTTGCGGCTGGGGTATCTGGTGGTGCCGAAGGATTTGGTGGAGAGGTTCGTGGCGGTGCGGCATGCGCTGGATTTGACACCTCCTTATTTGCAGCAGGCGGTGCTGAACGATTTCATGCGCGAGGGGCATTTTGCGCGGCATATACGGAAGATGCGGGCTCTGTATCACGAAAGGCGCACGGCGCTGGTGGAGAGTTTGGACAAGGAGTTTGGTGGGGAGATGGGAATTTGGGGAGCGCAGGCGGGGATGCATCTGGTGGCGGAGTTGCCGGAGGATCGGGAGTGGAATGACGTGGAGCTTGCGACGGCGGCGGCGGCGAAGAGGCTGTGGGTGTGGCCGTTGTCGCCGGCGTATATCGGGGAGAAGAAGAGGCAGGGATTTATTTTGGGGTTTGGGAACGTGGAGGCGGCGCAGATTCCTTTGGCGGTGAAGACGATGAAGAGTGTGGTTCGGGGAGCGAAGTAAAGAAGCAATGACGTAATAAGGTAACGATAAAGGCGGAGTTGGGATGGTGCGCGCCGCCGGTAGGCGGCGCGCGTTGCATGGGTGGCGATGTTGAGGATGGAGAAGAGGCGCGGCGGATGCCGCGCCTCTTCGGTTTTGAGGGCAGGTTTTGGAGTATGATGCGCCGCGAAATTTTAACGTCTGGGCGTTTGGGGCGCAGCGGTGCTGCGCCCGTACAAATTGGTCGATCGACGGAGTGAGCGGAGATGATGACGATGAGGCGAGTGCGAGTGGCGATGCTGGTGACTGTTGCCGGGATGATTGTGTTGGCGGGCGGAGCGCGGGTTTCGGCGCAGAAGAATGCGGCAGTGAAAGGTGCGGGCGGCGGAGCCGAGCGCACGGCTACGATCGATATGAATGTAGTCAAGCCGGAAGCGGAGGGATTTTCGTCGGAGCGGCTGGAGAATTTTCATGCGTTGATGCAAGGCACCGTCGACCGGAAGGAACTTCCGGGCGCGGTGACGATTTTGGCGCGGCATGGGAAGGTAGTCGATTACCGCGTTTACGGCATGAAGGATTTGGAGAGCGGGACGAAATTGGAGAAGGATTCGATCTTTCGCAATTTTTCGATGACGAAGCCGGTGACGGCGGTCGCGATGATGATTTTGTACGAGCAGGGGAAGTGGCTGCCCATGGATCCAATTGCGAAATTTATTCCGGAGTTCAAGGATCTGAAGGTTTTCAAGGACGTGGATGCGGCTGGGAACATGGTGGTGGAAGAGCCGAGGCATGCGCCGACGATGGGCGAGTTGATGACGCACACGGCGGGATTCACGTACGGATTTTTTGGGAATACGGCGGTCGACAAGGAATACAACAAGCAGGATGTGATGAATTCGAAGTCGCTGCAGGAGTTTGTCGACAAGCTGGCGAAGATTCCGCTGATGTATCAGCCGGGGACGAAGTGGTCGTATAGCGCGTCGATGGATGTGCAGGGGTACATCATCGAGAAATTGTCGGGACAGAGCTTGCCGGATTTTTATGCGGAGCACATTTTCAAGCCGTTGGGGATGAAGGATGCGGGATTCTTTGTGCCGGCGGATAAGCGGGAGCGGTTTGTGACCCTGTATCAGAAGACTGGCGATGAGCCGTTGAAGCCGAGCAATGCGCGGTTCAATTATGAGTCGCAACCAGGGATGCCGTCGGGAGGCGGGGGGATGGTGTCGACGGCGGAGGACTATTTCAGGTTTGCGTCGATGCTGGCGAATGGGGGCGAGCTGAATGGAGTGAGGATCATTTCGCCGGAGTCGGTGGCGTTGATGAGCGCGAATCACTTGGCGCCGAATTTGTTGACCGGGGAGTTTGGAATCGGGACTCACGTCATGCGGGCGGGGTTTGGATATGGGTATAACTGCGCGGTTGTGTTCGACCCGCCGATGGCGGGGTTGCCGGACGGGAAGGGCGAATACTTCTGGGACGGGGCTGCGGGGACGTGGTTCTGGGTCGATCCGACGAATGATGTGGTGTTCGTGGGGATGATTCAGAGGATGCTGGGGGCGGGGAGCCCGAATGTGGAGTACCGAAGCAGGTCGACGATTTATGGGGCTTTGGTGGATCCGAAGAAGTAGCCGCAGGAGCTAAAGTTGCAGTGGAACTTGAATGGCGCGCAGCTATGGGCTGTGCGCCATTTTGTTTTGTGCGGCGAAATTACGCGAGGGCAGAAGTTCGCCGGCGCCGTATTGCGCTTCGAGTTTCGAATTACCGGTAGCGGCGGATTACCAGGTTGTGACGGTCGGAGCGATAGAGGCCGAGCACATAGAGGATGACGATGCCCTTGGTGGAGTAGATGACCTGGCGGATGCGGAGGAGGGGTTCGCGCTTGGGGACGCTGAGCAGCTCAGCGGTGCGCTGATCGGCAACGGTGGCATCGACTTCTTCGTCGGAGTAGCCGAGTTCGACGCCGTAGTCGCGCTCGATCGTGGAGAAGAGCGAAGTGTTTTGCAGGGGCACGCTGAGCAAGCCGGAAAATTGGGCGGCGGAGAGGTAGCAGGTTTCGAGAGCGAAAGGTTCGCCCGCGGCGGAGCGGAGGCGTTCGAGCTTGAGGACGCGGCTTTTTGGGGAGAGCGAGAGGCGAGCGGTGGCCTCTTCTTCGTTGTCGATGATCTTCGCGAATAGGATTTTGGAGACGGGCGTGAGGCGGCGGCTGCCCATCTGCTCGGTGTAGGACATCAATTTATTGAAGTGAATTTTGGGAGCGGAGACGAAGGTGCCAACGCCGCGACGGCGCTCGACGATGCCTTCGCGTTCCAGAGAAGCGAGCGCGTGGCGTGCGGTCATCAGACTGACATCGTGGAGGCGAGCGAGTTCCCTTTCGGATGCGACGACGTCGCCGGGTTTGAGTTCGCCGGCTTCGATGACGCTGCGGATCGCACCCTGAATGCGGCGATACGCGGGAATGCCATTGTTGCGTTTGGTGAGCATTTCAAAAATCCTCGACTACACGAACGGGCCACACCCGAGCGGCCCACACACCATGGGCAAATGCGGCATGCATAAAGACGAAGCAATCGCGAAATGGTCTGGTGGTCGGGCCGACCATCGTCGCGAAGCTAATGGATTTTCACATACGGCGAAAATCCTGAACGCCTGCAACATGCGCACTGATGTTCTTGAAACGTCCGGTTGTACGTTCGCTAGGGGCAATTCCCTGTAAGAAGCGGAGCACCCCGCCCCAGACAGAGACAGTGATATAGAGCACTTATAATGCAGTGCCCTAGAGCAGTGCAAGCCGGATTTTGTGAATTTCTCGTTTTTTTCTTGACCTAGTGGCCAGTTCCGCTATATAGCTACTAAATCCGGGGTACGTGTTGTTGCTATGGGGTAGGGCATTCTCTTGAAAATCTGGAACGCAGAAAGACTGGTTGATTGGTTGCGGGGTGGACGGGCAGCAACCTCTTCCGAGGGAGCAACTCAATGAATAGTGTACGTGCAGTGTGTTTTGCAGTGGCGGCGTGTTTGATTGCGCTGGTCTGCGGAACGGAATTGCGGGCACAAGAAGTGACCGCAACCGTGACGGGAACGGTGACAGACACGACGGGAGCGGCAGTTGTAGGCGCGAACGTGTCGATCAAGTCGGTGGAGCGCGGAGTCGTTACAACCGTGGCCACCAACGACGTCGGCTTGTATCGCGCGACCAACCTGCCGATCGGCAATTACGAAGTAAAAGTAGAAAAGTCGGGATTCTCATCGGTTTCGTATCCCGCGTTCACGCTGTCGTTGAACCAGGTGGCGCGAATCGATGTGACGATGAAGGTTGGCCAGGTCAGCGAAGTTGTTGAGGTCACCGGCGCGGCACCCGTGCTGAAGACCGAAAACACGCAGGTCGATACAATCATCGACTCGGCGACCACCGAGGCGGTGCCGCTGGCGACTCGAAACTACGTCGAATTGACCCTGTTGGCGCCGGGTGCGGTGCATCCGGATCCGAGCACGTTTAACAACGGCGATAACGTTGCCAACGGCGCGCGGCCCTTCATCAACGGGAACCGCGAACAGGCGAACAACTTCCTGCTGGACGGCATGGACAACAACGAGGTGTCGGACAACCTGCTGGGTTACACCCCGTCACCGGATGCCATCCAGGAATTCAACCTCATCACGAACAACGCCTCAGCCGAATTTGGCAACTACATGGGCGGCATCGTGAGCGCGACGCTGAAGTCTGGTTCGAACTCTTTCCATGGCGATATCTGGGAGTTCTTCCGGAACGACAAGCTGAACGCAAACCAGTGGGAAAACAAGATCAACCCGAGCTCGCCCGCAATTCCGCGCGCACCGCTCCGTTGGAATATGTACGGCGGAACGCTCGGCGGTCCCGTGATCAAGGATAAGCTGTTCTTCTTCGTTGACTATCAGGGACAGCGCTTCGATCACCCGCCAGCCGGCAGCTTTATCACCGTCTTCACCCCGGCGGAGCAGGCGGGCAATTTCAGCGCGTTGTTGAGCCAGACGCCCGGAATTCAACTCTACAATCCGTGCGCAGGGACGACCGGCCAGAACGGAACGGCTTGCGTTGCAGCGACGACCCGTTCACCATTTCCGGGTAACATCATTCCGGCCAGCATGATCAGCCCGGTTGCAGCGGCGCTGTTTGCTTCCCCGCTGTATCCGAAGACGATCAATGGCAACCTGACGAACAACGCACTCCAAGAAATTTCGAATCAATATAACTCCGACCAGGGCGACGTTAAGATCGATTACGATCTGAACAGCCACAATCGCCTTTCGGGCCGCTTCACTCGCGCGTACCAGACCGATCCCCAGACGAACTCACAGCCGCTGCTCGGCAACGGATTGTCCACGGCGCCGATCTGGAGCACGGTGGGCGACTGGACGCACACGTTCACGAACGTAGTGAACGACGCGCGCTTCGGTTGGAACCACGTCATTCTGAATACCGGATCGACGTTTGACCCGTCGGTTGGCGCTTTTGGCCAAGCGATCGGCATCGCGAATTCAAACCCCACCGGTCTTGATGGACTACTCGGCATCGGGCTGAACGGCGGTAACGCAGAAGGCCCATCAAGCGGAACCTACACCAACCTCGGCAACAGCTTGGTCACACAGAGCTTCAACAGCAGTGTGTATCAGGCCGATGACACGGTTAGCTGGACGCGCGGGCGCCACAACTTCAAGTTTGGCGGCTTGCTCCAGTACGACTCGATCAAGGTGTTCTACTCGGGGAACAGCGGCAGCCTCGGAAACATCGTGTTCGGCCCGGACTACACATCTTCCGCGGCAGTTGGCGCTGCGGCCAACACCGGAAGCGGCGGTGCGGACTTCTTCCTCGGCTTACCGACGGCGTTTGGTCGCGGGCTGAGCAGCGGTTCGTGGACACAGACGTCGAACGTGTTCGGCGCATTCGGCCAGGACACCTGGCGCGTCTCGGATCACCTCACCCTGACGTTGGGATTGCGTTACGAATTCCACACGCCCTGGGTTGAGGTCAACAACCAACAGGACAACTACGACATTCAGACCGGTCAAATTATCTATGCCGGCCAGAATGGAGCCAGCCGCTCGCTGTACAACGGCAGCTACGGCGCGAAGGATTTGCAGCCCCGCATCGGCTTTGCATACACCCCGGGATTTGGTGGCGGTCACACGGTGATCCGTGGCGCCTTCACAATTTCGGACTACCTGGAAGGAACGGGCACGAACCTCCGTTTGCCAATCAACGCACCGTTTAACGGCGGCGCAACGGCAGGCGGCGAGTTTCAGACCGTTTATCAGAACCAGGCATTGCCGAGCACAACCGCATCCGATGGCTTGATCGTGCCACCGGCCACGGGACTCGCTTGCCCGAACAACTCCTGCTTCGCGGGGCAGGTGTTCCGACTATGGGATCAAAACGTGCAGCCGGCGATCGACGACCAAGCAAACTTGACCGTGCAGCACCAATTCCACAACGAGATGACTGTGCAAGTCGGATACGTGGGACAGGTGGCATATCACCTGATGGTGCCGTTCAGCTATGGCCAGCTCGAGGTCGCGCCAGCGGGCTCCTGCGCCACGGCTCCTTGCACGTCACCAAGCCCATTCTTCGCACAGAACCCAACGCTCGGCACGCTCATCGGCAACACCAACGTGTCGGGTACTCAATCGAACGGCCGCATGATGTACAACTCACTGCAAGCCGTTTTGAAGAAGAACATGGGACACGGCCTGGAATATCAGGTGTCGTACACCTACGCAAAGTGCATGTCCAACAACACCGGTTACTACGGAACATGGGGCAACGCACGGGGATCGAATACAGCATCGCCCTACTGGCAGAACGTGTATGACCCACAAGCCGAATGGGCTCCGTGCTACTACGACGAAACCCACAACCTCACGACGTATGCCGTGTACGACCTGCCGATCGGCAAGGGCCGGACATACTTCAACAACATGGGCCGTGCGCTCGACGCAGTGGTCGGTGGCTGGCAAGTCAGCCCGATCATGACGTTGCACACCGGCTTCCCACAGGCGCTCTACACCGGCGCTACGGACCCGACCGGAACCGGCTCGCGCGGTCTGCGACCGGACTGCGATGGAACCAACACCATATTCGGACGCCAGAACGCCACAGCCGCTCAAGGTGGCGGGTTCGTCTGGTTCGATCCGAGCAACTACACCGACCCAACAACAACCTTCGGAACGTGCGCCCCGCAGTTGGGCAAATTGCGCGGACCGGGCTTCTACAACTGGGACCTCAGCATTCATAAGGATTTCCACTTCACGGAACGCTTCAAGCTCGAATTCCGTGGTGACTTCCTGAATGCATTCAACCGCGTGAACCTGGCGGCACCGAACACGACCGTGCAGCAAGACAACACGGGCGTGATCAACGCATCGCAGCCGGCGCGCAATATCCAGTTTGCGTTGAAGCTCTACTACTAACTGAAACCACGTACAATGAGGCAGGCGCTCAAACGCCTGCCTCATTTTTTGTTTGTGCCCGTATCAGCCCGCGTAGAGAATCGAATTGTTGGATATCACCTGACATGCAGATCGCGCGCCTTATCCGGATCACTTTGACGACGAGCTGCCTGGCGTCGTCGCTCGGCCTGTATACCGCTTCCCTGCCGGCACACCAGGCGCCATCGCGCCCGCCCGCCGCTGCGCCGTCTTCCAGCGGAACCGCGATGACAGTCGACAAAGCTGTCGCTCTGGCGGAGCAAGGCCACTGCAAAGAGGCGCTACCTGCGCTGCGACACATCGCCTCGAGTCCCGGGCCGCTGGAAGGCCGCCGAACTGCCGGAATCGCCGGTCTGCGCTGCACGACAGCGGTCGACAACATCGACGCAACCCTCGACTTCGCGCGGTTGCTGAGCCATGACTTTCCGAACGATCCTGAAATCCTGTTCATGCTTGTACACACGTATTCCGATCTTTCCGCGCGCGTCGCTCAAGAACTCGCGCAAAAGGCGCCGCATTCCGTCCCCGCTCAGAAGCTAAACGCGGAAGCGCTCGAGATGCAGGGCGAGTGGGATAAGGCCCAAACTCAATACGAAGACATGCTGACGAAGAATCCAGATGAACCCGGCATTCACTACTTGCTGGGACGCCTGCTCTTGTCGAAGCCCCAGGGCGATGACGCCGCCATCCAGAAGGCCAAAGGCGAATTCGAAAAAGAATTGCAGATCGATCCGAAAAATGGCGGCGCGGAGTACATCCTGGGAGAGATGGCGAAACAGGCCGGGCAATGCGAGGAAGCAGTGCCCCATTTCACGCGTGCGACAAAATTGGATCCGACCTTCGGAGACGCGTATCTCAGTTTGGGACTCTGCCTGGTGGCGCTGAAGCAGTGGGAGGCCTCATTACCGGCGCTGCAGACGGCAACGCGACTGGAAGAAGGCAATCCTGCGGCTCACTACAACCTGGCTCTGGCATACAGCCGGCTCGGCAGGCGCGACGAGGCCGAAAAGGAATTTGCGATTCAGCGCAAGATGACCGAGAAGAGGACCCCGCCGGAGATAGGGAGCGCGCAGTAGTTTCGCCGCAACGAATTTGAGTCGACGCAAACTTTTCCGCGACAGATTGCTGAGCCGGCGCGAGATGGTCGCGGGGTTGGCAGCAACTTCCGGACTTTCCGTGTTGGCGCGGCCGTTGTCGCCGGCAGGATTGTTGCGGGGGTTCGCGGACGCGCCGCAATATCCATTCGAGATGGTCGCCGCGTCGGACAGCGGCATCTATTGGACGCACAACAATGAGCATTCCCCGGAGAAGTATCTGCCGGAATCGACGGGCCCCGGCTGTGCGTTTTTCGACTACGACAACGACGGCTGGATGGACATTTATCTGGTGAACAGCGGCAAGTGTGATTTCGTTACGCCGGATCCTCCATTGCGCAACGCGCTGTACAAGAATAACCGAGATGGAACATTTACCGACGTGACCGAGAAAGCCGGCGTGGCTTCCGGAGGATTCGGCCAAGGGGTCGCGATCGGCGACTACGATCGCGACGGCTTTCAGGATTTGTACGTCACGCAATACGGGCGCAGCATTCTGTATCACAACAATGGCGACGGCACATTCACCGACGTGACGCAAAAGGCGGGCGTGGGTGTTTCGGGCTGGGCTTCGAGCGCGGTGTGGTTCGACTACGACAATGACGGCTTGCTCGATCTATTTGTCGGGCAGTTTGTGGAGTTCAGCAAAGAGATCAACAAACCTTGCGGCATTCATGAAGACGGGAGACACCACTACTGCATCCCGCAGATTTATAAGCCGATGCCCAGCTGGCTGTTTCACAACAACGGTGACGGTACGTTCACCGACGTTTCGAAATCGTCGGGCATTGCCAAAAGCCTGGGGAAGGTTTGGGGAGTTGTTGCGACGGATATCAACAACGATGGACGGATGGATTTGTTTGTGACCAACGACACGGCGCCCAATTTTCTGTTCGTCAATCAGGGCGGTGGTAAGTTCGTCGAGACAGGCACGGAAGCCGGCGTGGCGTATGGAGCGACGGGCAAGGCGCGATCTGGGATGGGGGTCGATGCGACGGATTTCGACCAGGACGGATGGCAGGACCTGTTTGTGGCGAATCTCGACCGCGAAGATTTTGCGATCTACCAGAACAATCACGACGGCACGTTTGATGACTTGGCGGTGCAGACGGGAATCGCGAAGGCGACAAAGTTGATGAGCGGCTGGGGACTCAAGTTTTTCGATTATGACAATGACGGCGACATCGACCTGTTTCTGGCGAATGGGAATCCGGACGATCTGATCAATTTGCTGCACGTCGATGTGACCTACGAGGAGCCGTTGATTCTGTTTCACCGGAACGGCAAAGCGTGGGAAGACGTCAGCGCGAAGAGCGGGCCGGTATTCAAGACGCCGATGTCTGCGCGCGGGCTGGCGCTGGGGGATTTTGATAATGACGGCGCGGTGGATGTGCTGATTACGGTGAACGGTGGGGCGCCAGTTCTGCTGCGCAACCTGGCGGGCAAAGAGAATCATTGGCTGGGGATTCGGCTGATTGGGAAGAAATCGAACATCGACGCGGTCGGGGCGGAGATCAAGTATAAGGCGGGGGATTTGGTCAGATCGCGGTTCAAGGTGGGAGGCGGGAGCTACTTGTCTTATCACGATCCGAGAGTGGTGCTGGGGCTCGGCAAACACGAGGCGATTGACTGGGTGGAGATCAAGTGGCCGATGCCTGGAGGCGGGACACAGAAATTTACGGGGCTGCCGGTGGATCGGTACATCACGATCACGGAAGGCGAGGAGAAATGGCGCTGAGGTCGATGCGGCGAATCGGGAATTGGGCGGGCGGTTTGGGATTGGCGCTCGCAATTTGCGCGTTGTGTGCGTGGGTCGGATCGAGCGCTCGTGCGTCGGCGCGCGCGGCGACGATGACGCCAGCGGCGGATTCGAAACATTTTCGGGTGATCGCGATTGCGGAGCACGGGGGAATACATAAGCCGTTCGTGGATGCGGCGAAGATTTGGCTCGATAATCTGGCGAAGGAGAAGGACTTCAGCGTCGATTACATCGAGGATACGTCGAAGATCGATGATGAGTTTTTGGCGCAGTACAAGCTGTTCATTCAGTTGAATTATCCTCCGTATGGTTGGACGGACACGGCGGCTGCGGCGTTTGTGAAGTACATCGAGCAAGACAAAGGCGGATGGATTGGATTTCATCACGCGACGTTGCTTGGCGAGTTTGATGGGTTTCAGATTTGGCCGTGGTTTCGTGATTTTATGGGCGGGATTCGATTCCAGGATTACATCGCGACGTTTGTGACGGGGACGGTTACGGTTGAGGCGCCCGATCATCCGGTGATGCGCGGTGTGCCCTCGCCGTTCGTGATTAAAGATGAGGAGTGGTACACGTACGACAAATCGCCGCGGCCGAACGTGCATGTGCTCGCGAGCGTTGACGAGAGGACGTATACGCCGGACACGGATAAAAAGATGGGGGATCATCCGGTGATCTGGTCGAACGAGCATTTGAAGGCGCGCAACGTTTATATATTTATGGGACATCGGCCGGAACACTTTGGGAATCCGGCGTTTACGAAGATTTTTACCAATGCGATTTTCTGGGGCGCGGGTGAGGACCCTCGATGAAGTGCAGGGCGCTCATCGCGGGAATTGCGCTGCTGATTTTTGGGTCGATCGGCAATTCTCAGAACCCTCCCGCTCCGACAAACTCGGCAATGAAGCGGTTGCTGTTTTTGGGTGAAGAGAAGGGCTATCGGCACGAAGCTGTGTCGCATGCGGCGGCGACGGTCGAACGACTGGGGCGGGAGAGTGGGCTTTGGACGACGACGATTCGAACCGACACCGAGGTCTTGACGAAGAAGAAGCTTGAGTACAACGCAAAGACGCTGAACGATTTTGATGCCGTGATGTTTTACACGGGTGGCGATCTCGAGATGAACGATGAACAGAAGGCGTCGCTGCTCTCGTTCGTGCATGAGGACGGCAAAGGATTTATCGGCGTACACAGCGCCACGATTACTTTCACTTCGTGGCCAGAGTATGGGGAGATGATCGGCGGATACTTCGATGAACATCCGTGGGTGACGTTCGACGCACCGATCCTCGTGGAGGATCCGAGCTTTCCGGGCATGTCGCAGTGGGGCAATTCGTTTGTGTTGAAGGACGAGATTTATCAGATGAAGGATTATTCGCGGGACAAGTTGCGCGTGCTGATGCGCCTCGACGCGAGCAAGCTCGACATGAAGAATCCGCGTGTGCATCGGACCGACCGCGATTTTGCTGTGACTTGGGCGAAGATGTATGGCAAGGGACGGGTGTATTACACGACGCTCGGGCACGTAGAGCAGAATTGGGACGATCCGCGGTTTCAAAGGATGATGATTGAAGCTGTGAAGTGGTCGATGGGTCTGGTAAACGCAGATGTCACTTCTCGACCGCTTCCGAAGGACTGATCGGCAGCGGTTATTTGGTGCGAGCGAGAGATTCGTTGTAATCGTGATCGGAGGTAGACGTAATGTTTGGGCTCATTTTGTCACTGTGGTTGACGATGCATTCTATCGCGGTGGCTGGCGTGCAAGATCCGGCGGATGTTGCGCCGACACCTCCTTCGGCGGCGCATCCGATTTTGGCGCTGGGGTCGCAGGCACCAGACTTCTCGCTCCCAGGAGTTGACGGTAAGACGCATAAATTGGCGGACTATGCGAGCAGCCCGGTGCTCGTCGTCGTGTTCATGTGCAATCACTGCCCTATCGCGCAAATGTATGAGGAGCGGGTTCAGGCGCTCACGGATGACTATCGGGACAAAGGTGTGGCGGTTGTGGCGATCGAGCCAAATGATCCCAAAGCGATTCGAATCGATGAGTTGGACTCGTCCGACATCAGCGACACGCTTGACGAAATGAAGATTCGATTCGAATACAAACACTGGCGCTATACCTATCTGTATGACGGCGATACGCAAGCAGTGACGCGTGCCTACGGACCGCAGGCCACTCCGCACGTCTTCGTTTTCGACAAAGACCGCAAGCTGCGTTACGAAGGGCGGATGGACAATAGCTATCGCAAGGAGATGGTGAAAACGCAGGAGGCGCGTAACGCGATCGAAGCGGTGCTCGCAGGGCGCGACGTTGCGGTTACGCATACTGGCGTATTCGGTTGCTCGACGAAATGGGCGGAGAAGTCGGCACAGCGGGTCGCCGCGCTGCACAAAATTGATGAGCAGCCGATCACCGTGGACATGGCAACGGCCGACGATCTGAAGAAGCTGCGCGAGAATTCATCGAAGCGCATGACGCTGATCAGCTTTTGGGCGACGTGGTGTGGATCGTGCATCGATGAGTTCGCCGACCTCGAAGACACCTATTTGATGTACAAGGTGCGCGATTTCGATCTCGTCACGGTGTCGGCAAACATGCCCGACGAAAAAGAGGGCGTTCTGCGAATGCTCAAGAACAAGCGCGCGACGAGCAAGAATCTGCTGTTTTCTTCGAGCGACACAGAAGCATTGCAGAAGGCGTTCGATCCCACTTGGGAGTCGGCTGTTCCGTACACGATTCTGCTCGACGCGAACGGCAAGGTGCTCTACAAGAATCTGGGCACCGTCGATATTTTGGAGCTGCGGCGCACAATCTTGGCAAATTCGCCGTCGGACTACATCGGATTCAACCGGTATTGGCAGACTGGGAACGCCAAGAGCGCGACTCCGGCGACCGCTGGCAGATAGTCGGCTGGCCGACTGAGCGATTCGAACTGCCAACCAGAGTCGATCGCCTCATCAACATGATGCGATCGACCACTCATCGAGATTTTTAGACGTGCTCAAGCTAGTCGTTCTGCCTTCGGAGGATAGATGAGGAAGCATCTGCTCGTTGTGGCCGTAGTGTTTTCACTCTTCGCTTCGTTCTCGCCACAAACGCTCCGCGGCGACGAAATCCCGAAGATCGCCTGGCGACGTCCGCTCGGCAAACCTCTCGACAATCCCGGCGTTCGCAAGAACAAATCCGACATCGACGACGGTTATTGGCAAGGCGCGCCTGTTGGCGGATTCGGCGCGGGCACATTCTCGCGCACCTACCGTGGCGACTTCGCACGCTGGCACATTAAAGCCGGAGTCCACAAATACGTCTCGGTGCCGGGCAATCAATTCGCAATGTTTCAGCAGGTCGCAGGCGAATCGCAGGGCGTCGCGCAAGTCCTGACGAACGATCATCCGAAAAACGGCGAACTCTCAAGCTGGAAATGGGACTACCCGGTAGGCGCAGGCGATTATGCGGCGCTATTTCCAAAATCGTGGTTCGACTACAAATACGACAAATTCCCTGCGCACGTGGTTCTGGAACAGTTCTCCCCCGTCCTGCCCGACAACTACAAGGAATCGAGCTACCCCGTCGCCGTTTACCGCTGGCACGCCGAAAATCCAACCAACAAAGCCATCACTGTCTCCGTGCTGCTCTCCTGGACCAACATGGAAGGCTGGTTCCGCGCCCACACTCATGATTTCCAATCCGCGCTCAGCCAGGGCAACGTCAATCGCCCGCGGAAAGAATCACTGAACGCCACCAACGGCACAATGAAAGGCGTTGTTTTCGATCGCGATCGAGCCGACGGCACACTCAACGAGTGGGACGGCCAGTTCACCATCGCCTCGCTCGAATCGCCCGGCGTTGAAGTCTTCTATCAAAACGAATTCCTCGCCGACGGCGACGGCAAATCCGTCTGGGCTCCCTTTTCGAAGGACGGCTCGCTCGGCAACAGCGACACTTCCTGGGTGAGCGCGAGCGAAAAAATCGGCGGCGCCATCGCCGTCCGCTTCACGCTCCAACCCGGCGAAAAGAGAATCATTCCCATGGCCATCGCGTGGGACTTCCCTGTCGTCGAGTTCGGCCTCGGCCGCAAATGGAGTCGCCGCTACACAGATTTCTACGGCGCCGACGGCAGCAATTCCTGGGCAATCGCGCGCGACGGCTTGCTGCACGCAACCGAATGGAGCGACGCCATCGACGCGTGGCAAAAGCCGTACGTCAACGAAGACAGCAAGCCCGATTGGTATCGCGCCATGCTCTTCAACGAGCTCTACACGCTGACAGACGGCGGCACCTTCTGGGGACGCCAGCGAGGTTCCGACAAAAGCGCTCCCGCCACGTTCGCACTGCTCGAATGCTTCGACTACGCCTACTACGGCACGCTCGACGTCCGTTTCTACGCATCAATGCCGCTTCTGAAATTCTGGCCCGATATCGACAAGCGCGTCCTGCGCGAATTCGCCGACACCGTTCCGCGCGAATATCCCGAACTCGGCCTCTGGGTCGCGAAAACGCAAGAAACCGGCAGCCCCGTCCTGCACAAACGCAAAAAAGTCGGCGCAGTACCGCACGATCTCGGTGTGCCTGAAGGCGATCCGTTCGTCCTCGTGAACGAACCCGGCTGGCAAGACACCAACGATTGGAAAGACCTCAACTCGAAATTCGTCCTGATGGTCTATCGAGACTACGTTCTGACCGGCAAGACCGACAAACAATTCCTGCGCGACATGTGGCCCGCCGTCCAGCTCGCGATGAAATATCTCGAGCAGTTCGATCACGGCAGCGGCATCCCAGAAAACAGCGGCTACCCGGATCAAACTTACGACTCCTGGATCGTCCGTGGCGTCAGCGCCTACTGTGGCGGCCTCTGGCTCGCCGCACTCCGCGCGTCCGAAGAAACCGCGCGCGTCCTCGGCGAAACGCAGAGCGCCGACACATATCACGCGCAATTCCTCAAAGCGCAGAAAACCTACATCGACAAACTCTGGAACGGCGAATATTTCCGTTACGACGAGCAAAGCGAGTACCGCGACAGCATCCAGGCCGATCAACTCGCCGGCCAGTGGTACGCCAACATGACCGGCCTCGGCGATCTCTACCCGAAATCGATGCAACTCTCCGCCGCAAAGAAAATCTTCGCCACCAACGTCATGAAGTTCGGCAACGGCGAAATGGGCGCCGCGAACGGCATGGCCCCGAACGGGACCATCATCCGTGACAATGAGCAGGCGCAAGAAGTCTGGGTCGGCACGAGCTTTGGCCTCGCCGCCCTGCTTCTTAGCGAAGGGCTGACGAAAGAGGCTTACCACACGGCCTGGGGCATCCATCACGTCGTCTACGAAACGAAAGGCTACTGGTTCCGCACGCCGGAAGCCTGGGACGACACCGGCAATTTCCGCGCTCCGATGTACATGCGCCCCGCTGCCGTATGGGCGATGGAAATGATTCCAACCGCCAAGCAGTGAGCAGCATCGAATGCGATGACTTTCTCAGGAGGCCTTGCTATGGCTGAGAACAATTCATCCGCAAGCGTAAACAACGAATCCAAAGTTCCGTTGATCCACCGTAAACGCATCGAGGCTGAGGGCGTTCGAATCTTCTATCGCGAAGCCGGCGATCCAAACGCGCCGGTCGTATTGCTGCTCCACGGCTTCCCTGCTTCGTCCTTTCAATACCGCGAACTAATCCCCCGCCTCGCCGATCGTTATCGTGTCATCGCGCCCGATCTACCCGGCTTCGGCTTCACCGAAGTCCCATCGACCCGCGGCTACGTCTACACCTTCGACGCCCTCGCGAAAACGATCGACGCCTTCACCGACGCGCTCGGCCTGAAGAAATACGCCCTCTATATTTTCGACTACGGCGCCCCAACGGGTCTCCGGCTCGCAATGGCACATCCAGAGCGCGTCACTGCGATCGTTTCGCAAAATGGTAACGCCTACGAAGAAGGCTTAGGCGACGCATGGGCTCCGATTCGCCGTTACTGGAGCGATCCATCCGCCGCAAATCGCAACGCGATTCGGGGAGCACTGACCGCCGAAGGCATGAAGCACGAATATTCCGTCGGCATGTCGAGCTCCGACGTTGTCGCGCCCGAAAGCTATACGCTTGACGCCGCGCTGCTCGCCCGTCCGGGCAACGTCGATATCCAACTCGACTTATTTCTCGATTACGCGAACAACGTTAAGCTCTATCCGAAGTTTCAGGAATATTTCCGCACTTCAAAACCACCGCTGCTCGCGATCTGGGGAAAGAACGATCTCTACTTCATTCCGCCGGGAGCGGAAGCGTTTCGCCGCGACATTCCGAACGCGACGGTACGGTTCCTCGACACGGGTCACTTTGCTCTGGAAACGCATTTGGAAGAAATCGCAGACGCCATGAGGACGTTCCTCGCGGCAAATCTCGGCCAAGCTCAAAGCGTTCGCGCGCAATCGAGCGGTCGGCAGCGTTGCTAGGCGTAGCTCGCTGACGCCTGCGCATTCCGATGCGAACGCTCGGCCCTGATCCGCTCGATGTACCCGCTGCTACGGAATTCCTTCATCGGATCGAGCGGCAGATTATTAAACTTGCGCCATTCGCGCACCGCGTCCCTAACATCGAACCAAAAAGCGCCACGCAGCGTCTCTTCGGCATCCACCAATGCGCACTTGCTCTGCAATGAAGCAAGCCGCTCATGATCGACGAGCGCCGCGCGCGCGTAGAGTTCCTGCGCCGTGCAAACCGTCTGAATCATCGCCTCGATCTTATCCTTCAGGTTGTGACTTTGATCGATCATGTACGCGATATCCGCGCTCGATTTCGTCTCCCATTCAAACATTCGAATCTCATGAAAGATGCGAAACACCTGATAAGGATCGATCGAACCCAGCGTCAAATCGTCGTCAGCATAGCGACGATCGTTAAAATGAAACCCACCGATCATTTTGTGGTGCAGCAACCAGGCGACAATCTGCTCGATGTTCTGCGCCTGATAGTGATGCCCCGTATCGACGAGCACATACGCCTGCGGCCCCGAATTCTTGGCTAGCAAAAACGCCATGCCCCAGTCTGCGATATCAGTGTGGTAGAACGCCGGCTCAAACGGCTTGTATTCGATCAGCAAGCGCTGCCCGGATTTCAGCGCGCGGTGAATCTCAGCGAGGCAATCCTCAAAATAGGCAATTCGCTGCCGAATATTCTGCGTCCCCGGATAATTCGACCCATCCGCGAACCATGGCGAAACATCACGCGATTTCAGCGCCTCGGCAATTGCGACGCAATCCAAGATGTGATCGACAGCCATCCGGCGAATCGTTGAATCCGGATTCCCACACGATCCGTATTTGTATTCCTGGTTCTGAAAAATATTCGGATTGATCGAGCCCGGACGGATTCCATACTTATTGGCGAGCCGCTCGATTTCGTGAACGTCTTTAATTCCATGCGGCAAATCCCACTGGACGTGCAATGCCAGCGTCTTGCTCGCCCCCGTCATCGCATTGACTTGCGCCGCATCGCTGAACTTCTCTTCGATCGTGGTCGCAGCCGTCGGCTGAATGAATTTGCCAAATCGTGTGCCGGTATTGGCAAATCCCCACGACGGGATTTCGATGTTCAATTTGTCCAGCGCGCTGCCAACGATCTCAAGCACACGATCTTTCATGAAAGGAGTCTCCGAGCTGCTCGAAGGGACGCTGACTTCTTATCGCGCCGTTGCAGGGATGGCAATCGAAATCGAAGTGAGCCGGTGCGCCCACCTCGCTACCGCTTCCGCTGGCACGCCAACGCCTGGAGTCCACTCACCGTCCAGGGCGGCAAGTTGAATGGCAAAATTCCCAACTGTCGTGCTTTCCGGCGAACCGAGAACCACATCGAGGCCCGATTTCTCGCGCGTGAGCCGATTCAACAACTGATTCTTGTTGCCGCCGCCGACGATAAACACTCGCCGCAGTTTTTTCTCGGCGGTTGACTCGATCGACCGCAAAACATTGGCATATCGCTCCGCCAGACTATGAAAGACGACATTCGCGATCGCCGGAGCGCCGACTGAGTCTGCAACGATGGGCTTTGCTCCTGCGCGGGCCAACTGCGCGTTGATCTTCGCAATAGCAGCACCCGGCACCATCAGTTCTGCAGCATCGACATCGATTAAATGGCTGGGCGGCGCCAATGACTGGCATTCCCGCAATAAATCGTCCAATTTCCAAACCACGCCCTTCGCTTCCCATTCATCCATGCACTGCCGCAACAGCCACATCCCGTTGACGTTCTTAAGGAAGCAAATCTTTCCGCCGACACCACCCAGGTTCGTGAAATTCTGCGCTCGCGCCTCTTCGGAAACACACGGCGCATCCAGCACGGTCCCCACCAGCGACCATGTCCCCGAGCTGATAAACGCCCAGTCATCGCCCGTCGCCGGAATCGCCGCGATTGCTGACGCTGTGTCGTGACAAGCCGGAACGATCACCTTCGTTTCTTGCAGCGCCGATAATTCTGCCAAATCTCCGCGAAGATTTCCGACGGTCGTTCCGCTCGCAACAATTCTCGGAGCTGCCGCGAGGTTCAATCCAATAGAGTCAAAAACTTCCTTGCTCCACCGATGCACTCCGACCGCGACCAATCCCGAATGCGTCGCATTCGTATATTCCGCAACAGCGCTGCCGCAGAGGCGATACGTGATGTATTCCGGCAAATTCACCCACGGAATCGCTTCGTCCTTCCCCCCCAGCTTGTCCGCGAACAATTGGTAGATTGTGTTGATTCTCAGGATTTGCGTGCCGGTTAGTTCATACAGTCGCTCGGGCGAAATCAACCCGTGAACTTCCGACTCTGCTCGTTCCGTGCGCACATCGCGATAGCAATACGGATCCGCTTCGGCATAACCGCTTTCATGCATTCGAACGTAATCGACGGCCCATCCATCGATGCCGATCGATGCGATGCCTTCTGTCGCGAGCGCCGCGCATTTGCGGATGCCGGCCTGTACGCCTTCCCAGATTTCCTCGATGTTCCAGTGAAGTCCCTTATCGGACGATACGGGTGCATTCGAAAACCGATGCACGACATCGACAGCAGGCTCGTCATACCAGAAGCGCAGCAGCGACACGCGACAACTCTGCGCACCCAAATCGACCGCGATCAGGGCCTTTCGCTTTTTCATCGGCTCCATACGGCCCTCGAAAGATTCCGTGCGCCAAAGCCTATCGCAGAAATGCTTCGGCCAGCCCGCCATCGACGGGAATCAGGTGTCCAGAGGTGCAACGCGCCTGCGGTCCCGCCAGAAAGAGGATCGCGGCGGCACAATCGGCTGGTTCGATGGGCTGATGCGTCAGCGTG